>Ga0209537_1000156_pt1 | contig 77688 bp, 84 predicted proteins | sample BioPla4DNA1_FD_187698 | JGI IMG/M metagenome (GOLD analysis project Ga0209537, IMG submission 187698) | Biogas fermentation microbial communities from Germany - Plant 4 DNA1 (SPAdes) (version 2) | ecosystem: Engineered > Bioreactor > Anaerobic > Digestate | place: Bielefeld, North... | reverse complement strand
CAGGCAATGAAACACTGATGACTGCTTCGAAAAAAGATGTGCTCTTTACCCCACCGCCGGGGCGCTCTCGTAGGCCCTGGCGAGGTAGCGGGCGTGGAAGATGCCGTAGGCCACCCCTAAAAATAGATTGATGATCCATCCGATGATGGGTATCGATGTGATGAGCCCGGTCACGGCCGCATAGACGAGGCCGATGAGGACGAGGATGATGACCGCGACGATCCAGGACCCCCACCCGATCCTCCCGATGTGGGAGAAGATCGCCCCGAGGTTGAATGCCTGGAGGAAGCTCCCCGTGTGGGCGAACCGCACAGTGGCAAAGAGGGAGATGAACGATATGATAATCCAGATGATGGCCGCGGCCAGGATGCCGATGAAGGCTGCCGCGACGGCCGATGCCCATACATCGGGGTTATCCAGCCCCTTTGCCGCTATGGCTGAGATGGCTGCAATTCCCCCAAAGACGGCTAGGACCAGGATTACCGGGATCAGGTAGATCAGAGTGATGATGTTCAGCTTCCATCCGTCAACAAAGAGCCTGCCCCACTGGTTCACGTCCGGGGCGGGCCGCCGGCCGGAGAGCACCCGGACAAGGTAGCCGCTGTAGAGCGGGACTAAAAAGAGCGTGAACGTCTGGATGAGCGATAGGATGACCAGGAGCACCCACCGCCACCATTCGCCCCAGAGGGCGTCTTTTGTGTAACGTAACGACCGGGAGATGATACTACCATAGTCCATACCACATCACCTTCGGCCGCAAAGAGGGGGCGGGGAATATAACAGTTTGGAATAACTCAAAAAAAGTGTTTAATGCCGGAAGTGCCGCACACCGGTAAAGACCATCGCGACGTTCAGCCGGTTCGCCGCGTCGATGACCTCCTGATCCCGGATGGAGCCGCCCGGCTGGACGAGCGCCGTTGCGCCCGCCGCCGCCGCGACCTCCAGGGTGTCGGGGAAGGGGAGGAAAGCGTCCGAGGCGACCGCTGAACCGGCAAGGGACTTTCTGGCCTTCTTGACCGCGATCTCTGCGGACTCGACCCGATTCATCTGTCCGGCACCGATCCCGATGACGGCTTTCTCATCCGCAAATATGATGGCATTGCTCTTTGTGTGCTGGCAGACCTTCCAGGCGAGTTGCATCGCCCGCATCTCGTGGGCTGTGGGTTCCCGCTCCGTCACGACCTGCCAGTTCTCCTTATAGGGCTCCGTCCGCTGGACCAGCACGCCGCCGTCGATGCTCCGAACCTCATCCCGCACCACCGGCTCGGGCAGACGGAGCACCCGCATGTTCTCCTTGACCTTCATGATCTCAAGCGCTTCAGGCGTGTAGGACGGGGCGATAACGACCTCGACGAAGGTCTTTGTGAGTTCGCGGGCGACGTCTGCCCCCACCTCTCGGTTCATCGCGACTATCGAGCCGTACGCCGAGACCGGGTCGACCTCCCGCGCAGCGATGTAGGTCTCAAGAAGGTTCTCGCCGGTCGCGACCCCACAGGGGTTGTTATGCTTGACGATGACGACGGCGCACTCCTCGAACTCCCTGAGCAGGCCGACTGCAGCGTCGACGTCAAGGTAATTGTTGTAGGACATCTGCTTTCCCTGGAGGGGTTCCTCCCCGGCGATGCCGGCATCACCATAGACTGCAGCTGCCTGGTGCGGATTCTCACCGTAGCGGAGTGGTCTTCCATTCTTGAACTGAAGAGTGAGGACTTCAGGGAACGGCCGGTCAATGCCGGTGAAGTAATTCGTGATTGCGCCGTCATAAGCCGCTGTCCGGGCGAACGCCTTTGCGGCGAGGGCCAGCCGCTCTTCTGCTGTAAACCCGCCCCGCCGGACGGCATCCGCGACCATGGGATAGTCGGCCGGGTCAACAACGACCGCGACGTACTTATGGTTCTTCGCCGCCGCCCGCACCATTGCCGGACCGCCGATATCGATGTACTCGATGATCTCATCGAGTGTTAACCCCGCATCCTTCATCTTCTCGAAGGGGTAGAGGTTCACCACGACAAGATCGATCGGCTCGATCCCGTACTCCTGCATCACAGCGTCATCGATGCCGCGGCGCCCAAGGATACCTCCGTGGATCTTCGGGTGAAGGGTCTTCACCCGACCGTGCATCATCTCAGGAAACCCGGTGTAGGTGGAAACATCTGTGAACGGAACGCCCGCCTGCTCCAGCGCGGCTCCGGTGCCGCCAGAACTCAGGATCCGATAACCATGCTCTACAAGCGTCTTTGCAAGATCAGCGATGCCTGCTTTATCCCAGACTGACAGCAGTGCCCACTTCATGGTTAACACATGAGCGGGATAGGGAGATATATTTGGCGCCGCCCGCGGATTTGGGGGTATTTCATCCCGCCGGCCTGTATGCGGGGTGAATCAGACGCTATTTAGCCAGAGAGGCTTCAGTTGCCTCATTCGGGACTGCATATCGGTGAAGGAATATTCTCGAAAGAGCGCCCAATCGAAAAATCGACTCATTATAGAACCCAGATTCTTGCCCTATCCACCAATATTATATAGAACTACATTACAATATATTCAAAAACGAGTAGTTTACATCATTCTCAAGCAGGTAAGGCGTATGCAGGAGAATACATCCGAACCAAACGAGAAGCAACAAGATCTCGATGAAACGACGGATGCAGCACCTCCGACGCTTGAAGAGTTGCAGAAGGCGTATGATGACCTTAACGACCGTTATCTGCGCCTTGCGGCAGATTTCGACAACTACCGAAAGCGGATGGCCCGGGAGCTCGACGCTCGTACAACATTTGCCATCGAGGAGTTCGCGGTGGAGTTGCTCGACGTCGTAGACAACTTTGAGCGGGCGGAGAAGGCCGACGGTGCGGGTCTCAAGGAAGGAATGGAGCAGATCAAGAAGCTCTTTATGACCATTCTTGAACGGCATGGGATCAAGCCTATCGAGTGCCGGAACCTTCCTTTTGATCCCGAACGGCATGAGGCTATCGCCTACGTTCCTTCAGAAGCAGAAGAAGGGACCGTGATCGACGAGGTCATCCGTGGGTATTGTATGCAGGATAAGGTCATCAGGTGCTCTAAAGTCGTAGTGTCTAAGGGAATGGAGGAATAAGCAGATGGTTTCAGAGAAAGTCCTTGGCATCGATCTCGGAACAACGAACTCGTGCATGGCAATCATGGAAGGCGGGCGGGCGACCGTCATCGCCAACGCCGAGGGCGGGAGGACTACCCCCTCGGTCGTAGCCTTCACCAAGGAGGGCGAGCGGCTGGTCGGGACCGTCGCAAAGCGGCAGGCGATCACAAACCCAAGCCGTACCATCCAGTCGATCAAGCGCAAGATGGGCACGAGTGAGAAGGTCACGATCGGGGATAAGACCTACACGCCCCAGGAGATCTCTGCGATGATCCTCCAGAAGCTCAAACTGGACGCAGAGGCGTACCTGGGCGAGAAGATAACAAAAGCCGTCATCACAGTTCCCGCATACTTCAACGACGCTCAAAGACAGGCAACCAAGGACGCAGGAACAATCGCCGGTCTCGAGGTGCTCCGGATCATCAACGAGCCGACTGCAAGCGCCCTCGCCTACGGTATTGACAAGGAAGGCGAGTCTACGGTTCTCGTCTACGACCTCGGCGGCGGTACGTTCGATGTCTCCATCCTCCAGCTCGGCGACGGTGTCTTCGAGGTCAAGGCGACCGCAGGGAACAACCACCTTGGCGGTGACGACTTCGATCGGCGGATCATCGACTACCTGGTCGATGAGTTCCAGAAGAAGGAGGGCGTCGACCTCCGCAAGGATCCGGTCGCCATGCAGCGGCTACGGGACGCAGCCGAGAACGCGAAGATCGAACTCTCTACGGTCCAGAAGACCAACATCAACCTCCCCTACATCACCACGACGGATAGCGGGCCCAAGTTCCTCGATATCGATCTTACTCGTGCAAAATTCGAGCAGCTCATCGCCGATCTCGTCGACTCAACCATCGGACCGGTGAAACAGGCGCTCTCTGATGCTAAACTGAGCCCCGGCGATATCGACCACGTCCTTCTTGTCGGCGGATCGACCCGTGTACCGCTCGTGCAGGAGACCGTGAAGAAGATCCTCAACAAGGAGCCCGACAAGGGCATCAACCCCGACGAGTGTGTCGCCCTCGGCGCCGCGATCCAGGGCGGCGTGCTGACCGGCGAGACAAAAGACGTCCTGCTCCTCGACGTGACCCCGCTCTCGCTCGGGATCGAGACGCTCGGCGGTATCGCGACGAAACTGATCGAGCGCAACACCACCATCCCGACGCGCAAGAGCCAGATCTTCTCCACCGCTGCCGACGGCCAGACCTCGGTCGAGATCCACGTCGTGCAAGGCGAGCGGGCGCTCGCAAAGGACAACTTCACTCTGGGTCGGTTCCAGCTCACCGGTATCCCGCCGGCACCACGGGGTATCCCGCAGATCGAGGTCACGTTCGATATCGATGCAAACGGCATCGTCCACGTCTCGGCAAAGGACCTCGGCACGGGCAACGAGCAGGCGATCACCATCAAGCCGCAGGATTCCCGCCCCTCCGAGTCCGAGATCCAGCGGATGATTGATGAGGCAAAGAAATACGAGGAAGAGGACAAGAAGAAGCGCGAGGAGATTGATCTTCGGAACACCGCCGACACCGCGATCTTCACCGCCGAGCGGGCCATAAAGGACGCCGGGGACTCAATCGACGCTTCGGAGAAGGAGAAGATCGAGACTGCGATTGCCGACCTCAAGAAGGCTCTTGAGGGTGACGATCTTGAGGCCATCAAGCAGAAGATGGATCTCCTGACCGAAGCGGTATATGCGGTCACGACAAAGATGTACCAGAAAGCCCAGGCCGCCGCCCAGGAGCAGGAAGCGGCGGGAAGCGGCGCAAAGAAGGATGATAACGTCGTTGATGCCGATTACGAAGTCAAAGAGTGAGGTCGATGGGTCCGGACAGCTACTATGATATCCTCGGCGTCGCGAGAGACGCCGACGAGAAGGAGATCAGGAAAGCGTACCGGGACCTGGCACGAAAGTATCACCCCGATGTCTGCAAGGAGCCGGGGGCCGAGGAGCGGTTCAAGAAGATCAACGAGGCCTACAGCGTCCTCTCCGACGCCCAGAAGCGCGCTCAGTATGACCGGATGGGGCATGAAGCCTATAGCAACGCGTCCCGCGGTTCGTACTCCGGCGGCGGCTACTCCGGCGGGTTCAGCGCCGACTTCTCGGGGTTCGGTGACATCTTCGATGCGTTCTTCGGCGGCGGATTCGGCGGGGGCAGGCAGAGCGGCCCCCGCCCCGGCGCCGACCTCCTGATGAATATGCGCATCACGCTTGAGGAGGCGGTGTTCGGAACGGAGAAGGAGATCTCCGTCGATCATGTCGAGCCCTGCCCTGTCTGCGATGGAACGGGGAGCGAGACGAGGAAGTTCACCACCTGCCCGACGTGCGGCGGAAGCGGACAGATGCGCCAGATGAGCCAGTCCATCTTCGGGAGTTTCGTCCGGATGACACCTTGCACCGCCTGCGGGGGACGGGGGAGGAGGCCCGAGGCCCGGTGCAAGACCTGTGGCGGGAGCGGGCACCGGCGCGCCCGGCAGACTGTGAAGGTCCGTGTCCCGCCGGGCGTGGACACGGGCATGCGCCTCCGGATGGAAGGTTACGGCGACGCCGGAGAGTACGGTGCGCCGCCGGGGGATCTCTACATCGAGATCAGTGTTGCGCCGCATAAGTCGTTCGTCAGGCGGGGTGACGACCTGGAGACGACCGTCGATATCACCCCGGCCCAGGCGGCGCTGGGCTCCGAGGTCGAGATCAAGACGATCGACGGGCGGACGATCGTATTGAGTATTCCGGCCGGTGTGCAGCACAACACCGGGTTAAAGATTGCAGGCGAGGGTGTGCGGTGGCAGACGAAGCCCGGCGATATGCTGGTGCGGGTGCACATCGTCGTCCCCACACGCCTGACAGACGAAGAGCGCGATCTCTATGGGCGCCTCCTTGAGATTGAGGGGAAGAGGCGCCCCGCAAAGAAGAGCAAAGGCTTCTTCCAGGACGTCGTCGACAAGATGAAAGAGTCGGTGAAGTAAAGGGGGACCTCCCTTTACCGACGATCCCGTTTCTTCTCGAACCACTACATAATCCTGCAGTGTCCGCCGCCCCGTTTTGCGAAGTACTGCTGATGATACTCTTCGGCACGCCAGAACGTCCCGGCGGGCTCGATCGCGGTGACGATAGGGCGCCCAAACCTACCCGAGCGTTTCATCTCCTCTTTTGAGGCCCGTGCCTCCGCTTCCTGCTCCGGGGTGTGGTAGAAGATCACCGACCGGTACTGCTCACCGATATCGGGGCCCTGCCGGTTCGGCGTGGTCGGGTCGTGAACGTTCCAAAAGACTGTGAGGAGATCGCGGTATGAGACCTCGTCAGGATCGTAGGTCACCTGGACGACCTCCGCGTGCCCGGTTCTCCCGGTGCAGACGTCACGATATGTCGGGTTCTCGAGGGTGCCGCCCATGAACCCCACCGCCGTATCGACGACGCCGGGCACGCGCCGGAACGTCTCCTCGACGCCCCAGAAACACCCTGCGCCGAAGGTAGCCTTCTCGGTACGTTTCTGTGCCATGGCAGTCCCGCCTTTCGGTCGACGTTTGGAAAAAAGTATCGATGCCCCGGGGAGTTGGGCATACCCTTATTTTTGGCAGGTCCAACGTACTCGTATGTTCTCTGATTCAGACGCTGTTAAGATGGTTGCCGGATTGATGGCGCTGTCTGCACGCACAGCCCCGAAAGCACGCGGGATCGACGTCATCAAGACGATGGTCGTCGCCGGCGAGGAACTGAATACGCTTGCAGAAGCTATGCGAAAGTTAGGCAAGCAGTACAACGCGGCGTTCATCATCAGGGATGCGGAGAACGTCGCGTCAAGCGACGCGTGCCTTCTTGTCGGGTCGATCTACAACGACGCCGTAGGTCTCGACTGCGGCGCGTGCGGCTACGCAACCTGCGCGGAGATGCTTGCCGCACAGAAGCAACCGCAGGCCGCCCCCTTCCGCGGCCCGAACTGCGCTGTTCGGATGGCTGATCTCGGGATCGCCATCGGTTCTGCGGTGAAGACCGCAAGCATCCACAACGTCGACAACCGGGTCATGTACTCGGCCGGGATCGGCGCTCTCGCGCTCGGGTGGCTGGACGGCTGCGGCGTCGCCTACGGCATTCCGCTCCGGGCATCTGGAAAGAATATCTTCTTTGACCGCGCACACTAACTGCAACATGCCCACCATGAAGATCCGGGGAGGGGATCTGGATCTCGTCGAGTACGAGTTCACCTCCTTCTCACCCGGCGAGCATATCCGCCCGTGCGGACTCATGAAAGACTACCGGCTCACGCCGGTCTCCGGGACCGTCGTCGTCCGCGCTCCAGCGCGGATCCACCTCACCGTGCTCGACATGAACCGGTTCTCCCCGGACCGCCCCGGAGGCGGCGGGATCGGCTTTGCGATCGGGGTCTACTGTACCGCCGAGGTCGAATGCACAAAGTCCGGTATCGAGATCGACTATGCTCGTGAGCCGATCATTCGGCATTTTGTGGAAGTCTTCCGGAAGGTCGTCGGTTATGAGGGCGGTTTTAGGATCCGTGCACGCGACCACCAGCACGAGCACGTGGGACTCGGATCGACGAGCACCATCCTGGTCGCCGTCGCGAACGCCCTCAATACCGCAGTGGGTTCGCCGCTGAGCCGCGACCAGCTCAGGGTCCTCATCGGCAGCAACTACGTCGAGGAGACGGAGATCGGGAATGTCGCGTTCGGGTTCGAGACCGGTGTCGGGCCGGCCGCGAGCACGTACGGCGGTATGGCGGTGATGGGCGATGAACTGACGCTTATCTACCGGCATGCGTTTGCCGATGGCAAAAAGGTCTACATCGTCATTCCGACCTCCACGACCTCATCGGCGGGGGAGAAGGAGTTCGATCTCCTGATGAACAAAGCGCGGACTCTCGACTACCGTGACCGCGAACTGAAGTCCTACCTCATCCTGATGGACCTCATCCCGGCGCTGGAGCGGGGAGATCTCGCAAAGATCGGCGACGTCATCTGGGAGATCGAGTTCCGCGGCTCAAAGCGCGCAGAGGTGGAGCACCACGGGTTTGAGATCTACCGATACATGGCGGCGCTCCGGGACGCCGGTCTCGAGTTCGTCGGAATGAGTTCGGTCGGCCCCTCCATTGCGGTCATCACCGACCGCCCCGAGGATGAGGTGAAAGCGATCCTCGCCGATGCCGGCCTCCGGGTCGCGATCGCGACGACGGTCGACAACGAGGGGTTGAAGGTCCACCTGGAAGAGAGGGCGTGAAGGGCGCCCCCGTCCTCAAGGAACCCCTCCAAAAAGATCCGGGGAGCCTCCGGTGTATCCTTATCGGAACACCTCTCTTCAGTGGTTCTATCATCTGAACCTTATCCGTGGCAAGATGGATAAAACGGCTTCCCACCGGCTATCGCCACGCGGGGGAGGGATCGGGAGGGGGTGTCCCCCTCCCGGCAAAAGGATTTTGGGATAACCCTGTTCACATTTGGCGAAGTCCCTTAACATAACGCGAAGTAGGTAAGAAGGCCGCTTCTCCGATCACTATGTCGGTGCGCAGGAATGCTATGACTACTGCATGTCGCCGGGAAAGGAGGCGCTTATCGATTGGAGAGTGATGGGGATGAGAATGCTTGCGAGAGCCTCAAATGGAACTGAGAGGATAATTATTTTTGAAAGAACCATTTTTTCTCGGGTTCTCGTGCACTAAACACTTCATTCGGCTCGATAAAATTCAATATTTCATTACAGTGCTTAAAGCAAAAATCCACGAAACCATTGATGAATGTAGGAACTTGCCTATTATTAATCAGCCAAATCAGTTCATCTATTTCTTTTTCAAATCCATTTATTTGTAAGATAATAGGATATAGGTCAATAATATACTGATTAATTGCTTCCGATAGATTTGAACTATTACCTGAAGTTACGGCGCTATTATGAATTTTAATTAAACATAACATCCTATAAAAGCGCGCTGGGAAAGCCCATCCCATTGCATTTTGAGAATCCAATTCAATTACGTTTTCAAAGCATTTTGCAGCATCAGGATGTCTATCTGTATAGAAGAGCAATGCTCCTTTTCTATACCATGCTTTAACATAATGCGTATCTAAGAAGAGAGCAGTATCGTAATATTCTAAGGCTTCATCGAGACGGTGTAAATTACTGAGGAGATTTCCAACGTTATAATTACTCGCAGGACTGTTGGGATTGTAATTCTCCATCTGTCTTTCTAATGCTTCTTGGGCCTTTCCGTTTTGCAGCAACAAAATTATGTTTGCCGTTTCTTCTGCATTGATAGTGTCAAACATATTTTCTTGACACTTATTGCATATCGGTTGCCCTGATGTAATCTCGAGAGCACCTTTTTCTCTGCCAGGATAAACGACGTATTTCTGGAACAATCCAACGAATTTCCCACAGATTATACATTTATCTCCCATAAGTCCCCGTATTGAACGATTAACGAGATTTAACCCCTAAAACCTAAAGTCGATATCCCAAGGATCTCGGTTGTCTTCCCTGCTTCCCCCTCCCCGTATGCCGACATTTTTCAAGATCGCCTTAATGTTGTCAGATTTGGCTTTAGACCTTTTAGTAACGATGCTCTTTAGTTTTGCTTTAGGTATCATATTTCCCTGCGGATTCTTTCCATGTGCATCGTTATGATGAGAGCCACAAAGAACTACAAGATTACTGTATGTATCTGTCCCGCCTTCCTCCAGCCATTTAATATGGTGTACTTCATGAGGTGGATGATTGCATCCTGGATATTCACACTTTCCAACAACATTTTTAATTTTAGTCTTTTGAGTTTGGGTTAACTTAGATTTGTTCGATTTTTTTGAGACTTTCCCGGTCCATTGCCAAATACGTCCACTGGTCCAGTAATTGAGGGGAGATCAATGTCGAAAGGATTTTTACGCCTTGCCATAGTATCACCTTAATATATTACTCTATTAACCACCTGTCATTGAATGAGCGTTCATATCTATCGAACAAGGAAAAACTTTTTGGTTTTTTCTCAGGTGGTGTTTGTATGCATTTTGAAGAATTGATTGATGTATTTTTTAGTCGGACCGGCATTCCCATCACGCTTGGAATTTGAACCCCACTTTCTACACTCACGTAAACGATCACGGCATCTCCTGGAATCTCTCGTTGGCGCCCTGTCGACCGATTTCGTAAAGGGGTGTTGTGGAGTCAAGTTTCCGCTTCTTCACGGTGAGGTAGTGCGCCAGTTATCTGATCCGAAATGACGATGCTACTTCCTACCATCGTGTAAAACGAAAGCACTCATAGCCAGCGTTCGTCTTCGTCAGCCTCGGCAGTACCCACAGGAGCACTCCCCTCACGCGACGGCATAGATCTCCCTCGCGGTCTCTTCCACCGCCTGGCGAAAGATCGGGTTCCTTACCGCGGACAGTTCAACGAGATCGACCTCGCGGCCGAAGGCTCGGGCCAGGTCTTGGGCGAGACCGAAGTACGCCCGTGCATGCTCCACCGGGGTCATCGGCTCGAACTCGACGACAAAATCGATGTCACTCGATGCCGGGTCGAACCGGTCCCCTGCCGCCGAACCGAAGATGCCGAGCCTTTTTACGCGGTGGCGTGCCGCGATGCCGGCGATCTCGGGGATCTTCTCGTGGATGATTGCGTGCACCGGAGTCCTCTATGAGAGGTATACTACAGGGGGAGCATTATCCCTTTCGGATAGACCGCTCCAGCCCAGTTCCGGCGCGCTCCTTCATCCTGAGGCGGCAACTCCCCTCAGACACTGTTCTTCCGCCAATCGTACTCCCCGCTCGCGATCCGCTCCATGACGGTCTCCCCGATGGCGGCGAGCCGGCTCCCGGCGAAATACCCCGACGAGACGCTCGCTCCCCCGACCGCCGAGAGCAGGTAGACCCTCCCCCGGGCGACGCCGAAGAGCCGGGCGACCGGGCCCTGTGTTATCCGGACCATCTGCACCTTGTCGTAGTTCATCACGACCGTCTCGCGGTCGACGGCGCCGTTCACGAACGAAAAGAGGTCGGCGCCGGTGCCGAACTCCGTGACCCGGTACGAGACGTACGTCGCGTAGCATATCGCGAGGGCCGCGGCCGCCGTCGCGAGCGGCAGGGCGAACGGGAGGACTGTTCCGGCGATCCCGGGGATCGCCGCCGTCTCGCGGTAGACGTAGACCGACGGGTAGGCCGCCGCCAGGACGAGCACGAGCGAGGCTATGGCGGCCCGGACCAGGAGGACGCCCTTTGCCTCCTCCGGCTGGCGCTCCCGGGCGTGGCCGTCCACGAACTCCGGCACCAGTTCCTCAAGGAGCCGCTGCTGCGTCGCATCGTCCTTCAAGAGACAGAGGATGGGACGGAGGCTCTCCCCGCTCCCAGACGCGAGCCCCACTACTTCGGCCTCAATGCACGACCGGTGCATGAGCCTGGCGATAAGCGTCTGTTTTACCCGGATGGCATTGACCCTCGAGACTTCAAACGATGTCTTGTAGGTTCGGAGCAGACCGTGCTCCAGGTATATCGTCTCGCCCCGGCGGTAGACCCGGTAGTTGTAATAGCGGAGTATGAGCGATATCGACGGTCCTACCTGGACCGCAACGAAGATCAGCAGGGAGATGAGAGCCTTACCGTCGGCCCCAAACCCCGTGCCCATAGAGGTATACAGTTCAAAGACCGAGTAAGCCAGGAAGAGCGAGCCGACGAAGGTCTGGTAGGTCGAGACGCTGAAGAGGCCGTGGATGATCACATCCACCGGTGAGAAGGATACGAGGGGCTCAACTGCCTTGTCCTCGTCCGGTGCGATCTCCTGGCCGTAGAGATGCTCCGATATCGTGGACCGCAACTCGTCCGCCAGATCCCGGCGAAACGTCAGGACCGCTTCCGGGACTGTTGCGCTGCTGCCGGAGTTGATGTTGATCTGCAGCCTCGAGGTTCCAAAGAGCCTGTTTATGATGCCCCGGTTCACGTTGACCGATGCAATCTTTGTATAGGGGAGGGTCTTCTTCATCTTAAAGAGAGTGTCCCTCTCCACTACGATCTCTGCTTCATTGAACCGGATTGTCGTCAGCTTCCACTGTCTGTAGTAAAAGAGCAGCAGCGCGACGATTGCGGCCAAAAGGACGGCCGCTACTGGAGTCCCTTCAAACCGTGTAACGAGGAACGCGAGGAGCACGACTCCCGAGAGCGACCTCTCCACGATGATGCTTGGGTGGCATCTGATCTTCTCGCCGGGCACGACCATATGTTCAGTCACCTGCAGGCCCGGAGAGCGAGGCCGGGGTCGCCGATAGTCTCTCCCTGAGCATCCTTCCAACCAGGCTGTTTAACAGTTCAGCAACCCGCTCCGCCTCTTCGACCTCGAGGTAACTCAACGTTGCAACGCCGCCGGCGGTGGTTATGGTGACCTCCGCAAGGCCAAGGATGCTGTTGATCGGGCCTCGAGAGATCTCCACCTGGTGCACCCGCTCGATCGGCACCAGGATGTGGCGCAGCACGAGGACCCCTGAGCGCACGTCAATCCGGTCGTCGGTGATCCGGTAGCGGTAGCGGACGTAGAAGACCGGCGGAGCCGCCATCGTGTAGACCAGGACGATCGCAAGGAGCACGGTAAAGGCATACATGACGGGCTCATAATAAAAGCCCAAGAACCCCTGCGCATGGGATCTCACAAGGATATAGGCTGCAAGGAGGAGGAGATACAGTGTGGCATGACCGATGTACATCGAGAGCATGCACTTCCAGTTCAGCCGCCGGTAACCGTTCGCGGCTGAATTCGTCCCGGAAGCCGGGGATCCCTCATCGGCTGGAGTTCGTCTGCTCACCAAGCCGGGATACGTCATGGTTAATGTAATGCCGTTCTGCTCACTTTAACCTATGTCCGAGATGGCGTGCATTTCTGGGAGCGCCGGATAATTTTACCGGAAATTCTCCGGCAGAAAAAAGGTACTGACCGACTAAAAGTCGGTCATAACCCGGAATTGATCGATCTCTTCGGTGTTCAGTTCCTCGAGGAACTCTTCCGCCGCATGCCGGATGTTCTTGCTCGCGGTGATAGCCCGACCGACGACCAGGATGTCCGCACCGGCCTTGAGCGCGTCCTTCACGACGTCCTGCCGGATACCGCCCGCGGTCGCGACCAGCAGCCGCTCGCCGCCCGCCTTCTTGATCGCCGGGATGTCTCCCCAGGCGTGAGTAGTCTCCTCGATATCGATACCGCGGTGGAGCTCCACGACATCCGGCTTCACTTTCAACTGCTCGATGACGGCGCGGGGATCCTCGACGTTGAGCATGTCGACGACCGTATATATCCCGGTCTTCCGGGTGTCCTCGATCGCCTTCTCGATCGTCGAGAGCGGCGCAAGGCCGGAGATCACGACGGCGTCGGCACCGGCATCGGCGGCCATCCGGGCCTCAAGATTGCCGGTATCAAGCGTCTTTAAGTCGGCGACTATGAACGCATTCGGCCGGATCTCGCGGATCTCGGAGATGATCGAGAGCCCGAACTTCTTGATCAGGGGTGTGCCCGCCTCGATGATCAGGTGGTCGCTTTGGGGCAGCGACTCAAGGACCTTGCGCATGTGGTTCTTATCGACAAGGTCCATCGCGACCTGGAGGTACGGTGGGTCCCAGAGGCGCTGGACCTTGAAGCCCATGACCGCGTGGGCCGCCCGGTCCTTCTCGTGCATGAGCGTCTCGACGTCAGGGAACCGGTCGAGAGCCCGGCGGATCGCGAGTTTCATCGCGCCGTAGTTGAACCGGTAGATCTTGTTGTAGTCCTGTGCGGTGGGGTGAAGGAAGACGCTCGCCAGGATGACGGTGTCCTCGATATCGATCCCCTCAAAGACGCCCTCCTCGACCGAGTCGGCGACTGCCTTCGCGACCGCCGCCTGGACGGGTCCGAACATCTGGTTTACCTGATACTCCTTCTTTAGAGTGACCTTCGGGATGATGAGCGTCGAGGGCTTCGTCAGCAGGTTCGGCCTGACGACCGCAAGAAGCGGTGTGTGCCCCTTTGAGAGTTGTGAGAGTGAGTTTGCAAACGCCTGCCCTACCGCGCCCTCTTTGTTCCCCATTATCAGATCAATGTGCGCAAGTTCTGCGCCGTCTCCAACCAGTGCTTCACCGATGAGATACATATGCATGCCCTCAAATAGTGCAGAAATATTAGTGGGACTCCTATTAAAGACCTCCCGGTTCCCCTCCTGAACCAGCCCTGCAAGGGGACATTTCGCGAAGAGGAATGAATAGAGCGGAGGTTCCGCCCCAAGGAAGGGCGGTCGGGTGCGGCCTGTGAGGGTGACGAAAGGTATAATCCATCCTCGCTCTCTTGCGCCGGGCATGTCGGAACTTTTCACCCTCCAGACGCCGCTCCTTGAACTCATCCTCCGGGCGGCGGTAATCTACTTCTTTCTGTTGCTTGTCATGCGGCTCATCGGCAGGCACGAGTTCGGGCAGCTGACCCCCTTTGACCTCATTCTCCTGCTCATCATATCTGAGAGCATCGCAGAAGCGTTCACTGCCGGTGACAGTTCCCTGCTTGCCGCTCTGGTCAGCGCCTCGACACTCCTCGCCCTCTCAGTACTCGTATCCATCGGGCAGTACAAGAGCCAACGAATCCGCAAGATTGTCTCCCCTGAAGCACTGAAAGTGATCGAGGACGGGAAGATCATCGAAAAGAGCCTCAGGCGAGAACTGATGACGCATGATGACCTCCGCGAGCGGCTCCGTGCACTGGGTATCGCCAGTATCGAGGAGGTGCGGATCGCCTACATCGAGAGTGACGGCGACATCTCAGCGCTGACCTATCGCGAGACCGACCGAAGCCGGGCAGCGGCAGTTGAAGAGAGAAAGAAGACGGAATGATTTAACTCAGGAGATAGGGCATGGGCTCACGCGGGGGTGCGAAAGGAACCGCCAGCGCCTACTCTATCTTCAGATACGAAGCAAGTATCCTTGGATTCAGTCTGAAAAAGTTCCAGGAAGATACCCCACAGTATCAGGCAAAAGATCGAAAGAACGTGGGGTCGGTGAGATTTGAACTCACGATCGACGGGTCTCTCCGACATGCATCAGTGCTCCAACGGGTCATCATCTCGTATTCAGGAGACCCATTGTTCATCACGTGCAAAGACCGCTGGAGCCCGTCGCCATTCCGGACTAGGCCACGACCCCTTTCCTCTATATCGTCGACGTCATGAAACATAAGGATTGCGCTGGAAAAACCAGTAAACCATATAACGATATGCTGACCCATTTATATAGAATGGTTGAGGGCAGTTACGCGTGTGGGAACTCGCAGATACCTCTTCTTGGCATCACCATCGGTGAGATGCTGAACCGAATTGCAGCAGCGCATCCGGATAACGAGGCGCTCGTCTCCGTCCATCAGAATATCCGCTGGACGTATGCGGAGTTTCTCGAGCGCGTCGATACCCTTGCGCGCGCCCTCATGGCGCTTGATGTGGAGCGCGGTGACCGGGTTGGAATATGGGCGCTGAACTATGCGGAATGGGTGCTTGTCCAGTTCGCCACGGCAAAGATCGGCGCCATCATGGTGAACATCAACCCGTCTTACCGGACCTATGAGTTCGAGTACGCCATGAAGCAGGCGGAGATCCAGACGCTCATCATTCAAGGGAGGTTCAAGACCTCCGACTACGTTGGTATGTTCTACGAGGCCTGCCCGGAGGCATTCGAGGCAAAACCCGGTCGGATCCACAGCGACAAATTCCCGTTCTTAAAAAATGTCATCTTCCTTGGGGATATTCCCTACAACGGGATGTACACCTGGGACGAGCTCATGGAGAAGGCCGCGCTCATCAGCCCCGACGAACTCAGAGAGCGGGAAGAGGCGCTTGACTTCGACGATCCGGTCAACATCCAGTATACCAGCGGGACGACTGGGTTTCCGAAAGGGGTCATCCTGACTCACCACAATATCTTGAACAACGGCTTCATCATCGGCGAAGGGATGAAGTTCACCCATAAAGACCGGCTATGTATCCCGGTGCCGTTCTACCACTGCTTCGGGATGGTCCTCTCGAATATGGCCGTCGTCACTCACGGCGCCACGATGGTCCTCCCATCGCCGATCTTCGACGCCGAAGCGGTCCTCCGTACGGTTCAGGACGAGCGGTGCACGGCGCTCCACGGCGTGCCGACGATGTTCATCGCGGAACTCTCCCACCCGAACTTCCCGAAGTATCGTCTCGATACGCTCCGGACCGGGATCATGGCCGGGTCGCCCTGTCCAATCGAAGTGATGCGTGAGGTCAACAAGAAGATGAATATGTCCGAGATCGTGATCGTCTACGGACAGACCGAGACCTCACCCGGCGTCACAATGACGACGACCGACGATCCGCTGGAGCGGCGTATCACGACCGTGGGAAAACCCTTCCCCCACACCGAGATCAAGATCGTCGATCCGCACACGAAGCGGATCGTTCCCCGCGGCGAGACCGGGGAGATCTGCGCCCGGGGTTACTGCGTGATGCGCGGGTATTACAACAACCCGAGCGCCACCCGGGCGACGATCGACGAGAGCGGCTGGAACCACACCGGCGATCTTGGCGTGATGGACGAGGAGGATTACATCAAGATTGTCGGGCGGCTGAAAGATATGGTGATCCGCGGTGGAGAGAACATCTACCCGCGCGAGATTGAGGAGTTCCTCCATAACCATCCAAAGATCGCCGATGTTTATGTAATCGGGGTGCCCGACAGGAAGTACGGCGAGGAACTGATGGCCTGGGTCAAACCCGTCAACGGTGCGACCCTTACGGAAGATGAAGTGAAGGAGTTCTGCCGCGGCCGGATTGCGCACTTCAAGATCCCACGCTACGTCAAGTTCGTCGATGACTTCCCGATGACGGTATCCGGGAAGATCATGAAGTTCAAGATGCGGGAGATGGCGATCGAGGAGCTCGGTCTTGAGAACGAATCAAAGATCGAGACCGCGTAAACCTTTTTTTGATCCAAAAAGGCGCTCAAGAATAGAAACTCCGGAAGACTTCTTCAGGCATCATCATAACTTCATTTTTATACCATGGACGTTACCCCACCCCGGGGGAGATCCATGGATCATCGACTCCTGTATCTTGTATGTATCTTTATTGTAGCGTTGGCGGCCGCTGCAGGTGCGGCACCGGTCGGGGAGACCGGTGCAGTCGCCCCGGTGCAGGTGACGACGAACCAAAGCGACCAGATCTCCGCAGCGATTGACGGCGAGAGGATCGTGTGGGTGGATGGACGGCACGGCGGCGCCGACATCTACCTCTATGATATCGCCGGCGGCACAGAGACTAGGGTCACCGACGGGAATGCCATCGCGCTCTGGCCGGAGATCTCGGGGAACCGTATCGTCTGGGAGGACAGCCGTTCAGGAACACCGGAGATCTGGCTCTATGATACGACAACCAGGACGGAGACCCCGATCACCAACGGAACCGGCGGAAATGTGCCGGCAATCGATGGAGATACGGTCGTCTGGCTTGATGGGCGGGCCGGAGACGATGGTGGCATCTATGCCATGAACCTGACAACTCAAGAGACGACGCGGATTTCATCCGGCCCGGTGCAGGGGGATCCCCTGATCATCTCGCCCGATCTCTCGGGCGATACTGTCATCTGGGCTGACCAGAGCAGCGGGAACTATACCGTCTTCGTGAGTCAGGGAGGAGGAGCACCGGTATCGCTTGCAAGCAGCAGCGCGATGCAGGGGTTCCCGGCGATCTCCGGAGACCGGGCCGTCTGGTCCGAGGTGGGGAACGGTTCGTCGTCGCTCGTCATCCATAACCTCACGTCTGGTGAGGAGCAGCGGATCGCCGGCGGCCCGCCGGGGCTGGTCACCTACCTCGATATATCAGGGGATCTAGTCGTCTGGCAGAACGCCACGAGTCAGGATACCGATGACATCTACCTGTATGAGATCACCACCGGGGAGATCCAGCAGATCACGAGCGACAACGCTGCGCAGTATCTCCCGCAAATATCAGGCGATCGGATCGTCTGGATGGATAACCGGTCCGGGAACTGGGATATCTACCTCTATACTCCTGGCGCATGACCGGTTCGAGGGGAGGGGGCCCTGCCCTCCTCCAGACCTGATCAGGCCGAATTTTTTGCCCGCTCGATGAGCGACCGGGCTGCCGCAGCAGCCTCTTGGATGATCTCTTCTTCGCCCGGCACCGTCCGTTCGTGCATCAGGACCCTGCCTCCGCAGAGGACGGTCATGACCGCACCGCCGTTGCAGGCGTAGACGATGTTAGAGTCGGGGTTGTAGAGCGGGGTGTTGCAGACCGCCCGGGCATCGAGGAGGACGATATCGGCCGGTGCGCCCACGGTCAGCGTCCCCGGGCCAATACCGAGCGCCCGGGCGCCCGCCGCGGTCGCCATCATGACAGCCTCGCCGGCGGGAAGCAGGGTCGGTGAATTCCAGGCAAACTTCTGGAGCAGCGCGGCAAACTTCATCTCCTCAAAGATATCGAGGTTGTTGTTCGAGGAGCAGCCGTCGGTCCCGAGGGCGACGTTTGCCCCATACTGCTTCAGCCAGTGGTAGGGCATCGCCCGGTTGACGGCGAGCTTCATGTTGCTTGCCGGGTTGTGGGAGGCGGAGACCCCGCGCTCTCCAAGGAGCCGGCACTCGGCCTCGTCGAGCCAGCAGCAGTGCGCGGCGACGGTCCGGGGGGTGAGGCAGCCGTACTCGTCGAGAAGGTACGTGGGACGTTTGCCGAACTGCGCGACGCAGTCGGTGACCTCCTTCTCGGTCTCGGAGAGGTGAACGTGGATCCCGATCCCCTGCTCCTTTGCGTACTCCGCACACCAGGAGAGACCCTCGGGGGAGACGGTGTAGACGGAGTGGGGACCGACGGCCGCCTGGATCCGCGGGTTATTGAGCGATCTTATGTGATCAACGAGGGCTTCGGTCGCCTTGATCTCGGCCTCGCGCTTCTCTTCCATCCCAAGGTCGATGAACCCGTAGGCGAGCGTCGCCCGCATCCCCATATCGTCAACCGCCGCTGCAGCCCGATCCATAAAGAAGTACATGTCGTTGAACGCGACGGTACCGCTCTTGATCATCTCCAGACACGCGAGTTTTGTCCCGGCGTAGACGTCGTCGCCTGTAAGGTGTGCCTCAAGCGGCCAGATCTTCTGCGAGAGCCACTCCTGCAGCAGCATATCGTCTGCATACCCCCGCAGCAGGGTCATTGCGGCGTGGGTGTGGGTGTTGACAAGGCCTGGGACGGCAAGCCGGTCGGAGCCGTCGATGACGATATCGGCGTCGATCGCCCGCCGGGCGTCCTCCCCGATCGCGGCGATCGTTCCGGTCTCGTCGATCGCGATGTCTGCAGTCGATCCGTTGATGGAGGCCCCGGCGATCAGGACCGAGCCCCGGGCAGTAAAGATGTCATCTAAGTCTGTCATGCAAGTCGTTCCACAATTTTTTCAAGGATATCCCCTGTCCTTTTGGCATTCGCCCGAGAGGTCGCGAGGATGTGTTCGTAGGTCAGGGTCTCGCTCCCGAGACCGTTTGCATAGTTGTCCACGGTGCAGAGGGCGGCAAATCGCATTCCTAGTTCCAGGGCGAGCGTCGCTTCGCTTGCAACCGTCATCCCGACGATATCGGCAACCTTTGAAAGCCCCTTGACCTCGGCGACGGTCTCGATCCGGGGTCCCCGGGTCTGGGCGTAGACGCCCCCTACACGGGCTTCGGGGACGAGTTCGCCGAGGGTGCGGATGAGGTCCGCGTCGAGTTCGGGGCGGACGTGCTCGATGCTGCACTCATAGATGGACGGGATGTCGGTGAGGCTTAAGTAGTCGGTCGGGATGACGATCGAGCCCGGCGGGATCTCGGGCTTTAAGGAGCCGGTCGAGCCGATGGCGACGATCCGGTCCACCCCGAGGATGGCGAGTGCCGAAAGACACGCGCGGTAGTTGATGCGGTGCGGGGGGAGACTGTACTGGTGGCGCAGGAGGAGGGCAAAGGCTCCTGTATACACTTCCGCCTTTCCATAGGGTGTGGCGACGGTCGTCTTCTCGAGGGGCGGCAGGTCGGCGAAGAGGAGGCTCGTGCCCCCGATGATCCCGAGCACTAGGCCCACCCCGCGGCTCTTTTAGCCGGCATAGCGGCATACACTTCTCCGTGCGTCATTCCTGTCTATCGGGTCGACGTCTTATGGGAAAAAGCCCATCTTTTCGGTGCAGGAGAGACGCGGTCCAGAAGGGTTTACATCTTCGGCGACAACCTGGATTCATGGGCAGGATTCTCATAGTCGGCGAAGACGCCATTCGGGCCGGGCAGTGCACGGACGTCTACTTCCAGCGGGTCGTGGAGGTCATGGAGAAGGACGGCGTCAACCCGGAGGTCACGATGGAGGTGACCGCCGCGGTCCTCCCGGATCCCTGGGGAGTCTTCTGCGGCCTAGCCGATGTCGTCGAACTCCTTGAGGGTGTTCCTGTGAACGTGGAGGCGATGCCGGAAGGCTCGATCATTCACCAAAACGAGCCCGTCCTCCGAATCTCCGGGCGCTACCGGGACTTCGCGGTCTATGAGACCGCCATCCTCGGGTTCCTCTGCCATGCTTCGGGCGTGGCGTCGGCGGCGGCCCATATCCGGCTCGCAGCTCAGGATCGCCCGGTCTACTCCTTTGGTTCGCGCCGCCAGCACCCGGCGATTGCCGCGATGGTCGAGCGGGCGGCCTGGATCGGCGGGGTGGACGGGGTGAGCAATACCTGTGCGCCTGAGGGGATCCCGCTCGCGGGGACGATGCCGCATGCCTTCGTGATGTGCTACCCGGGGACGGAGGAGACCTGGTCTGCGTTTGCCCGGGGAGCGGGGCCGGAGGTGCCGCGGATCATGCTCGCCGATACGTTCGCCGACGAAAAGATGGAGGCGGTGAGGGCGGCGGCGTGCGGGGCGAAGGCGGTCCGGCTGGACACCCCGCGGTCGCGGCGGGGGAACATGCGGGCGATCATCGAGGAGGTGCGCTGGGAGCTCGATATCCACGGCTATCCGGACGTCAAGATCTTCCTCTCCGGGGGGCTCACCCGCGCCGACGTCGCAGCCTACCGCGATATCGTGGATGCCTTCGGGGTCGGGGGGGCGATCGCGAACGCGCCGGTGATCGACTTTGCAATGGACATCGTCGAGGTCGAGGGGAAGCCCATCGCAAAGCGCGGGAAACGAAGCGGCGTAAAGCAGGTCTACGAGATGCCGGACGGCCGGCGGGTCACGCTGCCCCTCGCCGCCCCGGCGCCGGAGGACACAGTGCCGCTCCTCGTCCCCTTCATCAGGAACGGCACCGTCGTCGCGCGCCCGGAGATGGATGATGCGCGGGAGCGGGTGCTCTCCCGGCTATCAGGCCTCGCGGACGCGTGATATGGAGGTGAGGGGCCGGAATCCTTTTTATCTGATGACGATCAACATAGTAGGGTAACAGGGGCCGATAGATCAGGGGGAGATCGCTACCTTGGCATGGTAGAGGCCGCGGGTTCAAATCCCGCTCGGTCCATCTTGTTCTTTTAAGCATATTTTTTCTGTAAGATCCACCGTATCACCTATCGTTTCTACCAGATAAACCAGCACCTCTCCTGCTCAAGGATCTCTTTCCGGAAGCGAAGATACTGTAGTCTGTTGTCGTTCCTCCTGCCCAAGCGCCGCTACGCATAGACTGGAATTGAGATAGTGCCGATCCTTCTGCTCCCCTGGAAGCAGACCTATCTGATGAATAACAGATTTGTTATGTAACAGGTTTGTCATACACTCATCCAGGAGGGGGTGTCTGCGGGGTTGAGCGTTGGCAGCAACTGCTGCAAACATGCTGCAATCTGCTGCCAATGTCAGGAGTATGAAGAGACTGAGTTCAATACTGGGGGACACCTCGGCAGGCCACGCTGAACCTATCCCGTATAACTGGATAATGTTTTACAAAAGATCCTCAATCTCTTCCCGCTCAACCCCGGCTTGCTTGGGGATCTCAAGAAGCGTGCCGATCGGAAGGTCCCGGCCATGCACCGGGACGGTGACCCGGCGTTTTGTCTCCGAATGGTAGAAAATGTGATGGCTTCCCTTCACCCGGTCCAGAACAAACCCTTTCTTCTCAAGAATCTTGATGACCTTCTGGGCCGTGAGTGCCGGAAGTTCAGGCATGGGCTTCGACGGTGAGGGTGTATTCCAGGAGTCCTTCTTCTGTAGGTATCTCCTCGCCCTTCTCCTGGAGATGCTCAATGTAGAGTTCGATAGCCTCCCGTGCCATCTCTATCGCCTCGTCAATGGTCTCCCCATAGGTGACGCAGCCAGGAAGGGTCGGTACGGTGACGGTGTACTCGCCTTCTGGCTCTTTCCTGAGGAAGATACAGTAACTGACTAGTCTCATCGTATCGCACCCTGCTTGCAGCCATAACCCAACGATGTAAGAGGGTCCATGCGGACGCTGCCTCGCCCTACTTACTCGTCGCGGAATGGATTTACGACCTCAAGTGCGCAGATCCCAGAAAAATCACTCTCGTTTCGGGTGACAAGCGCACAGTCGTGGGTGAGAGCAGTGGCTGCGATGACCGCATCGGGGAGTTTCATTCCACACGTTCGGCGCAGGTGGATGGCACGGTCGGCAATCATATCAGTCAGGGGATACACTTTGGCAGAGCGGATGAAGTCCTGAGCCAGTGCATACCCTTTCGGAGTATGCTTCTTCCAGCCGAGAAACTCGATCTTCGTGACGATCGAGACCCGAAACGAAGAGGTGAGCATATCTTCTATCTCGCCCACCCGCTCTGGCGGAATGGCGTCTGCTAGGTAATAGATGAGAATATTCGTATCGAGCAGGTACCGTTTCATACCCGGTCCCACTCATCCCGCAGGATCTTGGCCTCGGCCTCCAGGTCGAGATCCAGGTCCCGGTACATGCCCCGGTATCTCGCTGGCTCGGCAACCCCGACAGGTCCGTCAGCAGGTTTTCCGGCGGTCAGGCTCTCCCAGAGGTCAATGGGCACGATAACATCGGTCTTTCTGCCTTCTGCATCACAGATGTAATGCACTCCCATGCCGCACACTCCAAGATATGCGTATATGGGTGCTTCAGACGGATTATAGTTGCCTTTTCCGAACCATTTCATTGAGGGGCTACCACTGAGCAGCCGCAAGGCCTTTGAGGGGACCCGGATTTTCAGCGTCAAATGCCTGCAGACCCCATATCTCTTGGATATTCACAGCACTCTATCTCATCCGTGAACAAGAACGAGATAACTTCCAGATATGGAAAGAGATCGCAGACTCAATCCTCACCTGCTCCATCCTGTTCCCCCTCCTCACACTCCAGGACAAACGCCCCCTGGTACCCGCACTGCTTGCAGTGATACAGCGTCGCATACAGGCCGCGGGCTTCCCAGTAGATCTCGGTGCTCCGACATACCGGGCAGCGGATAACTCTCCTGGCTATCCCGCTCATACGGATCTCCCTGGTCGTCCGGGATTTTGAGAGTTTTGTATCACCTCCATTCGACGCCAATCATATTGGCCGGCATCCGGCACAGCACCCGGACGATCATGGCATGGGGCAATGTGTACAACTATAAGTATCCCGCAGACCCAGATACAGGTGTAAGAAGAATTGGCCATGAAGATTCACAAGGAGATTCTCGAGACCTTCCCCGGCCTCTCTGTCGCAGAAGGCAATGTTGGACCGCTCTCGATTCAGGAGAAGATCCCGAGTCTGGAAGCTCTGAGGGACGAAGTCATCCGCTCGGTAAGAGAGCAGTTCACGCTTGAGCGGGTAAAAGACGAACCGATCTTTAGAGCCTACAGAGACTTCTTCTGGAGGGTGGGTGTCGACCCGACAAAGACCCGGCCTGCCTCGGAGGCCCTGGTCCGGAGGATCCTGGCCGGGAAGATGCTCCCAACGATCAACACCGCGGTGGGTGCCTACAATCTGGCCTCGATTCGCACGGGCATACCCATCGCCGCGTTTGACGCCGATACTCTTGCCGGAGACCTCGCTATGCGGTTTGCAGAGGAGGGTGAAGAGTTCCTCGGGATCGGGATGGCGGCGCCCGTTCTTCTTCATAAGAACCAGGTCGTTCTGGAAGACGGGAACGCGATCGTCGCCGTCTATCCCTACCGCGACTCGGATGCAACAAAGATCACCCTCGCTACGAAGGTCGTGCATATTGTGGCCTGCGGCGTGCCGGGGGTCGAGAGCGGGAAGGTGCAGGCGGCGTACGAACTGGCTGCCGAATATCTGCAGAGATACGCTCCAGGCATCCTGTGATGCGATGGATGCCAGAATCACGGGAGAATCATGGATCATAAAGCAAGGTTTGCAGCTCGTTCCCTGCATAAGCACTACCCTGAGCCGGAACGACTCCCGGTAGATGCATCCCTGGTCTTTGTCCGCGGCGAGGGGGTCTGCGTCAGAAGAGGCAGCACACCAACCATCTACAATGCGCAACCCCCGGACCTTCCAGAATGTCTGCAAAAGAGCGCCCAGTACCTCGGCCACCGGGGAAGCACACCCTGCTACGCCGTCGAGGTTCCCGGCGACCAGCCCCTGCCCGAAGGACTGGCATACTTCGGCGTACGCGAACTTGCCGGCCTCATCCCGGACGAGGAGCTTGCCGTTGCCGGGCTTGCAGTCCAGATAATCGATTACGACCGAAACACCCGATTCTGCGGGAGGTGCGGTACGCCGACGAAGCCCGCACGCATCGAGCGTGCCAAAGTCTGTCCGTCCTGCCACCGGGCTATCTATCCCCGACTCTCCCCGGCGATTATAGTACTCGTGAGGAAGAACGACTCCATCCTCATGGTCCGGGGGGTGAGGGCGCCGCCCGGCAGGTACAGCCTCGTCGCCGGATTTGTCGAGCCCGGCGAGACGATCGAAGATGCCGTACACCGCGAGGTCCGTGAGGAGACGGGAATCTCGATCAAGAATCTCCGGTACCTTGCAAGTGAACCGTGGCCGTTCCCCGACTCACTCATGCTCGCGTTCGTTGCCGATTACGAGAGCGGAGAAGTCACCCCGGACGGCGTCGAGATCGAGAGTGCCGCATGGTTCGACCGGGACCACCTCCCGGACCTGCCTCCAAGACTCAGCATAACCCGGGCGCTCATCGATGACTGGGCGGGGTCGGTCTCCAGGGGCCAGGAACCGTAATAAACTAAAAGAGATGGTTTGAGCCTGGCGTTCAGGGACAACCAGCTGCCGAAACAGACATATGGCTCCCTGGATATGTGATGGCTATGAAGATCATACTAACCAGTATATTTGTGGACGACCAGGAGAAGGCTCTGAAATTCTACACTGAAAAATTGGGCTTTGTAAAGAAGAGCGATCTTTCTGCCGGAGAATACAGATGGCTTACCGTCGTCTCTCCCGAGGATCCAGGTGGCACTGAGCTTCTGCTTGAGCCGAACGAGAATCCAGTGGCACAGGCATACCAGAGAGGAATATTCGAACAGGGCATCCCCGCCGCGTCCTTTGGTGTCGAAGACACCCATGCGGAGTATGAGAGGCTCAAAAGCCTGGGCGTGAAGTTCACGATGGAGCCGACAAAGGTCATCGGTCAGGTGACAATAGCAGTCTTCGAAGACACCTGCGGCAACCTCATCCAGATTCAGACAATGCAAAAATGAACTAATTCACCCGATTTATGAAAAAATCAGGCAGAAGGCCCTTCACTTCAGTGGAGGGGTGAATACCGTCTACCGATTACAATATTTAAGTCAAATCATTCAAAATCCAGTACAGGAGATATGGATATCTTTGATACAGTCTACCAAGGCACGCCGCCCTGGGACATCGGCCGGCCCCAGCAGGCATTCATCGACCTCGCGGCGGCAGGGGAGGTTACGGGCTCCGTCCTGGATGTCGGGTGCGGGACGGGGGAGAACGCCCTCTTCTTTGCAGAGCAAGGCCACGACGTCCTCGGGATAGACACCGCCGCTCTCGCGATCCAGAAGGCCGAGGAGAAGGCCGCCCAGAGGGGGATTGGGGCGCAGTTCCGGGTCTGGAACGCGTTCGACCTTGCCGGGCTTGGGCGGACGTTTGATTCCGTCATCGACTCCGGATTCTTCCATGTCCTCTCCGACGAGGACCGGTCCCGCTTTGCAGAGAGCCTTGCGGCCGCTCTTGCGCCCGGCGGGAAGTACTTCATGCTCTGCTTCAGCGAGCAGAACCCCGGCGAGTACCCCCTGCCAAGGAGGATTGCGCAGGAGGAGATCCGGGAGACCTTCCGGGAGGGCTGGTCCATCGACTACATCAGGCCGGCGGTCTTCGAGAACGCCATCCAGGCCGAAGGGCACCATGCCTGGTTTGCGTCGATAACGAGGAGAGTGTAGGGCTGCCGGTAAACGTCCCTGTTGCCCAGGAGCCACCAGACCTCCGGCCGGTCTCACTCCCGCCTCCAGGCCCCTCAAATTTCAGGAAAACATAATACAAAGCCATAAATCAATTTATAACACATAAATGCCTATGAGGGCATGGCACTCTATTATCTGCCTCGCAATTGCGCTTACGGTGCTCTTCTGTGGCTGTCTCACGGTTGAAGTCCATTCTAAGGTCGATGTAGACGCCACGGTGAGCTCGTACTCGTTCAATCTTACAACGAACCAGTTCGTGTATGATGCACTGAAGGAGAGCGCAAAAGAGCAGGGATATGCTACGTTACGGGAATCACTCCTATCGCAGACCGAACCTGGGACTATCGAATACAGCGAGGTCTGGGATGGCGATACGGTTACGATCCGCATGGATAGCCTGCGACCCACACAGTTGCTCGATCCAGGAAACTGGACGGTGCAAAAGGTCGACGGGTATATGATTTACCGGGATGCCAGGTTCGTATCAAATGAGTCTACCGATGATTCGGAAGAACTCGTCGATGAATCAGATGAGTTTGTTGATGATTCTGACTGGCTCGACAATGGGTCGGATGAGTTCATTGATGATTCTGACTGGCTCGGCAATGAGTCGGATGAGTTCGTTGATGATTCAGATTGGCTCGGCAATGAAGCAGACGACCTCGGCGATGCGTTGTTAAGCGGTGTCAGCCTGCACTACTACCTTGAGATGCCCGGGAAGATCGTTGATACCAACGCAAACACGGTGAACGGGAATAAGGCGGAGTGGCACCTGACCGGTACGGACGTCTTCACGACTGAGATCTATGCTAAAAGCGAGGTCCCGGCCCTTGCATTGCCCGGATTCAGCGCGCTGGCCGCACTTGCCGGGCTGGCTTGTGCGCTGGTATGCCTGTACCGGAAGAACAGGTAATGGAGAGACGGCCCTGCAGGTGTATGGATTCCATCTCCATTTCTTAACCAACTCCTTTTCTTAAGTGGATATTTCGAGGCGCCTCCAGTATCCTCGCACCACTCCAGAAGTCTCATCTAAGACAGCCAAAGTTGCCGTACAGCCGTCTACGACCGATAAACATTTACAAATCTTTAAGTTACTTTTTCTGCAAAAATCTGAAAGCAGGAGTGTGCAGTATGGCACGTAAAAGAATCCCATTGATCAGTATAGTTGCCCTAATTATTGCCCTAGTCACCGTTGCTGCATGTGTTGGAACTAATGAGGCAGAGAAGGTGCCCGGGAAAGTAGTTACGCCCCCCGCAGTGACCGAACCAGCAACAAAGACGCCCACGCTGGATGATATGAAGGCTCTTGCCGTGGAGATCGCGAGTGCGATCGACGGCGACACTATGGCGGCGCTCAAGCCAGGGGATGAGACCACCCCGGAGTACGCTGCCATCCACGACCAGCTCGTGGCCTTCCGCGAGGCAAACCCGTGGGTCACCTACGTCTATACCATGCGCAAGACCGAGAATGTCACAGAGTTCGTCGTGGATGCAGACTACGGCACTGGTGATGCAGATGCATGCGCAATAGGCGAGATCTACTCTCCCACGGAAGAAGACACCGTGTTCCTTGCCGGGTTTGAGGAGCCTGCGGCCGAAATTGACGTTACCGTCTATGGCTACGCACCAATCAAGGACGCAAGTGGCGCCAGCGTTGGGCTTGTCTGCCTGGTACCCGGAGTCCCGATTGCACAGAGCGACCTGGAGGCTCTCGCGGCGGAGATCGCAAGTGCGATTGACGGCGACGCTCACGCCGCACTCAAACCCGGCGACGAGGACACCCCGGAGTACACTGCCATCCGCGATCAGCTCGTGGCCTTCCGGGAGGAAAACCCTGAGATCAGTGGAATCTACACCATGCGCAATGCAGGGGACATCACCGAGTACGTCGTGGATGCAGACTACGGCACCGGTGATGGATGGGCAATAGGCGACATATACACCCCAACGGCTCTGGACACTGCCCTCCTTGCCGGATTTGAGGAGCCCTCGGCTGAGATTTACGCTTATGTCTATGGCTATGCTCCAATCAAGAACGCGAGTGGCGCCGGTGTCGGGGCAGTGATTCTCGAAGCAAGAATCCCGATCACGCAGGAGAGGGTGAAAGCGCTCGCGGTGGAGATTGCAGGTGAGATCGACGGCGATGCCATGGCGGCGCTCAAACCCGGCGATGAGGGCACTCCGGAGTACATCGCCATCAGCGATCGGCTCGAGGCCTTCCGGAAGGAAAACCTCGGGGTCATCTATGTTTATACCATGCGTAAAGCAGGGGACGTAGCCGAGTACGTCGTGGATGCAGACTACGGTCGCGCGGAATCTGCCAAGATCGGCGACGTTTACGTGCCGAACGAGAGTGACGTCGCGCTCCTTGCTGGATTTACGGAACCATCCGTAGAACCCGGGTTTTACCTCGACGATTGGGGTAACAGGACCGCCACCGTCATCTCCGGATATGCTCCGGTCAAGAGCTCAGACGGTACCATCGTCGGACTCGTTGGTGTCGATCTGGGAATTCTCCACTGATCACTCTCCATTCCCGGTCGGAGGAATGTATCATCCCCTCCGGGGATCTTTTTTCCGGAAAAGATAACTCTCCATGCGGCAAGAGCGTATTATGAAAGATACAGTCTCAAGGACGGGCCAGTGTGCTGCAGGACCATCCGCGCCGAAGGCGGACCGCATGGCTCTCCTCAAAGAGATCGCCGCATTCACCCGCGAGTACGCCGATGTCCTTGCCCGGTACCACACCTACACGATGGACGACCTCAACCGCATCGAGCAGGAGTGCTGGAGGCTGCACGACGAGGCGTGCAGCAGGGGAGCCTGCGGGAGCGCCGGGGAACTTGCGGAACTCGAGTACCTCATCGGCCGGGCGAAGGAGATGATGGCGAAGATGATGGAGAGCGAGAGAGGGCCGGGATAAGCCGGCGCCCTCCAGCCGGTCATCGGGGCGGGTTGCCCGGGGAGAATCCTCCACCACCATCCCGATGCGGCATTCATGCGCATACAACTCCGGGAAGTGCCAGGATGGATTGTGTGAAGTTCTTTCTGGATGAGGGCGTCGACGTCTTCGCCCGGGTCGGGATCGAGGAACTCCCCGATGCGGATAGAGAATCGGTGCTGCGGTTCCTCCCGGCCGCCCGATCCGTGATCGTTTTTGGAAGAGAGGTCCCCGCTGCGGTATACCGGATGCCGCCGAACGAGGAGACTCGGGAGATGCTCCGGATCGCCGGGAGCCTGGACGACACCGCCCTGCGGCTCGCCGGCCTCCTGGGTGCGGAGGGTATCGCTGCCCGCCCCGTCCCGCTCTACCTGCCCGTGCGGGTCGTCGACGGGAGGGTGCAGGGCGTCGTCCGCTTGAAACAGGTCGCCGCGGCCGCGGGGCTCGGGGAGATCGGCACGAGCACTCTCCTCCTCAACCGGCGCTTCGGCCCGCGGCTGCTGCTCTCCGGCGTCGTGACCGGCCCGGGTGCCCCGGAATTCGGGAGAAAGGATGGGGCGGGCGGCAACGGTGCGCCGCTCTGCACCGGGTGCAGGGCCTGCATCCGGGCATGCCCGGAGGGAGCGCTGGGGCCGGAGGGTGTCGATGCGTTCCGGTGTCGGACGGTGCGTGCATGGGTTCCGCCCCCGGTCGTCCCGGCCGTGAAGTGGCTGCTCCGGCGGCGGCTCCTTCTCGGAGTTCTTGCCCCGCTTGCGCCGCTCGTTGCCAGGACGGCGACGATCCGGTGCAGCCTCTGCGTCACCGGGTGCCCGGCGCTTCCGGGAGCGGCTGAAGAGAGTTATCCGCGAAAATTTTCGTGAAAATCGTAATCAGCCGCTGTAAATTTGCGAGTCTTTAAGTTCCTGCTTCTGCAATAGATCCGTGAAGGCATATCGGATGACAGGCCAGAAAGTTCTGATAGCCGCAGTTATTGCGCTGATTATTGTTGCAGCAGGGATTATGCTTGCATTTGGGCCCGGCGCGACCGGGCCGGCTCCCGCCGAGAGCGTGCCGGTGAAGAAGGTGCCCACGCAGGATGAGATGAGGGCTCTCGTGGCGGAGATTGCGGGGCAGATCGACGGAGACGCCTTCGCCGCGCTCAGGCCCGGCGACGAGAATACCACGGCATATATCGCCATCCATGACCGGCTCAATGCTTTCCGGTCCGCAAATCCCGAGATCGTCTACATCTCGACGATGCGCAGGGTGGGGGACGCCATCGAGCAGGTCGTTGATGCGGACTACGGCAGCAGCGACGGATACGCAATCGGCGACGGATACTACGTTGCGGAACCGGACGAGCCTTTCCTTGCCGGATTTACGGAGCCCTACACTGAGGTCTACTCCAGGGTCTACGGGTATGCTCCGGTGAGGGATGCAAGCGGCGTCGCCGTTGGCGTAGTCTGCCTCGAACCGGATGGCCCGATCGAGCAGGAGCGGATCGAAGCCCTTGCAGCGGAGATTGCAGGGCAGATCGACGGAGACGCCTTCGCCGCACTCAAGCCCGGCGATGAGAATACCACGGCATTCATCACCATTCGCGACCAGCTCGAAGCCTTCCGGACCGCGAACCCCGAGATCAGCTACATCTACACGATGCGTAAGGTCGATGATACCGTCGAGTATGTCGTGGACGCAGACTACGGCAGCGAAGACGGAGTTGCGATAGGCAACGGCTACGCCCTGACGGATCTCGACGCCGGACTCCTCGCCGGCTATGAGGGACCCACCGCCGAGATCTACTCCATCATCTACGCGTATGCCCCGATCATGAACGCGAGCGGCTCCAGCGTCGGGATCGTCGGCGTCGATATGGGGTTCGTTCACCGGCCATAAGCGCTGATCGGGAAGCGGGGGCGCCAGCCCCTCCTCCCGAATGCTATGAAGGTCCCGGTCTATGGGCGATCTCGGGTGCACTGACGGGAGTTCGGCGGGGTTGCCCGCCTCCCCTCCTCACCAGACCTCTTGGCCGCCGGCAAAATGGGCGGTGAAGATCCTGCCTGGATCGTCCGTCTCTTCTACGTTGGGGATCTTCGCACCCGCGAGACTCCCGAACCCCGCGGGCACATAGAGGGTGAAGTCCAAGGGAGCCGCACCGTTCGAGGCGGCCCTTGAGATATGCAGCGACGGCATGGGGGTCACAGTGCAGCCAGTATCACAATATGCTTCGTAGTCACACCCCGCCGGGTACTTTTAAGTACTTCCACCTGATCCATCCTAACCGGGAGCGAGAGCGCTATGCCGGAACAAGCAGCCCCGGACCGGGTGAGCCTCGAACTCGTCGCAGAGGGGTTCACCATGCCCGTTGCGCTTGCATCCCCCGCAGACGGGACCGGGCGACTCTTCGTTGCGGACCTTCCCGGCGTCATCCGGGTCATCGACGCCGAGGGCCGTCTTTTGGATGAGCCGTTCCTCGAGATCACCGACCGGGTCGTCGGGCTCCGCACCGGGTACGATGAACGTGGGCTCCTCGGCCTCGCGTTTCACCCGCAGTTCGTCGAGAGCGGGAGATTCTTCGTATACTACAGTGCTCCTCTCCGGGACGGTGCGCCCGAAGGCTGGGACCACACGAGCCGGGTATCGGAGTTTCGGGTCGCGGCAGATGATCCAGACCGGGCAGATCCGGACTCAGAGCGGGTGATTCTCGAGGTCGATCAGCCGCAGGCGAACCACAACGGCGGCTCGATCGCCTTCGGCCCCGACGGCTACCTCTACATCCCGCTCGGCGACGGTGGGGGTGCGAACGACGTCGGGAGAGGCCACCTGCCGGGAGGGAACGGGCAGAATCTCGGGACGCTGCTGGGGAAGATTCTCCGGATCGATATAGACGGCGGGAAGCCCTACGGCATCCCGGCGGACAACCCGTTCGTGGGGAGAGAGGGGCGGGACGAGATCTACGCCTACGGCCTGCGCAACCCATGGAGGATGACGTTCGACGCCGGGGGCGAGCACCGGCTCTTTGCCGCCGACGCCGGGCAGTACCTCTGGGAGTCGGTGAAGATCATCGTCCCGGGCGGGAACCACGGCTGGAACCTCCGGGAGGGCAACCACGCCTTCGACCCCGAAAACCCCTACGAGTCGCCGGCAGACGTGCCCCGGACCGGGAGGCGGGGCGAGCCCCTGATCGATGCGATCATCGAGTACCCGAACGCCGGCCAGCCCGGCGGGATCGGGGCGGTCGTCATCGGCGGCTACGTCTACCGGGGGCAGGCACTCCCCGGGCTCTTCGGGCGCTACGTATTCGGCGAGTGGAACCGGGCGGGGACCGACGGCGATGGGATCATCTTCGTCGCGACGGAGAAACCCGGAAGTCCGTGGGAGTTTCATGAGATCGAGGTTGCCGGGAGCCGGACCGTGGGGGCGTATGTCCTCGCGTTCGGGGAGGATGCAGAGCGCGAACTCTATATTCTGACCTCAAAGAGCCGGGGACCGGCCGGGAAGACCGGCAGGGTTTATCGGCTCGTCCCGCCGCCCTGACCTCCGCTACTCCGCGAGGTCTCGCCGGACATCCCGCATCGTCTCATCGAAGTCCTGCATCAGGGTGTCGGATCGATCCTGCACCGCATCGTACACCATGGTCAGGACGATGAGGGCACGATACGGCACCCACGCCCTGTGAGTGGAGACGGTGTGAAACCCCGCCCTCTCATACAGCCGCACCGCAGGCGGGTTGGGGGCGATGACGGAGAGAACGATCCTCCCGCCCCCGCGGGACCGGACCCGCCTGACAGCGTCCTCGAGCAGCGCCGCGCCGATTCCCCGGCCCCGCTCTGCAGGAGCGACCGAGAGGCTGGAGATCTCGTATGTGGGCTCCGGTTCTCGCTTCAGGTAGTGCGGCGCAAAGATTAGCAGTTCGACAAGGAAGAACCGTACGGCGGTGATGGGGCCGGCCGCACGGGCGACAGCGAGAGCCCCCTTCACGAGCCCGGGGGCGTCCGGTGCCTGCATGACCAAGATCCCGGCGACCCTGCCCTCCCTGACGGCGCAGGTGATCATCTCGCGCCCAAAGGCATTGCCGCCCGCCCTGACCAGACGCTCGATCGTTGAAAGAGCCCTCGTCCGATCCCTGCCAAAGACGAGCGGGAAATACGCCGGCTCGGTCTCGTAAATTAGACCCGCAACCTCCTCGGTGCAGTGCCGGTCCGGGCTGAACGGTTCGATAAACATCGGGGACGACTCCGGGGCGTCTCGGCGCTCAAAGCCCCCCGTCGGGGAGAAGGACGGGTTTTGGGGACGGATTCCTATGGGCATCCCGATGAGAGGGGAGGTCGCCGCTCTTTTGAGGGATTTAAGTGCGCTCCGGCCTTCCCTTCCACTCCCAGAGCCTTGATCGGCTGTTGCCCTCGGCGTCGACGGTGTACTCGATTATGACGGCGGTTCCGTTGAGGCGGCTCCATTGCGGGGTGGACGAGCGGAAGAAGAGCAGCCCATGAAAGAGCGTTTCAGGGTCTGATGCGCTTCCTTTTCCCATACCCATCCCGGTGTACATGGCCATCTCGCCGTCCTTTGACGTGACCACGCCGGAACCCTCGGCGTGGAAGGTGTCCGGACTGCGCCAAACACTCCAGGCGGTCGATAGGTCCCGGGACTCGATGCCCAGCAGCCTTCCGGTCGACTGGTCCGTCGTCTCGATCTTCGGGCTGGTCTCGAGCAGCTCAACGACCCTTGTTCCGATGATCTTTCCTCGCGACTCGCCGATCAGTTCACCCGACATCTTCAACTCCTCCTGATGCTGTATTCGCCGCACCCCTCATCGCGATTCCAGAAGACCGTCTCGCGGGGTGCACCGGTCAACCCTAACCATTGCGGGATAAAAAAAGTATGCGGATCTCCGGCGGTACGTCTTTCCACCGAGTCCATGATGGGCCCGGGCAGACAAGCATGAGCGCACTCACGGGGAGGTTCAGCGGGCCGGGAAGGGGCACCCGTGCAAAGAGCAGGAACGGGGTGGAGAGGAGGAAGAACGCCGGGGGGGCGGCCGCCCGGCGTTCACGCTCCCCCGCCCTCCGGCACGGGCGCATCGAGGAACTCCCCGATCATCGAGAGCAGCCAGTCGGTGCGGTCGATGAGCGTGATATGAGTCGTGCCGGGGAGGACGGCGAGCCGGGAGGCCGGGAGGCCGACGATATCCCCCGGCACACCGCCGCCGAGCAGCCGGAAGATCTCCACCGCGTGCTCGGGGCGGACGACGTCGGCATCGCCGACGATGACGAGCACGGGCGCCCGGATCGACCGGATCTCTTCAGCCGTCCAGCCTGTAAACTCCCTGTCCAGTTGCTTCACCTTCTCGATCAGAACCGGCCAGTCCTGTGGGTTAGGCGCCGTCCGGGCATACTCTTCCGCGAACGGGGTGCCGGCCAGGTCCTCGGGCTTCAGGCTCTCTTCCCCCTCGTACATCTCGGGGTAAGCCCCATCTCTCGTGTAGCTCGGCGAGGCGAGGACGAGTTTACGCACCAGGTCCGGGTGCCGGACGGCGATCTCGATAGCGATGGCGGCCCCCATGCTGTAGCCGAAGACGTCGGCCTCTCCGACGCCGAGTTGCCGGAGGAGGGCGACGGTATCCGCCGCCATCCCCGCGTAGGTCAGCGGGCGGTCGATATCGGCGGTGCGGCCGTGAGCCTGCTGCTCGACGGCGATGACCCGCCGGTTCGCGGCGAGGGCGGGGAGCATCCGCTGAAACGATCCCTCGATCGTCATGAGGGCACCGTGGAGGAGGACCAGGGGGCGGCCGGTGCCGTGAATCTCGTAGTACATCGAAAGCCCGTTTACGGCCGCGTAGCGACCGGGGGCTGCCGTTGTCACACTTTCCATTGCCATGATCAATTCTCCTTTCGGTCTGGCGGCGAAGCCACGGTATTCCGCAGGAACTCCGTGATCCCCTGCCGGACCTCATCGTGGTGCCCGAGAAGCGCATGGCCGCCGCCGGGTACGGCCTGGAGGCGGGCGTTCGGGATCCTCTCCACGAGGGCGCGTGCATTCTCGTGAAGAGCCAGCGGATCGTCCACGGCGCTGACCACCAGCGTGGGAGCTTTGATACTGCCGAACGGGTAGTCGCTTTCAGAGGCGTCGAGCAGTCCGGGGGTTGAGACGTGGGTGTCGAAAGAACTTCCGTCGGCCCGGGCGCTGACGGGAAGGATGCTCGAGAGCAGCACCCTGATGTCGGCCTTATCTTCCGGGGTGAGCCGCTTTCCCGGGGGCACACCGGCCCATGGCCCTTCCACGATCGGCTGAAAATAGGTGATCGCCGCCCAGTACATGAAGTCGTTTTTTAAGGAGATTGTAAAGATGGTAAATAGTGTAAAGATGATGGAGGCGGACCGGGGCATGACCAGGCCCTTTCCCGGCCCCTTCCCGGGGGCAACGGGCTCGACAAGGACGAGAGCCGAGAGACGCTCCGGGTGGCGGACGGCGAACTGGATCGCCGATGCGGACCCCGCCGAGTAGCCGACGACGGAAGCCTGCTCGATGGAAAGGGAATCCAGCAGGGCGGCGTAGGCATCCGCCTGCATGGCGACGCTCGCGCGCGAAGGCATGGGCGAGCCGAGGTAGCCGAACCTCGAGGGCGCGATGACCTGGAACCCCGGGTCGATGGACCAGCCGGCGAGCAGCAACCCCTGGTCGAACCCGCCCGCGTTGCCGTGGACGGCCAGCACCGGGTAGCCGTCTCCCGACCGGGCATACTCGATCGGTCCGCAGGCGGTCCGGACCACCCGCCTTTCCGGGCTCGCGATACGCTCCCGGGCGGCACGCATATCGCTCCGGTAGCGCGCCGTGACCGCCACCCCCGCGACGGCGATACCGAGCAGGATGAAGACGATCAGGACGTCGGCCATAACAATAACCCCTGCCGGACATGGGCTCCGCGGCACGCCGGGACTCCGGATTTGCAGGCGCCGCCCTATCCCTTCGAGAGTTCCTTCAGGACTTCTGCGAGCTTGTCGAGGGACTCGTTCCAGCCGACTACGGCCATATCGCGGCCCTCGTCCGCCGGGACGCCGGGCTCCCGTATGGTCACCTTTGTCCCGCCGTCGCCGTCCTCGAACGTCACCGTCGCCACCAGTTCCAGCGGCCAGTCTCCGGTCATCCCGTAGTACGAGGCCGGGACCACGTTGCCTTCCGCGTCCGCAAACGAGTCGGTGAAGACGAGCCGTTCCGCGGGGGCGATCTCGCGGTACTCACCCGTGCTCCAGAAATCCTGGCCTTCGGGCAAGCGCATACCAAACAGGTACCTGCCCCCCTCGCGGAGGTCGACCCTGAAGACCAGCGCCGTAAAGCTCGCCGGCCCCCACCACCGCGCTATCAATTCCGGATCCGTCCAAGCCCGGAAAACGAGGTCGCGCGGCGCGTCGAACTCCCGCGTGGTGATGATCTCCTGCTTTCCGGGTTCAGTGATAATACTCGTCTCGGCCATAACAACACCTCCGGCTGAGGGCTCTGTGGATTTGGTGGAGCCCGGTTTGGACGGCACCGACCTTGCAGCCCTCCTACCGATCCCGGAGGTTCCTCGCTGGGCAACCATCCGGATCAGGACCTCCCCAATATGTCCACTGTACTTAAATGTCACGCCGTCCCGCTCGCGGCCCGTGCATGATGAGTATTTCCAGCGGTTCTGAACGTGCCTGTCCTCCACATACCGACCGTATCTTTTGATTCCCCGGATGGTCTCCCCCATTTCCACGAATACATGCTCCTCGCCGAGCGCAATCTCCAATGGGCGACAGTTACGGGGAAGTTGTGACAGGGCATACAAGTACGCCGGTGATTTGCCCCTTTGCACCCCTGTTGACTGCCATCTGCCTCACCGGGAGAGCATATCCTCGGCCATCACCGGCGGGGTTTTGGCATCGCCACTAGCCTTGGAGGGAAATCCTACCACCAAGGTGGGCCGTGGCATCCAAGGGTTATCTCATCTGCCGCCTCCGATGATTTTGGTGAGGCAGTATCAACTCCGGATCCGCGCATGCCAAAAAGACAAAGGAGTCAACCAAGATCTACGGGTCGCTCCATCCAGCTCCAGACCGGTATCGCGATCGAGGATATGGGTCGTCCATACCACAGGACCGCTCACCAGAACCAGGCCAGCAGGAAGATGGCAACCAGCAGGAGGCCGTCCTGGAGCGCGACCGAAAGAAGCATGATCTCGGTGCCCCGCCGGGGTCCAAAGATTGCAATATAAAAGGACCCGAGCCACCGCAGGTAGGTGACGACGCTGGTCAACAGGTTCGCCACGAGCAGCGTGATGACTATATCCCTGCCGGTCATATCGCCCGCCGCGAGCAGCCCGGACGCAAGGCTTGCCGCGGCGACGTACGACCCGAACTTTGCCGCGATGATCGCGATGCCTTCGGGCGGAATGGGAAAGAGTCTGCTCGCACCCTCGAGGTACGCGGCAACGGTCTCGAAGACGCCCGCTTCAATGAGAAACGCCACGATGACGAGCGTCGGGATCATGATTCCGAGGATACGACGGAGGGTCTTTGCGGTCGGTCCGGCTGCGGCCGAGAGCGCCTCGCGCAGGGACAACGTCTTACCAGAGGGTTTCTCCGGCGGCGCGGATGCCGGAACCCCGGGAAGGAGCATTCGCCCGGCAACCATGACAATCCCGGTCTTGAGGAACCCGATCCCCATCAGGATGCCGAAGTAGATCAACCCGAAGACCCCGAGCAGCGGCACGTAGACCGGGATGAGGTAGCGCCAGTGCATCACGACGGCCGGAAAAGAGTTGATGAGCGCCGCGACGATGAGCTCGCCCCTCCCGATCACCCCCTTATGATGGTAATCGACGAGCATCGCGTCCGCCGCCTGCGACGAGACGAACGCCAGGAGAAAACTCGCCCCGCACTCGCGGGGGAGGTGGGAGAAGGTCGTGACCGGGTAGGCGATCTTTGCAATCCTATCGGTGACCCGCAGGGCAATCAGGACTTCGGCGATCAGGACGCCGATGGCGACGATCGGGACCGTCCGGAGCAGGAGATCGAATGAGAGGGCCAGTGCCGCCGAAACAATCTCTGTCGTGCCGTCCATGATTCACCGCTCTGAAGGCTTCGCGTCCCGTAAGACAACATCTGATACGCCGTATCTGAATATCACCATTCTGGATTGCCAGCGCCACGGTATGCCGTTCCAGCGCTGCACGGGCTTTGCTGTGGAAGGAATAAGGCTGTGATGCGGTCTATCTTCACCCTGGCGTCAACAAAATCGCAGAATTTAAATACAATAGATCTGGATGATTTTTAGGTACTCGATGATTGAAGATCATTTAGAGACCTACGACAGCACTCTTGTGCAGAACTGCACATCAGTGCAGAACTGTGTGACCGTGCACTGCACGTTTACGCAGAACGCATTCTCCTTTAGTTAGGGAACCAGCTCTTTTGCTGCGTTCCCGTGTAATGTAACGGTTTTTCAGTTACCGTTAGGTGATTTGATGTTCGGTATTACTGATCCTGCAATCTGGTCTGGATATCTGCTTGCGCTCGGACTTACGCTCGCATGCATAGTGTACGGCCTGCTGAACTGGAATAAAGGAACGGAGGCGGAACGGGGTGGCAGTTGACACTGGACTCTTCATCGCGGTGACGCTGGTTTACCTCGCCATCATCATCTGTCTCGGTTATCTCGGCTACCGCCAGACGAAAGGCGACGATGACTATATGGTCGCCGGCAGAAAGGCCAATTCTGTCGTTCTTGCCCTCTCCTACGGTGCGACCTTCATCAGCACATCCGCAATCATCGGTTTCGGCGGGGTTGCCGCCCAACTCGGCATGGGGATGATCTGGCTGACCGTCCTCAATATTGGGCTAGGGATCCTCGTCGCGTTCATAGTCTTCGGGAAACAGACCCGCCGTATCGGGAGCAAACTCCGTGCCGTGACCTTCCCCGACCTGATGGGGAAGTGCTATCAGTCGCCGTTCATGCGCTACGCAGCAGGGCTCGTCATCGTCATCGCCATGCCGCTGTATACGGCGGCGATCCTGATCGGAGGAGCACAGTTCATCACGAGCACGTTGCAGATCCCGTACGACACTGCACTCATCGCGTTTGCCGCAGTCGTCGCCCTCTACGTGGTGTTCGGTGGGCTCATTGCCGTCATGTACACCGACGCACTGCAGGGCGGGATCATGCTCGTCGGCATGACCGTCCTCCTCGTGCTCACCTACGTCCACCTCGGGGGCGTCGTCGAGGCGCATACCGCCCTTGCCGCGATGTCGGACCTCGTCCCGGAGGCGCTTGCCGCCGGAGGGATGACCGGGTGGACCTCCATGCCGGTATTCGGGTCGCCGATATGGCTTACCATGGTGACGACGCTCGTTCTCGGCGTGGGCATCGGGGTGCTCGCGCAGCCTCAGCTGGTCGTCCGGTTCATGACCGTCAAAGACGACCGTGCACTGAATCGTGCGGTCCTCGTCGGTGGGCCGTTCATCCTGATGATGACCGGCGTCGCCTTCACGGTCGGTGCGCTGACAAACGTCTACTTCTACCAGACGGAGGGTTTGATCGCTCTCGCGGCGGCACCCAACGGCAACGTCGATACAATCATACCGAACTTCATCAACGCATCGATGCCGGACCTCTTCGTCGTCATCTTCATGCTGGCGCTCCTTGCAGCAGCGATGTCCACGCTCAGCGCCCTCTTCCACGTCATGGGAACATCGCTCGGGTTTGATCTCGCACGGCGCACCGATTCCGGTAGAGCGGCGATGCGACCGATCCAGATTGCGACCGTCGTCATGATCGTCGTGAGCGTCGTCCTTGCCTTCATCCTTCCCGGCAGCATCATCGCCCGGGCGACAGCGATGTTCATGGGCCTCTGTGCATCCGCGTTCCTGCCGGCCTACGCTCACGCTATGTACTGCAGCAGGCCGTCGATCCGTGCAGCAAAGATCAGTCTCGTCGTCGGAACGGTTGCCTGGTTTGTCTGGACCGCCTTCGTCCACGTCAAGGAGTCGGCAGCGCTCGGGATCTCGAATCTCCTCTTCGGGGTTCCGGCAATCCTTTCCGCGCCGTGGCAGGATGTGGACCCGCTCGTCGTCGCCCTTCCCCTCTCGACGGCCGCGCTGCTGGTCGGGTGGGCACTCGACCGCCACGAGGTGACCGCAGAGGAAGCGGCCAAGGCTGCCTGACGGCTCCTAACTCCATTTTTATGGCGCCCGGCTGCAGTTTGCCCCCAGAGTTCCTTTGAGCGGATGTGAGCGGCGGAAGCATGCTTCCACCTCCGGTGTGGTCGTGCATGCCGCGTATGAGCCCCACCTGTCACAGTGCGGCTTCGCATCTGTCCATCCACCGGTTCTTGAGCCGGTTCAGATCCAACACTCAAAACCCGGGGCAAACGCAAAAGGGCGCATTTCTGGTCACCACGAATGTCATACGGCTGAATACAATCCTGTATCTTCAAAACCTGGACGCCAGCACGGTAAAGAAATGAGAAGGTTTGTGCAGTATGTTTATTTTACCCTCTTGTAGTGTGAGGAGACAACAGAGGCTGGCCGATTGGAACCATTCGGGAAAACTCCTGCCTTTTCATGACATATTTCATGAATCGGCGCACGACGCACCGGGTTTTCCCGCACCTTACCGGGTATCCATCACGACGGTTTCAGACAATGGCGGGCCCGGGAGACGTGTGTACTATGCTTGAGGATACAAAGAAAGATCAAACATGTAAGATGCCAGCAGAGGCCCCGACGATGCCGGAAGAACGGATCCGGCGTGTCACATTTGCACTGGTGGTCTCCATGCTCGTCAGCACGCTTCTGGGTGCCGTCGAGGTCGGCCTCTTTGTGGTCACGGGCAACCGTGCACTCCTGACCGACGGGTTTGTCAACATCGTCGGCCTTGTTCCAGGAGTACTCTCCCTGATAAGTGTCCGCCTCGGTCAGCGGCAGGCCGACTGGAAGATGCACTATGGCTACCGGCGCGTGGAGACGCTGATGCTTTTCCTCGTTGCGCTGGCAGTCTGCGGTTTTGCGATCAAACAGGCTGCGGATACGATCCTGTACCCGGCCGAGAACCTCATTCCCGAAATAGGCGCCCTCATCGCCGGGTACGCGATTGCCGCGATCGCCGTTGGACTCCTCCTCGTGCGGTATCTCTGGCGCGTGGGAAAGGAGGTGAACAGCCGTCTCCTGCTCCTGAATGCTGTGCTGCTTCAGGGCGATCTCGCCATATCCGCGATAATCTTCATCGGGGGAGTGCTGCTCATCGTCTCTCCGACCATGACGCTTCTCCAGACCGCCATTACCCTTGTTGTGGTGCTGATCATCTTCGCGTACGGGGCGAAAGAGGCCATCGACGCAGCACAGGAACTGGTCGACGCAAACCCCTCGCTCCAGGCAACCGCGCTCGTCGAGCGGATCGTCGAGGAGAATCCGGACGTTTACTTCATCGCAGAGCAGCGGATCCGGGGGTTCGGGGGCGCCCTCTCGGTCGAGCTGACCATCGAGGTGGACCCCAATGCGACCGTGCAGGAAGCGTATACACTCGCAAAGGAGCTCGAGAACCGGATACGGTCGGAGATGGACAACATCATCGATCTCCGGATCAGGACGCATCCTTCCGGGGCGTTCGTTGAAGCGGAACTGAGCGGCGATACGCCCTTTATGAGCGATATCCGGTCGTGAATGTTCCCGGCGCCGTAACACCGCCCTCTCTCGCGGAGATCCTTCAACCCCCCGATGCCGCAGAGAACCCCGGGCGGTTGTTTATTCGTTATTCTCCGAACAGAAGCAGATCCTTCGTCCTCCCGAGGATCGGCTCCGGCGACCGGCAGCGCAAATGGATGTTTTGCCGGCCCCGTCCCCGATCTGTTCGGTCGGGCGGGTGCTCGACCGCCACGAATTGATCGTAGAGGAACCGGCATCTGCCGCCTGAACGGCCGCTCCCTGCTTTGTTGCAAAAAAGGTTACCGCGAGGGAACCCGCGGTTGCTCTCCCCGCATCACCCTTCGGGCCGGAATGCAGCGGAGATGAATCCTCGCAGCTCCCCCGCATCCGAATCGACGGTGTCCATCGCCAAGAAGAGATCCTCCGTCGAGATCCAGGCAGGAGGATACTTGTACCGGGAGACGTCAAGGACCAGGAACCGGTCCGACTCTCTGTCGTACGCGGCTATCGGTGAGAAATGGCCCCCGCCCACCTGCCCGACAGCCGTCCGGAGGTAATTTACGATGATGAAATCGCCCTTCCGGGCCAGGTTCTCCGAAGCCAGTCTCCTGAACTCATCGACGCTGATCTCGTCGGCGTGGTGGACTGTCACGTTCACGCCGTACTGCTCAAGGACCGCCCCGACCTCACGCAGGAACATGCCGTTCTTTGAGACGGCCTCCGGGTCCGCAACCTCCCTGACGTCAGCCCGTTCAAAGAGATTGTCCTGGGTGAAGTAGCGGTACTCCCCAAACTCCGGCGTCTCGGGTGCGGGGACCCCAAGACCGTTGAGCACCATCACCATGCTCGCCGGACCGCAGTAAGTGAGGTGCTCCTGGGTTACAAAGTGCTCGGCAAGAAGGAAGTAATCCGCGTTTGCCGTGCTCCGAAAGAGCAGGGCCCGGCCCTCCGGAGAATCGAAGGCGATCGGGCCCTGTGGAAGGGGGCTGGGGGTAGCGGCAAGTCCCGCAAGCCAGACGACAATGACGACGCCGAGTATGATCCCGGCGGTCAACCACAACTTCTTCATGTACGTCTCCCCTCCTCCCGAACTTGAGCGCTGACGTTCATCTCCCCGGACGACCCCAGTTTCTTTGCCAGCACGTCCCCAAAACAGGTGCAATCGAGATAGCCGGCTCGCGTCCAGTACTCGAGATCCCCTGCAAGGACGCTGCCGCCGCCGATCGCGATCTTCTGCTTCATGATCTTAAAGACCTCTTCAAGGTACTCGTCGGTGGTGACGACGCGCTCCCCCGTCACGTAGGGGTAGACTTCATCGGCCAGCGCATGGGCGTCCCTCCGTGCTCCGTCGGGATCGTAGAGATGGCCGGGGAGCGACCCGTGAGCCCCGAGCGTTCCGACGGTCTTGACACCAAGCGACGTCATCATCATCCCGAGGTAGTTCTGCACTTCGGGAAGGCCGTTTCCCGCCGTGGTCGCAACGGTCACGCCGGCTTTCCCGGCGAACCGCATCGTATGGAGCCAGGCCGGGAGGCGGTCGAAGAACGTCTTCATCTGCGCGGAGACATTGATCGTGTATACCGGGGAGCCGAGGACGATGAACGAGGCGTCCTCCATCCGCTCCTTGAGCATCGCCATGTCGTCGTGCTGATCCTGGGGACAGAATCCTTTGCTCATGCACGTCCAGCAGCCCTTGCAGTATCGGATGGTCGTCTCGGCCGGAGTAAATATCTCGTACCGAATCGCATTGTCCTTCTCTGCCAGGCGATCGAGCATCATCTTTGTCAGGGCATAGGTATTGGAACGGTTGCCGTGGGGGCTGCCGACGTATGCAAACACTGTTGGCATGCAGAAAAACTCCAATTGATGAAATTTAATCCATGCGATTCGATCCGGCAGAGATCGGCAGCCGGAGTGATCCGGCTGCCCGGGGGCATCTCCTGTAGAGAGGATATACTCCCCGCCGATCCGCACCTGCCCCCGCCCGCCGAACATGAGTCGCCCGTCTTCGGGGCGGAGCAAGAGGACGATCTTCAGGTTCACCCGGTCCGGCCCCTGCCCGATGACGAGCGTCCGGTACGTCTACGGGGCGGCAGCCTCATCGTTCTTGCGGGAGTGCCTTCGGGCAACCGTCAAAAATGGTAAAGGGGTCAGTTCTTCCTGTTTCCCGAAATCAGCAGCAATCCTGCAATCAGCAACGCACCGCCGGCCAGGACCGGGGAGAGCGGCGACTTCTGGGTGGGGATCGGTGTCGGCGCGGGGTTCAGCGTCGCATACAGATCGACCGTCTCCCCTGCACCGGGGTACCGGTCGATCACGCCGGTATAGGCCGCGTACCCGTCCTTTGTCAGGGTGTATGTCCGGTAGGGGGTCCCGGTTGTGTAGACCTGCACCGAGAGGACACCCTGGCTGATGGTGCCCTTGACCTCGTTGTCGAACATCACCGTTGCGCCGTCGACGTTGGCGTGGACGGTGTACCAGCCGACATCGCCGCCGATCGGGGCAGGGGTCTGGACCGGGTTTAAGGTTGCGTAGAGGTCAAAGACCTCGCCCTTGCCGGGAACTCTGTTGATGTCTCCGTAGTACGTAGCGTATCCATCCATCTCAACGCGGAACTTGCTGTAGGGGGTCCCGGTGGTGTAAACCGGGACGTACAGCACGCCGCCCTGGATCTCGCCCTTGTACTGGTTGTCAAAGTAAACCTGTGCTCCATCGATGTTGCAGTAGACCGCGTACCACCCGTTGTCTCCGCCTAAAGACGGCTGAGCGCTCACGGGAAGAACAAAACAGCAGGCAACAAGTAAAACCATGAAGGTGTGGCGTAGAACGCTCTGCATAAAGCCTCCGCTTCAGTTAAAAGAACACACTGTTTACTTATAAATGCATCTATAATCCATAAGGCCAAACAGGCCTTAAAACATGATTTTATGGAATAAAAAGGAGTTTTATAGTGTTATACTTCCCACGTGCCGGAAGGCCGTAACCCAGCATATATGAGGCCATGCGCTGCAGTCCAGCGTTCCCGGAGATCACGGTATTTATTGGACGTCCGATGGACCAGGGCCTTGGTGGACTGAAATACAGGAAACCCTGAATAGTTCCCGGGAAACCGGCGATCAAAAAGGAAAAGGTCACCCACAACCTGCCCCTCTCTGGGTTGTCAGACGACACACCCTACCTCGAATGCAGGACAAACAGAGGTCGCGAAAGGATGGTGTTCGACGCAAATTGGTTTACAGTCCCATTGTTCAGACCGCTTCCGGACGTTTCAACCAAAATCAGATCAGATAGCCTTATGGTGTCATACCCCCTTCAGGCACATGTGGTGATAGACCATGTCAAAATGTTACAGTTGCGGTGCAGAGATCAATCCTAAGAAGACCCGCTGTCCGAAGTGTGGAGCAAAAGTTGAAGCAGGGAGCGGGAGACCGCAGGAAGCAGCACCTGCCAGGGGGCGGCGGTAAAGACCCCAGCACCCTTTCCCTGGATCTCTTCTATTCAATCTTCTCTTTTTGCGCCCGCGGGGAAGTGCGCCACCAGAAGTACACCTCATATATCAGCAGCGCGAGCAGCACCACGCAGGCCCCGAGGAAGAAGCCCATCACCAGGTCGTGGACCGACGACGCTCCGGCAGCAGCATCAAAAGTTGGTGCCCGGAGTACCGAGAGTTCCTCGCCGCTTCCACTGGCAGCCTTTACATCAGGCGGCACGTCTTGGAACCCCGGCATGATGACCGGGAGAAACGTCGCAAGGCTGAGGCTCGCGAAGATGGCTATCGCAAAGAGCGTCGCGTATTTCTTAAACACCGACCGCAGATCGCTCACCGGCGGGGCGATGATGAGCACCTGGTTTGCAAGGCCATAAACCTTCACCTCGCGCCCTTTCTCGCTCCACCGGGTCTCGGTAACTTCCAGAAGCCCGGCTTCAAGGAGGTTTTCTATGTGGTAGATAGCGGTGGTGATGGGGATATTCATCCGGCGCGCAACCTCCGACGACGTCAACGGTCCGGCTCCGAAGGCCTGAATGATCGCGTTTGCCGTCTGACTCGCCATTGCCCGGGCGATCTTCTGTGCCCGCTCATCACCCGGCTGGATAATCACAACATCATTGTCCATGGAGTGCTTCTAGAATCTTGGCACGCCCGCGCTCGAGCGCCTCACCGATCCGTGAGACGTCCGATCCGGCACCCTGTGCAAGGGTCGGCTTACCCCCACCCTTTCCGCCGAGGATGCTACAGACCTCCCGAACAAGATCGGCAGCGTTCACAGCCGGTGTGCCCGAGGTCGCAACCACCCTCGCGTTTCCGTCTGCCGATACCAGGAGCGCCACGCCGCCTTCATCGGCGATGGTGGTGGCAAGCGCGACGAGTTCCTTCTGGGCCGCATCCACCTGCTTGATGACGACCCGGACACCGTCCACCGTCTCACCGGCGAGATTCTGCTTCTCAAGGTCCACCACTTTCTTTTGGAGGCGCTCGATCTCCTTCTTCTGCTCTTTCCATTCCCCAAAGAACCGAGCTACCGTCGCCGGCAGGTTCTCGGGCTGGACGCTCACCACATCGGCTGATGCCCAGAGAAGTTCTTCCATGTGCTGCACTGCCTGGACGGCAGCAATACCGGCCGCAAAGACCAGCCGCTCCACACCGTCCTGGATATGCTCAACACCGATGATGCGTATCAGGCCAATCTCGCCGGTTGTCCGGACATGGGTTCCCGCGCACGCCTGCACGTCACTTCCCACCTGCACCGTCCTGATCTCCCGGCCCGGCGGGACACCGCCCTGGTAGAGGCCGAACCCATACTTCTGCTCTGCTTTCGTCCTCTCCTCGATACGGGTGTAGACCGGTATATTGGCCATGACCAGGCGGTTTGCCTCTATCTCGATCTTCCTGAGCTCATCAAGCGTGATGTGCTTGAAGTGCCGGATATCCAGGCGTGAGGTCTCGATTCCTTTCTGGGCGCCTGCCTGGTGGACATGAGCCCCGAGCACCTTCTTTGCGGCATAGAGCAGGACATGGGTCGCCGTGTGGTGGCGCATCAGCGACCAGCGGCGTTCCTCGTCCAGCACGCCTTTCACCCGATCACCCCGCTTCAAAGTGCCTCCGGTGACCCGGTGGAGTATCACCTCCCCAATCTTCGTCACCTCTTCCACCCGCACCATCGTCTCGGATGTCACCAGGGTTCCGGTATCGGACGGCTGACCGCCTCCCTCTGGGTAGAAGAGCGTCTGGTCCAGCACCGCCATCCCGTCGAAGAAGTCGAGCACCATTGCCTCGAACTCAATCTCAGTCGGGAGTTCGTAGTAGAGTTTCTTCGTCGGGGGCAGGGCTGCTGCCCGCTCCCGGTAGGGAGCGAGCGGGTCTTCCTCTTCACCCTCCTTCTGCGCCTCCGAGTGCATGTCGGCGATCTTCGAGTAAAAGTCGTCGGGGATCTCCACGACCACGTCCTCGGCGGCAGCGACATCCTTCACCATCTCGGGTGGGATGCCATGCGAGTCGTACAGGGTGATCACCTCTGAGAGGGGAACCGGAGAACTCTTTGCCTTGTAGTTCCGGGCGATCTTCTGGACGATCCGGGTCCCGCGCTCAAGGGTGTTTGCATACCGGGCTTCTTCGTTCTCCACAATCTCGCGGACCACGTCAACGTCCTGACCGAAGTTCTCGACCCCCACGACCTGCATCTGTGCTTCCACGAGGTCAGCAAGTTCTTCCTCCATCGAGAGGTCATTCATCATCCGGAGCGTCCGGCGCAGTACGAGCCGGGCGAGATACCCTTCCCGGACGTTCGAGGGGACGATGCAGTCGCCGAGCATGTAGGCGAGACAGCGTGTGTGGTCGGCGATGGAATAGACCTTCTCAATCGGGGCGACAATCCGCTCCAGCTGCTTCACCGGCACGTTGATCGCCTCAGCAACCTTCTTTCGAAGGTTGTAGAGGTTCGACCCGGAGATATCCATCACGCCGGCAAACCTGGCGCTGAGACCCATGATCTTCGTGAACTCGGGGCTATCAAGGAGGTCTTCAAGGTGAGCCGACCGCATCAAGCGGCTCACCATCTCCGGGAAGACCGCATCGTAGATCGTCGGCGAGCCCTTCGATGCCCAGACAAACCTCTCCAGGCCATATCCGGTATCCACAATCTTGAGCCGCATCGGGTAGTAGGGAACCCCGGCCACCATGACGGGCGGTTGATCGGTCTTCTGCCGTCCGAGGTTCATGAAGACCAGCGTCGCAACCTCGAGACCGCCGATGAGCACCTCAACGGATGCCCCGGCGTTTCCGCCTCCGTACCACGGATGCTCCTTATAACTGACCCGGGCGGGATCGCCGCCGATGGACTTGATGAACTCATCACAGAGGGCAACAGTCTCGTCCTTCCAGTATATCTGCTCTTCCGGGGTATTGAAGGCGTGATGCGCCATCATCTCAAAGAGCGTCAGGTGCCGCCCCGATCTGCCGACAGAGTCAAGGTCGTTTAAGCGGATGCAGGGCTGGGATATGGTCAGCGGGTTTGCCGGCGGGGGGACGACCCCGCTTGTGACAAATGGCTGGAAGTCTGCGATGGACGCGATGGTCAGATAGATGTCATCTCTCCACCGAGCGGCTACGGGATATCGGTCAAGGCGTGTATGGCCGTGCCGCTCAAAGAACGAGAGGAACGCCTCCCGCATCTCATCGACAGTATGGGGTTTGAAGACCGGGTTGCCGATGAAGTTGTACGTCACGCACGGAGCGTCGCCGCAAAACTCCTGTTCAGGGTCCCGGGTCCAGAAGGCCGCCCCGCAGCTCTTGCAGACCTTCCGCTCAAACCCTTGAGATCGGAAATAATCAAGCGTATATTCTTCTTCGAGCATTGAAAATCACGCAGCATAATTTGGTATGATTGAGAGCGATATAGTTGTTTGTGCGAAATCTTCAAACATTCCACGTGTCCTGATACCAGAGATCGTAGAATTCATATAGACCCGTCCGCTCAGCGAGGCGTACCGCAAGGATGTGCCAGCACTCGCGTCCCCGGAAGAGAAAATCGCTGCACGTACAGAAGTCGCCTTCAACAATATACTCATCACCTCTCCCAACTACGACGAAGAAATCGCGATAACGCTTCACTCGACCTTCGTCAACGGCCCCAAGCGCCTTCCTTCCCCGCTCGCCATAGACACGCTCGATGCAGGCACGAAATTCCGGCGTCAGCACCCGGTCCTGCTCGATCTTTTGCCAGATCCCCCTCATGGAACTACCACAACATGGGGCGGATCAGGGATATAATGCCACCCCATGCGGGATGCAAGTGCCTCCATGGCAGGTGCTTCGAGCGCATAGTGAGTGGCCTCAAGACAGGGTATGGGAGACGCACGGGCTACGCTGTGCTTCAGTTCCGCCGAGAGGAAGGCCTCTGCGCCGAGGTCGACGGCCTCCCGGATCAGATCGGGATCAAACCCGCTGCCGCCCACGATCGCCAGGCGGCGGATTCTGTCGATCTCACCGTAAACCCGGATTCCCCCTCCCGGAAGGCGACGGGCGATCTCTTCCGTATCAAGAGAGCAGTCGCCGACAAGCCCGACCGTCATCCGCTCTGTCGCGGAGAGACCGAGTCTTGATGCCAGAACGTCGTTGACGCCGCCTTCGGCACGGTCGAAGTTTGTGTGCATCACATAGAGGTTCATCCGGGAGGCAAGGATGGTCCGGAGCAGGTGCGAGACCGGCCCCCTGACCACCGTGATCGGGTGCCAGAGAGGCGTATGATGGACGACCAGCATATCGGCGCCGGCGCGAGCGGCAACCTCCACCACACGCTGTGTGGCGTCGAGCGCACAGCAGACGGTCCCGATCTCATCCTTCCCCTCGACGACGAGACCAATCTTTCCGGCATCATACTCTTCAGCCAGTTCGGGCGGAGCAACCTGCTCCATCGTGGCGACAAAACTCCGGATATCCATGCAGTACTTCATGTGAATCTCACCTGATAAAAAGGTGGACGAGGGGTGCCGAAGAATGGGGGCTCGATCATGTTTCTGCCCGGAAGGTTTTTCAACGATGGGGATCTTGCACATCCGATAACCTCAGGTGATTTTTAAAGATAAGAATAGCCAATATCGGTGAAAAACAAACCAGATTCCATATGCAAAATAGGAATTTTTATAAGCAAAACTGCCGATAATCGACTATATTTTTGTTAAAGGAGATGGATTATGCTGAGATCCTTTATCATCGGAATGACACTCCTCGTTCTCTGCGCCGGCGTCCCGGCCGTCTCTGCAGGCTTAGGAGGAGATCAAGGATGGTACCGTGTCCACTGCAACATCGACGGTGCCGATGTCTACTTTGACGGACAGTACAAAGGTACCACGTATGGAGGATGGGTCGACATACCGGTCTATACCACCGCATCACCTTACCACACCATCCGGGTCGAGAAGAGCGATTACCAGACCTACTCCGGCAACCTGCCTTCGGGACCCACGGCTGGCGAGACCGTGAATGTCTATGTGACGCTGCAGCCGGCCCAGACCGTCGGTTCGATCTCTGTCTCATCGAACCCCTCCGGTGCGGCCATCTACTTAAACGGGAACTACCGCGGGGTGACTCCGCTCACGATCAAGGACCTCGCTCCCGGGACCTACTCCCTTGAAGCCGAGCGTTCGGGCTACAACTCCGACCACGCCACCGTCACGGTCAGGTCCGGGCAGCAGTCGGAGATACGATTCACCCTGACACCGATCCAGCAGTACGGATCGATCGAGATCACATCCGTCCCCTCCGGTGCCTACGTCTATATGGACGGTGTCTACAAGGGTCGGACACCCCTGACGCTCACGAGTGTCTCGGCAAAGAGCCATATTATCGAACTTGATCGTGCAGGCTACTACGACTGGAAATCGACGGTCACCGTGACCCCCGGGGTCACCCGCTACGTCGACGCCCGACTGACGCCCCTCCCCTCAGAGTCTACCGGGGCTATCGACGTGGTCTCCTACCCGGCAGGGGCGGACGTCTTCCTTGACGATAAGTACCAGGGGAAGACCCCCTCGGCAGGGGTATACACGATCTCGAATGTCGCGGTCGGGTCCCATACCCTGAGAGTCGCTCTCTCCGGATACCAGGACTACATAACAACGGTCTCCGTCAGTGCAGCAACCACGAGCCATGTCACCGCGGCCCTCCAGCCCGGCCAGCCAGGCACGACCGGTTCCATCGCGGTCACCTCATCCCCCTCAGGCGCTGATGTCTACATCGACAACGTGTATAAGGGCATCACCCCTCTGACCGTCGATGGTATTAGCCCCGGCAACCATGCAGTCAGGGTGGCGCTTGCCGGCTACAGCGACTGGTCGACCAACGTCCAGGTTGGCGTCGGAAGCATCGCCTCTGCCTCGGCATCGCTCTCCACCGTCCCGACCCAAACACCCAGTGCAGGCATAGCGCCATTTGCTGTTATCGGGGCACTTGGAATTCTCGGACTCTTTACTGCCCTGCGCAGGCGCAATTAAACCCAACTCTTTTTTCTGAAATACTCGTGGTGTGTTCCGTTCGATCTCTGCTGTAGTATCTGTATACCTGACCGGATATTACCTAAAGTAATAATCAACACCTATAAATATTCTAAAATTGAATATACGTCCATGGAAAAGTCCCTGGACCTCATCAATGCCCGGATACGCGACGGTAGTGCACGGGTCGTTACCGCCGACGAGATGCCGGGTATCGTCGACGAATTGGGAGAGGAAGGAGCACTGGCGGAGGTCGATGTCGTCACGACCGGGACGTTCGGGGCAATGTGCTCCTCCGGCGCCTTCTTCAACTTTGGACACGCCGACCCCCCTATTCGGATGGAACGTATATGGCTCAACGACGTTGAGGCATACGCAGGAATCGCTGCGGTCGACGCCTACCTGGGCGCAACTCAGGAGGCCGAGTCCAAGGACCAGCCGTACGGCGGCGCCCATGTCCTCGAAGAACTCGTTGCCGGGGGTACCGTCGAACTGCGAGCGACCGCCCATGGGACAGACTGTTACCCGCGCCGGAGCATCACGACAGAGTTGCTGCTTGAGGATATGAACCAGGCAATCATGGTCAACCCGCGAAATGCCTACCAGTGCTATAACGCAGCGACGAACACGACGGATCGGACGCTCCACACCTACATGGGAACTCTCCTTCCGCGGTGCGGCAACGTCTCCTACTCCGGTGCAGGAACCCTCTCACCGCTCGCAAACGACCCCACCTTCCGGGTCATCGGGAGCGGCGTCCCGATCTTCCTTGGCGGGGGAGAGGGCATGATCATCGGAGAAGGCACCCAGCACTCGGCGGGCACCGGGTTTGGAACCCTGATGGTGGCCGGGGATATGAAGCAGATGCGCCAGGAGTTCCTGCGTGCAGCGGTGATGAACGGCTACGGAGTAACGATGTATATCGGCGTCGGCGTCCCGATCCCAGTGCTCGATACCGAGATCGTCCGGAGGACAGCGGTACGCGACGAGGATCTCATGACCAGTATCGTCGATTACGGCACGCCCCGGCGAGATCGGCCGGTGCTGGCAAGGGTCAGTTATGCCGACTTAAAGAGCGGATCCGTCGAGATCGGCGGCGAGACGGTCAGGACGTCGTCGCTCTCCAGTTACAGGAAGGCCCTGGAGGTAGCACGGGAACTGAAGGCCTGGATCGAGGCGGGAAAGATGGAGCTTGCTCTTCCCACCCGGCGGATCGACCCGGCGAAACGTGTTAGACCCATGCGGGAGACCGCCGTGACCCCCCGCGTCCGCGACATCATGAACCGGCAGGTGATCAGCGTCACCGAGGATGAGGAGATCCAGGTTGCGGCAAAGCGGCTGCTGAGAGGCGAGACGAACCATCTCCCGGTCCTTGACGGCAACGGCACGCTTGTAGGAATCATCACCACCTACGACATCTCAAAGGCGGTGGTGAGCGACGGGCGGCTGCGACTGGTGAAAGATATCATGACCAGAGAGGTGATCAAGACGAGCCCCGACGAGTCGGTGGATATCGCCGCTCAGAAACTGGAACATAACAACATCAGCGCCCTCCCGGTGGTGGACGCGACGAACCGGGTGGTCGGCATCCTCTCGGCGATCGATCTCGGGAAGCTCTTCGGCGGGAGGCGGCGACGATGAAACTCCTGCTGACGTTCTCCCGAAAGGGAAGAGGCGACCCGGGAAGAGAGCCGGTGATTGCCCGGGTGGTGAAGGAGACCGGGGTCCTCATCAACGTCGAGAAGGCCAACATCGACTCGATGGCAGGCGAGGTGCTGATCGACGTCCCGGATGGCGATGCGGAGAGGGTCCAGCGGCGTCTCGAGGAGCTCGGCGTCTCGGTCCGCGTGATGGAGAATGCCATCGTCCGCGACGAGGAGGAGTGCGTCGACTGTGGGGCATGCATCAGCATCTGCCCTCAGGAAGTCTTCTCATTCGACGAAGAGTGGAAACTCCGCGTGCGTTCTGAACGGTGCGTTCTCTGCGGCAAGTGTATCCAGGCATGCCCGCACGGAGCCCTCTCGCAACAAGGATGATCCGGGAACATTTTGAGTTTCGGCAGACGATCACGACGATCCTTGCGGACGATCCCCGGCATGTTGAGACGGCAAAGGCCGGGATGATGGCCGCCAGACAGGAGATCGAGCGGCAGATCTCCCAGGATCCTTATTTTGCGACAACATTTGAGCCCTACGCCCCGAAGAACCCGGGAAAGACCGTCGGGCGTATGGTCCGGGCCGCAGAGGAGGCCTCTGTCGGGCCGATGGCGGCGGTGGCAGGGGCCATTGCCTGGGCGGGGGTAGAAGCGATGATTGCGGATGACGCGATGTTTGCCCTCATCGACAACGGGGGGGATATCGCCCTCGTAAGCGATCGCGAGGTGAAGGTTGGGATTTATGCAGGGGCATCACCGCTGAGCGGGCAGATTGCGTTCCAGATACCACCCCGGAAAGAGATCCTCGGCATCTGCACCTCGTCGGCGACGGTAGGGCCGTCGATCAGTCTAGGCATCGCCGATGCCGTGACGGTCTTTTCCGACGACGTCGCTGCCGCAGATGCCTGGGCGACGGCGATCTGCAATCAGATTAGACCCGACGATACCTCCATCCTCGATAACCTCTCTACGACCAGTATCACGGGTGTGCTCGCCATCATCGGGGATGCGGTCATCCGCTGGGGAGACCTCCCCCGGATTGTGCGGGCGAGGGTGGACGAACGGCTGATCACCGCCGGTCGATCACCCGTCTAGAGGATCTTCGAGATACCTGACCATCTCGGCGTATGCACCCTTTCCTTCGAACCGTGCGAGCGTCCTCTCACCGTCGGTGATGGCAAGAACCGGGCTCCCATCCACCACGCCGAAGATGACCTCGTAGATATCGATCTCGTCGATGACCAGCCCCCGGAGAAGGTCCGAGGCCGCGTGGAGCTGCAGTCGCTCCATGATCAGGTCGTCCGGCGTCTCCCGGAAGAAGTAGTAGAAGACCTGGTAGGCGTTGAGGAGATTCGAGGATAACAACGCCCCTCGGGTCTCTTCATCAAGCGTATCGAGGTTCTCTGCAAGGAGTTCATCGTCGTCGTCGCTCGCCTCAAAGAGTTTCTCGGCAAGGTCCGCCAGTTCCGCGTAATTGACCATACTCAGTTCTCCCCAGATCGTATGCCGCCCGCCAGATAGGACTGGAATGGCGCGGGCGTCTCATGAGTAACTATATCGGTTTTGCCGGAAAAAAGAATAGGTGTGCGTGAGGAAGATCTGGATTGGGCCGTATATCATGGGATTCCACAATCCGGCAGCATTACGGTCGAAGATCTGGTAGCAACAACTGGTTTTGAACCCGGTGCAGTCCGGGCATCGCTTGAGCGCCTGGAGCACTACCTCCTTATTCGGCGATCCGGAGAGGCGGTAAGGCTTCTCTCCATCGAGGAGTCACTGATCGAGTGCCAGTGCCGGCATACGAAAGAGGATCTGCCGTTCGTCATCGAGAACGGTGTCATCAGGGCAAAGAGAGGAGATGAGTAAGACTATGCCTGAAGTAGCCGTGCTCCGGATAGGCCATCGGCCCGAACGCGACCAGCGGGTGACGACCCACGTCGGGCTCGCGGCGCGGGCGCTCGGGGCCCGGGGGATGTATCTTGCCGCAAACGACCCGGGTGTGGCCGCGAGCATCGAAGATGTGGTCTCCCGGTGGGGTGGGGAATTCTTTGTTGAGAACGACGTGAAGTGGCGGCGGTGCATCCAGGACTGGAAAGCCGCCGGCGGCAAGGTCGCACACCTCACGATGTACGGGCTCCGGATGACCGACGTCATCGACGAGATCCGCCGTGAGGATCGGGTGCTCGTCGTTGTGGGGGCGGAGAAGGTCCCGGGAGAGATCTACGGGCTTGCCGATTACAACGTCTCGGTGACGACCCAGCCTCACTCGGAGATCTCAAGCCTCGCCCTCTTCCTCGACCACCTCTTCGAGGGCAAAGAACTCAACCGGGAGTACCCGGACGCGAAGATCCGGATCGAGCCGACGAAAGCGGGCAAAAAGACGGTGGAGCGGTGAGAGGGCGGATACTGGTTGCCGGGTTTGCCACACGACACGTGGCGCAGTCAGCCCATCGGGCCGGTTATACAGTCTACGCCGTCGACCATTTCTGTGACCAGGACCTTGCCTGGTACACGGAGGATTGCCTCGCATTCGACGAACTTGACGAACTCCCGGAGAAGATTGCCGAACTTGCCGCCCGCCGTCCCGTCGATGCTCTGGTCGTCACCTCGGGCGCCGAGACCATCGGGACGACGATCCCGCTCTGCGGCACGCCGCCGAAGAAAGTGGAGCGGTTCCTCGACAAACTGGAGATTCAGCGATTCTTTGAGGGACTGGACATCCCGGTCCCGCCGCTTGCAGGGGTTGAAGAGTTTCCCGCGATGGTCAAGCCACGCCAGGGGGCCGGAGGATGGAGGAACGCGATCGTAAAGACCAGGGAAGAACTCCGGCAGTGGGAAGAGGCCTGGCCTGACACCCCCTACATTGCACAACACCTCGTCAGCGGGATCCCGTCAAGCGTCTCCTGCGTCGCAGACGGTCGGCGTGCGCGGGCCATCGCGGTCAACCGGCAGATCCTCCGGGGAGACGGTGAATCCGCGCATGGGTTTGCCGGATCGATCACCCCGTTCGCCCATCCGCTTGTCGGGGAGATGGTCGCGGCAGCCGAGCGCATCTGTGCCGCAAGCGGGTGCATAGGCTCGATCGGTGTCGACTTCATGGCGGGAGATAAACCCTGGGCGATCGAGATAAACCCCCGGTTCCAGGCGACCGTGGATACGGTTGAGATGGCGACAGGAGAGAGTGTCTTTTCACTGCATATGGATGCCTGCCGCGGTGTGATCCCTGCAGCGATGCCGAAGACAAAAAGGGTCGCGATCCGGCGGATCCTCTTCGCAGAAAGGGATATGCGGCTTGATGCCGATCTTTCGGCGCTTGCACCCCGGATTGCCGACATACCCTGGCCCGGTACCGAGTTTGAGGAAGGGAACGCAGTCGTGAGCGTCTACGGATGCGCGGAGACAGAAACGGCGGCACTCCAGGATCTTGAGAGAAATACCGAAGCCGTCCGGAGGCTGATCCGGGGTTGAGCCCCGGACGCGCCTCCGTCAGCCTCTTCAAACCGGAAAGGAAATTAAATATTGAGAACCCAAGTACGGGGCACCGATGTGGGAGAGATCTATTATACAATATTGCGTATAGGGGAGAATTGAGCATGGTATCCGTCAATGAGCTGTTGAATGATCCAGCAATCCACGCCTACATTCAGCGCATGATCGGGGATGAAGGGGTCGAGCTTCTCAGGCGCTTCCCAGAAGTTGGGGAGCACAGCGACGAGGAACTTGCCGAGAAGACCGGGGTCAACCTCAATACTGTCCGTCACACGCTGTATACTCTGTATGAAAAACGCCTTGCCGAGTATCGGCGGCTGAAGAACACCGAGACCGGTTGGCTTACATATCTCTGGCATCTCCGCATGGATCGCCTCAACGAGGTGATCGAGGAGGAGATCAAGAATGCACTTGAACATCTCGACGCGCGGCTCGCCTACGAAGAGAAGAACGACTTCTATATCTGCAAGGGCTGCGGCGCAATCTACACCTTCGCCGATGCCGCGAACTGGAACTTCGAGTGCCCGAACTGCGAAGAGATGCTTGAGCACTTCGATAACGAACTCCTCGCCAACGCACTCAGGAGAAGGGTCAACAAGATCAAGGAGAGCCTCGGAAGTGCGTGAGCAGGATTGTATCGACCTCCTCAGGCGTGCCGGGTGCTCGGAGGGGGTCATCGCACACTGCCGGGCGGTGCGTGACCTTGCACTCACGTATGCTACCGATCCCCTCGTCGACCGCGACCTGGTCGAGGCTGGCGCCCTCCTCCACGACATCGGCCGGGGTGTGACGCATGATATTCATCACGCAGAGGTGGGTGCAGAGATGTGTCGGTCGTTCGGGCTCGATGAAGCGATCGTCGCTATCGTCGAGCGGCACATCGGCGCCGGGCTGACGGCCGACGAATGCTCGCTCCTCAACCTGACCCCACGCGACTGCATGCCCCGGAGACTCGAAGAGAAGATTGTCGCCCACGCAGACAACCTGGTGAAGGGGACCCGTGTCATTACCATGGAAGGGCGTATGCTGCATGCAGTCGCTCTTCCGAGAAGACAGAGGAAGCGGATCTGCCGGCTCGGGCAGGAGATGGAACTTTTTAGATAACCAGCCGGTCAACCTGGGGGAGCGCGCGCAGTTCCTCGTAAACCGATGCCGGAACCCGCGCTTCATCCACGATCATCACAAGTTTTGGCTCCTCTGCAAGGTAAGGATCGGTGACGAATATCTGGCGGATGGAGAGATCGTGATCGACGAGGACTTTGACCGCTGCGCCGACAATCCCCTTCTGTTGCGCATCCTTTGGATAAAGTGTGATAACCGAGAGGCCGAGGGCCTCCGCGACCCGGGAGAGATCGGGCGCGGCGCGCATCCGAAGAAAGACCTCCCGGAGCTCCGGATTTTCGAGGATGCGACGGGCTGTGGCGTCAACGACCCGACGGTCAGTATCGATAGCCCTGCCGATGTGCGTAGCGGGGATCTCGATGCCGTTGCAGGCAATCCGTCCTTCCTCGTTGATGCCGAATCCGTTCTCAAGCAGGAACCGGACGACGCGGCTCTGGGAGGGTGAGTCGGCAAACTCCCGTGAGATGTCAGCCCACATAAGGGAATATTCGCGTGAGGCGCATAAATATACACCGAAGTAGGTCGCAGGAGACCGGCATGTGGCTGTAAAGCATGGCAGATGCCACCAAGGTAGACCTCAAGCCCGGGACCAGAGAGAACTCCCCCTCCCGGGAGAGCAAGGTATTTCTTGTTGCAGTGCGTTGTATATAGGGAACAGAGCGAGGGTTGCCGAGACAGGTCAAAGGCGCAAGGTTGAGGGCCTTGTCACGTAGGTGTTCGGGCGTTCAAATCGCCTCCCTCGCACTCAATCTATCCTGAGATTCTAATCAGATGAGCGGACGCTCTCTATTATCCCATAATTCTCGACTTGATGGCGGATTTGCCGCATAAGTTATCCACAGGAACCAAAATTCAATTTGAGAAGAGTTAACCGCCGAAAGCTCAATATCAATACCTGGATACACATGGAACTGCAGACCGAGAGAAAAGATGGCATTTTAACATTTTGTCTGCGCGGAAGGCTTGATGGTTACGGCGCGGGACAACTCGCCGATGCCATTTCGGCATCGCTGCAGGACGATGACCGGTCGGTCGTCTTTGACCTTGCCGAACTGAGTTACCTGAGCAGTGCGGGCATCCGGGTCCTCGTCGCCACGAAGAAGCAGTTGAAGGAACGCGGCGGCATCCTGGCCCTCGCTGGAATTCAGGATTACCCAAAGAGCGTTCTCGATATGGCCGGAGTAACACCGATATTCTCCATCTATGCAGGGGTCGAGGAGGCCATCGCCGCCTGCAAGAGACCGCTCGACAGTCTCTCGGTCATCAACGAGATCACACGGGCTCCGGTCGTCAGAAACGGCGTTACGTATACCATAGAGCGGGCCTCTACGCAGAGCTCGTCGCTCCGGGTCGTCGGCAGACTGGATAAGATGCTGCGCGCCCGCCTGACGGAGGAAGATATCCGTGCAATACCATTCTCAGCCCTCCAGTACTCGCTCGGCATCGGCGCGCTCGGCAAGGGTGTGACAGATGCGCTCCCGCTCCTAGGAGAGATGATCACGCTGCACGGCTCGGTGGTATGGCTCCCGACCGATGGAAACGCCACACCGGACTTCTTCACGCCGGTGAAGGATACCGGGGAACTCTACATCTATACCGGATATAACGTAGCGCTCAACGGGCCGTTTCACGAGATCGTCACCATCGATGCGGGAGATGGGGGGAGCATCGCGCTCTCCGACGTATACCGCACACTCTTTGAGCTTGCCAGGGAGCAGAAGCGCGACTTTGCCGGCATCATCGCACTTGCCATGTGGGCCGTCGTCGATGGGGTCCGGAGCCTCGGAGTGAAGAAGTCGCCCATTGCCGCATTTGCCCCGGAAAACGGTCTTCCCATCAATTCTGAAGCGAATGTAAAAGAATGGCTCGATGATGACGATGAGCCAAAGTACCACGGCGACACGATGGTCAGCTTCGGGTTCGGAGTAGACTACTCGGCCTGCAACGACGAATGCCTTTCAGCCCTCACCGATCTGAATCGGCCAAGGACACAGCAACTGCAGCTCCACAATCACGGGGTCATCTTCCGGGGGGTGCCATGGGATGCAGGGCTCGATCTCACGAGACAGATCGAAAAGATCTTGAGCGAGGCTCCGTTCATCGATATGCGGCATCTCAAAGACAGCACCCGGATCCGGCGGGCGAAGGTGGGCGTGGCTTATATCTCAAGGATCGACGTGGATGCCTAAGGCCGGAATTGCAGTCGGCCAACTTTCATCATTTTTAAAAATCCTAGATGCGCTCAATATTGGGTCTGATATAGATCCCGGTTCTATTCTAGAGGTTATCTCAAATGCCCCTGCCAGGGGTGATCCGGGGTGCTCTGCTTCACCCGCAGGCACCCCAATGCAGTCTCGACTCCCGACAACAAAAGACCAGTCGGGGCTTATCCTTCGTCCGCCCGATGCGTGATCTGCTCAATCGCATCCTCTGCAGCCCTCTGGACGTACCAATCCGGGTCATTGAGGAGACTTCGGAGAGGATCGACCGCCCGTGCATCCCCGATCTCCGCCAGGACGTCCGCCGCGCGTTTCCGAACATCGTCGTCCGGATCAACGAGCGCGGATACGACCGCATCCATAGCCGGGGCCCCGATACTGACGAGTGCCGCCGCTGCCTCCCGCCGGACGCTGTAGTACTCGTCGTGAAGAAGAGATATGAGCGCCGGGACCGCAGACGGATCACGGATCTCGCCGAGGACCTTGGCCGCCCGCCGCCGGATGCTGTCATCGCAGTCCAGGAGCACCGCGACCAGCGGCCCGACCGCGACCGTGCCAAGCGGGATCAGATCGCTCCATCGTTCCTTTGCGATGAGATAGACCGCCGTCTCTTCTCCCGGGGCCGGCACCCAGCCCAGGCGGTCGAGAGCGTCCGCAGCCCCGGCGCGAACGCGGAAATGCCCGTCCTTGAGTGCGGCAGGCAGCAGCCGACGCGCCGGATCGCCGATGAGCACCAGGGCCATCACCGCACCCATTCTGGCGGTATCATTCCCTTCCCGGAGGACGCGGAGGAGCGGTTCGACCGCCTCCTCGCCCATCATGCCTAGAGCCCGGACAACAACGCGACCCACGTGCCAGTCCTCATGCAGGAGCGTATCTATAAGAGAATCGATTGCACCCGGGTTCCCGATCTTGCCGAGCGTTGCAGCTGCCCCCATCTGGACAACCGGAGAGCCGTTGCGGAGAGCCTGAACCAGCGGCTCGACAGCCGGGTCTCCTATGGTGACAAGCGCCCGCGCTGCCCCAAGGCGGATATGCCAGTCGCGGTCACAGAGAGCATCGATGAGCGGGACGACCGCAGGCTCTCCGATCGTCTTGAGCGCCTCGATTGCTCTTCTCTGTCCGCCCTCCTGCTCGGTGCGAAGTTCATCTATCAGTCTCCTGACCGCGGGTGTTCCAATCATGCCAAGAGCCCGCGCCGCGCCCATCTGGACCGCACTGTCAGGGTCATCAAGCGCCTTCACGAGCGGCTCAACTGCTATGGGGCCAAGCTCTGCAACGGATGCCCACTGCTCCTTCGCGATCAGGTAGTGGACGGTCTCGCTCTCGGTCTCCGGCACCCAGCCAATCCGCCCGAGGACCTCCGCCGCTCCCAGACGCACAGCGTAATGCACGTCTAGAAGGGCCGTCGTAAGATCGTCGATGGCTGGTTTCCCGATCCGGGTGAGGGTATTGGCCGCCTCCAGCCGGAGAGTGTCGTTCGAGTGCCCCAACGCCTCAATGAGCGAGCCAACGGCCATATCCCCAAAGCTGACAAGGATATCCCCAGATCTCTGCCGGGTCAGGGGGTCAGCGCTCCCGAGCGCAAGAACCAGCGCATTGACGGACGCAGCACCGATTGTCGTCAGGATATCCGCCGCAATCGGTCCGATATTCGGGTGCCCGAGAACGGAGGCGAGGGGACCGGCAGCAGGAGCCCCGATCCTGACCAGGACACCGACAGCCATCTGACGGAGTTCATCCTCACTTAAGACCCCGATAAGCGGCTCGACGGCCGCCTCCCCGATCCGCACCAGCGTATCGGCTGCGGGGTCCAGGCGAGCCTCATCGCCGAGCAGGCGAATCAGGTGAGGGATTGCAGGGGTCCCAATCCTGGCAAGCGACTTGATCGCACCGGCCTTGACACCCGTATCCGGGTCGGCAAGCCGCACCAAAAGGGGTTCGACAGCCGGGGCCCCAAGGCTCACGACATCCTGCCACTGCTGCAGAGCGATGAGATACACAGCCTGTTCATCCACACCTCCTGGTCTCCAGCCCAACCGGTTTAAGACCGTAGCCGCGCCCAGGCGAGTCATGGCGTTCTCATCGGTGAGCAGATCGGTAAGCGGCTCCACCGCAGCCTCACCAATACCGGTGAGCGCAGTCACCGCACCATCGTGCCCGTCGCCAGCCTCTCCTAGAAGAGGTATGAGGGGTGTTACAGCAGGGGCACCGATGTTGATCAGAGCGTCAACGGCCCTCCGGTGGAGGCGATCACCGCCGTCCCTGAGCAGTTCAACGATGGCCGGAGCGGCCTCGGGTGCTCTGAGCTTGCCGAGGATCTCGACGGCATTCTCCCGGACGGCATCAGATCCTCCGTCAAGCAGCGCAAGGACCGGAGTTACAGCAGGTTGACCGATAGCGACGAGGGCGTCTGCCGCGGCCGGGGCAACAACGTCATCTCTGAGAGCATTGACAAGCGGTTCTACCGCCTCAGGAAGGCCAATCTCCCCGAGCGTTACCGCAGCCTCACAGCGAACGCGATCGTCGCTGCCGTTGAGCGTTCGGATAAGGGGCTCAACAGCCGGCGCACCCATCAGGGCAAGCTCCATCCACTCTTCCCGGGCAATCAGATACCATGCTCGTTCGGTACTGTCCCAGGGTTCCCAGCCCATCCTCTCCAGAATGGCAGCAGCATGGCGACGTGACCGGTCGGAGGTCAGCGCCTGAATCAGGGGCGGGACCGCAGCCTCCCCAAGAGCATAGAGGACTTCGCAGAGTGCCTCGATGACATCAGAATCCGCATCGTCCAGAGCGCGGACACACGCTTCAGCTGACGGCTCCCCAACCTTGATCAGGGCTGCGGCCGCCATTTCCCGGATGTCGGGATCGGAAAGCAATCGGATGAGCGGGTTGACCGCAGGGAGGCCAATCTCCCCAAGCGCCATCACCACAAGCGATCGGAGTTCCTGATCCGCATCGCGCAACAGTTCGATCAGGGGGCCAACTGAGGCCTCTCCAATCTCACCAAGAGTCCTGGCCGCATGCCACCACCTCTCCCTATCCGGAGACCGGAGGATGCTGATAAGAGGTTCTATAGCGGCCTCACCGTAATCCGCCACATCAGGCCATGCCTCGCTGGCGATGAGGTGCCGGATCGTCCCGATCTCATCAGGCGGTCTCCAGCCGAGTTCCCGCAGGATCTCTGCAGCAGATCTCCGGATCTCCCCATCAGGTGCACCTAGGGCCTCAACGAGGGAGGGCACCGCAACTTCTCCAATCTCACGGAGCGCATAGTGGGCGCCGAACTGCACTTCGTCGTCACCGGAGCCGAGCGCGGCAATGAGCGAGGGCACAGCGGGCTTGCCGATACGCACGAGAGTTGCAGCTGCCCTGGTCTGCGTCGCAGTCTCACCGAGGGCGGCGATCAGCGCCGGGATTGCATCTTCACCAATCAAAGCGAGCGTTTCGGCGACGCACCACCGTCTCTCCTCATCCACAAGAGCGAGGGCCCGGACAAGGTGAGCCACGGCATCGGCTCCCAGCTTCACGAGGGTCTCTTGAGCCCGTTCACGAAGCATGGCGTCATCGCTACCGAGATCACCGATGAGCGACTCTATCGAACGGCCTTCATCAAGAAGGGGGGTAGTAACTGCCTCTTGTTCGCCAGAGCCTGGAGCATCGTCAGGCAGATCAGGAATATCTTCTGATATTTCGAGCCAATCCTCAGAGAGATCAGGCAGAACATCCTCAGACAGACGGGCTTTGCGTTCAGCAAGATCCGGGACTGATTCGTCATTCCGATCATTGAGTCCCGGTGTTATCGCGAGATCTTTATCACCGCGGGACCCAAATTGCGGGATGCTCAGGCCGACTGCGGGAAGCTCCTGAGGCTCGTCTGGCTTACCGGGCACGTCATCAGCCGGATTGCACCCGGATGGGAAGTTAAGAGATCTTCCTGCCTTGCCCTGTCCGTCGGGGGGGTGCGTGGCACCTCTCCCCTCCCCGTAAACAAGATCGTCATACTGCCGAAGGGCGTCGGGGATCAGGTCAAGTTTCTCAAAGACCTTCGTATCACCGTCAAGCCAGGCATGTCCCCCTGAAGATACCTCTTCTGGCGTATCTACCTGAGATACTTCAGGATTCAACTGTGAGGCATCCTCCTTACCAGGGGCATGTTCACTTTTGTTCCCTTCAGCCCACTTCTTCGTCCAATAGGCAAGAAAAGAAGTCCCATTCGGCCCAAACAGCCCGGGAAGGCAGACAAGAGGACATGTGGTCTCAAGCGTTGAGAACGCCGGAATACCCGACACTCCTCCATCAGACAGCAGGAGGAAAAGGCATGTGGTTCCAAAGATCGCACATGCCGATGTATACGGCGTCCCAAAAAACACACGTTTGCCAGCCAACCAGGACACATACCCACCCGCACGATCTAACTGTTCTGTCGCCGAATCGTAGATCTTAACGCGGATATCGGCGAAAGCACCGCTCAGAATTTCTCGTGGGGTCTTAGTGCACATTATGAGAAGTATACGCCCAAAAATTAAAAATGTTTGTTTTCCATGCCCAATCAATATAGAATGTTTTAATTATAACCTATTTCAGGAAATTTTTTCTCCCGTACTCCCTGATTGCTGTGAATCACCCGGTGCCAAGATAGCGTTTATACCAGACAAACCAGGGTGTGTCAAGGAGCCCAATGAGACCCTTGCTGACGACCTGCCCAATGATCAGGGGGAGGAGCGGGATGCCGGCAGTGAAGAAAGCAATGCTCACGAAGATGATACTGTCGAGGGTCAGGTCGGCGACATCGGAGAAAGCGCTCCTTAGAACGATCCGATCAGGGTATGCACGTTTCAGCCGGTCGAAAACATATGAATCGAGAGTCTGACTGACCAGAAACGCAACCCAGGACGCGAGGATGATCCACAACCCTTGCGTGAAGATGCTCTGCCATGCCTCCTCGAACTGGAAGGCCGGAGCCGGAGAAAGGGAGTTTGTCATGACTATGAGGATGACAAGGAGGATCTGCGAGAGCAGTGCGATGAGGATGGCGACCTGAGTCATCGATCTCCCGTAGACCTCGTTGATCATGTCGATCGCCTGTGCTATAAACGGATAAATGAAGACAGAAGCAGGCGCAACCAGCGTGACGATGCCGAGATCGAACTCGATGATTCGGGCTGCAATGATCTGCGAGGCGCCGAGATAAATGATATACAGGCCGGTCGGGGTGGCAAACCCATACCCTGGGAACCGCCTGACGACGACGGCTGCCGCATACGTCGCAATAGTGAGGCTGATCGCCCAGTATATCCAGACAAGCGGTATCAGCGTGGAATCCCTCCTCCTGAAAGGTAGAGAAGGTATTCCCGTTCACTGTATTAACACCCGCCTGTTCGGCCTGCAACCATCACAAAACAGCCGGTTAGAAACCTTCGTTCATAATCCGCTCGAGTTCAGAACGCCTGATCCGCCAGGATCCTCCACACTTGACGGCCGGGATCCGCTCTTCCCGAATGAACTCCCGGATTCGGCCGGGGGTGAAGTTCAGGGTTGAGGCGACGTCATCAACGGTGAGCATCCGATCACTGTAGGCATGGTGGCGACAGCCGCCTCCAATCGTCTCCCAGTTCTCGTCCGGCAGCATGATGGTGATGACCGGCTCGCCGTCGTCTCCCGGGGAGACAGTGGCCTTGAACGTGAGGGTGGGAACGAGACCATTCAGGTAGATGCTCGCCTGAAACTCGAACTCCTCCTCGGTCGTCGTACTGGCTTTATCCCTGAACGCATGTAGGATGTCCCACAAATTCTCCGTAACAGTCTCCTGCGGGATGTTTGGGAATGGCACCATAATCTCTGCAGCCCGCGCCGAGACTGCAAGGGGATACATGATGCCTATATCTCTTCCCATTCGGGTGATCTCAATGAGATCACCGTCATCGATAGCATCCTGGCGGCCCTTCCTCTGCTGGTCGGGGTCCGCCAATCCCCAGATTTCAGCAGGTGCCCTCAATTGAGTTTTTCTCTTCTTCATAAAACAGATCTCTCCAGGGATATACTCGCGCTTCTGTAGCACAGTGGGGGGGTTGATCATAAAAGAGTTGCCAAATATTTTGCGTTATTTTTCCAGTTTCTTTCGCTTTAAAGAGGTTTTTCAAGACTCTGGCAACAAAAAACTGCCAGAATCTGACATCTGATCGGATACAGTCTTCGGATACTCGCTCTGCAGCCAATTATCGCCAAAATAAGGAAGCAAATCGCTCGGGTTCTCGTCTCTGAGATCTAATTCGAGGAGCGAACCTCCAACAAAGCCTATATAGCGACAGGGTGAGTCATTGAGCAGTGATTTCTTCATGATCACCGCCCAGGGCGATGCCTACATAGCACTTCTGGGACGCTCAACATGGGCTCTCGTCAACGCATATCATGCAGTCCTGCGGGAGAAGGGGTTGCGCCCCAAACAGGTCTCTATCGTAACCGAGGAACCCTATGCATCGAAGACATCGACCGTAGCCGAGGCCATCCGGATAATATCGGAGGGATATGGCTTCACTCCGGTAATCAGGGTGGAGGTTCTGCCTGAAGCAGACTTTGTGCAGGCCGGGCGGACGATCCGCTCTCTCGTCGCTGACCTCATCCAGCAGGGGTTTTACGTGGCGATCGATATCACCTCCGGGAGGAAGGTCATCGTCGCAGGAGCACTCATCGCGGTCTCACTCGCCGGACTCGATCTAAGACACATTTACTATCTTGCCATGAAGACGACAGACAACGTTGCAAAACCGTACATGATGATCCCTCATCAGATCCAGAAGATCCGGGATATCATGGAGGATGCGGGGGTAAGGCCATGAATGATGCAGTCATCAGGGAAGATGAGCTGCAGATCCTCTTAAACAGCCTAGATGAGATCAACGTCACATATCCGCTCTATGAGGGGGATATCCTCGTTGCACGCCCAGAAGGCATCGGCTACTCCCTGGATCTCCTTGCATCACGCGAGACCTTCCAGGGCTGGCTCGCGGAGTACGAGCCGATTGCCGCCGAACTTCCCAACTACGCAGACTTCCTGGAATGCATGCTCGCAAGCGGGGTCGCCCGCTACGCAAACCAGGCCGCCTTCGATGCAATGCTCACATCGTATGGGCAACTCAAGAAAGCCGTCTTCTTTGGTCTGGATACAAATCTCTTCTACCATGGCTTTGCAACAAACAACCCGGAGATCGATCATGCCTCCTACCTGATCGTTGAGACCGTCCGCGACGAGATCGCATACGCAATCAACCGTAAGTACCCGGCAAAAAAGATCGAGGAGATGGTGGCGCATGCACCGGGCTTGCGAGACTATATCAAGGAACTCGAGAACAAGCGGATGAAGAGATCCCGAAAAGCGGCATACCTAGCTCTGAAAGAGTATCGCATCATCCGCGACCGGGCGACAGAGATCGCATCGCCAGGCCCTCATACGCACCTGACGGAAGAGAACGATCGCAATATTGTCAAAGCGCTCCGGAAGTTCGAAGAGGAACGGTATGCTCTCCCGGTGCTTCTGACAGCCGACGTCTACATGGCGGATCTCTGCATGGCTGAAGGGCTTGAGTACTTCTACTTTGACCGCCCATACAGGTTAGAGACAACAACCTGTACGGCCCAGGGATTCCGGCGGCTGCTCTTCAATCTTGCTGCCGTCTTTGGATTCGTGGGTTGCAACGGTTTTGCCGTCTTCGGGGAATACGGCGGGAAGGGCAACGATCTTGATGAGCTGAAGGTGCGATTTTTTGACGACGAAACATATCATGAATTCACCAGGGAACTGGAGATATGCAGACAACTCCAAAAACTCGGCATAGAACGGTAGAGGCGATCCTCTGCGATATGGATAACACTCTCTTTGACCTTGTTGGAGCAAAGCGTGAGGCCTGCCGGTGCGTGGTCGATTATCTCGGTGTTGGAGACGCGGAGATGCTCTTTTCAGAGTTTCTCCGGGGAATCCATGGGTTTGAAGATCATGAAAACATACGTGACTACCTCGAGCGTCTCGGGGTCTACGAACCCAGGACGTTTGAGGTCTGCTGCCGCACCTACGAAGACGTGAAACTCGACCTGGTCGAGGCGTACCCAGGTGTCGAAGAGACGCTCCAGTTCCTCAGAGACGCCGGGATTGGGCTCGCGGTCGTCACCGACGCAGATTTGCTCCATGCACACCAGCGGCTCACAAAGACCGGGCTCATCGATTACTTCGAGGTCGTGGTGACACCGGAGGTCTCGGGGAGACGGAAACCGGAACCGGACTCGCTCCTCTACGCCCTCCGGAAACTCGAGACCCCTCCTGCGCAGGCGATGATGGTCGGCGATAGCCTGGTTCGCGACATCGCTCCCGGGAGGCATCTAGGGATGGTGACCGCGTTTGCCGCCTACGGCGACTGGCGCGCAAGCCGGCCAAGTGACGTTGAGGCCGATATCATCCTTTCAGAATTCTCCGAACTCCCGGATCATATCGGCATATCAGACCAGTAATCAGCAGAGCGGCGAGGGAGACTGAGAGCCCGGAACCGGGAGGCGCGCTCCGTGGACGATGACCGGCTGATCGGTCTCCGCGACTTTCCCGAGAATGATCGCCTTTCCCGCTTTGGTCATCGCAAAGACCGGGATTGATGTCCCTGCCTGCAGGAGCGCGGCCTTCGCCGCCTCATCGCGGATGTGCTGCGACGCGCAGGCAGTGAGGAGATCGGCAGATCTCGCCATCAGCGCCGCGTCCTCTCGCGAGATCCCGGTCGTGTGAACGGCAACGATGACGGTCTCGGGGAAGTGTTCCCGGATTACCGCAGCCTCGGCGGCAACGGCGGTGGTCACGGCGATCCGCCGGTGCCCGAGCGATCGCGCAAGGGCAACGCCGGCGGCCTGGTCGATCGTGGCGGTCTTCGGGTCAAGGACCACGCCCCCGTTCTCCCGAATTCGTGCGATCACCTCAGGGATAGGGGAAGTCTTTACGAGGCCCGACATCCGGCCGCCGATCCCCTGGATGAGGGCGGGATTCGCCGCGACAAGCGTCCCTGCCCCGTCGGATACGATCACCACAGCGTCGAGGTCTCCCCGGCGGACAGCGCTGCTCAAGAGTTCCGATGCCCCGAAGATGACGAAGTCCGGACCGGCAAGAACCTCCCGATCCGGAGTGCACATCCCAAACGACCGGATTCTCCCTTCGATGTTTCTTCGGATCGCCTCAGGCGTCATCTCCTCGACCGGGCAGGCAAACCGTCGCGCCAGTGGGCAGTCCTCGATCAGGGGCGTCCCGACCTCGACCACACGACCGTTCTGAATCACGACCCGGCACCTTCCGGCAGCCTCTATGATATGTTCGTCTCGGTTGTTCATAGGCCCGTTTCCATACTTGCTATGCGGTGACGTGAAATAATACTCCCTTCCCGACCCCGGGTAAATGCTTATCAGATTGCCGCTATGAGTGTACAGAGATGATATACCTGCATCAGGTAGACGGGGTGAAGGGTCATGGGCCGGATCTGTAGTCCGTTCATCGTTCTCGAGTGCAGCCGGGAGTGCGGATTCACCCGGATCTATAACGAACCTACCGAGGAGCAAGAGAAGGAGATCGCCGATATGAAGACCTGCCCTGACTGCGGGGCCCCGATCAGGCGAAGATTCTTCTGACGGCGAAGACTATGCCGGGAGAGCGCTACTGGGAGATCGATATCGTCCGGGGTATCGCCGTCGTGACGATGATCATCTTCCATGCCGCTTTCGACCTCAACTTCTTCGGAGTCCTGCCGCTCAACGTCTCGAGCGGCTTCCTTCGGATGCTCGCCTACCTGACCGCATCGACATTCATCTTCCTCGTCGGGCTCTCCTTCACCATCAGTTATGCCCGGGCTTCGGAGCGGCTTGCCGGGCGGGACCTCACGCTCAAATACGTCCGGCGCGGCCTTACGATATTCGGCTACGGGCTCGTCATAACTGCTGTTACCTGGTTCTTCCTGCCGAATGTCTATATCGTCTTTGGCATTCTCCATTTCATCGGGGTCGCCATCCTGATCGCGCCGCTCTTTGCGCGCTTTGGCGCGACGAATCTCATCCTTTCAAGCATCGCCTGCCTGGTTGCGGGCTACGCCACAAACGCCATCCCGGGCCCGTGGCCCCTCCTCTGGCTCGGCATCCATCCGGAGTCGTTCGCGAGTCTCGACTACGTCCCGCTCCTCCCCTGGTTCGGCCTTGTCCTCGCCGGGATGGCGTTCGGGCACCTCTACTATCCGGACGGACGACGCGGATTTGTACTCACGACGAGAGAACCGAGGCTTGCGCATCCCCTCTCGTTCCTCGGCCGGCACTCGCTCCTCATCTACTTCCTGCACCAGCCCATCCTCCTCCTCCTGACCGCGTTCCTCGCGCCAGGAGCGATGATAACCGGGTTGTGGTGAGGGACGTGGCACGGAGACGGGGAAGAATGGCGTCCGCTCCCCCCAAGAGATCTGGATCTTTCGGGTAGAGGCGATACCGATACGCTTTAGGCACAAAATACCCACATGGAAGACATTGGTCTATAAGGTGGACTGTCTGTATCCCGCCATGGAAATGGAGGAGTGGTCCCGTCCGAACCTAAAAGACGCCCCAGATCATCATTCCAAGGGTGTGGCCGCATGGATTACCTGGAGGAGTTCCCTATTCTCATCATCGACGATGAGTTGCATTCAGATACTGCTGAAGGCCGTGCATCTCGCGAGATCATCAAAGAATTGAAGGACGAAGGTTTCTCCATAATCGAGGCTCTGAATGCTCGCGACGGGGTTCACGCATTTCTGTCGCACCCGCATGCAAGCTGCATCGTCATCGACTGGGAACTCACCCCCGAGGCCGCGGACGGCATGCTCACCGCAGCCGACGTCATCACCCTCATCAGGGAGCGCAATCCGAAGGTTCCGATATTCTTAAACACCGAAAAACTGGCGATCTCCGCCATTCCTTTGAGCGTCATATCCCGGATTGACGGCTACATCTGGAAACTTGAGGATACCCCCAGCTTCATCGCCGGCCACATCAAACGGGCGGCGACAAGTTACCTCATTGATATCCTTCCTCCATTTTTCCATGGGCTGATGGACTACGTTGAGGAGTACAAGTATTCCTGGCATACCCCGGGGCATATGGGGGGCGTCGCGTTTCTCAAAAGCGCCGCAGGCCGGATATTCTACAATTTCTTCGGCGAGAACGCTCTGCGGGCCGACCTCTCGGCCTCGGTGCCGGAACTTGGATCGCTCCTCGAGCACTCCGGCGTCGTCGGTGAGGCGGAACGGAAGGCCGCGGAGGTCTTCGGGGCCGATCGGACCTACTTTGTCACCGGAGGGACATCGGCCGCGAACAAGATCGTCTGGCTTGCGACCGTTACCCCCGGCGACGTTGTCCTTGTCGACCGGAACTGCCACAAATCCGTGATGCACGCAATCATCATGACCGGTGCCATCCCCATCTACCTCATACCAACCCGGAACGAGTATGGGATCATCGGTCCCATTCAGAGCCGCGAGTTCCACCCCGAGGTCATCGCAGAGAAGATCCGCAACTCCCCGCTCATCGACGACCCTGCGGCAGAGACGATCAAGATGGCCGTGATCACGAACTCCACCTACGACGGGATCTGCTACAGCACAGAGAGGATCGAGGAGCAGTTGCGGAATGTGGTTCCATACCTCCACTACGACGAGGCGTGGTTCGGCTACGCCCGGTTCCATCCCCTGTATGCGGGACGCTACGGGATGCACACCACAGATACGGTCGGGCCGACGGTCTTTGCCACCCAGTCGACCCACAAAGTCCTCGCCGCCTTCTCGCAGGGCTCGATGCTCCACGTCAGGCAGGGCCGGGGACCGGTCGACCACCCGCGGTTCAACGAGGCGTTCATGATGTTCACCTCCACCTCACCTCAGTACACCATCATAGCGTCCCTCGACGTCGCCACCAAGATGATGGCCGGTCACTCGGGGAGGTTCCTCGTCGAGGAGGCGATCGAGGAGGCGATCGTCTTTCGAAAGAAGATGGTGACAGTGGCCGAAGAGATCCGGCGAGGCCCCTTCACCGAGGAGGACTACTGGTGGTTCACCGTCTGGCAGCCCGATTGCATCATGGACCAGGAGGCGGAGCGGCCGCTCGGAGAAGTGGAGGACTGGATGCTCCGGGACCAGGCAGGCTGCTGGCTGTTACATCCCCACGATACCTGGCATGGGTTCGACGGCATTGAGGAGGGATACGCCATGCTCGATCCCATCAAGGTGACGATCCTCACCCCGGGGATCAGACCGGGCGGGAGCATGGAGGAACAGGGGATCCCGGCGAGCATCGTCACGAAGTACCTCCGGAAGAGAGGGATCGTCGTCGAGAAGACCGGACATTACTCGTTCCTGATCCTCTTCACGCTCGGGATCACCAAGGGCAAGTCCGGGACGCTGCTTGCGGAACTCTTCCGATTCAAGGCCCTCTACGACCGAAACAGCCCCCTCGAAGAGGTCTTCCCCGATCTCGTGCGCCAGTATCCCGCCCGGTATGCAGAACGGGGGCTCCGCGACCTCTGCCAGGAGATGCACGAACATCTGCGCGAGAAGTCGATCGCAGAGATGGTCCGAAACGTTTACTCGAGATTACCGGAACAGGTGATGACACCTGCGGAGGCCTACCGCCGCCTGGTTCGAGGCGAGGTGACGCCGGTGCCCGCAAGCGATCTCGAGGGGAGGACGGTCGCGGTGATGGTCGTCCCCTATCCTCCCGGTATCCCGGTCATCATGCCGGGGGAGCGATGCGGTCCGGAGACGCGGGCGATCGTCGATTACCTACGATCATCAGAGGAGTTCAACGCGCTCTTCCCCGGGTTCGAGAACGAGGTGCACGGGGTGGATGTCGTGGAGGAGGACGGCCGCCGGGTCTATTATGTTTATTGCGTTGAGGAGTGACCTGGCCGGCGTTCACTTCCGCACCCTGCCGCGGGGGAGCGAGGCGAAGATGCCGATGGTGCAGAGGACGGCGAAGATGGAGAACGCCACCCGGAGGCTCGTCATGAACGGCTCCTGGACCTCCGGCCCGATCTGGGTGCTGCCGATGAAGAGGGCGAACGTGACGGTGGCGATGGCGAGCGAGAACATCATCCCGGTCGTCCGCATGGTGGCGAGCATCCCCGAGGCGAGGCCGTAGAGGGACCGGTCGACCGAACTCATGACGGCGTTCGTGTTCGGGGAGGAGAAGAGGGCGAACCCGAACCCGAGGAGGACGAGGCTTGCGACGATCCAGGTCATCGGGGTGGCTGCGGTAAGAAGCGTGAGGAGGGCGAGGCCGACGGCGGTGAGCCCCATCCCGGCCGAGGCGACGTACCGGGGCTCGACCCGGTCGGAGAGTCTTCCGGCCGGGGTGGCAAAGAGCGCCTGGATGACCGGCTGCGTGATCAGGACAAGCCCCGCAGCGCCGGGATCGAGTCCCCGGACCACCTGGAGGTAGAGGGAGAGGAGGAACCCGACGGCAAACGTCGCGCCGTAGTTGATCAAGGCGGCGAGGTTTGAGAAGGCGAACGCCCGGTTCGATGTGAGGAGCCGGATGTTGAGGACCGGGCTTTCCACCCTCGTCTCCCAGACGTAGAAGACCGCCGAGAGCGCCACGCCGGCGATGATTGCTGCAACGCCGATGGGGTCGGAGATGTTTGAGAACCCGTACATCACGGCAAAGAGCATCGCGCCGTAGAAGACCGACCCGACGATGTCGAACCGTTCTCCGCATGCGTCGGCCCACTCCCCGGCAAGGTGGCGTCGGATCATGACGACGATGTAGATGCCGAGCGGGATGTTGGTGAGGAAGATGCTCCTCCAGGTGAGGAACTCGGTGAGGAAGCCGCCGAGGAGCGGCCCGATGGAGAGGCCGATGTAGACGGCGGTGACGTTGATTCCGAGCGCCCGCCCGCGCTCCTCGGGGGGAAAGACCGACGTGATCATGGCGATGCCGGTGCCGTAGATCATGGCGCTCCCCACACCCTCGAGGAACCGAAAGAGGATGAGCATGAGCCCCGACGTCGCGAGCGCGGAGAGCAGGGCCGATGCGGTGAAGACGACGACACCGATGGTGAAGACGAGTTTGCGCCCGTAGATGTCGGCGCACCGCCCGAGCGGGACGAGGAAGATCGCGGTCGCGAGGAGGTATGACGAGGCCACGAGGCTGAGCGAAACGGCGTCCAGGCCAAACTCGGCGGCGATGGATGGGAGCGCGATGTTCACCGCCGAGCCCATGAACGGGGTGAGGAACGCGGCAAGGGTGGCGACGATGAGGACGGTCCGGCGTTCGGTGGTATCGGGGGCGGGCATGGGGGCTCTTTGCTGCGGCACGTACCGGAGTTAGAGACGGCCGGGGAGTAAAGAGTTGTGATATCGTGCTCTTCCGGTGTTCACGGGGGGAGGAGGGCCAGCGGCTAAGCAAAAGGCGACCTGACTATCGCCGTTCCGGCGCAACAGCGACATTTCTCCTAAAGGTTGTCCTAAAACGCTTATGAGGCCGTGCCGGCCACAGGATCGACTGACGAAAATGCTCTTCTCATCCGCCACCCGGGCCCGGTCCGGTGCCGCGGTCATGCCCGGCCGCACCGGCAGATTCGTCCGCATCGCCCCCTGCATGGGACACCAGCCCAGGTAGGCCCGTATCGTCTCCACGAGAGACATCACACGACCTCCCGGAGTTTCTGTCCGTCCGCTGTCATATCCGTCAAAGGGGGTTCGTTGTGGATTTCCACACCGGATCTGTCCCGAACGAGTGTGCAGAGCAGATCAATCGCTCCATGGACTATCATCGACCCGTTCCCTCCGGTGTGCGCCGCCGTTCCCAGATGTAGAGGCTGGGATAAGTAACAACGCCGATGAGTGCGATTCCCTGAAGGAGGGGGAGAACGGGATACCCCAGTGCCAGGTAGCGCAGAACAACGATCGCGGCTGCTCCGAGGTAGAAGACAACCGATCGCGCGAAGGTGATGCGGCGCTCGCCGCCGTCGGTGAAGACGATCCGCCCGAGCAGCGCGGCGATGATGAGAAGGACGGGGAGCCAGAGTACCTGGTTGATGGAGTATGCAAGGGACGCGTAGAGGTAGATCAGGAAGACCGTGACGAGAAGGGCGATATCGACCGCCTTATCGATGACAGCTCTTCCCTGCCGTTTTTCCCCTTCTCTGTGATCTCTTAACCGGAGGGCGTGACGGAGGATGCTTATGGGGTTGGGGTCGGTCAGCCGCTCCTTTCGTCTATACCACACCGTGACGCAGGCGACTACTGCAGCGATCATCAATGGCAGGGGTAAGAGCAAAAACGGTGGCAATGGGAGGTAGTCTGTTGTGATGATGAAAGCAGTGACGATAAGCGAGACTCCAAAGGTTGCAACTGAACGCCACAACTCTTCTTTGGCAATAGAATCAATCTTCATACCTACACCGCCGACGCGCCGTCGGCCGTTATGCGGGGGCTCCCCGCGCATGCCGGACCCCTGCTGCTGCATCTGCCGGTGCGCCTGCACTGGCTCCTCTGCGGGGCACCAGCCCAGGTAGGCTCGTATCGTCTTCATAATGGACATCATACGATCTCCCGGAGTTTTGCAAAGAGTTCATCGGCCATACGGGTTGGGTCGTCGGTCTTTGTAAGCGCGATACCCAGTTCGTCCGCGTAGTCCCAGAGGAGTTCGATGCACCGGGCGTACCTGGGGCACGCGCCGCAGTCGCCCTCGTGTTCGTACCAGACCTGCACACCGCGGTCTGCCGATACGAAGACGATAGCGGCGGCATCGAAGGGGACGGAGCGCCCGAAGAGGACCCCCTTCTCCGCGTTCAGGCTCTCGACTTCGATCTGGTTTGCGTGCGCCATCTCTAGAAGCGTCTCCTCGACCTTCCTGTCCATAGCAAGCAGCGCCTTCGAGACCGCCTGGCGGGATATGCTGAAGCGGTTCGCGATACCGACATTGGGGAGGCCGGTGCGGCGGAGGCGCCAGAATGCAAACTGCCTGTCGTTCAGGGGGAGCGACATATGTCAACAATCATTGGTTGACATTATATACTTTGTGATCTGTTCTTTTCCGGGCTCCCCTTGTTTGCTCGTCTATCCAGCACTATACACAGGTATGGGCGGAAATGGGAGATACAGCGACGGCCGATGGTGCCGGGCGCGGCCCGGAAGCGCACCGGTGCGAGGCAAACCCCGCCATCTGCGGTGTCCCGCCTGTCCTCCCTCTATCGCCCGGGGGAGTGCAGCGGCAATCGTCGTGCTCTCATCTCCGGTGATCGCGGCAGGATACACGCCGCCCCCGGTACGTGGTGGTCCCCCGCGCCTCGACGCGGCCGATGAACTCTTGTTGGGGGCGGTCATTCGCGCGGGGCTTAACCGGAAGCGTCACATTCAAGGTGTGGCGGAGCGGTGAAAGGGAGAGAGCTGAGTCTCTTTTGCGGGGTTGCGTTCGATTGCTCATTCCGACCCATGAATATTCATGGGATTATAGCGATTTTGGGATCGAAAAGTATATGGTGAGGGACTTCTAAAGGGCAAACCGTCTGTAGCCCGTCGGACGACCTGCCCGGTAATGGTCAGGTCGTGGATTGCGGGCAAAATTGCGGAGGCTCGCCCAATCCGTCCAAGGCCGGGCGAGCCCCCCCACTACCCGAAGGCGAAAAGTAGCTTTGCATTCCATGTACTTAAAGTTACGCTTCTTTTGCCTCCGGGGATGTTACAGGAGGAAAGTAAATGAATGGAAACATTGGAATGCGGGCACTCTCCGCGCTCTTCGCTGTACTGCTGGTGAGCGCGGGTGTTGTGCCGGTGATGGCGTGCAACCCCCTTGAACCGGGAAACTGCACCGGTTACTCGTTTACCGAGAGCAGTGGAGCTGTGGACGACTCCAATATTGTAGTGAGTGCAGATGAGCTCACTGGAGATACAAAAAACGCTGCAATTGCACAGGCCCTTTCGGATACTGCCGTTCAGCATCTGCGTGATGGATTGCTCGATGATGGGTTTATTCTCTCCACAGAGCAGATTCAGGCAATTAAAGGTGTTACAACGAACGAAAGTATGACCGTAACCACCACCCTTGTAACAATGCCCTTCATCAAGGAAGCATCCGATGAAAAAGCATTTCTGGTGTTTGCCAGCAACGAACTCGGGAGCGAGGCGCGAGCATTTGTTGCACACGATGGCATGATCTCATATCTCAGATATGACCCTGCTGTCGCGGGCCTGACAGAAGATGATGATGGCCTTGTCTGTGAGTTCTGTCTGTACGCATTTTCTAGAATATGCGGATTCATTGCAGATTCAGGATGTGTGGTTGGCTGTACTAATCTTTGTATCAAGCCCACGCATCCGCTGATCATTGTTGGTTGTGCTGGAGCTTGCGCGCTCGCATGTGATTTCTTCGTAGCTCACGGAGCCTGCAACTGGGGCGCACAGCAGGCATGTGAAGGAGCCGGGTTATGCTGAGATCACTCAAACTCTTTTTTACTTTTTTGGTCCTTTTTATAGCCGCTACGGTTATCCGGTTCGGCGCTCTGATCTGGTATCCGGGATACATCGATCCGGCACACCTGTTATCATCGATACTGCTTGGGCTGGCCGTAATCCCCCTGATTCTCCTGGTCACGCTCTCACGATACACCACCGCCAAATTTGCTGCTGCAAATCTCAGTCCTCGCGCTACACGTTTG
>Ga0209537_1000154_pt1 | contig 78748 bp, 66 predicted proteins | sample BioPla4DNA1_FD_187698 | JGI IMG/M metagenome (GOLD analysis project Ga0209537, IMG submission 187698) | Biogas fermentation microbial communities from Germany - Plant 4 DNA1 (SPAdes) (version 2) | ecosystem: Engineered > Bioreactor > Anaerobic > Digestate | place: Bielefeld, North... | reverse complement strand
TTTTAAGTTTGGCTCAGACAAGCCACAGTTACTGGTGGAGAAATTTCAATATATTAAACCTGTAATATTAGGTAACTATCTATATGCTGCAAATGAAGTAGAAGTTGTAAGAGTAGATTTAAGAGGATCGGTTTACAATGTTGAGACTGTTATTAGTGATGTTATTTCCTGCTACTCTACAGATGGAAACCATCTATATTATCTTAAGATGGAAAGCGAAAAACCTGCTCTATATCGCTGTGATCTGGAAGGAAATAATCAGGAACTAGTTTTAAACAAGCTAATCTTTCCAACATATCTTTCCTATGACGACACTTATATATATTATAGTACTACCAATAGTAATAATTCTGAAGACCCCACCAATGGCGATATATACCGTTTTAGCAAGGATTTATCAGGAGAGCCTGAGCTTTTATGCAAAACCTATGCCAACTATCCGGTTGTATATGTATTGCCCACATCACCCGATACCTTACTAGTGTATATGAATTACTCTTATTACTTTCTGCCAAAGACAGGCGGTAAATTAATTGAATTGGTATTACCATGAGAGGAGATGAATAGATGTTGCTGGAATTACAGGGATTAACCAAGCACTACCATGATAAGGTTGCACTAGAAGATGTGTCCTTATCATTAGATCCGGGAATATGGGGACTTCTTGGACCTAATGGTGCAGGAAAATCAACTATGATGAATATTATTGCCGATATTCTACCAAGGACAAGAGGGGAGGTATTATGGAACAAAGAATCCGTTAGAAAACTGGGTAATAAATATCGTTCGATTTTGGGCTTCCTTCCTCAATCTGTGGGTTTATATGAACATTTTAAAGCAAGGGATTATCTTCGTTATATGTGTATCTTAAAAGATATACTACAAGAAAAAAATAAAAAGAAAGAATTGAAAGAACATATAGACAGTATTATAGATACAGTCAATTTAAGCTCCGATGCTAATCGTCGTATCCGTACTTTCTCAGGGGGTATGCGTCAGCGACTAGGTATAGCACAAGCACTCCTTGGAGATCCGAAACTTCTAATATTGGATGAACCTACTGCCGGATTAGATCCCCAGGAAAGAATTCGCCTTCGTAATACTATAGCAGCTTCATCAGCCAATCGTATCGTTTTATGGTCTACCCATATTGTTTCTGACATTGAGAATATAGCTTCAAAGATTATAATGCTTCGTAAGGGCAAGTGCATTGCTGTGGGTACTCCAAGCGAGTTAGTTTCTGAACTTAATGGACAAGTATGGACCCTTGATATTTTTCCTGAGCAGCTTAAGGATTATCAAAATCGCTTCACAATATGTAATATCGCTCTTGAGGGAAATACTAGACATATTCGTCTGATTGCTGCAAGCAAACCCCATCCTGAAGCATTACAGGCAGATCCTACATTAGAAGATCTCTATCTGTTTTATTATGGAGAGGAGGGGTATCATGAAACTGATTCAGTATGAAATACGTAAAGCTTTATCCAGTAGGTTTTTGATTGTTTTTTTATTGCTCCTAATTGCCCTTAATACATTTTTATTTATGGAGCCATGGAGCAGTGATGATATGTTTATTGCAGGAAAACTTTACCGTGATACCCGTCCCTTATATGACTTTTTATACTCAGCCAATAGTGATGCTTATAATGAATATATAGACTGGCTTACTGATGTGTATGGTGATGAATGGCAATATTCATTTGTAGAACTTAACAATGATGGTATACCGGGACGTTTCCTTCCCGCTGCCTATCAGGAAGTAAGTGCACTTAGCAACTGTTATACATTTATTAATATACTCTTTCCTGAAATATTAGCAAATCGTGAGCATATAGTGGATACCGCCCGTAGATTAGGGGGAGTAGCCTATATGGAAGATGATTACTATGGCATGCGCATGAATCTGGATATAATTAAACACTACAGCGTTAAGCCTGCAATTCTTCCGGCTTTTGCTACTGATGAAAATGAGGGAGTCTTCTGGGTTGGCAATCAAAATGGCTGGAAGCATTTTTTTAATTATAAATGGGGTAATTTGTTTGCAATATTATTTTCTTTGCTAATTTCATCGAGAATATTTCCGTTGGAAAATAAGGCTTCATCATTACTCTACGCAACACCTAAAGGACGCTGCCATACTGCAGTAGCCAAGCTAACAGCAGCGGTACTTATTTCAGCTATTATCTCCTTACTATTCTCCTTGTTAAATATTATACTTACTGCTTGGCAATATGGCTTAGGAGGTATAAATGCCTCTATTTTATCTATATTGCAGTTTTCACTTAGCCACTTAAATCTGACCATCGGACAAACCATTTTGCTATTTACACTGTTTCAGACTTTTGGTGTAATGTGCATAGCCGTGGTGGCAACTGCTCTTTCATATATACTAAAAAGTAACCTTGCTTCATATCTCGGCTCAGTAGTATTTTTAGGATTATCTTATGGCTATTATTTGCTTATGGGTAAAAACTATGATATACCTGTTGTTTTTAGAACTTTGCCGGATGTTACCCTATGGGCAAGACCTATGTGGATGTTTGAAACTTATAGAGCAGTTAATCTATTCTCTTATCCCCTTATGCTAGAATGGGTCTGTTTCTTTTTTTGGTTACTTATTATTATAGCCTTATATGTTTTAACCATCATGCGAAGCAAGAAAGGGGTAAGACTAAGTTGAGGATAAAACTTATGTATTATGAGATATATAAGGTACTGTTCTCTTACAAGATAATATGGCTTATCATGGCTTTTCTTCTAATTAAAACTGCAGTAGTTTGCATATTACCTGAACTACGTGATCCTCGCATAAAAATATCAAAAAATCAATATGACAAGGTCTTGGAAGAAGTCGCAGGGGAGACATCTCCCAAAAAGGAACAGTATATATTTGAAACTAATGAACACTATCTATCAACCCTTAATAAATATCAGGATAATTTGAATTTATATTTAGCAGGAAAGATAGATGAAGATGTATGGAAAGATTATACCAATGAATATAATGAAGCCAAGCTTTATGGTAACGCCTTTTCTATGTTAAATGAAAAAGCAGAGGCCTTTGTTTCATTTCGTACTTCTTATGATTCTGATCTGCCTTTACAGGCCTATTTTTATGAATATGGATGGCATAGCGTATTTATATATATGAGCTTTCCCGATCCTATATTGTGTATTTTTGCCCTCATAATAGGTATTCAATTTATTTGTCCGGAAATATCATCAGGCTCCATGCAAGTTATATTAACCTCAAAAAAAGGACGTAGGTCTTTATTTATTACTAAGCTGATATCCTTATTTATTTTGCTGGGATCTACAGCTATTATCAACATAATAATTGAACTTGTAGTATTTTATTCACGTTTTTATCTAAAAGAAGGCCATTGGCCTTTATATTCTATAACACTATTTATATCTAATCCTATTAAACTTAACCTTTATCAGGCACTTGCACTACTTATGGTCATTCGCCATATGGGATTTATATTTACCGGACTTTTTGCTTTTTGTATTGCCGGATTAACGGAGAATGCCTCCCATGGAATGTTTATATCTATATTGTTAATATTACTACCTTGGCTTCTTATACCAGATATACCATTTACCATAAGCGCCTGGCTGTCCGGAACTCCTGTTTTAAAAGTATCATATAGGATTACTCCATTAATTGTGCTAATAGTTACTTTAATTATAACAACATGGATTTTCTATTATAAAAAATTTTTATTAAGAAAGATTATTATTCATAAGAATTAGAATCTTCTTTTAAAATTTTATATACTATAAAATTAATTACTATATAATTCAAGGAGGATATATAAAATGAAAAAATCTAAAATAATCCTATTAATATATCTTACCTGCATCATGTTTTCTGCTTGTTCATCCAAAGATAGCTCATCTAAAGATTCATCGATAAATCAGACCCCATCCACTCCAGCAAAGGAGGATGTTTCCGATTTGCAGCAAAATGATTCTAAAGTTTACCGGTTCTCCTGGGGATATGACGTATTTAGACCCGGCGAAGAAATGGGCATCTATCAGGAAGAAGGTCAGTTAGTACGCTCCACTGTATATAAAGGGGGAGAACTACCCTTAGGAGTTAGCATTTTTATAAATAAAGACGATTCTGAACCTATAAATTTCGGCCTTCTAGTACTGGTAGACGGTCTTCCGGTTGAATTTACACCTGAAGGTGAGCGACAGGCCACTTATATGCATCCTTTTCAAGTGATAAAAGATACTATATGTAAGTTTACACTAACACCAACATTCCAGTCTGAAGCAGGACGAATTGATATTATTATCGCTGCGGATTTAATGAATATTCAAGGTGATACTGCTGTACTTCCCCTTTACGTTGATAATCAATCAGGAGAATATAATAATAAAAATAGTAATAATCCGGTTCATGTTTTAAGTATACCATCTGACTTTCAAGCAAGTCCACAAAGTGGGGATGCCCATATTCCTTGTTGGATTTATCAAGCAGATACTGATGAATCCATGCATACGGGGCAATCTGCTACTAATAGGATAAACTTATCTTCTGACGGAAACGAATGGCTATATGAAAGTACAACTGGACTGCCGGGAGAACTTAGAACAATCTTTTTCCTAGACTATAAACCATATATTGTTCTAAATGATAAACCATATGTTGATTGGTCCCCTTCATATGGAGAAATGTTATCCCTACCTATTACATTTTCAGATATTGAAGATTCTTCCATCTTTATGCCCGTTACTATACGGATGGATGATACTGACATGAAGCATCAAACTTTAATACTTCGTCGTTTTCTGATAAATCCCTAATCTAAAAAAGCCTTTGTAGATAATAAAATCTGTCATCTACAAAGGCTATATTATTTATAGATATTCTGAAAACTCACCGGTAAAATACCTTTTATAAATTAGGTTAATTTACCTTAAATACCTCATCATTCATCAATCTACTTAGTCTCCTGCTTGCATCTTCCTTGCTTTCTCCCTTAACACCAAAATAAAATTTAATCTTTGGTTCTGTACCTGAAGGTCTGATTGCACACCAAGCATCCTCACTCATCTCATAGTAGAGAACATTGGATTTCGGAAGATTTGTAGGCTTAACTTCTCCTGTTTTTAAATCAGTTATGGTATCGGCTTCATAATCTCTTATCTTCAAGATTTCATATCCCCCGGCAGTTTTGGGAGAGTTTTTCCGATAGTTTTCCATAATGGATTTAATCTTCTCCATTCCCTCTATGCCCTTTAGGGTAATAGCTACGGTCTCTTCTTGGTAATATCCATATTTCTTAAAGATATTTTCCATTTGCTCATATAGGCTTATTCCTTGGGATTTGTAATAGGCACAAGCCTCACATAAGATCATAAGTGATACTACGGCATCCTTATCTCTGGAATGGGTTCCTACTAGGTATCCATAGCTTTCCTCATAACCAAAGATAAATTCATTGGAGCCTGTTTCTTCAAATAGTTTAATCTGCTCTCCTATATATTTAAAGCCGGTTAAGACTTCTATAAGCTTAGCATTGTAGTGTTCTGCTATCTTATCGGATATATTACCTGTAACGATAGTTTTTATCAGGGCACTGTTCTTAGGTAATATTCCTTTAGCGGCTTTCTGGGAAAATACATATTCGGCAATTAAAGCACCTGTCATATTACCGTTAAATAATACATATTCCCCTTTATTATTTTTTACCTGGACTCCCAAACGATCCGCATCCGGATCTGTGGCCAGGATAATATCAGCTCCAACTTTATCTGCCAGTTCTTTTGCCAAGGTAAACACCTTAGGGTCTTCCGGATTAGGATATTCTACTGTGCTAAAATTAGAATCCGGCTGCTCCTGCTCAGACACAACATATACATTACTAAATCCTAATTCCCTAAGGATTCTTTGTACCGGCATATTACCGGATCCGTGTAAGGGTGTATATACAATGGTTAATTTCTTACCTTCTTCACTAATCGGATTAATCGTAAGGGCTTTTAAGCTTTCGATATACCTGTCATCAATTTCCTGTCCAATTATTTTTAGAAGACCTTCTTTTATAGCTTCCTCTTTTGTCATGGTCTTTGCTGCGGCAAAGTCAGTGATTGCATTAACTTCTTGAATAATTTCCACATCCTTAGGATATGTAATCTGTGCTCCGTCTTCCCAGTATACCTTATAACCATTGTACTCAGGGGGATTATGGCTGGCTGTTATAACCACTCCGGCAATACAAGCAAGTTCTCTTACAGCAAAGGATAACATGGGGGTAGGCCTTAATGAATCAAACAAATAAGCCTTAATCTTATTGGCAGCCAAACATAGGGCCGTCTCCATGGCAAATTCCGGTGACATTCTCCTGGAATCATAGGCTATAACGACTCCTTTACTCTCCCCTTTTTGCTTAATTATATAATTTGCCAGTCCCTGGGTAGCCTTTCTAACGGTATATATATTCATTCGGTTAATGCCGGCTCCCAGTATTCCTCTTAAGCCTCCTGTACCAAACTCAAGGTTTTTAAAAAATCTTTCCTTAATTTCTTTATCATTACCTTCTAATGCTTTAAGTTCATTTCTAGTGTCTTCATCAAAATACGGATTTGTAAGCCATTCATTATACATTTCTAAATATCCCATACACAAACTCCTTATATTTATTTATAATCCCACTATCTGGTTACTGTTTTTTTGTTTTGAAAAGAGGAGCATGAGGCTGCCCCGCCCCCTTGCTCCTCTTCCCAAAATTAGCATTTTATTTTATAGACCGTCACTATAATCGTCTTCAATTATGCCTTTTAAATTAAATTCTGTTTCTGTCCAGTCACCGTCATTGTGGGTTTCCTCACCAAGGGAAATATGAGCATCGTCTACGCCGGGTTTACTGTCTTCACGGCCAATATAGTTATCGCCGCTGGTATATTTTTCTTCATCATATACAACTTCAGGTATTCCGTCTTCTACATAATTATCCCCCTGGTCCTGGTTTTCAGGGTATTCTAAGGTTTCAAAGTCTTGGCTATAACTGCCTTCAGGATACATATCAGCAGCCATTAAGCTTTCTTCTTGGATATCTGTATCCAACTTAACTGAACGGTATCTCTTCATGCCGGTACCGGCAGGAATAAGCTTACCGATTATAACATTTTCCTTAAGTCCTATTAAAGGATCCACCTTACCTTTAATTGCGGCTTCGGTTAAGACTTTAGTTGTTTCTTGGAATGATGCTGCTGACAAGAAGGAATTAGTTGCCAGGGAAGCTTTTGTAATTCCCAGCATTACCTGTTTACCCTCTGCCGGCTGTAAGCCCTGTTCTTCCATAGCCTTATTTACATCATTAAACTCCATAATGTCTACCAAAGCACCGGGTAGGAAGTTGGTGTCACCGTTATCTTCTATACGGACTTTCTTAAGCATCTGACGAACTATAACTTCGATATGCTTATCATTTATTTCAACACCCTGCAGGCGATATACCCGCTGAACTTCTTGTATCATATAATCCTGAACTGCACGGACTCCTTTTATTTTAAGGATATCATGTGGATTTACACTACCTTCAGTCAGCTCGTCACCGGCCTCGATAATGTCTCCCTCCATAACCTTAATCCTTGAACCGTAAGGAATAAGATATGCCTTAGATTCCATAGTTTCAGGATTTGTTACAATAACTTCTCTCTTCTTCTTGGTGTCCTTAATGGTAACTGTGCCGCCAAATTCTGAAATAATTGCAAGTCCCTTTGGCTTTCTGGCCTCAAAAAGTTCCTCAACACGAGGAAGACCCTGTGTAATATCGTCACCGGCCACACCACCTGTATGGAAGGTACGCATTGTAAGCTGGGTTCCCGGTTCACCTATGGACTGTGCCGCAATTATTCCTACCGCTTCACCTACTTGAACAGCTTCACCGGTAGCTAAGTTGGCTCCATAACATTTTGCACATACACCGATATGGGACTTACATGACAGTACGTTACGAATCTTAACCTTATCTACACCGGTTTCTATAATCTTAGCTGCCCGCTTTGGTGTAATCATATGATTTGCTTTTACAATTATATTACCTTCTGCATCATATATGGTCTCGCAGGAAAATCTTCCTGTTATTCTTTCCTCAAGGGTTTCAATAACTTCACTGCCGTCAGTGAATGCCTTTACCCACATACCTGTAATTTCTTCTTCATGTTCGCAGCAATCTGCCTCACGGATGATTAAATCCTGAGCTACGTCAACCAAACGTCTGGTCAGGTATCCTGAGTCCGCAGTACGAAGAGCAGTATCGGAAAGACCTTTTCTGGCTCCATGGGCTGATATAAAGTATTCAAGTACATCAAGTCCTTCACGAAGGTTGGATTTGATAGGCAGTTCAATGGTACGGCCTGATGTATCAGCCATCAGTCCACGCATACCTGCCAGCTGCTTAATCTGCTTATCAGAACCACGGGCGCCGGAGTCTGACATCATTTTAATATTGTTAAATCTATCTAAACCTGCAAGAAGCGTTTCAGTAAGTTCATTGTCTGCTTCCTTCCAAGTATTAATTACAGCATTGTAACGTTCCTCTTCTGTCATTCTACCACGGCGATATTCTTTAGAAATACTTTCTACGGTTTCTTCTGCTTCCGCAAGAATCTGCTTCTTCTCTTCCGGAACCTTCATATCGGATATGGAAACAGTAAATGCCGCCCTGGTTGCATATTTGTAACCTAGGGTTTTAACAGCATCTAACAGTTCTGCTGTCTGAGTCGCCCCGTGGATATTAATGCATTTTTCAAGGATAGGTTTAAGCTGCTTCTTTCCTACAAGAAAATTTATTTCAAGTTCAAGGAAATTTTCAGGTTTACTTCTATCAACAAATCCTAGGTCCTGGGGAATTATTTCATTGAAAACAAAGCGTCCTAAGGTGGATTTTATCATTTTAGACTCTTCCACCCCTTCATTATTTATACCTGTCATTTTTACTAAAATAGGCTCATGAAGTGTAATTGTTTTATTTTCATAGGCTAGGATTGCTTCATCAACACTCTTAAAGGAATGTAAAATTCCTGTATCATTTTCTCTTTCTATGGTCAGATAATAGATACCCAGAACCATATCCTGAGAAGGAACAGTTACCGGTGCACCGTCTGAGGGTTTTAATAGGTTGTTAGGTGACAGTAACAGGAATCTACATTCTGCCTGAGCTTCCACAGACAAGGGTACATGGACAGCCATTTGGTCTCCGTCAAAGTCCGCATTGTATGCTGTACATACCAAAGGATGAAGCTTAATTGCCTTACCTTCTACAAGTACAGGCTCAAATGCTTGGATACCCAGTCTATGAAGGGTCGGAGCACGGTTTAACATAACCGGATGCTCTTTAATAACATCCTCCAATACATCCCATACCTCAGGCTGAAGTCTCTCTACCATCTTCTTAGCTGACTTTATATTATGGGCGGTTCCTCTGGCTACCAGCTCTTTCATAACGAAAGGCTTAAACAATTCAATAGCCATTTCCTTAGGAAGACCACACTGATAAAGCTTTAATTCGGGACCGACAACTATAACGGAACGACCGGAATAGTCAACTCTCTTACCAAGAAGATTTTGACGGAAACGTCCCTGTTTACCTTTTAACATATCAGATAAGGATTTTAAAGGACGGTTGCCGGGGCCTGTTACAGGCCTTCCTCTTCTGCCGTTATCTATTAAGGCATCCACAGCTTCCTGTAACATTCTCTTCTCATTACGAACAATAATATCCGGAGCTCCTAGTTCTAACAGTCTCTTTAAGCGATTATTTCTGTTGATTATTCTTCTATATAAATCATTCATATCGGAAGTTGCAAATCTTCCTCCGTCTAGCTGAACCATAGGACGAAGATCCGGGGGGATAACCGGAATTACGGTAAGAATTAACCACTCCGGCTTATTTCCCGACTCCCTAAAGGCCTCAACGACTTCCAGACGTTTAATAATTCTCGCCCGCTTTTGGCCTGTGGAATCCTTTAATGCCCTTTTTAAATCCTTAACTTCCTTATCTAAATCAATATTTCTTAAAAGCTCTTGTACAGCTTCCGCACCCATTCCTACACGGAAGCTACCTTCACCATATTTCTCAATTGCTTCCTGTTTTTCCTTTTCATTAAGAACCTGTTTGTACTGAAGGTCGGTATTTCCCTTATCCAGTACAATATAGGAAGCAAAGTAAAGTACTTTTTCTAGGGTCCTTGGTGACAAGTCAAGGAGTAAACCCATACGGCTTGGTATTCCTTTAAAATACCATATATGGGATACCGGTGCTGCCAGTTCAATATGACCCATTCTTTCACGGCGTACACTGGCTTTTGTAACCTCAACACCACAGCGGTCACAAACGACACCTTTATATCTGATTTTTTTATACTTTCCGCAATGACATTCCCAGTCCTTACTGGGTCCAAAAATTCTTTCGCAGAACAAGCCATCCTTTTCCGGTTTTAAGGTTCTATAGTTAATGGTTTCAGGTTTTCTTACCTCGCCTCTGGACCATTCCCTAATTTTTTCCGGTGAGGCTAGACCAATTCTAATTGCATCATAGGTTATTTCCTGCTCATTGTTATACATAATATCAGGCATTATTTGGCTCTCCCTTCATTAACTCTGCTTTTGATACTAAGATAGGGTTTTACTCAAGTTTAATCAAAACTAAAGTCATCTTGCTGCTCTACTTCACCCGAATCTTCCTCGTAGATATCAAAAATATCGTTGTCAATATCCTCACCTTCTGTCTTGGTGAAACCGGCGTCTTCATAGCCCTCCTCATCATATCTGAAGTTATTATCTCCTTCAATTAACTGAGTCATATCAGAATCACCGTATTCTGAATTTTCTGTCAACCTAACCTCGTTACCATATTCGTCAAGAACAGTAACATCAAGAGCTAAGGACTGAAGTTCCTTTAAGAGAACCTTAAAGGATTCCGGTATGCCGGGCTCACTGATATTTTCACCTTTAATAATTGCTTCATAGGTTTTTACACGACCGGTTACATCGTCAGATTTTACTGTCAGGATTTCTTGGAGAATATATGCCGCACCGTATGCTTCCAGTGCCCATACTTCCATCTCACCAAATCTCTGTCCGCCAAACTGTGCCTTACCCCCTAGAGGCTGTTGTGTTACCAATGAATAAGGTCCTGTAGAGCGGGCATGAATCTTATCATCAACCAGATGATGCAACTTCAAATAATGCATAAAGCCTACGGTTACCGGCTGGTCAAAGAACTCACCGGTTCTTCCGTCTCGAAGCATAATTTTTCCATCACTGTTAATGGGAACACCCTTCCATTCATTATTTTCACCGTGATGTTCTTTCAGATAATCGAAAAGATAAGGATTTATATTATCTTTATACTTTTCTTCGAATTCTTCCCATTCTAAGTTGGCATAATCATTGGCTATTTTTAAGGTATCCATAATATCAAATTCATTGGCACCGTCAAAAACCGGAGTTGCCACGTCGATACCTAAAACCTTTGCAGCTAAGGACAGATGTATCTCAAGTACCTGTCCGATATTCATACGGGAAGGTACGCCTAAGGGGTTTAATACTATATCTAAAGGTCTTCCGTTTGGTAAAAATGGCATATCCTCAACAGGTAACACACGGGATACAACACCCTTATTACCGTGTCTTCCGGCCATCTTGTCACCAACCTGGATTTTTCTTTTTTGTGCTATATATACACGAACAGTTTCGTTAACACCGGGAGATAATTCATCTCCGTTTTCTCTGGTAAATACCTTGGCATCTACAACAATACCATACTCACCATGAGGAACCCTTAAAGAAGTATCCCTTACTTCTCTTGCCTTCTCCCCAAAGATTGCTCTAAGTAATCTTTCTTCGGCGGTCAGTTCAGTTTCACCCTTAGGGGTAACTTTACCCACAAGAATGTCACCGGCACGAACTTCTGCACCGATACGGATAATTCCTCTTTCATCCAAGTCCTTAAGGGCTTCGTCACCGACACCGGGTATATCCCTGGTTATTTCTTCGGGACCAAGTTTGGTATCTCTTGCCTCAGCCTCATATTCTTCTATATGAATAGATGTATATACATCCTCTTGAACCAAACGTTCACTAATTAATACAGCGTCCTCGTAGTTATATCCTTCCCAGGTCATAAAGCCAATCAAAGGATTCTTACCAAGGGCCAGCTCACCCTTACTGGTTGAAGGACCGTCTGCAATAACCTGACCTGCCTCAACCCTATCACCCCAATTTACTACAGGTCTTTGGTTAATACAGGTACCTTGGTTACTCTTGGAAAATTTAATGAGACGATATGTGCTCTTTGAACCGTCATCATTTTTAACTAAAATCTCCCTGGCAGTCACCTTTTCCACAGTACCGGATTTTTTAGCCAGAACGCATACCCCGGAGTCGATGGCTGCCTTGGCCTCAATTCCGGTTCCTACTACAGGAGCTTCTGTCTTAAGAAGGGGAACAGCCTGACGCTGCATGTTGGCACCCATTAGAGCACGGTTAGCATCGTCATTTTCCAAGAAAGGAATTAATGATGTAGCCACAGAAAAGACCATCTTAGGAGATACGTCCATTAAGTCAATCTGCTGCTTATCATATTGGGAAGTTTCTTCTTTATATCGGCCGGATATACTGTTGCCAATAAAATATCCATTCTCATCAAGCTCAGCATTAGCTTGTGCTACTACATATCTATCCTCTTCATCTGCCGTCAGATAAATTACCTCATCGGTAACCTTAGGATTTTCAGGATCAGCCTTATCTACCACACGATAAGGAGCCTCTATAAATCCATATTCGTTAATTCTTGCATAGGTTGCAAGAGAGTTAATAAGACCGATGTTAGGACCTTCCGGGGTCTCAACAGGACACATTCTTCCATAATGGGAATAGTGTACGTCACGGACTTCAAAGCCCGCTCTGTCACGGGAAAGACCACCCGGTCCTAAAGCTGATAGACGTCTTTTATGAGTCAGCTCACCCAAGGGGTTATGTTGATCCATAAACTGTGACAACTGGGAGCTTCCAAAGAATTCTTTTACCGCTGCAGTCACAGGTTTAATATTTATTAAGGATTGAGGACTTATACCCTCTAAATCCTGTGTTGTCATTCTTTCTCTGACAACTCTTTCCATTCTAGACAGTCCGATACGGTACTGGTTCTGTAAAAGCTCACCCACCGCACGAATTCTTCTGTTGCCCAAATGGTCAATATCATCTATATATCCTATACCATATTCCAGATTAATATTATAATTTATAGAAGCAATTATATCTTCTTTAGTTATATATTTCGGAACCAGGTCGCTGATATTTTTTCTAAGTGCTTCCTTAATATCTTCAAGAGAAGTATGATTCTCTAAAATCTTTTTTAATACAGGGTAGTAGACATATTCATTAAGACCCATGGATTTCTTCTCTGCAACACTGATTTCAGGTAAATAATAAGAAAGGTTAACCATCATATTGGAAATAACCTTCACATTTCTTTCATCCGCTTGTACCATAACAGAAGGTATAGCAGAATCTTGTATAATCATTGCTAATTCGTTACTTACTGTAGTCCCTGCTTCAGCAATTACTTCACCGGTGGACTTATCAACTACATCTTCAGCCAGTACAAAACCTACGATGCGATTACGATAAGCCAGTTTTTTATTAAATTTATAGCGACCTACTTTCGCCAGGTCGTATCTTCTGGCATCAAAAAACATACTGTTAAGTAAGGCTTCTGCATTTTCCACTGCCAGTGGCTCACCGGGACGAAGTTTTTTGTATAACTCTAATAAACCATCCTGATAACTACCGGATGGATCCCTAGCTGTACTTGGGTCTTTAGCCAAACTTGCAAGAATTTTCGGTTCCTCACCGAACAGCTGCTTAATTTCTTCATTCGTTCCATATCCTAATGCTCTGATAAATGTTGTAATCGGAACTTTTCTATTACGATCTACCCTAACATAGAATACATCGTTGGAATCAGTTTCATATTCCAACCAAGCACCTCTATTGGGTATGACAGTAGCAGAAAATAATTTCTTACCAATCTTATCATGATCTACAGCATAATATATACCGGGGGAACGTACCAGTTGGCTTACAATTACTCTTTCCGCACCATTTATAACAAATGTACCCGTTTCAGTCATAAGCGGTAAATCGCCCATAAATATGTCATGTTCATTAATTTCGTTATTTTCTTTATTATGGAGTCTGACCTTTACCTTTAAGGGAGCTGCATAGGTTGCATCTCTTTCCTTACATTCTTCTATTGTATATTTAATATCATCCTCACACAATGTAAAGTCTACAAACTCCAGACTCAAGTTTCCGCCGTAATCAGTAATCGGAGATATATCATCAAATACTTCTTTAAGCCCTTCTGTAAGGAACCATTGATAGGAATCCTTTTGAACCTCAATTAGATTAGGCATCTCCAATACTTCCTTCTGCTTGGAGTAACTCATTCTAACGTTGTTACCAACCTTGACCGGATGCATTCTGTTTCTATCCATTGACGTTTTCACCCCTTGAGTTTAATTATACATAAGACTCCCCCAAATTTTAGGGAGTCTTATAATTTGTTATAAAAATATCTTTTCTTTTTTATCCGTATATGCTATAATAATGTTAATTAGGCATATAACACCACAATAGTGCACTTTTCATACTACCACAAAGGTTTTCCACTGTCAACATTAAATTTGTTGACTTTTTATGTTTTTTTTAAATGTTTATATATTATAGTTAGATTATTCCCATTTATTACATAATATTACATCGTAATGAATAAATTTTGACAATTATAAGGGCTTATGCAGAGTAACTACTTTGCATAAGCCTTATTTTATATTTTCTTCAACATCTAAGTAAAAAAGTATCTATAGTAGAAGAAATACACCCTTTACTATAGATACCTTTTTTATTGAAATCTTAAAATTGTATCAGATTACTTTAATGTAACCTTAGCGCCTTCAGCTTCTAACTTAGCCTTCATATCGTCAGCTTCTGCCTTGCTTACGCCTTCCTTAACCATCTTAGGTGCGTTATCAACAAGATCCTTAGCTTCCTTTAAGCCTAAGCCGGTGATGTCACGAACAACTTTGATAACCTTAACCTTGTTAGGACCAACTTCAGTTAACTCAACATCAAATTCGCTCTTTTCTTCCTCAGCTGCGCCGCCTGCTGCTGCGCCACCTGCTGCTACTACAACACCTGCTGCTGCAGATACACCAAATTCTTCTTCACATGCTTTTACTAATTCATTTAATTCTAATACAGTAAGGCCTTTAATTGCCTCGATAAATTCTTGAGTTGTCATAATTATATACCTCCATCTAAATTTGTTTTGTAAGTTTATCTTACTCTAATAATACAATAGGTTATCGTCCTAATAACTTACCAGATAATTATGCTGCTTTTTCAGCAATCTGCTTAAGCACTCTTGCAAGATTTGCAATAGGTGATTGTAAGCTTCCAAGTAGTTTGGAAATAAGAACTTCTCTGGAAGGAATAGCGGCAATTTCCTTTATACCTTCCTTATCATAGTATACTCCTTCAACAACGCCTGACTTGAACTCTAATTTTGGCATTTTCTTAGCCAAATCATTAATAATTCTGGCAGGAGCTGTTACATCATCAATACCAAATGCTACGGCTGTAGGACCTTCTAAATCCTTTGATAATGCTTCATACTCAGTTCCTTGGAAAGCAAAATTCAATAATGTGTTCTTATATACCTTGTATACAACACCTGCTTCCCTTAATTTCTTACGAAGCTCTGTATCTTCTGCAACTGTAAGCCCACGATAGTCTACAAGTACTATAGCATGCGCATCTTTGGCATAACCTTTAATCTCTTCAACTATAGGCTGCTTTAATTCTACTTTAGCCATTAGGTACACCTCCTTTTAGTATTTCGTCATAGGTCTCCAATAAAAAAACCTCTTCCTGCCAAAGCAAAAAGAGGTTATATTTCATATAATATAAACCAACTTCTCCTCGGTAGGCGGTACCACCTTACGCCTTACGGCACCTACTGTCTTCGGCAGTTTTTATTTGTTGCAAAACGCATTATAACATGAATTATTAATCCAAGTCAACACATATTTGCAATTTATTTATTAGCTTAATTTAGCAGTGTTTAATTTTACGCCAGGGCCCATTGTAGAAGCTAATGTAACACTTCTTAAGTATTGTCCCTTAGCTGCTGCAGGTTTTGCCTTAATAATTGCTCCCATTAAGGTCTGGAAGTTATCATTAAGCTGCTCCTCTGTAAAGGAAGCTTTTCCGATAGGTACGTGAATAATATTTGTCTTATCTAATCTATACTCAATCTTACCTGCTTTTATATCTTTAACCGCTTTAGCAACGTCCATTGTAACTGTACCTGCTTTAGGGTTAGGCATTAAACCTTTAGGTCCAAGTACACGTCCTAAGCGACCAACTACACCCATCATATCGGGAGTAGCAACTACAACGTCAAAGTCAAGCCAGCCGTCGTTCTGAATCTTAGGAATCAGTTCGTCTCCGCCTACAAAATCTGCTCCGGCTGCTTCTGCTTCTGCCACTTTATCGCCCTTGGCAAATACAAGTACACGAACTGTCTTACCTGTTCCGTGGGGTAGAACAACTGCTCCACGAACCTGTTGATCCGCATGACGTCCGTCAACGTTTAGGCGGATGTGCGCTTCTATAGTTTCATCAAATTTAGCAACTGCTGATTGTTTTACTAAGCTGATTGCTTCTTCTGCATCGTACAAAGTATTTCTGTCTATTGCCTTTGCAGCATTAAGATATTTCTTTCCTCTTTTCATTCTATAAACCTCCTAGTGGTAATATCGGAAGAAAACGGCGGACTTTACGATCATCTATCACGCCATGCATATCCTCCCACATTAATAGATTTTAAAAACATAATCATTTCTTATAATATATATTTTCTAATATATATCTTCCTTGATTATGTTGTTATATTCTCAATTAGTCTTCAACTTCAATGCCCATACTTCTGGCTGTTCCTGCTATCATTCTCATAGCAGCATCAATATCCGCAGCATTTAGATCCGGCATCTTTATTTCTGCAATCTTTTGCAGGTCTGCTTTACTGATTTTAGCAACCTTGTTCTTATTAGGAACAGCGGAACCGGATTTCAAATTCAGAGTCTTCTTTAATAATACTGCTGCCGGGGGTGTCTTTGTAACGAAGCTAAAGCTTCTGTCTGCATATACTGTAATAATTACAGGAATAATCATGCCGTCTTGATCGGCTGTTCTTGCGTTAAATTCCTTTGTGAACTGAACAATGTTCACACCATGCTGTCCTAATGCAGGTCCAACCGGAGGAGCCGGTGTTGCCTTTCCTGCAGGGATTTGTAATTTGATATAACCTGTTACTTTCTTAGCCATTATTGTTTACCTCCTGATAATGTGGTGTTTGCGGGGATTTCCCTCCCACTAAAACTGCGTAAATTACTGCATATCCATGATTGCAATCTTTTTATTGCATACGTGCATACGGCTAATATGCCCATCATGACCCTTAATTATTTTTGAATCTTAACATCACTGAAACTGATTTCTACCGGAGTTTCACGTCCAAACAGCTCTACGCTTATGGTGACTATCTGCTTATGAGGATTGATAGCCTTGATTACACCGGTTGTATTTTCCCATACTCCGTTCATAACTGTAACGGTATCGCCAACCTCAAAGTCTACTACTATATCATCCTTCATGATGCCCATATTACGCATCTCTGCCTCCGTGAGCGGAACCGGTTGTTTGGAATCCGGGCCTACGAAGCCTGTAACTCCCCTAGTGTTACGAACAACATACCATACGTCATCATTCATAACCATATGGATTAATACATAACCGGGAAACATTTTCTTTTGTACACGTTTTTTCACACCGTTTTTAACTTCAATAACTTCCTTCATAGGTACAGATACTTCTAAGATCTGATCTTGAAGCCTTCTGTTTTCAATCATTTTCTCAATGTTTGCTTTTACTTTGTTCTCATATCCCGAATATGTGTGAACAACGTACCAATTAGCTTCTGACATATTCTCACCCTTATCCTAAAATAAAGCCGATACCGAGTTCAATTACATAATCCAGTAGATAAATAATTATACCCAATAGGATAGTAACGATAACAACCGCAACTGTTTGTTTAGTAAGAGTTAATCTATCCGGCCAGACTATTTTTTTGAATTCGGACTTCATGCTCTTAAACCAGCTTTTTTTGGGAGCTTTGTCAGTTACTTTACCAGCCATTTCACTCATTTCTTCACTTTCCTTTCAGATATAATTATTTGGTTTCTTTGTGTAATGTATGGGTTCTGCAGAATTTACAATACTTCTTAGTTTCCATTCTGTCCGGATGTAACTTCTTTTCTTTAGTCATATTGTAATTACGCTGTTTACAATCCGTACATGCTAAAGTGATTTTTACGCGCACAATTTCCACCTCCGCTTTCTTTTGCAGCGCTTATTACTGCTTTGCCTTATAAAGACTTTTTTAGGCATAAAAAAAAAGCCCTCTTCTTTGCTTAATTACTATAACATATAAGGGAATTTCCGTCAATAACACTTTTTTTTAGTAATAAGCGGATTAATATAAACTAATCCGCTTATTTATTTTGTATAAATCTTTTTATGGATCTGCAGCCACAACCACAATCTTGCACACCGCCGTAAATCCGTTACTGGTTCTGGCTGTAATGATTGCTTCTCCTTCCTTAAGAGCCTTAAGTTTTCCCTTATTATCTACCGATACGATATCCTTATGGGAACTGTTATATGTAATTAAATCGGTAGTAGTTGCAGGCTTTACAAATGCCCTTAATATATAAGTATCACCAATAGTCATGGTTTTTTCACTTCGAGTAAATTTAACATCTTCTGATTTAATAGTCTTTACTTCTATTATCTTTATCCTTTGATTACCTCTATGGTCTATGGCATAAATGGTATAAAAACCATCTTTTTTAACATTGAAGAAGCCTCTTTCATTATTTAGTTTTATCTCCTTGCCGGATGCGGCCGGCATAAAGTCTTCAATCTGTCTTTTTCCGGAGAGATATTTTACCCGCTTAATACCGCTTTGACTGTCTCTTACCCTAATATTTATAGTCCTTGTCTTATAGTCCCCTGAGACTGTAAAGCCTGCCGATATTATCGGTGAAGTTTTATCGTCTGTCACCTTATAATGGCGAACAAATTCATTGCCTGCATAATCACTTATATAGAATGAATATACACCTGCTTTTGAAACTTTGACCTGATTATTCTTTACTGCCTGCCCCTTGGTACCACGGCTAAAATCTTTTATATCCCTTTTACCTGTCAGCCAACGTATTACCCTAACTCCGGCTCCACCCTCATCCTTTGCCTTTACATCTATTATCAAATTTCCTTTATCATATAGGGTACTTAGCTTAATCGTAGGCACTGATTTATCTTTTCTTAGGTCCCTTATAGACAATAATGCCTTATATGCACTGACTATCCCGGGATATCTTATACTGCCTTTAAGTTCTGATACGGGTTTTATAGTTTTTAACAATAATTCTTTTACTCTTTGGGGATATATATTTTCATTATAGGAATATAAAAGGGCAGCCACTGCACTTACTTGGGGAACAGCCATGGAAGAACCACTTAATGTTTTATAGGACCCCACTGCAGTGCTCAGTATATCACTTCCCGGTGCAGCAATATCAACAGACTTTTTTCCATAGTTTGATAATCTTGTAAGCCTGCCAAAAGCATCGATAAAGGTAACTGATATTAGATTATCCAGCTTATAACTTGCAGGATATACCGGTTTATGGTCATTATTTAAGCCTTGATTTCCGGCAGCCGCTACAAATAACATATCCGATTCCTTTATAACTTCTTTTAAGGCAGGGGAATTTTGGTCCGTACCCCAGCTTATATTACAGATATCTGCCCCCATCATTGTGGCATACTTTATAGCAAGGATTGCATCGGATATGCTGCCTGTTCCGTCCCTTCCCCCGTTGATTTTTAAAACCATAAGCTTAATATCAATTTTAGAGGCTATGCCGGCTATTCCTATTCCATTATCTGCTACTGCCCCGATTATTCCTGCTATATGGGTTCCATGGTCATCATTATCCTCAGGAAGTGCTAGATTTGACTTTGATTTACTGTCATATTTATAATGGCATACACTGTCATCGTCATTATAAAAATCCCAACCATAAATATCGTCTACAAAACCGTTATTATCATTGTCTATACCGTCCCCTGCTATTTCATTTTCATTAATCCATATATTTTTTGTTAAATCAGGATGAGTATAATCAACTCCTGTATCAATTATTGCAACCACTACCTGACGGCGCCCTATTTTTTCAGCAGCCAAATACCTCCAGGCTTCGGCTACATCCATATCTATATCCTTTTTTGCAAATATTTCTTTATTACCATTGGATGAAAATAATAAATAAGATCCGGGATTATGGATTGCCCACTGATTTGCTGCATAGGTATCGTTTGTTACCTGCATAGCTTCTACTTTACCATTAGCCTGAACCACTTTTACTAGGGGATCTTTTTTTAGTTTTTTTACTAAATCTTGATATATTTCTTTGTTATCAACTGAAACAAGTCCATAATCCCCAAAATGCTGGGTAATTTTTGCATTATTATCAAAACCATCTAAAAGCTTGGATAATTCCTGCTCTTCTAGCTTCCTATTAAAAAGAACTATCAGTTCATTGTTATCATTTTCTATTATATCTTTATCTTGTTTATAATAAATTGAATTCTTTATTATCACTATAATAATTCCTAATAATATAGGAAAGATAAATGTAATTATTTTTATGTACTTACTTTTTACCCTCATAATACTTCCAACTTTCTATTAACAACAAAAAAATTTAATCTTCTATTTATAGTTTAACTATAGAACATTTATTATAATATTACTATATTATAGCTTATCTATATAATAATATTACCTTGATTTGACATTTATGTGGCAATTTATAATTGTTTTTCTTATTTTCTAACATAATTTACTACATTTTTTTATTTATCCCCATATATAATGCGTGCATTATCAAGAAAACAGTGATATAATGTACTATATTATACATTCTTCGACACCATAAGGAGTGATTTAATGAAAACACCTAATGTAAATAGCAAAAATAATATTGATTTAGATAAAGAATTTTGGGACAGTCTCCATACTGAAATAATAAAAGCTAATCAAGATTTTACTCAGAAAGACCTTTTTTCATATTTAGAAAAAAGCTTTGTCTTTTCCTTGTTTTTCCGTGGAGCATCCCATAAGGAACTTAGTATTATCAGAAATTTGCTAAAACTCAAAGATCTTGGTTATCTGATACTGCTTGAATTTCTTCCCCAGGATAGAACCAATATTATAGATTTCGACATTGATGAACTGACCCTATATTATTTAATTAAAGATGAGCTTAAGGATTATACCACTGCTATCGGACCTATGATATATAACCGTATAAGTATTTTGATTACTGACGGACCAAATGCCCTGGCTCCCGGTTTAGATACAAAAACCAACAGCCTTTGTATAACATCTAAGCTGATAAACACCTTGCAAAAGAAGTTTCAGATTGAAATAATCGGCGGCGTAGGTAATGTGCAAAGTATCCATTCAATATATACTTCATATCTTGAAGCAATGTCCTGTTTATACTATTGTAGCCCGGGGGAGGCTATCCATGTACAGGATCTGAATGAATTAGAAGCACAGCAAGTATATGAATATAAAGAAGCAGAAAAACATATGATGAATTCGGTTCGTCATAGAAAGTCAGATGCATATGATTATTTTGCTCTTATGATGAATAAGATACGTCATTTAAGCGATAATGCCAAGAGAAACAAAATTATTGAGGCACTGGTTCTTGCAACCCACGCAGCAAGAATTGACGGTATGGATGAGGCTGATTATTTTAACTACACATACCATATTGATGCTTTTATGGAACTTAAAGGTGACCAATTGATTGAATGGGCCTTTCAGAAATTCGTGGATATTACCGGTCTTGTTAAGTCCAATAATGTTATTGATTATTCCAATAAAATTGTGCAAGCTACAAAAGAATATCTAGAAAACCACTATGCCGATGAAATTTCCTTAGAGGATGTGGCTGAGTATGTAAATATGAGCCCTCAATATTTCAGTAAATTGATTAAGAAAAATACAGGCTTTAATTTCATAGACTGGTTATCCATGCTCCGTGTGAAAAAGGCTAAAGAACTTCTAACCAATTCTAATCTGACAGTAAAAGAAGTCTGCTTTTTAGTTGGTTATAAAGATCCCAATTACTTTAGCAGAATCTTTAAGAAGAAAATAGGCATGACCCCCAGTGAATATATAAAAAATAGAAATCAACTGGCACCATAAATAATATATCTCTATAACAAAAATACGTACCGGCAAGAAATAATATATCTTGCCGGTACGTATTTTTTATATTTAATTATAATTTTTCATTTACTATGCCGATTGCTGCTGTATTACTTTTACAGGGCAAACTTTAACACAGGCACCACAGTTAGTACATTTACTATAGTCAATCTTAGCAAGATTGTTCTCTACATGAATTGCATCAAATTGGCAAGCCTTAGTACACAGTTTACAGCCGATACATCCTGTAGAACATACGGGCTTAACATCCTTTCCTTTATCAAGGGAACTGCAGGCTACTAAAGTTTTAGCCTTCTTAGGTACCATTTCTATAATATTTATAGGACATTCTGCTACACACATGCCGCAGGCAGTACATTTTTCCTTATCTACAAGGGCAATACCGTCTACAATATGTATGGCATCAAAAGCACATACCTTAACACAGGAGCCAAATCCCATACAGCCATAGCTGCAGCCTTTGGAACCGTTACCTCCTATGCCTGCTGCCAGCTTACAATCCTTAGGACCATAGTAATTTGAATTTTTCTTAGCCTTATCACAGGTTCCGGCACATTTTACATAAGCAACCTGCTTTTCTGTAGTATCTACACTGCTGCCCATAAGCTTGGCAATTTCAACATGAATATCGCTACTTGCTACCGGACACACATCCGCAGCCGCCTCTTGATTAGCTATGGCTTTGGCACAGGCATCACATCCTGCATATCCACAACCGCCGCAATTGGCTCCGGGCAGAAGTTCTCTTACCTTTGCTTCTTTTTCATCTACCGGTACCTCTAGTTTTTTAGATGCCAGTCCCAGGAAAAGCCCTATAAGCAGTCCTATGACACTGACAACAACAGTGGCTAATATCAGACTCTTTATATCAAATGATGTCGCCGCAATACTTAAAAACATTAATTATCCTCCCTTCTAAGATAGACCGGAAAAACCATAGAAGGCCATAGCCATCAAGGTTGCCGTTATCAAGGTAATCGGGAAGCCTTTAAAAACCTTTGGAATATCGTTATACTCCATTCTTTCACGGATACCTGCCATAAGTATTATCGCTATAGTAAATCCTAGTGCAGAGGCAAACCCGTTAACAATACTTTCTACCAAATCAAAACCTTGCTCTACATTAAGAATGGCAACACCCAGTACGGCACAGTTAGTAGTAATTAGTGGAAGATACACTCCTAAAGATTCATAAAGAGCCGGGCTGAATTTTTTTATTACCATTTCAACAAACTGAACAAGACAGGCAATTACAATAATAAACACTATAGTGTTTAGGTATCCTAAATCCAAAGGATTTAAAATAAAATCATATATTAAACTACACATTATAGATGATGTGGTAATAACAAACATTACCGCTAAACCCATGCCGGTAGCCGTTTTAACTTTATTCGAAATACCAAGGAAGGGGCATATACCCAAGAACTGACTTAGTATAACATTATTTATTAAAGCAGCACTAATAAAAACAGATAATAAATTCATAAAATAATCAGCATTCATTTAGTCGTTCCCCCTTCCTTCACTACTACAATTAGCACAATCACCGCCACAAGCAAGAGCTGATTTTTTTACATTACCATTGGTGGCTGATGGAAGCTTAAATTTGTTCTGCAGAGCCGTAAGCATTGCCAGTACCAAGAAGGCACCGGGTGCTTCCTTTATCATTATTATAGGTTCAAAACTTTCAGGCATTATTCTTATATTAAATAAGGTACCTGCCCCAAGCAGTTCACGGAAGGCCCCTATTAAAACCAAGGCCATGGTAAATCCCAGTCCCATTCCTATACCATCAAATAAGGAAAGCCCTACTTTGTTCTTTGCCGCATAAGCCTCTACACGGCCAAATATTATACAGTTAACAACTATTAAAGGTATATAGATACCCAAAGCTTCACTGACTTCAGGCAGATAAGCTTTAAGCAGTAATTCTACAATAGTAACCATAGAAGCAACTACCACAATAAAGTATGGCATTCTTACCCGGTCAGGTATGAACTTTCTCAAGGCTGCTATAACAACATTGGCAGCTATTAATACTACCGCTGTTGATAATCCCATACCCAAAGCATTCATAGCCGATGTGGTAACCGCTAAGGTAGGACACATTCCCAGCATAAGGACGAAGGTGGGATTTTCTTTAAATAAACCGTTTGTCAAACGTTCAATATATTTATTCATTTGAGGCACCTCCTAATCCTTCTGCATATTCAAGCAGAAAACCTAATCCTCCATTGACAGCTCTTACCACAGCTTCTGTTGTGGTTGTGGAACTGCTGACAACGTCTATTTCATTGTCCTCCTTGGCCCCACCTTTGGTAACTATAAATTGATCTGTTTTTACCCCTGCAAATTTATCCTTAAATTCCGGTGTATTGGCATTTGCTCCATATCCGGGGGAATCGGCAATTTCTAGCAGTTCCATTCCCTGTACTACTCCGTCCAAGGAATAGCCCACAGCTACTTTTATAGTGCTGGCATATCCTCTGGTCCTTGATGTAATAATATAACCGATAGGATTCTTATTCTCATCCAGTGCCCGAACCACATCTTCAATGGTAACACCGGCATAAGAAGCATCTAAGCTTGATATATCTGTTTCTGCTGCCAACTTAACCAATTCTTCATGGGTACTTAATTCCTTAGCATCCTTATATACCACCTTATAGCCTGCATTCTTTTTTGCATCTTCTTGTGCGGCAATAGGTGCCTTTGTTATCTCATAGACAAAAGCTAAGGCAAAGCTACATATTATTGTGATAAAAGTTAAAGAAAGAGCGTCTTTTAAAATAGTTGATTTATTTTCATTTTTATTTGCCATCTTTTACACGCTCCTTTCCAAATGTTTTTGGACCTGTCACATTGTCAATCATAGGTACCAAAAGGTTTCCTAATATAATAGCATAGGATACTCCCTCTACACCGTTACCTACAATTCTAAATAAACCGGTCATTATTCCTAGGAAAATACCGAATAAAATTTGCCCCTTAGGGGTAGCAGGACTTGTAACATAATCGGTGGCCATGAAAAATGCTCCCAAAATAAGACCTCCTCCAAGAACTTGACCCAGTATAAAGTTTGGGTCAAAGCCCTTACCGCCAAAAACTAGGACAAATACCCCAAAGGATAATATATAGCTTAAAGGTATCCTAAGAGAAATCACCTTACGATAAAGCAAATAAGCTGCACCTATTAACAGGGCTAATGTACTGGTTTCTCCAATACTGCCACCTACATGTCCCACAAATAATTTTAATAAGTCTACACTTTCTCCTGCTTTAAGCTGACCTAAAGGAGTTGCCCCAGATACACCGTCAAGTACCAAGGCTCCGTCTCTTAAGAAATCCTTAATACCTGGGGATGTCACCTTATCTAAAGCAAATGATGCAACTTTAGTAGGGAAGCTGATTAATAGAAATACTCTTGCTGCCAGGGCCGGATTCATAAAGTTTTGGCCTAAACCACCAAAAAGCATTTTTACTATTAATATAGCAAATACGCCTCCCAACACAGCAATCCAAATAGGGATATCTACCGGTAAGTTAAGTGCCAAAAGTAGGCCTGTTACAACATCGCTGTAATCTCCGGGATTAACCGGTTTCTTCATTAATCTGCAATAAATATATTCGGTTAATACACAAGATAAAACCGTAGCTAAAATAACAAGTAAGGCTCTTAAGCCAAAATTAAAGATACCAAATAAGCTGGCAGGAATAAGGGCTATAACTACATCCTGCATTATTGATTTTGTCGTAATAGGGCTCCTGATATGTGGGGCTGCCGATACGTTATAAAAATCGTTCAAACTTACACCTCTTTCTTAATAATTAAATACGCTTTTTCATAAATCATCATGTCTACTTAAAGATTAGTTACTTGTTTTCTTTTAAGATTCTTTGCTTAGTCTGAACAATTGACTGAGTTAGACTTCTTTTTGCCGGACAAACATAGGAACAGCATCCACATCCGCAGCATTCCATACCATCCAATTTCTTGAACTTTTCATATTCATTATGAATCGCCGCCATCTGTAATTTGATGGGAAGTAAATTCAAGGGACAATGTTCATGACATTTACCACAACGGATACATGCTGATTCCTCTACTGCTGCTTCATCTTTAATAAATGCAAGCAAGGTTGAACTTGTCTTAGTTACAGGTAAATCATAGGTATACACCGATGTGCCCATCATAGGTCCCCCTATAATAATTTTCTTGGGCTGTGCCGTAAAACCTTTTGCCGCTTCAATTATTTCACTAAAATTTATACCTAAAGGTACATAGAAATTCTGAGGCTCAGCTATTGCATCACCTGATACTGTTACAATCCTATGTGTCAAAGGGGTACTTTTAGCTACTGCCATATAGATAGCTGCCACAGTTCCCACATTATTAACTATGCAACCTAAATCAGCAGGAATTTTCTTAGAATTAAGTTTTCTTCCTGTAGTTGCATAGACCAGCTGCCGCTCACCACCTTGAGGGTACTTTGTCTTAAGAATTTTAACTTTAATATTAGTCTCCTTGGCAGTTAGTTCCTGGAATTTTTTTATTACATCGGGATTTATATCCTCAATGGCAATAATGCCTTCTGCCTTGTCAAATAAGCGAAGCAATATTTTTAATCCACCAAGTATTATCTCCCCTGCTTCCATCATTAGCCTATAATCCGATGTAAGATAGGGTTCACATTCTGCACCGTTAACAATTACATAATCAATCTTGTTCTCATCCTTAGGTGTCAGCTTTATATGGGTGGGAAACCCGGCTCCCCCCAGCCCTACAATCCCGGCCTCTTTTACAGCCTGTCTGATTTCGGACTTTGACATCTTGCTATAATCACGGTCCTGTCCAAAACCTTCAATCTTCTTATATTCACCATCATTAGTAATCACAATAGACTCTACCATTTTTCCTGTCGGTGTAAGTCTTTTTTCGATAGCCTTTACAGTCCCGGAAACTGAGCTGATTACATGAGCTGAAATACCATCCGAGGCCTCGGCAATCTTTTGACCTACCAATACCGTATCACCCTTGGCTACTAGGGGTTTTGCCGGTGTACCAATATGCTGGGAAAGTGGAAATACCAAGTCACCCTTTGGTAAAATAGCAGATATGGGCTTGTCCTTAGATAGCTTCTTACCATCATATGTATGGATGCCGCCCGGAAATGTTAACCTTGCCATTATCCTTTTCCTTCTTTCTATTATTTTATGTTAAACATTAGACAATCTCTTGCCTTTTAGGCATACGGAATCATTATAACATATTACGAAATTTTTGAACACTACCTTTTTTTGTAAGTCTTTTTTTTGCTATTAATGATTAAAAAAGGTATCTTATGTTTAATTTTTTACATAAGATACCCTTCTTGTTTCGGCATTTAGTTGTATTTAGCTTTCTGTAGATATTTTTCCTTTGTAGCCAAGCCACCTCTTATATGGCGCTCCGACTTATTACGATCAAGTACTACTCTTGCCCTACTGGCCAGTGAAGGATTAATTTGTAAAAGACGTTCTGTAACGTCTTTATGTACGGTTGACTTAGAAATGCCGAACTGCTTTGCGGTCTGCCTCACAGTTGCATTATTTTCGATGATATAATTAGCGATTTCAACCGCCCTTTCCTCTATATAGCCTTTCATAGTTTCTGCGTTCCTAGCTAACCTGCGGAACGCATTCCCCCTTATTATCGTTGTTGTTACATTCTATGCAGGCTAAATAGGCAGTAGTACTGTAATTCTAATACACATTGTTAAAAGCTTAATTACAAAGTTGTGTTATAATTAACTTATCTACAAAAATTCGATGGAGGTCCCTCATGATTATTGGAGCATTAGAAGCCGGTGGCACAAAGATGGTATGTGCCATTGGCCATGAGAATGGCAAAATAATAAAAAGAACTGTAATCCCCACTGAAACTGTGGATACTACCATGCCAAAATTAATTAATTTTTTTCTTAATGAAGGTATTGAAGCCTTAGGTATTGGCTGCTTTGGTCCTATAGATCCGGATATCAATTCCAAGACCTATGGCTATATTACCAGTACGCCTAAACTGCCATGGAGAAATTTTAATATAGTAAAGGCTTTTTATGAAGCTCTTAAAGTTCCCATTGGATTTGATACTGATGTTAACGGGGCTGCACTTGGAGAAGGAACCTGGGGCGCCCTACAAGGTTGCGAAGTTTCTTTATATATTACCATAGGAACTGGGGTGGGAGTTGGAGTCTGTATCCATGGAAAACCCCTACATGGACTAATGCATCCGGAAGCAGGGCATATTATCCTAAGACGGCTAAGCCATGATACCTATAAAGGTAATTGTCCTTATCACTCTGATTGTCTTGAAGGTCTGGCTTCAGGTCCTGCTATTGAAGGGCGCTGGGGGAAGAAAGCCTATGAACTTGAAGATAATTATAAAGTGTGGGACTTAGAATCCCACTATATTGCACAGGCCCTAGCTAACTTTATACTTTGCTATTCCCCTAATAGGATTGTCCTTGGGGGAGGAGTTATGAAACAAAAACAGCTATTTCCACTAATTAGAGCAAAGGTTCGTGAATATTTAGGAGATTATATTAGTTTAGCTAAGATAAATGATAATATAGAAAATTATATTGTTCCTCCGGCATTAGGAGATAATTCGGGTATTATGGGAGCCTTAAGACTGGGCTATCAGGCATATTTGAGTTTTTAGTAAAACAGGCTGCTGCAAGATGACTTAATCGCCATTATGCAGCAGCCAAAATTATTATAATCTCATATAACCATATCCGTTTACAATTCCCTCAAGCCTATGGCCTTTTTTACAAAGAGGACATTCATTAATGCTATAACTTTGATAATTAGGAAGGTCTTCTGACCTAAAAATCGAATTTACCTTCATTCCCTCCACCTGATCAACGGCAGAGAATATGGCGCTTATACCATTAACAATACCACCATAATATCTTATACAATCTAAGCTACGTCTAATAGTATCTCCTGTGGTTGCTGAGGCAACCAGTAAAAGTATATTCTTATTATATACTGCAGGTTGGTTGCAATCCCTAAAAATCATCTGTCCATTTGTATTAAACTCAGGAGATATAATATACATGGTCTGATGGGCGTTCAAGGAACGAATTCCGGCAATAGTTAATTCATTAGCTAAGAAAGCTCCTATAACATCACAATTATCTAAGCAAACAATAGTATCAATAACCACATTATTTACATATTGCTTTGCCATAACCTGGGCAGTCTCTGAGGCCTCACTAAGCCTTGTCTTAGTTGTAGTCAAGTCAATGTAATGATTTACATGGGAATGGCTGGTTGCAAAGTGTCCCGGAATAACCTTAAGCTTAACCTTTTTGTTTTCCGATGAATGAATTTTAATAGCTCTTTGTTCCATGGCATAACCCCCTAATAAGATTAATATCCAATAGCCTACAAACATTTCATCAGTTACTTTATTCATTTTATAATGTACAGGGTGTAAAGCTTAGAATTATTATTGTCATTCATATAAGATATTTATTTACATTAAAATTATGTGTTAATGAAAAGCCTCGTGAAGATAAAACAAGTTACATAGAAGTTATTCAACTTAAGAACAGTTATAAGTAAAGTACCTATATTATAACCTATAAGCTGCTTGTAATCAATATTGACCAAGAAAGAAGCTTTCCTTAACTTTTTAAGTGTGAGATAGCATTGGGAATCTGCCAGCTATATTTAGAGACTTATTTAAGACAAAGAAGGTGTCATCTCCTTCAATAGCTTCAATTTGAAATCCTCTGTCATTCCTTGGTGTAAAGCCTAAGGTAACCTTCATCATCTCCTCTTTTAATAGGGAAGGTATAAGTTCTTCTAAATTAAAATCATTTGCACTAAAAATATCTACCAGCAACAGTTCACCCTCCCCATACTCAATTATTGCAGCCAAATCCATTTCCCGAGAATAATATATATTGTCTGCCATAAACGAATCCAAATAAAACATAATAAGTTCCATATTATTTAACATTGAAATTTTTGATATGGGTATAGTGTTTTTAACTAATCTTATTAGAATCTTTCTATCTTTTTCATTTTTTATATCTAACTTATAAAATGAAGCATTAATCCCTTCTTTTTTAAAAACTCCCCAATGAACATATTCCTTAGATTTTACAAAGCCAAACTTGGGATAAAAATCTGTAACTGTATTATTGCCATACAAATATACTAAATCATATCTTTCTTTTATATCACTAAGAACAAACTCCATTAAAGTTCGACTAAGACCACCATTGCGAAATTCCGGATCTGTCATAACTGTACCTAGTTGAATAACTTTTACCCCCTTATCAAAAAGAGAAAATTCCATTGTGTTAACAGAAACATTAGCTACAATATTCCCTTTATATAATAAGGAATGGGGGCTATATTTATCCGTCCAATATCCTTTCTTGTACCAGCTTTCAAGGTTAAATCCAAAAACTTTTTCAGTCAGCCGGTTAAAGCTTTGACGATACTCTTCATTTTCTTCATAGTCTTTGACAAAATAATACTTTTCTCCCTTTATAAAAATTTCTTCTTTATATAGCTCTTTATTTTTTCTGTTCATTTTTTAACCTTTCCCATGCCAATAAAATTTATCTTACAGTTGCGCCAAAGGGCATTAGAGCCAGTTTTGCAATTTTAAAATGCTGCAAGCCAAAAGGAATTCCTATGATTGTTATACACATAAGCAATCCAAATAAGGCTGATTCAATTGCAAGGGGTATTCCGGTTATTAGTAACCAAATTATATTCATCAAAAGAGAACCTGCTCCACCACCATATTCGACTTCCTTTCCAAAGGGAAAAAAGCACAGTCCGGCAAATTTAAAACACTGTATACCGATTGGTATCCCAATTATGGTCATACACCATAAACACCCGGCAATAAGCCAGCTAAGTCCGGTTAAAAAGCCTCCACATATAAACCAAATGGCATTACCTAAACATCCCATAATAAATCCTCCGATCAAATTTAACTATAAGGTTCACCCAACTACACCCACCATCTTCTGTCCATAATAATCAAGGGCCTCATTAACTATTGTTAAATCATATATTTTTCTTTCGATAAAAAACTTTATTACTAAATCCCCAATATCGCAGTTAGACAGGGAGTATCCTGCCAGCTGAAGCAATTCTATACTTTCTTTTAAATTAAGTTCCAAGGCTATACATAGGGCAATGGCTGTTGACTTCTTAGGCTTATAGTTTACATCACATCTTATTTTTGAAAAATGCCTACGATCGATTCCGGCCTTTTTATATATTTCTGCATCCTTTAGTCCTAATCTATCAATATGTTGTAGTAATTTAATGCTAAAAGTCTCCTCACTTTTTTCTTTACTTATATATTGTTCAATCTCATTTTCTTTAGAGATTAAACCATAATCATCCTCTGAAAGGCTATTTTTACGAAAACGTACCAGCCAGGCCTTATCATCTTGGGCTTCTTCATTTACTTCTTTAGCTTCTCTTTTTTTATCTTCTTTTTTATAAGCCGATTTCATGGGCATAATATAATTATATGTAACGGTTTCTCTAAAGAATAGGTCATCTAATCTGTTATTTTCAATATAAGCTTCTAGTTCTAATAATAATTGTTTATTCATAATTCCCCTCCTATTCTATGTAAATGTCGCTTGGCAGGCGACCATTATAAATCCATTATAATATATAATCATACCATACCGTGTCACTTTGTAAAAAAATTTAAGAAAGGATGTTGAGGTATGAGTAAGAAGTTAACAGAAATCATTTTTTTATTGGATCGAAGCGGATCTATGACAGGATTAGAATCCGACACTATTGGTGGCTTTAATAGTTTTATAAAGAAGCAGTGCGCCCTTGGACCAACCCGCTTAACCACTATATTATTTGATAATAAGTACGAACTTCTTCATAATGGTGTCGATGCCAATACAGTATATCTTACAGAAAAGGAATATTATACTCGAAACTCCACAGCCCTTCTAGATGCCATAGGAAAGGCAATTCTAGATGTCAACTTTAGGCTTTCACATCTTGATAAAGAAGAGTACCCAGGGAAGGTTATTTTTGTTATCACTACAGACGGCTTAGAAAATGCCAGCACTGAGTTTACCTATGATAAAATAAGACAGATGATATCTAAGCAAGAGGAAATATATAACTGGCAATTTATCTTTATGGGGGCCAATCTTGATGTAGCAAAAGAAAGTCATAAGTTAGGTATCCACCCTTCCATGTCCTTTAGTTTCCAAAGCACTTCTCCCGGTACTAAACAAATGTATAATAAAATTGACCATGTGGTTAAGGAAATAAGACTTAATCAATTTAAAAAGGAACACGACCCATTATCAAATTCCTCTGCCAATCAATAATAGCTTGAAGGGATAAGGTTTATCATATTCCTTATCCCTTCTTTCTATATATCTATAATTAAATTACATATGTAAAAATATATTATCTATCCCACTTATCACAAAGGGCATTGATTTGATCGGTAAACTTTGCAAGGTCTTTATTAGTACCACCCTTATTTTTTTGAATAATAAGCATAAGCCGTTTCCCGGCATTGACAAGCCTTTCAAATACATATGCTGCCTTCTTCTTTTTCTGAACAGGTATTGGCTTACCTTCTAAAACAACTAGATTTTTTGCCAGATTAACAACTGTTCCGCTATATGGAGCATATGCATTATAGCCTAGCTCATCTTTTAAATAATCGGTGAAAATATCACATACCTGGGCATCCCCATGGACTACAAACACTCTTTCCGGCTTCTTTTCAAATGCAGCAAGCCATTTTAGAAGACCATTTCTATCAGCATGACCACTGATTCCTTGCAGACGGCGAATTTGTGCTTTAACCGTAACAATTTCACCAAAAAGTTTCACCTCTTGAGCTCCGTCAAGAATTATTCTTCCAAGGCTTCCTTCTGCTTGATGGCCTACAAATAATATAGTACTATCCTCTCTCCAAAGATTATGCTTAAGATGATGCCGAATTCTTCCTGCATCACACATTCCTGCTGCCGAGATTATAATTTTGGGTTCATCATCAAAGTTAATGGCCTTGGATTCATCGGAGGTTATAGCCGTTTTTAATCCCGGAAACTTTATGGGATTAATTCCTGCCTCAATTAAATCCATGGCTTCTTTATCAAAATAGCCAAATATATTTTTCTCATATATATTTGTAGCCTCTATAGCCATAGGGCTGTCTATATAAACCTTAAAATTATCATGGCCTTTAATTAGTCCCTCTTCCTTTATCTGCCTAATAAAGTATAACAGAACTTGAGTTCTTCCTATGGCAAAGGAAGGGATAACAAGATTTCCACCTCTATCTAGGGTCTCCTGTATAACCTTGGCCAGTTCGCTGACATAATCAGGGGGCGGCTCATGGTTTCTATCACCATAGGTTGCTTCCATTACCACATAATCAGCCTCTTTAATATACTGGGGATCATTAATAAGGGGCTGATTGATATTGCCTATATCACCGGAGAAAACAATCTTTTTACTTACTCCGTTCTCAGTTACCCATATCTCAATACTGGCAGAACCCAGCAGATGTCCCACATCTGTAAAGCGCACTTCTATTCCTTCGAACAATTCAAACTTTTCATTATACTCATGGGACACAAACATACGAATAGTAGATAGGGCATCTTCCATATCATAAAGAGGCACATAAGCCTTTTCTCCAGAGCGCTTACCCTTTCTATTACGCCATTCCGCCTCCGCCATCTGAATATGGGCACTGTCCCGAAGCATAATATCACATAAAGCACTGGTTGCACCGGTTGCATGTATTTCTCCTCTAAATCCCTGCTGATATAGCATAGGCAGCTTACCCGAATGGTCTATATGGGCATGGGTCAGTAAAACCGCATCTACACCTGCTGCCGGTATAGGAAGTTCTTGATTTTCAAAGGTATCCCTACCCTGCTCCATACCGCAGTCAATTAAAATATGCTTTCCACAGGCTTCAAGATAAAAACAACTTCCTGTCACCTCATGAGTGGCCCCTAAAAATGTCAACCGCATTAGTCTACCTCCTTCGTATTAATTAAATTTTTAATTATTGCCTCGCCTAGTACAAAGTAAGCTGCTCAAGCCTCTTACGATTAACTATATGTATAGTTCCTCTGCTAAGAGATATAATCCCTTCCTCTTGAAAATATTTAAGCATTCGGGTTATAACCTCTCTGGCAGAACCTAAATGATTTGCAATCTTTTCATGAGTAATTTTAATGGTATCCGACTCTTCAATATTAGACTGCTCCAATAAAAAAATAGCAAGTCTTTTATCCAAGGTCATAAATAAAGTTTGCTCCATAATCCACATAACATCTGAAAAACGAGAAGCCATCAGTTCATTTGCAAATACTTGAACTGCCATGGATTCCTTAGAAAGCTTATCGAATATTGAAGTAGGTATAAGATAAGCTGTTGTCTCTTTTTCTGTTTCTATAAAAATATCAAAACTAATATTTTTCATAATACAGGAAGCAGAAAATATACATACATCCCTGTCAAACAAACGGTAAAGAGTAATCTCCTTTCCGTTTTCAGAGATTATATAAGCCCTTACCTGGCCGCTTTCAATAAGAAAAAGCCCTGAGCATTGGTCCGAACTGCTTCGCATTGCTTCTCCCTTATTAAAATGTTTTTTAATAATTGAATGATCTACCAGTTCCCTTTGGTTAGGAGTAAGATCCTTCCAAAACCTTAAAACTTCCTGATAATACTTATCTTTTACATTCATTAGAAAAACCCCCTTCCCCTATTATACTTTACATTTTTATTAAAATCCATAGAAAGTGGACAAAAAAATACATGCAGTAAATTTTCTGCATGTATCTTTAAGTATTTTTAATATTCCACTAAACTATATCCTTTTTCCAGAGGCCGTGCAAATTACAGTATTCATATACAGCAATTACTTCATCATCTTCTAAGGCAAATACTGCTTTTGGCTCTTGGCCAGGTTGCAGGTCTTTTCTCTGGATACCTTTCTTGGTATGAAGGTATATCCACATAATATAATGTTTTTCCTCCATGGGATGGAGTACCTCTCCCACTTCAACCCGAACAATATTATCTTCTATGGTTACACTGGGAACATGTTTTTCTTTTGCTGCATCAACTGTATTTGCCACAAGTTCCTCCATCTCTTCACCACAGCAGACAGTCAAAACACCGGAGTCCACAACTTTTTCTATAATATTACCACAATGCTTACATATAAAAAATTTAGGTTCTTTATTCAATACCTTAGCTCCTTTCTATTAAACCCCTATATATTACTACCTTTGTTAGTATATACAATTATAGTATAACTTAGCAGGATATATACGTCAATTAATATGTGACGACATATTATTATACTTGGAGCATTTTTAAGATCTCTTTTTTGGGACGTACTCCAACAGCTGTTGCAGCCACCTTACCTTCCTTTAGAACCATAAGAGTAGGTATACTCATAACACTGAATTGTGAAGCCAATTCACTTTCCTCGTCTATATTAATTTTACCTACCTTAACTCCTTCTGTTTCCTTTGCAATTTCTTCTATAGTAGGAGATACCATTCTACAAGGTCCGCACCATGATGCCCAGAAATCCAGTAATACCGGTTCCTTAGATTGTAATACCTCTTTTTCAAAATTATGTTTTGTTATCTTAATAGAAGCCATATCGATTCCTCCTTATTATTAACTAATATTTGTTGTGTATACCATATCATAATACCCATCACCCATCTGTGATATTGTCACCTTCTAGTAAATTTAAAGGCAATACTTTTTCTATTTCAAATTGTGAATTTAATACCAGCCACATCTGATTAAAGAAATACATGATATTCCATATTCCCAATCCATTAACATTATTTTCCTTGGCTAAAGCTGCAATTGCTTCAATTGCCCTTGCATCCCTAAATCTCAATATATGTTCAAAATCTGAGTAATATTGAAAATAAGAGGCTTTTGTAATATCATCAAAATGTATTACTGCTTCAAATTCTCTAGCAATGTCAATTGCCCCATTGTAACTTATTGATTGGCCATGGGTAACCCCATTTATATATGGAAGTCTCCATATATATCCTATGGTTGAGAAGCCAAAAGCCAATTTATTAGGATCTACTAAACCAACTATATACTCTGCAATATTTATAAAGGAGACAAATGATACAACAGTAGGAGGAAGTTCATAGGCAAATCCCCACTCATAGGTAATAATAATTATATAGTCCACTAATTCTCCTAAAACATCATACTGCAAATCACCATAGGTTATATTGGTTAATAATTCAAAGGTATTAAGGGTCAAGGTAATAAAAGGTCTATAGCCTTCTTCCCTTAAACGGGTTGCGAACCTTTCTATAAACTCTTTATACAAGGAGCGATCCTGGGGCAAAATATAAGGGATTGTTATGTTAACTCCATAATAATCTTTATCCCTTAATATATTCATTAAATTTTCTAAGAATCTATCCTGTATTTCCTCATTTGTTAGCAAATTATGAATCACTTCTATTTCTTCATCTGGACTAGCGGCTAAGCCAGTTAAAATCATAACAGGTGCAACTCCATAAGCTCTGGCAGTGCGGATTATTTCTGCATCATTTAAATTAAGAACCTCACCGTCTTTAGTGTAATAATGACTATATATGGAAATATACGTTAAATATGGCAGTGTTTTTTTAAGAAGATTTCTTCCTATAAAAGGGTAGGCATAACCATTAGTAGTTATCCTACCAACTTTACTATCTTGATATTTTATTACCATTAATTCACCTGGATATATATATTCTCTATCGGCTAAATACGGGTTGTTTCTAAGAAGTTCCATTATGGAGATATCATGGGCTTTAGCTATACTGCTTAAGCTATCTCCCTCCTGTACTAAATATAATATTTCGGGAAATAAAATAACCAGGGTTTCTCCCACTGCCAAATTAGCGGAAGAGCTAATCCCATTTTCTAGAGCCAATCTATCTACAGATACCCCATAACTCTCGGCAATTGAATGAACCGTCTCCCCTTCTTTTACAACATGGATAATCATAATATCACACTCAATGGTTTTATATCATTATATGAAACTTATTTATCAATTTGCATTATTAATTATGAAGATGAATAGAATCAGAGATTAATATTGAACTTAAATTAGATGAAGCAGATAAAATGCTTCTGGATTTTTGGGATGATATTAATGAGGGATTTTTTCTCACATCAACAGAGGCAGAAGAGTTAATCTATCGCCCAAAGGAAGTTTATGACGGTGCAACTCCTTCAGGCAATTCTGTGGCAGGATATGTTCTACAAAGACTGGCCCATATAACTGCTAAGCCTAAATATATGGAATACGCCCAAAGACAACTGAGATTTCTTGCAGGCCACATAAAGCATTATCCTGCAGGTTACTGCTTTAGTCAGCTTGCCTTTTTAAACGCCTTATATCCCCCAAAGGAAATAGTTTGTGTTATGGAAAAAACACAAAAAGACCCAGACTTATCACAACTTAAAAAATATATGGCTAGCCATTATGAACCAAATAGAATTGTACTGGTAAAAAACAGCGAAAACCAAGAGGAATTACAAAGTATAGTAGACTATATCAAGGATTACCATACTATAGACGGTAAAACCACATATTATATCTGTGAAAATCACAGCTGCAAAACGGTGTCAAGTACAGTTTAATTACTGTACCTGACACCATTTTATCTAATATCACTTCTTTTAAATGCTATTGTTCCAAAAATCAAGCTAGTAATCAAAAAGACAACAGCTACTATAAGAGGCTGTTTAATATCTCCTCCATTGACTGTGGCCTTAGCCAGATACAGGTTTTTTTGAATACCATAATTAATTAAATTTAGTTCTTTATCTGTTTTAAGAATATAACGAACAATGGTTTCAATAAACTGATAGTATGCTGATCCAAATACTAGCAAGCACAAGTTAATAGTTATAGCTACGCCACTGCTGCGAAAAATCATTGTCACCATAACAAATAAAGAAACCATCGCAATATGAAGCAATACTTCTATAATAACTAAACGTATTATCTTAAAAAGTAAAAGCTTATCTATATTCCCTATACCTATAGAACCTGTTACAAGAGTACCTACCATTGTGGTAAATATGAAATTTATCCCTAACATAATAATTGTTGCAACCACCATGGAGAAAAATATTGATTTGTAGATTTTTTTTCTTTTAAAACCCTTGGAGGCTATATTTTTTATTGTGCCATGTGTAAATTCAGCTGCTATAAACATGGCCGTAAAAACAGCTAGGAATATAAGCGCTTCTCCGTTAACTATAAACTCTACTCCCAAAGATAGTCCGTCATTGAAATTGGAAAGGCGGCCTTCCACCTTTATGGCCATATCTTCAGAAGCTCCTGCTGTTTTATTACGTATTTCATCGGCTATTTTTAAAATAAAAATTGACATACATGATAAGGCAGTATAAATCATGGAAAATATATATAAGGATTTTCTTTTAAACAATTTATATAAGTTTGATTTTATCAAGTTTGCCATAAGTAACCTCCTTAGGATTTCATAATTAATTTCAAGAAGAAATCTTCCATATCATGATTTATCATTTGTGATGATAAGATAGAAACACCATTTCTTGCAAGCTCAGTATTCACAAGTGCTGCACGATGTAGATTTTTGGTTATTCGAATTGTATTACTATCTAGAACTATAAGTTCATCCCCAAATATACCTAGATTGGTTCGCAATATTTCCACAGCTCTTTCTGCATCATCAACACTTATTTCTAATGATTTTGCACACTTTTCTTTTAATTCTTGCAGGGTAAATTCATCAATTAATTTACCATTATTAATAACACCGTAATATGTAGCTATTTTAGATAGTTCTCCTAAAATATGACTTGAAATCAGTATGGTTATCTTTTTTTCCTTATTTAATTTTAAAATTAATTCTCTCATTTCACGAACACCGGTTGGATCTAGACCATTCATAGGTTCATCCAACATTAGAAACTCAGGATCACCAAGTAGGGCTATTGCTATGGCCAGTCTCTGCTTCATACCAAGGGAAAAATGTTTTGCCTTCTTTTTTCCCGCCTCACTTAAACCCACCAAACTGAGCATTGGTTCAATGGCTGTCACAGGGTCGATACCTAGCAAAAGGCAATAATAGTGCAAGTTTTGCTTAGCTGTAAGATTGGGGTAGATTGCGGGGGTCTCAATCATAGTGCCTATTTTTCTTCTTTGCTTATTCAAATCACCACTTTCAAAAAGTCTAATCTCACCTCTATTTTTTTTGGCCAATCCTGCAACTAACCGTATAAATGTAGTCTTACCAGCTCCGTTTCTTCCTATTAATCCGTATATATCACCCTTTTTTACATTCAAACTTACTTCATTTACTGCGGCTTTTCTTCCAAAATACCTGGTTAAATTACTGGTCTGCAGTACATAACTCATGGAAAACCCTCCTATCATAAGAAGCAATCTTACTATTTATAACCTATTGTAGCACATTTTTGTCCAATATTCCATAAAATCATGTCTAATAATGCAAAAAAATTGTGAACAAACACGTAATGTTTGTTCACAATCTATTAATTAGCTAGAACTATTGTAAATATTTTTTCAAAGTTTCTCTTACTGCACCGCTAGATGCAATCATTTCCTTAAACATTCCCTCAATCTTACTGCCAAGACCAATCTCATAAAGATTTACGGCAAAGATTTTTTCATTAGATAAAATCGGTTTTAACAAGTCAGCTTTAAGCTCTGTATCTCCTAATTTAACATCTTTAACATATCCTTGTAATTCTTCCAGTAAAGGATCGGGACTTGGAGTAAAGGGATTACCCTGATCATCAATTCCCATCAGATATCTACACCATCCGGCTATGGTCAAGGGAATAAAGGTTAAATCCGTAACCTTTAAGTTATCACTGGCATGATATGCTTTTATAGTTTCCCCAAAACGAATCGGTAGCTTTTGAGAGGTATCTGTAGCTATCCTCTGGGGTGCGTCTGGCATAAAAGGATTCGGTAGTCTAAGCTCTAATACTGCCTTAATAAATTCCTCAGGATTAATTACTCCCGGGTTTACTACTACCGGCATTCCCTCATCGTAACCGATACGATAAACCAATTCCTTCAGCTGGGGATCTTTCATCTCTTCCCAAATGGTCTCATAAGATAAGAGACAGCCGAAAATAGCCAGTGCTGTATGAAGAGGATTTAGGCAGGTACAAACTTTCATTTTTTCAACTTTATCAACTGTTTCCCTATCCGTAAATATAAATCCTGCTTTTTCAAAAGGAGGTCTTCCGTTGGGGAAAGTATCCTCAATAACCAGATATTCTGTTTCTTCCGCATTTACAAAAGCAGCAGTATAAGTGTTTTTGGATGTTATAATAAGATCGGTATCTTCAAAACCGTCTTCCTCTAGGACCTTTCTAACCTTATCATCAGGTCTAGGTGTTATCTTGTCAATCATGGACCAAGGAAAGGCTACCTTATTTTTATCCCTTACATAATTTAAGAAGCCTTCTTCCACAAATCCATTCTTTACCCAGTTTTGTGCATATGCCTCAACTGCTTCAAAAACTTTGTCTCCGTTATGGGAACAGTTATCCATACTAACAAGTGCAATGGGAAGTTCACCTTGCTTATATCTTTCATATAGAAGTGCTGTGGTTTTACCCATAATATGAACCGGTTTTTCACAACCCTCAGCAAAATCTTTAGCAACTATAGCTAGATATTCTCCGTTAGAATCTACCAGGCTATATCCCTTCTCTGTTATAGTAAAGCTAACCATCTGTAAGGAAGGCTTTCTATAAATCTCTTTTAAACGCTCCCACTCTTGTTCTCTTTGGGTATCTGCAACTATGGATTCAACCACACTTCCAATAACCTTCTTTTCAATATTTCCATCAGCCTTTAAAATTACCAGTAGACTCAAATCATCATAGGGCTTATAAGCTTTCTCAATTATTTCGTAGTCAAAACCCTCACTGACGATTACTCCCCTGTCATAACTTCCTTCATTAAGCATGTTATTGAGTCCTGCTGCCACAAAGCCACGAAAGATGTTTCCTGCTCCAAAATGAAGCCAAGTGGGATTTTCTTTGGTTGCTTTTTTTACATTCTCTCTATCATACTTAGGAAGTTCATATCCTTTTTCTTGCCATGATGCCTCATAATTAATTAGTTTCATATTTAACTTCCTTTCTGCCATATAAAATGTATAAAATCTATATTACTATATATTTGTATTATACCCTTTTTTACTTATTTGATTTGTCATTTTTTCTTATAGCTTCCCACAGACCGTTTAGGTAAGCTACACCAAGGGCTCTATCATACAGGCCATAACCGGGTCTTGCCTGCTCATCCCAAATCATTCTGCCATGGTCGGGACGTACAACTCCGTCAAATCCGATATCATATAAGGCCTTAACTATCTCATACATATCGAAGTTACCGTCACAGGATAGGTGTGAGCTTTCATAAAACACCCCATCTGATTCAAATTTCATATTTCTTAAATGAACAAAATGAATCCTATTACTTATCTTGGGATTTCTAATAATCTGAGGAAGATTATTATTTAAATTACTGCCAAGGGATCCGGTACATAAGGTAAATCCGTTATAGATGCTGTCATTTAATAAAGCTATTTCCTCTAAGGCCTTCTCACTTGTCACAATTCTTGGTAAGCCAAATACACTCCAAGCAGGATCATCGGGATGAAGTGCCATTTTAATCTGATACTTTTCACAAACAGGCATAATAGCATCTAAGAAATACTTTAAGTTCTCCATTAATTTCTCTTTTGTTACGCCCTTATATTTCTCAAATAAGTCCATAATCTCATCCCTACGGTTAGGCTCCCAACCGGGTAGAATAAATCCGCCGCTTTCCTTCTCCATACGTTCGAACATGGTCTCAGGTTTAATTCCTTTGATAATATTCTCATCATAAGCCATCACATAGGAGCCATCTTCTAGCTGCTTTGCCAATTCTGTTCTTGTCCAGTCAAAAATAGGCATAAAATTGTAACATACCATATGAACATCAGCTTTACCCAAATTCTCAAGGGAAATCTTATAATTTTCAATATACTTTTCTCTTGAGGGTAGTCCTATTTTAATATCCTCATGGATGTTTACACTTTCAATTCCTATAAGCTTTAAGCCAGCTTTTTCTACTTCTTTTTTTAACTCTAATATATCCTCCAACTTCCATGGCTCACCTGCAGGAACATCATGCAGTGAAGATACAACACCTGTTACACCAGGTATCTGTTTAATATACTCTAATTTAACACTATCATGTTTTTTTCCAAACCAACGTAAGGTCATATCCATAAGCTTATTTCCTTTCTTTTGTATCATGAAATAATCTAGTATTTTGAGTTAACACATCTAGTATATAAATATAATGGTATATTTTCAAGTTTTTATTTACTTGGATCTTAATTATATTTGGTAATCAAAATAGGGAAATATTAGTTTTAAAATATTTCCCTATTTCTTATATTAATAATTAAAATATTTTTCTACCTTTTTCGTCTTTAACCCCTGATTTTCTGTAGAAATATGTGTTAACCCTATCACGCCATTCTATGGCATTTTCCAGTTGCATATTAAAGCGTGCGGATACTCTATCATGGACATCATCAGGTATAAGTCCCTTTAATTCTTTCCAACCCTCAATCATCTTCTCAACTTCTTCTACCCCTTCAAAATGGGTATCATAGATATGCTGGATAAGAGTCTTTCCGGTTTTTAGTTTATAATCATATCTAACATAATGGAAGAATAGTAAAAGTTCTTCAGGGCAAGTTTCTATATTCTCGTACATAGAGGCAAGGGGTTCATTGTATTGTCCTGCATAGCCTGTACCATTTTTCACAGTTCTGTCTACACCCATACCGTCTCTATCTGCCCTGTGATAGGTACCCCATCTATCATACTCATATCCATCTACATTAGGGCCATAGTGATTGTTAGGGTTAACCATCCAGCCAATTCCCAGAGGTGATGTATATTTCTCATATACGGGCCATGATTTCATCAGAATCTCATGAACAGTATTTATTACTTTATCCTCATGAGGAAATGTCTGCTTAATCCATTCCATTGCAATCTGCTCTGAAGAAAGCTCCGTATTCCAAGCCAGTCTTCCGAAACCATACAAATTAGAAGCCGCAAGATCATTGCCGGTCCAGTTATAATCATTTCCTGTATTAGATACTGCAGCCATTCCACAATTTACCTGATTATAAGCTCTTCCGGACACTATATCAGCAACAGTAGATCCATCCTTCTTAGCATAGGTCTCAAAATCTAGGACTTCCTTCCACATAGGAATAAGATAGCATACGTCCTTTTGATGGCCTGTATATTCCTGGGCAGCCTGAACTTCTAAAATCATATTTGTATTCTTTAATCCTCCAAACAAAGGTGATACAGGCTCCCTTACCTGGAAATCCATAGGTCCATTCTTTATTTGAAGAATTACATTGTCATCAAATTCGCCATCTAATCCTATGAAATTATCATAAGCTGCTCTGGCACGGTCAGTTTTATAATCTCTCCAATCCTGCTGGCAGTTATATACAAAGCAGCGCCATATTAGGATTCCTCCATAGGGTTTTAATATCCTTGCAAGTAAGTTTGCACCCTCTGCATGGGTACGGCCGTAGGTAAATGGACCGGGTCTGCCTTCTGAGTCCGCCTTTATCAGAAAACCTCCAAAATGGGGGATATATTCATATACTTTTTTAATACAGTTTTTCCACCACTCTTCTACATCCTTATCTAAGGGATCAGAAACAGGAAGTCCTCCCAACTCAATCGGTGCTGCAAAGTTAGCACTTAAATATAATTTTATTCCATAACCGGCGAATATATCTGCCATTGTACGAAGTTTACCTAAGTAACGGTCTGTAATAAGTTCGGTAGCTGCCTCATGAACGTTTACATTGTTAATTACAGTTGCATTTATACCGACGGAAGCAATTAACCTGGCATAATCTACTATTCTCTCATCCAGTATAATTTCATCATTCTCAAAAAAGAAGGAATTACCTGAATAGCCTCTTTCGATACTGCCGTCCATATTATCCCAATGATTTAACATACGGAAATTGTTCTTGGGATTCTCAGTAATATTAAGGCCACGAATTGACTGACCCTGGGCTATACGGCGAATCAAATCGAAACTTCCATATAATAAGCCCTTATCTGTTTTTGCCTCGATATAAACAGCTTCTCCTATTTGCTTTATTGAAAACCCTTCTTCTTTTAGTGTAGAATCATCTGTTAGCTTTAAAATTATTCCTGATTTTACTGTAGCTGCTTCATCTTCACTAGCCAAAATCCTCTGGTCAACTTTTATGTTAAGCATCTTATTTAATGCTTCGGTTAACTCTTTAATGGCATTATCAATGATCAGACTATTATTCTCCTTATTGCCTGTAGATACTATAATTTCAGTCAAAAATTCCTTGTCCCCATAATTATTTATAGGGTTAAAGTTTAACCAACACTTATTGTACTTCATATAAATCCTCCATAGTTAACATTTTAAATTAGTCACCTAGATGCTATTAGTTTTTTATAAAATGCAAAAATACATTTGCCTTTTAATATATTAATGTATATTTTTTACTTAGAATAAGGCGGTAGCACCAGCTTCCGCCTTACTTCATTTCTTCTTATAAAATAACAGTCTGGTCGGAATGCATGATTTTACTATAAGGTTTTTTACCGGTTAATGCAATACTTCTTGCATCCGGTTGACTTGTACCGATAAATACTTCATATTCACCTTCATGCAATACTAAATTACCCTCATTATCATACAGTCCAAAGGCTGTATCCTTTAATTCTATTGATACGGTTTTTAACTGGCCGGGATTTAAGTAAACCTTCTTTAGTCCCTTTAGCTGCCAATTAGGTGCACCCTCTTGTTTTACCTTAACATATACTTGTAATGTTTCAGCCCCCGGCATATCCCCTACATTTTTTATGTCGGCAGTACATAATACATTATTACCGGGAACAATCTTATCTGCATCTACAGATACATTGGACAATTCAAACTCTGTATATGACAGTCCATATCCAAAAGGATAAAGAGCTTCATTCTTCATATAACGATAAGTTCTGTTAGCCATATTATAATCTGTAAACTCAGGCAATTCCTCAGTGGTTCTGTAGAAGGTTACAGGAAGTTTACCCTCTGGTGAATAGTCACCAAATAGTACCTGGGCAATTGCTCTACCACCTTGAGCTCCCGGATACCAGCCTTGAACAATAGCAGGTATATGTTCATCAGCCCAAGGAATGCTAAGGGCACTTCCGGAAAGAAGAACCAATACAATGGGCTTGCCGCTATTATATAATTCTTTTAGTACTTCTTCTTGAATTCCGGGAAGATTTAAGTTGGGTTTATCACCGCTGGCAAATTCATTACCCTGGTCTCCTTCTTCACCTTCAAGACCCGGATCAAGTCCGAAACAAGCAATGACTACATCACTCATATCGCAAACTGTTTTTGCTTCTGCCAGTCTGTCATTTTCCATGCCAAGCCCTGACATAGCCTTTTTAAATAAATGGCAACCTTCAGAGTAATATACTCGAATATCGTCACCAACATATTCTTTTATACCTTCTAATATAGTAATATATTCTGAAGCAGTACCTTCATAGTTACCTACCAAGGCTTTTCTGCTGTTTGCATTAGGTCCTATAACCCCTATGGTCTTAATTTTAGATTTGTCTAAAGGTAATAATTTATCTTGATTCTTTAATAAGACAATAGATTTTCTGGCAGCTGTTATGTTTAATTCCAAATGCTCTTTAGTGTCTACCTGATCATAACCAATCTTATTAAAGGGTACCTTTTCAGGATTATCAAAAAGGCCTAACTTCATTCTTGTGGTTATCAGCCTTATAACTGCCTCATCAATAGTTTTTTCCTCAACCAGGCCGTCCCTAACTGCCATCAGCAAATTGCCATATATATTACCGCAGTTTAAGTCGCACCCATTGTTCATAGCTAAGGCTACGGATTCAACCGGTGTAGAAGTTACCTTATGATACTCATGGAAATCCTTTATTGCCCAGCAGTCAGATACTACATGACCTTTAAAGCCCCATTCATCTCTAAGGATATCCTTTAATAAAGTTTTACTTCCACAGCAGGGCTCGCCATTTGTACGGTTATAAGCTCCCATAACGGCTTCAACATTTGCTTCCTGAACGCAGGCCTTAAATGCAGGCAGGTAAGTTTCATACAAATCTTGTGTGGAGCACTCCGCATTAAAGCTATGTCTTAAATCCTCAGGACCTGAGTGAACAGCAAAGTGCTTTGCACATGCCGCTGCTTTTAAATACTTTTCATCTTTTCCTTGGATACCATTTATAAATCTTACACCTAATCTGGAGCTAAGATATGGATCCTCACCATAGGTTTCATGGCCTCTTCCCCATCTGGGATCTCTAAAAATATTAACATTAGGTGACCAGAAGGTTAAGCCTTTATAAATATCATAATCACCATATTTTTGTTGTGCATTAAATTTTGCTCTACCTTCTGTAGATATAACATCTGCAATCTCCTCCAATAGATCCTCATCAAAAGTTGCAGCAAGCCCTATGGCTTGAGGAAATACAGTAGCAACACCGGCACGGGCAACACCATGAAGTGCCTCATTCCACCAGTTATAAGCTTTTACACCCAGTCTTTCTATGGCAGCAGCCGTATGCAAAGTTTGAAAAACTTTTTCTTCCAATGTCATTCTCGAGACTAGATCTTTAGCTCTATCCTCAAAACTAAGTGTTTCATCTAAGTAAGCCTTATATTCTTGCATATAACTTCCCTCCTGTCATTTGTTGAACGTTTATTATAGCATAAGATGCCTCTCTTGGCACATTATTCACATTGAAATGTATGGGCTATGATTATATATTATATTGCACTAATAATCAATGTGGCTATTTATAAATAGCCACATTGATTATTATACCACATCTTCATCCTTTTTAGTATATATATTACTACATTTTAATGCCTGCCTGGGCAAGACTTTCTACAAAACCTTTTTGAGCTACAAGATATATGATAATTAAGGGTATTATTACCATTAAGGTACCGGTAGAAATCATAGCCTGTGTATAAGCAGTACTAGGAAATGCAGTTCTGTTACTTATATTCTGTATATAGGTCATTAAGTTATCTCCCAAACCTGCAACCGCATTTGCCAGCAATCCATATTTCCTTAAGAATAAGGAGGAATAGAAAGAATCTGTCCATTGCCATACATAAGCAAAGAGGAAAATGGATGTCAACATGGGTTTTGCATCCGGTAACATTATAAGTAAAAAGGTCTTAAGCTTACCGCATCCGTCTACATAAGCCGCCTCTTCCATCTCCTTAGGAATACCACGGAAATACTGCCTAAGCATAAATATGTATAAACCATTTTTTAATCCCATGCAACCGGCACTCATCATAACATAAGGCCAAATGGAATTAAGAAGATTTAGGGACTTGCCTCTAATCAATTCAATAATTCCAAAAACGTCAAAGTATCTAAAATTTAGATATAAGGCCGTAAGAATTGTCTGGGGAGGTATTACAATTGATAATATAACTGCAGCAAATAAAATCTTTTTACCGGGGAAATTATACCTTGCAAATCCATAAGCCACTAAAGTAGTTGATGCTAACTGCACCAAGGCAATTAATAATGATATAAGCAAAGTAGATATTAATGATTTAGGATAATTCATCAGCTTACTGGACAGCTCATAATTAGCCAAGGTCCAATTTCTTGGGATATTTATAACGGTTGCATCATACAAATCCCTTTCTTCCATAAAACTTACGGAAATCTTACTTAATATAGGCTGCAGTATTAAGAAGGCCAGACCAAATAACATGACGGCTCTACAGAACTTTAAAGTTCCATTGGCTATTGTCTTTTTTAACAAGTAGCCTTCTGAAAGCCGGTTCCTCTCCCAAAAGCTTCTTAGGGATTCATTTTTCACATGTTTTACCTTATTGGATTTTTTTAAAATTATATTCTTCATCTTAATCATAATAGTATACCCTCTTTGATATAAACGCTGATACAATTCCTATGATTACAGCTATTATGGCAAAGTAAGTCCAAGCCATTGCTGAGCTTCTGCCATATTCCAATGCCGGTGTCATTGTTTCCTTAATATGAATCATAACCTCATTGTCGCTTCTTACAAAGAAGTCAACTATGGAGTATATGGTGTTAACCAGGATTAGTGAACTTACCATCGGTAAGGTTATTTTCCAGAAGGTTTCCCATGCAGTGGCCCCTTCAATTTTTGCCGCTTCAAACATACTGGGCGATATAGTCTGAAGGCCTGACAGGAATATGATAATTTGTATGCCGGAAGCTATTGCAATTTCATAAATACTATCAACGGCATTAAATACATAGTTTAACATGGGCCCTACATATGCAGACTCTGATAAGAATAAGCTTTTTACCACGTCAGTAATGCTGGTAGCATTGGATGTATCTGCTATAACTTCTTTAAGTCCCTGCATTAGGGTATTATTAGTCTCAATTCCCACTAACACACCGGAAGAAAGTATCACCGGTAGGAAGAATATGGCCCTTACCAATCCCCTGCCCTTAAACTCTTGATTTAGGATTATGGCTATAAAGAAGCTAAATATGATGATTGAGGGAATAGTATAAAACATTTGCCATAGTTCTGTTACTAAATAGGTTATAAAATCCGGATCTACCGTAAATATGTATTTGAAGTTTTCAAACTTTACAAATTTATATGCTAATCCTCCTTCAAAATTTACTGTACTAAATGCCATTCTTAGTGACTGCAACAAAGGCATAAGGAGAAATACGATAAATCCAATGGTAAATGGTGCCGTAAACAAATATCCCGATACGGCATTACGATATGCCATACTCTTTGGTTTTTTCTGCTTCTTTTTTCTTTTGTCCATATTTTCACTATTCATTATTGCTTACCTCCTTCCACAATATAATCCTTAGCAGGAACTTGAATGCCCTTGTGGTTGTAAGCCCTATCATTATAGTTTACAATAACCTTTGTACCATCCTCATACTGGGTTAAATAAACACCAGCGGCCAACTTCTGATGGTCAGTAATAAATTGATTATAAAGATGTCCAAAATCATCCTTCATCTTCTGATATAATTCTACAGCCTCATCCTTCCAATCATTAAAGTTAGAAGAATAATAGTTGGTATATCTGCTGTCTCTTAAATCAAATGCATCTGCTGACATAAAGCAAAAGTATAATCCGGCACCGGTCTCTACTGTCTTTAGTAGATTTTTGGTATAATCAGGTGATAGATTTATAGCCGAGCCGGCATAGGAAACCAGTCCATGGAGTACAATTTCATAAAAAGGTATTTCATCATCAATAATATTATAACCTTTAGTTCCCAAATTAAGGTCTATTATAAAGTCAGCATATGGAACAGCATACATATTACCGGAACGTATCATTATATTATATTCTTCCGAAGCCAACTCCTTTAGCTTCTCCATTTGCATATTCTTAACTTCTTCCCGGCTTACGGGATTCTTTTTGTTATAGTCTGCACTTAAAATCATTCCTATATCTTCAAAGGCAATGCCCTTAACCCCACGTTTTGCAATTTCTTTTGCATAGCTATTTAAATTATTCATATAGTAGCTGGGCTTTGCTAAATAATATGTATATAGGTCATCTATCTTTCCATAATAAACCGGGCTGTATGGCTTAAGTTCCACCACCTTACGGTTAACATGTTTTGCTCCGTCTCTTATGACTACAAAATTGTCAATTAAAGAATTATTGTAAACAAATTGTATGGTGGCTCCCAAGTATAAATTCACATCATTTTCATCTGTATATTTCACCAGATTTTTAAAATCTTTTTTACTGCCCAGTTCATTTATTAGCTTAACCTTATTGGGAGCTTTATGAAGAATACCCCCGTTAAACCATCCCTTATAATTAACATTAAGATCACTTATTCCGGCCTCATTAAGTTCTTTTATAATTCCTTGGGCTTCTTCATATGAAGTCAGCTCATAGGGACGTCTAAAGGGTATTCCCAAATAATGCTTAGTTCTATCGATGGCACCTATAATCTCCACTGCAACAGGTAAATCCGATTCGGTCTTCTTTACCAGCACCGGGAAACGATTCATAAGGTACTGACGATACTTAGTGGCCATAGATACATAATCCTCATTATCTATGAATATATATTTTTGTACCAAAACTTCATCGGGAAGCTTTTCCTCAAACATACGTACGGTTTTATCCGATTTTGCTGATATATCCATTTCTTCACTGTGAAGCAAGTTATAATTTGCACAAGCATAATTATAACCATGGCTACTTCCGCTTACGGCAGCCTCTATAAATGAATAGGAATTGCCTTCCTCCAGTATGCATATAAAGGAGGATCCGTTCTTACTTATACCGAACAAGGGCATATTCATTCTTGTTTCATCTATAACAGCATCACGGCTTAATGCATAATCCCAACCATATATATCAGTTCTATAAGAGTTCTGGGAATGTTTATTGTTGTTGAAATTAATAATAGCCCCGGAGCCTTCCGGTACAAATATAAATCCTTCATCACTTTCTCCTCCGGCACCGAAGTAAGGAAGTGGTCTGATTTCAACGATAGGATACTTTTGCTTGTATTTAACATCACTAAGAGGTATGCTAACCTCTAATCCATCATCTTTTAATTCATATATTACCGATACATTAAATACCGGTGTGTCTTGGGACTTTGTCGAACTATATCTTGCCGCATCTATTTCGTAATCTTCTGCTGTATATCCCACTTCTGCAAATTTCTCTTCTGCCATTTCAATCAAATACTGGGGAGTCCCATCCATCATGACATATATGGGTTCATCTACTATATCAGGATAAGTGGCTATTAAAGCCTCCTTATCATCTGACTTTCTTAAATTATTTATATCGTAGACACGATAGCTCATACTAATTTGACTTTGTACCGATTTGCTCATTTTGTCATAGAATTCTAAAAATCTAGATTCCGGCACAGCCTTTGGCACATAATAAACCTTATCAACATTACCTATGGTGTAATTTACCTTAACACCATTTTCTAACTTTTCATAAGTGTAGTTCCCCTTTTCTATACTAAGGCCATAATTATTAAGTAAGGTCTTACTGCCGGATTCAGTATTGTATCTTAAAGTCAATGTAGATTCTAACTCTTTTCTAAATCCACCCTGATCCTCAGTATTTTCAGGGTTGGAGTGCCAAATAAATCCTGTACTCTTTTTTAATACATAAAACTGAGTTGTTTCAGGAAAAAAGTGAAATTCTAAATCATTATTTTCAATTACTATTTCTTTATCTTCTATTTCACCTTGTGAATAAACTTCAATATTATCATCCACTGCTTCTTTACTACATGCAGACATCACACCTAGTAAGAAGGGGATTACAAGTAATAACAGAAGCTTTTTTCTGGTTTTCATTTTGTTATCTCCTCCCTTCCTAAAATGTTTAATATAGTCTGAATGTAGCTTCTTTATATAAGGCTACAAAATATCCCACACTCTGTGTAATTAAGCTAAAAAACATAACTATTAAGAATATAATTACTAACATAGCTACTATAGTAAGAAGGCTGGAAACCACGGCTTTTCCAAAGGTATAATCGTGTATCATCATCATAGCAGCAAGGACTAATATAACACACCATATAATACTAATATTGTTAAATACAGTGTAGTATGTAGATTCCTCGTAAGTTAATACATAAGTTAACAAAATGAGAGGTAAGTTAATCAGTACATATGGGGTAAAGGCATATGCAGTGGCCATATAAATATGATTAAACTTTCCCTTACCGTCCATTAAGGTGGTAAGACACCAGTTAGCTATACACCATATAATAAACAAAACTACAGTGGGTAAAACCCGCATAAATAAGTTGAAATATTCCCATTGAGGCAGATAGTAGGGAAAGGCCGAATAAGTCCATGTCCAAATCTGTGTTAATACAACTAATATTATAATTGTATGAGCAGCCCCCATAGATCCCCGCTTTTCATGTATTAAGTCCCAAAAGCCGTCAAAGGGATGGAAAATTACATATAAGCTATATTTTAAGGTCTTACCTAGCTGTCTTAATCTATCTTTAAAACTCTCTGCCATTATGTTCATATTTTGCCGCACCCCCTTTAACCATCTTTCTAATTTTACTTATTATCAAGGGAATAACAATCAAGGCTGCCCCACCTAAAAGCAAATACTTAATATTCTCCTCTACCCATTCCTGCCTATACTCAGCAAAGGCTTTGGAATAATTGTTTACATCACGTTTGCTCTTAAAGTACTTCATGGCTTCCTTATATTCCCCTTGACGAAGGAGGGCTCTTCCGATACCTATATATGCTAAGTCGTAATTTCCGTTTAAACGCAGTGCCTTTCTCCAATAGTCAGCAGACTCATCATAACGTCCCTCTTTATATAACTCCAAACCCTTATAAATGTAATTACCATATTCTGTTAGAGTAAACCTTGTGACAGATAATGATCTATTATCTAAAACAAATAGGTCAGTACCCATACTTTCTATGGAAATGGGATATTGAAAATACCCTAACTTATTACCTACACCACCAAAGGCAAATAACAAATTACCTTGAAAGTCATATCCAAAAATTCTTCCTCTGTTACGATCTAGGCAAAAATAAGTGTCATTTTCCATAGGAACCACATCTTCAAATCTAGATGGTCCGCTTATATCACCGCCGGATCCCCACTGAATATCACCTATAGGCGGTTCATAACCGTTTCTAACCAATATATCTGCACCAATGGAATTTAACATACGAACAGGATAAACCGTTTTGTTTGCCAATTGACCCGGTGTAAATGTGGTCATTGTTGCATACAAGAAATCATCCTTATCTATGGCAAGATTAGAATACTCAGTGGGTACAAATTGAATCATTCTTTCCCTTTGTTCTTTTGTCATCAACCTCTTTACCAGTGCCTGAAAAAAGGTTGCTTTTACAGGATTTGCTCCTGTAAAATTCGTAAAATTACCCTCTTTATCATATTCCATAAATCCTTGGTTTACATTGGCTGCCAAAACAAATAGCCGTCCCGATGAATCCCCCACACATTTTAAGGGTGCAAAATTTGTTTCCCCAAGCACCGTGGGATCATCGGGTTTTACATAGGTTTTTATTACATTCAAATCCTTGTCCGTATGCAGTACCCGGTTATTATCCGTATCACAAATATATAGTTCACCTTTTTTATCTACAAAGACATCGGAGGGATTAAGAAAAGTACTTTCCTGTCCGTTTATAAAAACCTTGTCTATAACTTGGACAAGTTCAAAATATTTATTTACTACTACAATTCTGTTGTTGCCGGTATCCACTATATATAAATAATTATCCCTTACAAATAAGGATTTGGGATTATTAAAATCCCCTATTCCCAGCTGGGATCCAAGGAGCTGGGCTTGCGGTGTATATGCATCCGGTGATTCTAACTGATAACCGAAATACTCATAAGTATAAGTATAAGATTCTGATTCTGCCGATACCTTTGCCTTCGGACTTAACACCAATGTCAGCAGTAATAGGCATACAATATATTTCTTAACTGGTCTTCCCATATTATCACCTCACTCCTTAATTCCCGAACTGGCCATGGTTTCTATAATACTGCTTTGAGCCAAGATGAAGAAAAGTAAGGGTACAATTAGGATAAATAGTGTTACTGCCGCACTTACCCCAGCCCTTGCTATTATTCCACCGGTTACAACCTGGGAAAGGGCATAGGGCAAAGTTTTTAGTTCCTCATCATATATAAAGTTAGAGGCTCTTGTATTCCACAAATTTAAAATGGAAAATATGGACAGGGTCAAGGAGGCCGGCTTAACTAAGGGCAAAATTATTTTAATAAAAATCCTTACTTCCTTGGCACCGTCTACTTTAGCCGCTTCAATTAATACATCCGGTATCTGTTCCATAAACTGCTTCATCAAAAACAAACCTATGGGAGCAGCAAAGGCTGGTACAATTATTGCCCAATATGTATTAACCCATCCCAACTTTGTCATAACAAGATAGTTTGGTATTGCCATAACCTGGGGGGTGAACATCAGAGCACTGACAACTATGGTAAAAAACAATTTACTTCCGGGAAATCTGTATTTGGATAGCACATATGCAGCCATAGAAGCTACTATTAAGTGTCCTAAAGTACCAACCACTGTTATAAATACAGTATTAAATATGTACCGTGAAAAGGGAACCCAGGTTTTACCCATTAGGACAAATAAATCCGCAAAGTTATCTAGGGTCGGTTTGCCAACCCATAGCTTCGGAGGAAATAAGAATATCTCATCTAATGGCTTAAAAGCACTGTTTACTGCATAAACTAAAGGCAAGATAAAGAACCATCCAAATACTAACAGCACCAAGTAGACGAAGAAATCGCCCCATCTTGACCTATTCGGTTTTCTCTTTTTTAACTTAATCATATTAAATCTTATCTCCCTTTTTTATTCTTAACCTAAGATGGACAATGGTTAATCAAGTTCCAACTTTATTCAACATGGCGTTAACTGCCTTTTTAGACAGTATCATAGCCAAGAATAGAATTGTTGCTATGGCAGAGGCATAACCCATATCAAATCGAAGTGAACCATAGTCCATTAGGTGGGTTACCACTGTACTGGCTGCATAGTCTGTACTGGGGAAACCACAAAGTGCATTAGCAACCTCCCCTACTGTAAAGGACTGTGTAATTGCCATAACTGCACCAAAGAGCAACATTGGTTTCATATTGGGAAGAGTAATATACCACAACTCCTGCCAGCGGTTTTTAATTCCGTCCACATAACCTGCCTCATATTGATCTTGGCTTATGGTCTGAAGCCCTGCAATAAAGGATAGAAAGCCATTACCCAAACTCATCCACAGCACAACTATAATAACAACAGTCATCATATATTTTGGATCTGTCAGCCAAAATATAGGTTGGCTGGTTATTCCCCAATCCATCAGGTAAGCATTGGCCCATCCATATGAGTCACTGCTAAATAAGGTTCCAAACAGCATAAACATATTGACGCCGATGGATGGGGCAAAGAATATCAAGACAAAAATTGATCTTAAAACCCTCGGTAATTCATGGATTAACCATGCAAACAAGAAGGACATAAGGTATCCCACCGGGCCTGTAATAACAGCCAGAAGGAATGTATTCTGCACCGAAATCAAAAAGACATCATCGGCAAGAAGAAGATTAATATAGTTTTGCAATCCGATAAAATCCGGGGGATTTAAAACATCATAATATGTAAAACTATAGAATATTGAAATTACTACCGGCACAACGAAAAACACCGTAAAAAGCAAGGCATAGGGAAGTAAGAAAGCATACTGAACCCTGGATTTCCAAATGCTTTTTATGGTATAAGAAGCTTGTCTTTTCTTCCTTTCCTTCCATTGATCAAACTTTGCACTCATTTTTTTACTTGCTCCCTCCTATCCCCTAATCTACATCCAGACCTAGCTCAATTCGTTTATATTTTATTTCATCATTAATGGTCCTAGTATAATCTAAAAGAGTTTCTCTGGGATCTTCTTTTTTATAAGCAACCTTTCTGTATGCATTAATCATATGACGGACTGTGGAATATCCGCCGGGAACATTTGGAGTACCAACTGTCCATTTCCATTGTTCCCTGATTATTTCTGCATCCTTATTGCTCCAAGCCAATTCTTCAAAGGCCACTTTATTGGCTGTAGCATATCTTGCCGCAGAGCCCATGATACTTTCCAGTTCACGACCAAAGCGAGTATTAGTTTCAGAACTTACCCACCACTTTAAGAAGGTCCATGAAGCATCATAATCCTTGGCATCTTTAAGGATCATACTACAGGTTCCTCCAAAAGGAACAGAACGATCTATAGTTCCATCCTCTTTTTTCGTACCGGGAACCAAGGAAAACTCCCATAATCCTCTGATTTCAGGGGCAAATACACTTAATACGTTAAAATTACTATAATCCTGAATACCTATAGGCATTTCACCGGTACGGAATCTATTAACAAAATCATACTGACTGGGTAAACTGTAATGGGTATAAAATCTGGTAAAGAACTCAAATGCTTCAACAGCTTCTTCCGAATCTAATAAAGTCCTTTTTCCATCCTCTGTATATAAACTTCCGCCCTTTTGATAAAGTAGGGCCATCATACCCGATGTATCCGGATTTTGGACACCGTTTGTTACCCTTTCCACTGAAGGCATGGCAAATTCCATATTATGCTTTTGTAACAAAGGAAGTAACTCCATTACTTCATCCCATGTATCAGGAACCTTTGCCCCTATTTCTTCCATAATATCCGTTCTATAGAACATAACACTGAAGTTTTGTGTCTCCGGTAAGGCATATATGCCACCGTCGTATTGATAGGGTACAAAAACACTCTCATGAAATTCGGATGCTACTTGATCAAAATCTTCAAATTGAGATAAATCTACTGCCGCATCTCGAATAGCATAGTCTACCGGTACATGGTTAAAGACAGATAGGGCTATATCCGGACCTGTTCCTGCAACGACAGCAGGTAGAAGGGTATTAGCATCAATTAGCTTGACATTAACCCCTATTCCATATGTAGGAGTAAATATTTCATCAATCATATTTTTTAGAATAGTTGCCTGGTCACGACCTGACAGCAGCCATACATCTATTACCTTTCCTTCCTCATATACACTTCCTAAAGTGGAATAATCTTCAAAGAATGATGCAGCAAAGGATCTTAACTCATGTGCCACCTTATCTACAAAGCTTTCCTCTACATTTGGCAATTTAGCTCCGTCTGCATTGATATATATATAATCTATATCCAACTGTGAATTGCTTAAATTTAAGGTTGAGGTACCCAGTGAGCTAATATCCATCTTAAATCCTTCCATACCTCTTGGTATTGAATCAGGATTTTTTATAAATCTTTGCAATTTTTTAGACATGTTAACAACAACCGCAGTATCGGCACCTCTTTGTCCCGTAGCTTCTTCAAGATTTTTGGTAATATCATTAAGAACTTTAATCTCTTCTTCCATAGCCGTCATAACTTCCGGATACTTAAGATCAATCCGGTAATCCCTGTACCGATCAGGTCTTGCCCCTGTAAGTACTAAGATTTTACGATATATAGAGTTAAGTCGGTATATGCTTTTATCTAACTCTGTAAGTATGTCACCTATTTTGCCCATGGTAACCTCTAGGCGGATAGTATGTTTACCTTTGGTTAAAGGAATTTTATATGGAACACCCTCTTCATCTGCAAGAGTGGTTAGCTGCCAGCCTGTGTTATATTTAAATTCAAGCTGGGCCGCTTCTTTAAATGGAGTCTGTCCGTCTATCATAACTGTTCTTACCGATACCATACCACGGTTATAATTTTGCTTAGCCTTAAAGGAAATATTATAAAAGCCATCTTCCGGTACTTCAAATTCCCATTCGATCCATTGTCCTGCTACTCTCCATTGATCTCCCCCAATACTGTTAAGCTTTATTTTAGAAGCACTATATGGCTCTGTATTAGAGGAAGCACGATCAAAAATCGCATACAAAGTAGGAGAAGATCTATATTCAGCCTCTTCCCCTTGTTTTTTATAATAAAAATCTGTATCAGTATTCTTATAGTTATTTGCATCAAAAGAGGCTATGTACTCATCATATGAAGGCAATTCTTCTTTCTGTCCAATTACAAGATTACTTATGGCTACAGGCTCACTTATAGCCACTAACCTAATAGTGTTCTTCCCCTTATTAAAATAGTAACTATAAGGTTCTATATAATAGCCCATATAATCTCTAAGATATGTACTCTCCCATCTTGGAGCTTCCGTCTGGGTTGGTCTTATTTCATTACCCCTATTATCCATCCTAATCTCACCGGCATCAGTCCACACACGGGAAAAAGTCAAGGTATCTGAACCTGAAAATGGCATAACCCCATTAATATAAAGCGCCCTTTCAATATCAATTCCTCTACCCTCTAAGGGATAGTAGTCTAAAGATATATTGTATAGCCCGGCTTCTGGAATATCTACTTCCCATTCCACAAAACCTTCTTCATGGGATACAACTACATCTTTTTTACCTAAGTACTCATTATAGGCATCAGTCTTTTCTGCTAAAGAATAGTTTTTAATATCAACCACTATCATATGATTAGGCTTTGAGGCTTCTTTATACCTTTCAAGATAAGCACTGTAGATGTCATCCCTCCCCACAATTTCTTCAGTTTCTACCGGCTTTATGTCTTCACTTGTTAGTGAAGCTTCATAACGTTCATTTGCAATCCTAACATAAATTGAATAACCTATTATTGCAGATACAATAAGCAGTATGAAGTAGAAACTTTTTTTCTTAAAAATAGACGCAACTGACATATCCTGTTCCTTCCTTCTTTGTATATATTGTATATAATTAATTACAAAATTTACATAATGTATATTTAGTCTATCCCATATTTTGCTTTTTTGCCTATCATTTTTTGCGGTTTATTTGCCATCTATTGCTAATATTTTGTGTGAAGTTACTATTTTCAATTTACTATTATTTTTTTACCCGGTTTACTAATTTAGCTAAATATACTAGAATAAAGTTATAAAGCATACTAGAAAACATTATATATTTTTGTGCTTGTTCTGAATAATTTTCTTCTTGTTACTAATCTGAAATAGCAATATTTACTTATTAACTTAATTGTCTGACTTGTTAGTTTTTACATTACAACTAGATTTTGTGCATAATTTATATTTTCCCCCTATTCTACCTATTATTATAGTATTTTCTAAGCGTCTAAATAAAAATCATTTATGGAATCCTATAAGAAAGGAGATTTATATGAGGATTTTAGACGGTATTTATGAAAAAGTAGATTACCAAAATAATTCACCGATTCTTTTGCACACTAATAAGGAGGTTGATAGTTACCCAGCCCATTGGCATACTGCTGTGGAAACCATTATGCCAATTAGTAATATCTACACTGTTGTAATTGGAAAGACTACATATCTTTTACATGAAGGGGATATTCTTATAATTCCACCGGGTGAACTCCATGAACTAATTGCTCCTAATGATGGAACAAGACAAATCCTCTTATTTGACTATTCTTTAATAAACGGCCTTAAGGGTATATCAAATATTTTTACTGTTCTAAACCAGCCCAGACTTATTACCTCACGGAATGAACCTGAAATAAACGCAGAACTTGTTAAAATCTTTCATGAGATTACAAATGAGTATAATAGTAATAAGAGCCTAAAAGAAGCTGCTATTTATTCATTAATTATTAAGATGTTCGTAATTTTAGGACGTAAATATATGAACACAGAACATATCTTTCCTGATGTCAAACTAAACAAACAGAAGGAATATATCGAAAAATTTAACTTGATTTTCGATTATATAAATGAAAACTTTATGGAAGAAATCTCTTTAGATACCATTGCAGATGTGGCAGGATTTAGTAAATTCCATTTTTCCCGCTTGTTTAAGCAGTTTACTGATATGTCTTTTTATGATTATTTAAATCAAAGGCGTGTCAAGGAAGCAGAAAGACTTTTACTTAACCCCAACTTATCTATCACCGAAGTAGCCATGCGTTCAGGTTTTTCAAGCATTTCTACATTTAACAGAGTCTTTAAGACTTTTAAGCAATGTACACCCACAGAATTTAAAAATCTATACCAGCGTCGCAACCGTATAAAACAAAGTATACATATGCTAAACTCAAAATAAGTACAGACCCCACCGAAATTAAGTAATAAACACTTTATACTTTATAAGATATAATTTAACTATTACTTATATGAATATATATAAGTAATAGTTTTTTATCTAGTAACTTTATTTTTAAAAGTTACTTGACTATATAAATATTCTATGATATTATAAAGCAAATTTATGTTACATATTGCAACTTTTTAACAAGCTATAATAAGGAGATGATTTATGTTAGATAATCTACTATCCCTAGATAATATTAGTTTTTTATTGGTTTTTATTGAAGGGTTTTTATCCTTCTTATCTCCCTGTGTAATTCCCCTAATACCTATTTATATGAGTTATTTGGCAGGTAATGCAAAACAAACCGATGAGGAAGGAAGAATTACCTATAAACAGACTGCTGTATTTATTCATACAATATTTTTCGTCTTGGGAATTTCTTTTGCCTTCTTCCTATTAGGAATGACATTTACCGCATTAGGAACATTCTTTAAGACAAATCAACTCCTATTTACTCGTATAGGAGGTATACTTATTATAGCCCTTGGCCTTTATCAAGTAGGTCTTTTAGACATAAAATTCCTACATAAGGAACGTAAACTTCGACTAAACTTAATTAACCGGCAGATGAATCCCTTGGCAGCTTTTATTATGGGATTTACCTTTAGTTTTGCCTGGACCCCCTGTGTGGGACCTGCCTTATCCTCAGTGTTAATATTAGCCTCCGGTGCTAAAAGTTCCTTGATAGGTAATCTTTTAGTCCTCATCTACGCAGTAGGTTTTATTATTCCCTTCCTGCTTCTGGGACTTTTCACCTCCCAGGTTCTAAACTTTTTAAAAAGCAAACAGAAACTACTTAAATATACTGTGAAAATTGGGGGAGTCATTTTAATTCTTATAGGTATTATGACTTTTACAGGATGGATGAATGGTATTTCAAAATATCTTAATAAGATATCTCAACCCTTAGGTAGTAAACAGGAGGAGCAAAATGAAGATACCATTTCAGATAAGGAGATATCAAAAGATGATAATTCAAATGATGATAATTCCCCTAATAATACATCAGAAGAAAAAGAAAAGTTTCCTGCTATAGATTTCACCTTAAAGGATCAATATGGTAATGAACACACTTTATCCGACTATAAAGGCAAGGTGGTTTTCTTAAATTTTTGGGCTACTTGGTGTAACCCATGTTTAAGGGAGATGCCAGATATAGAGAAAATCTACAAGCAGTATGGCAAAAATCAAGAGGAGGTAATTATTCTAGCTGTTGCCAATCCCTCTAGCGATGAATATCCTAACAATGCTGATGTAAGCAAGGATGAAATTATAGCCTTTCTTGATGAAAATGGATATACATTTCCTGTTGTATTTGATGAGACCGGTAACTTGCTTAGTGAATATTTAATTTCTGCATTTCCAACTACCTTCTTAATTGATAAAGAAGGCAATATTTCTGGATATGCCCCGGGTATGCTTACCAAGGATATGATGGATAATGTTATAGAACAAACTCTAAATTCAACCCAGTAAATTATTATTTTTATGATTTTTAAAATATGATAAAGGAGTAAACCATGAAAAACCTATATAATCTTCCCTGTAGTATTGCACAAGCCCTAAATATAATAGGAGATAAATGGACTTTACTTATTATCCGACAACTGATGCTTGGTTATGATACTTACTCAAGTATTCAAGAACGGCTAGAAGGTATCCCAAGTAATCTTCTTTCTAATCGCCTAAAAGCCCTTGAACAAGATGGACTGATAACTGCCAAGCTTTATCAAAGCCATCCACCTAGATATAGATATTTGCTTACTGAAAGCGGCCGGGACCTATCTGATGTCTTTAACAGCATCATACTATGGGGAGAAAAGAACTTGCAAAAATGTCATAAGAAACTGACTCACTCAGATTGTGGTCATAAAATAGAATTAACTTATTATTGCCCTAAATGTAATAAAACAATAAATCGGGAGGATATAGTCGTAACTGATTCTAAGCATGATTAAATTATTTTGCATATTATTAACTTTTCACCTTCTAAATGGATAATTTATATATTTTTAGTAATACTAAGCTAGGAGGTGATTATCATGATTACAAATGTATCATTAACTACAAAAGAGCAATATCTGCTTCAGGATCAAAAGTCCCACGAACAACAATGCGTCCTAAAATACGATAATTATGCCAATCTGGCGTCGGATGCTCAACTTAAGTCCATATTCACAACCCTAGGTCAAAAGGAAAAAGAGCATTTACAGACTATCAACCAATTATTAAACGGCCAAATTCCCAACATCACTAGTCAAGGGGGCTCAAGTTCACAGTCACAAAATCAACTGCAACAACAAGGCCAACAACAAAACCAACAACAGCAAAGTCCTATGGCCATGTCAGGTCAACCTTCTATGCAGCAATCTGCAAGTAACACTACTAATTTAACAGATAAAGATATGTGCACAGATATGCTTAGTACCGAAAAATATATATCCGGAACCTATGATACAGCCATTTTTGAATTCAAAGATCCAAGAATTAGAGATGTGCTGAACCATATTCAAAAAGAAGAACAAAAACATGGAGAAACTATTTTCCAATACATGCTAAGCAAGGGAATGTATACACCACAATAATTTTCTCCTCTTGTAATAAGCGGCCAATAAAACTGCTTATTATAAGAGGAAATTTTTTTAACTGTTATGTACTTTCTCCCATTTGTTGGTTTTGTACTAATATGTCCTAATAAAATCCTAAAACTTCAACAAAAGAAGCCTTAATCATTGTAAAATATATCCGCATTGTAAGTTAAATTTTAGACAATCTAAACAAAATGGAGGATTATAAGATGAAGAAAATATTATCTTTAGTCATATGCTTAGCATTAGCTACGACTATGCTAACAGCATGCAATAACGCCGGCAATAACAATAAAGGCGTAAAGACTGGTCTTGCTGTAATAAGCAGTGCTGCTAAGTCCAGTGAAGCAACTACCGAAGCAAATGGTAAAGTACAAGTTGACTCTACAGCTGTTGGTGTTCTTGTAGATGACAAGGGTGTAATTACAAACTGTGTAATTGACGTAATTCAGTCTATCTATGACTATTCAGCTACCGGTGAGATTCTTACTGATTTAGGCACAACTTTTATCAGCAAAAAGGAATTAGGGGATGCTTATAATATGAAATCCACTTCACCTATCGGTAAAGAGTGGTTTGAGCAGGCTGAAGCCCTTGAAAAATATGTAACCGGAAAGACTCTTGAGGAAGTTAAAGGTATCGCTGTTGATGGCGGCTATCCTACTGAAGAGGATTTAACAAGCTCTGTTACAATGAATATTGCTACTATTATTGATGCTATTGAAAAAGCTGTTAACAATGCAAAAGATTTAGGTGCAAAAGAAGGGGATAAGTTAGGTCTTGGTCTTACTTCCACTGCACACAAGAGCTCAAAGAATGCTTCTGAAGAAGGTGACGGTTTAGTTCAGGCTTACACTCACTATGGACTTGTATCCTTTGATAAGGATGGCAAAATTACCAGCAGCATTATTGATGCTTCTCAGACCAACGTATCCTTTAATACTGAAGGAAAGATTACTTCCAACCTTGAAGATACATTCAAAACTAAAAATGAACTTGGATATGATTATAATATGAAAGACAGTTCCTCTATCGGCAAGGAATGGTTCGAACAGTCTGAAGCATTCAGCAAATACATAAAGGGTAAGACTGTTGAAGATGTTAAAGGTATTTCCTTAGATTATGGAGTACCTACCGATGAGGATTTAGCAAGTTCAGTTACAATAACAATTACAGATTACATCACCGTTGTAGAAAAAGCCGCAGCAGTTGCAAAGTAATAGAAGTTATCAACTAATATTAATTACTAAATAAATATACTTGAATTTAGAATTAAGCATTGGGGTTGCAAACATATTAGAATTAAAATGTTTTGCAATCCCTTATTTTTATGTTATTCTAGCCATATAATAAACTTATAACTTTAAAGATATCCATTGATACTACAGGAGTTTAAAAATGAAAAAATCGATAGCATTATCTCTTTTCTTAATAATAGGACTTCTTGCATCTTCCTGTGATAAAGCAGCAAAAAAATATGAGGGTAGCTTTCTTGTCTTATTTAATACAGTAACAGAAATAGTGGCTTATACAAAAGATGAAGAAGAGTTTAGAGAATTGGCTAATTTTATTTACGCCGAACTGGAAGAATACCACCAATTATATGATAAATATAATTCCTATGATGGGATAAATAATATAAAAACTATAAATGATTATGCCGGCAAAGAACCGGTAAAAGTAGACCAAAGAATAATAGATTTGCTGAAATTTTCTATCTATGCAAATGAACTATCTAAGGGTAATGTTAATATAGGTATGGGTTCTGTACTGGAAATATGGCATGACTATCGTAGTCTTGGAATAGATAATCCCACAGAGGCAAAGCTTCCTCCCATGGAACTACTTGAAGAAGCTGCAAGTCATACTAATCTTGATAACCTAGTAATAGATGAAGCTAATTCCACGGTATTTTTAAAAGATAGTAAGATGCGCCTTGATGTAGGGGCCATTGCAAAAGGGTATGCTACGGAGCAAATAATTAAAGCTGCCTTAGACAGAGGATATACAGACTTTTTATTAAGTGTAGGCGGAAATGTCCGGGCAGTAGGAGGAAAGGGCAAAGAAAAAGCCCCTTGGGGTGTGGGTATACAGAACCCTGATAAAGAATCAGAAGAAAATATTCTATATACCCTTAATTTAAAGGACTTATCCCTTGTTGCCAGCGGAAACTATGAAAGATATTACACGGTAGAGGGTAAAGAATATCATCATATTATTGACCCCAAGACACTTATGCCATCAGAATACTTTACAGCCGTATCAATTGTATGCCACGATTCCGGCATGGCTGATTTACTCTCCACTGCAATCTATAATATGCCCTTTGAAGAAGGACTTGCCCTTATCGAAGGCTTAAAAGATACTGAAGCACTATGGATATTTCCTGATAAATCAATAAAATACAGTTCAGGCTTTGAAGCCTTAATAAAAAAATGATTTATCCACAAGAACCTTAAAATAATGGGTCTTTATCAACATTATATTAGCTATGCGTTAATAATCCCTTTAATACTTTCACTTATCCTTCTGGCCACATAAGGGTTATTCATGGTATATAGATGAATTCCATCTACTCCTTGTGAGATTAAATCTACAATTTGATCAACGGCATAGGCTATTCCTGCTTCCCTGATAGCTTCAGGTGAATGTTCAAAACGCTGCATCATCTTAGTAAACTTAGAAGGAAGGCTGGCACCGCATAAGGTCACCATTCGTTCAATCTGAGCTTTATTAATAACAGGCATAATTCCTGCTTGAATCGGAACCTTTACCCCCGCCTTCCTAACCTTTTCTAAAAAGTTATAAAAAAGGTCATTATCAAAAAAGAGCTGTGAAATTAGATGCCCGACTCCGGCATCTACTTTTATTTTTAAGTTCTCAATATCTTTTTCTATATTTTCCGCCTCAACATGGCCTTCCGGATAACAGGCACCGGATATGTAGAATTCTCCTCTATTTTTAATATACTGCACCAGTTCACTGGCATAGGAAAACTCTTTTTTAGCCGGTATATCAGGGTTAATATCACCTCTTAGGGCCAGAATATTTTTTACACCATTTTCTTTAAGCCGATCTAAAATCAGCCCAATCTCTTCCTTTGTATTATTAACGCAAGTTAAATGAGCTAAGGGTACAATTCCATATGTATTTAATATAGTGGAGGCAATATCACATGTGGAATTATCTGCAGCATTCCCCCCTGCTCCATAGGTTACACTAATAAAATCCGGTTGAAGCTCCTTTAAATCGTCCAGTGTTTTGTATATTGTATCTATAGAACTGGTCTTTTTTGGGGGGAAAATTTCCAAAGAGAATACGACCTTCTTTTTTTGAAATAAAGATGCTATTTCCATTAAGTTTACTCCTTTCATACAAACCATTTGAAACTTTTTCTAATTGTATCCACAATAGCAAATTATGTCAAGACATCAATATAGCAATCTTTCAATATTTATAATATCCCCCTCAGTATTTCCCTCAATAAAATTAATTACCGTATCCAAAATCTTATCTGCATGGGCACTACTGCTTGTTATACAGGCAATCCCAAGGACTATGCTCTGATGAAGATCTTGATCTTCCACCTCAGCTATGGATACATTGAATTTATTTTTCACTTTAGCACATAGGCTTTTTACAACCATACGCTTTTCTTTTAAGGAGTGAACCCAAGGTGCATATATTTTTATCCTGACAGTTCCTACTACCATAATCATCCCTCTATTTCATAACTTCATAACCTTCTATAATTACTATGCTTACAAATCTACTATTTTATAAAAGTAATGTCAAACATTTAATTAAAATGAATAAGCATTTTTTATTTGTATAATATAAATAAAAAAATATTTAGAGGAAAATGTATGAACACCGAAAAAAGACTGACAAAAGCATACAAAGAAGCCACAATTGAATACTTTGATAAAGATTCTAAATATGTTATTTTTAGTGACACACACCGGGGCGATGATAGTGTATCCGATGAATTTGCCCGTAATCAGGTGATTTTTCTTCATGTTCTAAATTACTATAATAAAAACGGCTATATATATGTAGAGGCAGGGGATGGGGATGAACTTTGGGAACATAAGAACTTTAATCATATTCGCCTTGCCCATAAGGATATTTTTATAGTATTAAAAAAATTTTATGAAGCAGGAAGACTTAGAATGCTCTATGGTAACCATAACATTTATCTTAAAAACAAGAAATATGTAGAAAAAAATTATTATCAGTTTTATGATGAGTATAATCAAAAAAAGGTAAACCTCTTTCAGGGTATAAAGCCTATGGAAGCCTTGGTCTTAAAACACCGGATAACAAAACAAGAAATTCTTATTGTTCATGGACATCAAGGTGATTTAATAAATGACCAGTTCTGGTATATATCAATGATTCTTTTACGATATTTTTGGAGGTTCTTGCATATAGTAGGCTTTGAAAATCCCTCCAGTCCCGCAAGAAATTTATATAAAAGGCATAAGGTTGAAAAAAACTATAATAAGTGGATTAAGAAGCATAAAATAATGTTAATTTGCGGCCATACTCACAGAATTAAATTTCCTAAGAAAAATGATCTGCCCTACTTTAACACAGGATGTTGTATTAACACCAGGGGAATACCGGGTATAGAGATAGTGGATGATACTATTTTAATGGTGGATTGGAGAGTTAAAGCTGATGAAAATGGTAACATGCGAATTGAAAGAACTATAGTAAGAGGTCCTGAGCCTATTGAAAGATATAATTGTAAGAATATCGGCAATTTTAGTAATGATTCTAATTGCAGTCAAATAGATAGTTAGCTATATTTATCAGGCACAATTTCATATAAATACAATAATATGGCAATATAAATGTAACTTTACTTGGAACAGGGTTTGAGTTATACTGTCTCTAAAAGTAAAGATCTATTTTTGCAATATATGAAAGTGAGGAAGTAGCATGAAGATAGTAGTATTAGCAGGGGGAACCAGTCCCGAACGAGATGTATCTCTTTCTACAGGAAAGATGATTTATAAAGCTTTAAAAAATAAGGGACACCAAACCATACTATTAGATGTATATTTAGGTTACGAAGGAGATACAAGTAATCTATTTGATATAGAAAAAGACTGGGCCGAAGGAATCGGCAATATCGGTACCTATAATCCAGATATAAAGGAAATTAAAGCCCTAAGAAAAGGCAATCCAGATCACTTCTTCGGACCGGGGGTACTGGAAATATGCGACATGGCAGATATCGTATTTTTAGCACTCCACGGGGAAAACGGTGAAGACGGCAGAATCCAGGCTGCCTTTGACCTAATGGGTATTAAATATACCGGTACCGATTATGCCAGCAGTACCATTGCTATGGATAAGGCTGTCTCCAAAGAACTGTTTACATATTATAATATCCCTAGTCCTAAAGGTATCTATGTTAGAAAGGGAGAAGAATATACTTGGGATAGCTTTCCTTGCGTTGTTAAGGTAAATAATGGTGGTTCCAGTGTAGGTGTATCCATTGTGCATTCAGCTGATGAAATGGATGCTGCCATTGATAATGCCCTATCCTATGGGGACCAACTTATTATAGAACAATATATTAAAGGTAGGGAGTTTTCTGTAGGAGTAATTGACGGAAAGGCTTTACCTGTTATTGAGATTGCCCCTATTTCAGGTTTTTACGATTATAAAAATAAATATCAGGCAGGCAATGCCATTGAAACATGTCCTGCTGACCTTGATGAGGCCATATCAAAACAGATGCAGGATTTTGCAGTAATGGTATTTAAGGCTCTTCGCCTAAAAACCTATGCCCGAATGGACTTTTTATTAAATGATAAAAATGAAATCTACTGCCTAGAAGCAAATACCCTTCCCGGTATGACCCCTACATCCTTACTTCCCCAAGAGGCCAAGGCTATAGGAATAGATTTTGAAGATTTATGCGAATTAATAATAGATATTTCCTTGAAAAAATATAATAAATAAAACGAGGGATAATCATGAAAAATATGACTTTGTCAAATATAGCAAAAGCTTGCCAGGGTAGGCTTATCTTAAATAACCACCATGATACAACCATAAAAGGTGTAGAAATTGATTCTAGGAAAATAGAAAAGGATTATCTTTTTATAGCTCATAAAGGTGCAAGGGTTGACGGTCATGACTATATAGAAACAGCTTATACAAAAGGTGCTATTGCAGTAATCTGCGAGAAAGCTCCGGCTAATGTCGATATGCCATATATATTAGTTAATGATAGTCTAACTGCATTAAAAGATATTGCCACTTGGTATCGTATGCAGCTTGACATTCCGGTAATCGGTATATCAGGCAGCGTAGGAAAAACCAGCACTAAGGAATTTGTAAGCAGTGTCTTGTCTCAAAAATACCGGGTTTTAAAAACCCAAGGAAATTACAACAATGAAATCGGTCTACCACTAACCGTACTGCAAATTAAAGAGGAACATGAAATTGCAGTCTTAGAAATGGGAATCAGTGATTTTGGAGAAATGCACAGGCTTAGTAATATTGCAAAGCCCGATTATTGCCTGCTTACCAATATAGGACAATGTCACCTTGAGAACTTAGGCTCAAGAGAGGGTATCTTAAAAGCAAAATCAGAAATGTTTGACTTTATGAATAAGGATGGCAGTGTTATTTTAAATGGGGACGATGATATGCTCTCTACCATCCCACAGGTTAAGGGAAAAATCCCCCTAAGATATGGACTTAGTCCTAATAACCATGTATATGCCGATAATATTATATCCCATGGTCTTTTGGGAAGCAGCTGCCATATACATATTAAAGATGAAATTATACCTGTAAAGATTCCTATGGCCGGCCGTCACATGATTTTAAATGCCCTGGCTGCTGCAGCCCTAGGCTCAGTCCTTGGCCTTACCAATGCAGAAATCTCCCAAGGGATAGAACAAATACGGCCTGTCAGCGGAAGGAACAATATTATAAGTACTGATAAATGGACTATAATCGATGATTGTTATAATGCCAATCCTGTATCAATGAAAGCTGCCATAGATCTTTTAGTTATGGCAGATACAAGACAGGTGGCTATCCTAGGAGATATGGGAGAATTAGGCCTTAAAGAAGAATACCTCCATAAGGAAATTGGTATATATGCTGCCTCAAAAAATATAGATATAATTATCTGTCTTGGTAAACTCTCATCCCATATGTATAAGGGTGCTAAAGAAATATTAGTTAGCAATAATGATAGATTGTTCTACTTTGAAACTTTGGATGGCTTAATAGAAGCACTTCCTTCCATATTAAAAAAAGATGATACTATTTTAGTAAAGGCTTCTCATTTTATGGGCTTAGATAGGCTTGTAGAAAAACTTCAGGCTTAAAGATATAAATAGATGCATGGTATAAATTTAAAAATACCCATGCATCTATTTTATTTACTATTATAATGCAAATTTTTATTATGTGCCTAAATAAATAATCCTTTTTTAATAAAATTTAATAGGTCTCATAATGTATTCTAGTTGGATCAAAACGATCTACAAACTTATTCTCCTGCCCTTCTTCCGGATATCCAATGGCAATTACACAGAAAGGCTTTATTTTGCTTTTAAGTCCATATACGTCAGCTATAAATTTCATTCTATCTTCCATAGGAGCAACTCCAAGCCATACGGATCCCAGTCCCAGATAAGCTGCTTCCAATAAGATATTTTGTGTGGCTGCTGCTAAGTCTTGTTCCCAATGATGCTGTAATCTCATTCTGTCCTCATTGCCTAAAACCACTATGGCTAAAGGTGCCTCTGCTACCATCTTAGAGTATGCACTGATTTCTGAAAGTTTTTTTAGATTGTCTTTGTCCCGGACTACAATAAATTCCCAAGGTTGTTGATTAGCTGCTGATGGTGCCTGCATAGCAGCCCTAAGAATTTTTTCAATCTTCTCTTCTTCCACAGCCTGCTTCTTATACCTGCGTATACTTCTTCTGTTAAAAATAACCTCCATTTATTTTCCTCCTTAACATGGTATTTTTATATTTAGACAAGCAACAAGATTCTTAAGTATGATGTCCTAATTATATCATAAAAATGATAGGATTTAAGATTTCATAATATTTTTTACAATCCTCAGCATACTAATATCAAATACTACTTGTAAAGGGGAATAAAATTGAGAAAATTATTGTATATTACTGTTAATTCAAAACCAGAAAATCTATCAGCCTGTAAAACCGTAGGAAGAGCCTTTGTAAATAATTTTATTAAAAAACATCCGGATTTTACCATAGAAGAGTTAGACTTATATAAAGCCCATATACCAAGACTTGAATATCAGTACTTTCAAAGAAGAAATTGCATTATTGATGAAGAGGCAAGGAAAAAACTACCGGAAAAGGAGCAAAAAGAGGTTCAAAGAATCGTTAAGTTATGCGATCAATTTATAAGTGCTCAAGTATATGTTATAGCGGCTCCCATGTGGAGTTTGTCCTTTCCTGCTCCCTTAAAAGAATATATTGATTGTATTATTCAAGAAAGCAAAACAATTACATTCCCTGAAAAGGGAAGCAAACCGGAAGGTCTTCTAAATGATAAACCTAGGACTGTTATCTATATTCAGTCTTCCGGTGCAGAAATCCCCTGGGTTATGAGACCTATACTTAACAGAGGTTTAAATTATATTGAAGATATAATGAAATCCATGGGTATAAGCAACTTTGAAAGACTCTTAGTGGACGGAACCGGCACCACAGAAATAGAAAGATTAGAGGCTATTAATAAAGCAAAGATTAAAATAGATGATATAATAGAAAAGATAGAACTTAAAGAAACCATGCTTGTTTAAATATAAAGATGAGACTGTTTAGGTTATTAACTAAGCCGGATACAGTCTCATCATTATATATCATCATCAATCTTTGTTTGCAAATATTTTAAACATATTATCACTGCATAGATAATTTGTCAAGGATTTCCTGATAAAGTGCTTGTGTCTCATTTATATCAATGAGATTAAAGATTACTGTCCCATTATCGGTATATAAATAAATGAATGGAGGATTATCAGCATCAACAAACAATTTTACCGAACCCAGTTCCTTTGTTTTGAAATGTCCTTTTAGTTTTGAACCTATTGCTGAACCATTGGTTCTTAACTGAATACTTGGCAATGTATCTTTTAACTGTACCTGCTCGATACTTTCCCATCTATAGAGATTACCATACATACCATGTATTTGTAACCCATCATCCATAATACTTATCTTGCTTGGTTTCAGTGAAAAAAACATAACACAGGCTACAAAAATTAGGGAGATAACTACAATACCCATAGGTAAGGCCATTTGCTTCCATGCTCCCTTACGTAATGTACCGTCTTCATGGAATATATGCTTATCAAACTTTTGACCCCTAATTAAAATATAAATTGTTGAAGTTGCAAAAAATATTATAACCAAGGATGTAAGCCATTTTAATTCTAAGCCATACAAGGCCCCTGCTAAGATAAAAAGGCCACCGTTAATATAGGCATATATGCCAAGCAAACGGGCAAGCCCTTTTATATCGACTTTTTCCTTTTTCTCTTTTGACATAGTATTATATCCTGATATTAGGAAATACCATTTAAATACATGAACCCCCAAACCTATGCCAATTAATATGATACCTACTATTATTAAGAGCCACATTCTAAATCTCCTTTGTAAAATTAAGCTAACATATCATGGTAATCTTCATTCTTTTCCATTTGTACCTTAACAAAAGAACACTGGGGAATAATTTTCTTATTTTCCTTCCTCGCCCATTCTATAAGCTCTTTCAGCAAGATTTTTCCTACTCCTCTACCTGAAAGTTCATCTGATACATAAGTTCTATCCACAATTATTTTATTATCATCCTGTGGAATAAATGTTATTTCAGCTAAAGGACTATCTTCTGAGTCTCCTATATAAAAACCTTTACTTCCTTTCTTAATTTCCAATATAGTCCCACCTCCTAAATAGTTTGCACTATAATTATACCACATATATAGCTTGCTACCTAGAATAAACCTTTATGATTATTGGATAATTTTCTAAGATTATCTATGTTACAGAACTTGACATTGTGCTACTTTACAAAGTACCAAAAAATATGAACACAATACAATAAGGTATCATGTCCCCATCTGTTTTACTTATTTACCAATAATATATTTGACACCATGTTTTATTCTGAAGTATCAGACTTGACACTGCCTATTATAAAAAAAGACTTTCTATGATATTTAAGATTTTACCATAGAAAGCCTATTATCTTTTAATATTTACTTGGCCGTCAATCAAATTCCACTCTTAAAACTTCTCCGGTGATTGCATCAATTTCAATCTGATATGTTATTCCTTGTGTAGTGATAATAGCAACCTCATAAACTATAAATCCATTCTCAGTATCTAATTCAGCTTTTATAACTTGGCCGTCAATTTGATTATTGGCAATTTCTATAGCAGCCTGTATAGAAATTATAGTTTGCCCATTATTTAAATAATTTCTAGATGGTTCAAATTGATTATAAAACATAAAGATCACCTAACTTATGGTATATTATAATTTACATTATATTCATTATCTGTGTTAAGTGACATCTCTATGTTTCTATGTCCTTATATGTTTTATATTCCCTTAATGATATTATCTTTAATTTATATCACAGACTATACCATTTAACTTAAAACTACTAGGCTTATTATTAGTTCCATTATGGCTGATATTAAAACCAAAGGTTACACTACCGCCATTGGCCCCTATATTTCCGTTATAAGAAAGATTTTTTGCGGTTACTGTGGAACCGCTTGATGTGTATGTGGCGTTCCACATATTTGTAATTTCCTGTCCACTGGGAAAATCCCATTCTAAAACCCAACCATCAATAGCTGTGGAACTGTTATTAGTAATGGTAATACTAACAGTTGATCCTGTATCCCAATTATTTTGCTCATAAGATACAGTAATTTTATTATCCTGATTTGGTCTAGGTGTAGGTGTGGGATCTCCAGGCCTTGGTGTCGGGGTGGGCACTTGGGGTGTGGGTGTCGGAGTTATGATAGGAGTCGGTATTGTCACAGGCTTCATATTTCTGCTTACAAACTTACCTGATTCAGATAATTGTGCATCAGTCCATCCACCGTTTGTGCTGGCTCCGCCCCTTAATGCGGCTGAAACCTCATTCTTATCACATAAGGACCAGTTACACCAACTTAACTTTCTTGCATCCATAAAGTCAATCCATCTTTGTGCCTCTGCAAGATATGGTCCCCCATCACCTGTGGCATCAGAAGTTCCCCATTCACTAATAAAAACGGCTATTCCCTTTGATAAGGCGTTATCTATCTTATCCCTTAGCCACTGGGTATGGGTTCCGGCATAGAAATGACAAGCATACATAATATTTGAATATGGCAGAGGATCATTTGCTGCTATATCAACATCTTGGCTCCATGTACTGGTGCCCACAATAATTATATTATCAGGGTCAATTGCTCTGATTGCAGGTATAATATATTCTGCATAAGGCTTAATTTCCCCTGACCAGGATACTCCATTGGGTTCGTTACATATTTCATAAATCACATTTGGATAATTTCCATAAGTTCTGGCCATTTCTTCAAAAAAGGCTTTAGCCTGTTCCCTATGGATATTAGGGTTACCATCGCTTAGAATATGCCAGTCAATAATTACATAAATACCTGCCTCAATGGCTGCTTCTACGACTTCTTTTGTCCTAGACTTCATTAGGGATGGATTACTTATGTATCCTCTTTCTTCCGTATACATAGCTGCTCGAACTACATTGGCTCCCCAGGCATTTTTCATAAAGTTAATGCTGTCTCTGTTCATATAATGACCATACCACTGTAGTCCATGTGAACTCATACCTTTTAACTGTACAGCTTGTCCACTTGAGTTACATAATTGGTTTCCTACTACCTTTAGCTGTCCGTAGGGGGTAGCTGCTTCGACCTTTTTAGGAACAAATAAACTTGCCGCCATAAGTATCAACAGACATCCCAAAAAGGCAGAAAGACTTTTTTGTAGCCTTTTTTTCCTTATAAATTTCATGATTATAACCTCCTTATTAATTATATAGTTTTTTAGTAGCTACTTTTTAATACCTTTTTATATTATTATTGTATATGTTACAATAAATGTAATTTTTTGTCTCTGGTACTAATTTACTATTTTTGGTATTTTGACAGATTGTTGATAATTTTTTCCTTTATTTTGTGGTGATTATTTACAAATCAATCTTTCTGTGTTATTGTATTTATGGTACTATTTTCCATAATTTATAATTAATAGGAGGGTTGTTATGCAAAGAAAAGCTAAAAAAGCTATTAACTTCTTACTTGTTATGGTCCTTGCCATAACCTTAGTTTCTGCCTTTCAGTTAAAAAGTGCTTTTCCAAGAGCCGCTACTAGTGACGCAAGTGTCAGTCTGAAAGCAGGAAACACCTGGCAAAGTGCCGGAAGCACATTCTTACAAGTTGACGGAACAATTACCAACAAGGGTAAAGCTTCCATCACCAACTGGAAAGTTACTGTTCCTCTGGCCCCATCAGGAGCTGTAAACAGCTGCTGGAATATGGATTATGATTTATCTGACGGTATTCTTACTATTACACCTAGTGATCATAACCAAACTGTTCCTGCCGGCGGCTCTATAACCTTTGGTATGATTTTAACTAATCCAGGGGACTTTGATACTGAAAAAGCAACTCTAATCATCCCCGGAAGCCCTAACAATCCGGAAGATCCTACAGATCCTGCTAATCCTCAAGATCCGGATGATCCAGTAGACCCTACCAATCCGTCTAACCCTACAGCTAAGCCTGTTCCTCCTCCAACTACCGATGACTGGCTATATACAGACGGTAATAAAATTGTTGATAAGGACGGCAAAGAAGTATGGCTTACTGGGGTTAACTGGTTTGGTTACAATACAGGCACTAATATATTTGACGGTGTATGGGCATGTAACCTTAATACCACCATACGAGACATTGCAGACCGTGGTTTTAATATTCTTAGAATTCCTTTTTCTTCAGAATTAATCTTACAGTGGAAAAATGGTATCTATCCTAAAGCTAATTATAACGATTACATAAACCCTTATTTAGACGGAATGAATAGCTTGGAGATTTTCGACTATGTGGTTGGCCAATGCCGTGCCAATGGCCTTAAGATTATGATTGATATCCATAGTGCCGAAACAGATGCGGCAGGTCATTTTGCACCTCTTTGGTATACAGATAAGATATCAGAAGAGGATTACCTTGAATCCCTTGCTTGGATGGCTAATCGCTATAAGAATGATGATACCATCGTTGCTTATGATTTAAAGAATGAACCCCATGGTGCTGTAGGTGATAAGGTTCGAGCAATCTGGAACGATTCTGATGACCCAAATAACTGGAAGGCAGTGGCAGAAAAAGCTGCCTTAGCAGTGCTTTCTAATAATCCCAATGCCCTTGTTTTAGTTGAAGGTATTCAGATTTATCCTAAAGACATCAATGCCAATAGGGATTATAGCTCAAGAAATAAAGATGATTACTATAATACCTGGTGGGGTGGAAATCTTAGAGGGGTAAAAGATTTTCCTGTTGAATTAGGCAAATACCAGAACAAATTAGTATACTCTCCCCATGATTATGGTCCTTCCGTTTCAGCACAACCATGGTTTGAAAAAGATTATACCATGCAGAGTCTCTATGAGGATTGCTGGAGAGATAACTGGATGTACATACATGAAGAAGACATTGCACCGATTTTAATCGGTGAATGGGGTGGATTTATGACTGCTCCCAATATAAAATGGATGACCTTATTCCGTGATTTTATTATTGAGCATAAGCTTCATCATACTTTCTGGTGCTTTAATGCTAACTCCGGAGATACCGGTGGACTAGTTCTTCACGATTTCACCACATGGGATGAAGAAAAATATGCATTTGTAAAAGAAGCTTTGTGGCAAAAGAACGGTAAGTTTGTAGGACTTGATCATGAAATTCCTCTTGGAGCAAATGGAATTACTTTAAGCGATTATTAATAAAAATTAGTATGCCTGCAACTGGCTTTAATGCTGTTGCAGGCTACTAGTTTTCCTCCTCTTCTTTATCCTAATTCTAAATATTCCAATTTAAGTCTTTTCTTTTTTGCTTTATATCTAAAATAATCTTATCCGCCAGCTTAATAGGATCAACTTCTACTACCATTACTGACCCAAGTGTTTTTTTGGTATCTTCAAATAAATATTTCATTACATTTTTTGAACCCTGTACAGGGGGATAAACTGAATGATATGAGTTTATTCCCAAAAGCCTAAACCCAAGAGCAGCTGAAACACCCTTTTCATTAGACCATTCAGGACTTGCAAAGGCAAAAGGCATATCCTTTATATCCTTTCCAAGAAAATCAGCCAATGCTCTAAAAAGTGCAGAAGCTCTTGCATTATCAAGACATTCACCCATATGCCATACAGGGGGCAAGTCTGGTTTTAGAATTTCTCTAAGTTCTTTTCCTGCATATTCTAATGCTTTAGTATTACAATAGCCAAGTTTCAAAAGAGGAAAGGAGGCACAGCCATTGGTAAGCACAAGAATATTATTCTCAATTAGCCTATGGGCAAGATCTACTATGGCTTTTTCATATATAATTCTGGGATTATTACATCCGACTAAATTAACAACACCAGATATCTTTCCTTCTTTTAATGCCTCTGCAATTACCTTGATACTACCGTAATGACTATTAATATACTCTAGGGAAAAGCCGATTTCAGCATCCACCTCATACTGAGGTATAAAAACCGAAATATCTCTTCTTTCTTCATAACTTTTAATTGCTCTGTTAACAATAGTCTTAGCAAGACTACTAGTCTCATCTAAGTTAGAATGATGATGGTCGTATCCGTAATGCTCTGCCCCAGGAAGCCTTGCAGAATCACTGGTTGTTACAACTGTTGTTTTAAAACATTTTGCAACATCCATAATAGAGGGATATACATCCTGAACATCAGCCACCCATAAATCAATGGCTCCGGTCCCAAGCACTAATTCAGCTCCTATGGCATTAGATAAAGGAATAACTCCCTCATAACGATACATTGCAGATAGACCGGAACAACATATTCCATAAAACTGTATACCAAGAGCTCCTTTATCTTTAGCCATTTGTATAAATTCCTGACTTCTTCCCTGTCTTACAATTTCACTTACCAATAGGGGGGAGTGTCCATGAACCGCTATATTAACATAACCCTCTTTAAGGGCTCCTAAATTAGCTTTCACCGTACTTCTTACCGGTATGCCAAACAGACTATCCATAGCTATGGATGAACCTAAAACACTGCTCCAGGCAAAGGCCAGGCCACACCTTAATAGTTGTTTCATAATATTTTCCCAGTCACCGTCAGTCCCTGTACTTGTGCGATGAAAGGCTTCAAATACTTCATGATAAGCCCCTATAGGAAGTATGTCCAGGTCTTTCCATACCTCTATTCTTTCCTTAGTAGCAAAGGCTCTTAGGGTTTTGTGCTCCCCCGGTACTGTTCTTGATAAATCTTCTAAAAGTATATCAGCAAGCTCTTTTGCCAAGTCCTTAATCTCTTTGCCTTCTATATTTATTCTCAACTGAGCTGCAGCATTTTTTATCTTGCTTTCCCCTGATATAGGTATATCAAGTTTTCCTTCACCAGCAGCTTT
>Ga0209537_1000152_pt1 | contig 79379 bp, 64 predicted proteins | sample BioPla4DNA1_FD_187698 | JGI IMG/M metagenome (GOLD analysis project Ga0209537, IMG submission 187698) | Biogas fermentation microbial communities from Germany - Plant 4 DNA1 (SPAdes) (version 2) | ecosystem: Engineered > Bioreactor > Anaerobic > Digestate | place: Bielefeld, North... | reverse complement strand
TCCGAAAGTTCAACGCGCTGACCGGGGAACTGATCTGGCAGAAGGACTATGAATGCTACTACCAGTTTTATATCAACGGAGGCTCCCTGGGGACGCCCATCCTGGGGAAGGACGATATTTCCGACCTTGTCATATTCCCCATCTGCTTCACCGGCTCGACAATGGATGGCAAGCTGGTAGCGCTGAACAAGAAGACCGGCGAGGAAGTATGGTCAAGAAACCTGAGAGTCTACAGCTGGAGTTCCCCGGTGGCATTCCGGGCAAACGATGGAAAGACCTACGCTGTTTTCTGCGACTATAACGGCGATATGCACCTTTTCGATCCCAGGACCGGGAAGGACCTTGATGTCATCAGCCTTGGGAGGAACATAGAATCTTCCCCGGCGGTTTATAACGATATGATCGTCGTGGGGTCATACACGCCGAAAATATACGGGGTCCGGATCAAGTAAAGAAGTTGCCTGACCCCCGTTATTCACATCAGCTTTAGGAGGTATTACATGAGGCGGAGAAGATACCGCAGAAGCGGAAATTATACAGTTTTGATCGCGGTGCTGGCGGTCAGCCTGATTGTGTTGATTGCCCTGTTTATTTTTAAGGACAGGCTTCCCTGGGTTGATAACAGCAACAACGGCGTAACGCCAACCCCGGGCGCGACTCCGGGAGCAACCGGGCCAGCGCCGACCCCCACACCGACGCCAACACCCACTCCCACTCCCGAGCCGACACCGACACCAGAGGTGACAGACCCAGAAGCACTGCTGCTGGACTGGCAGGAACCGCCCTCTTTCGTAAGCAAGACCGAGGGGAGTAATCATACTTTCACCAAGAAATATGCCGACGGTGCTACCATCCAGTACCAGGTCTTCCAGAACGGGAAGCCCGTGGCGTATGTCCCTGACTACACCCTGGCCTTTGCCTCGTACAAATCCTATTCCCAGCTTGAAGGCATCACCGCTTTTCGCGGAAACAACTACCGCAATTCCGCCTCATGGGGAACAGCCGATGTGGTAGAAAAGAAGCTTGAGATAGTGTGGAGCCAGGATACAGGCGCAATAGCCGCCGCCAACAGCTTCTGGCCCGGCACCGGCTGGACGGGACAGCCGCTTTTGGTCCATTGGCCCGAGGAAACCAGGAATCTGATGAACATTGATCCCGATATGAAGGAAAAGGACCTGGTGGAAGTGATCTATCCGGCCCTTGACGGCAACATATATTTCCTGGATCTTGAAACCGGCAAACCAACCCGTGAGAAGATAAAGATCGGCTTTCCCATAAAGGGAACCGGCATGATCGACCCGAGAGGATATCCCCTGCTTTACACGGGCATGGGGGTTAACGAAAACAACGGGCGGTACACCGAGTTTAAGTTCCGGGTCATAAGCCTCATAGACCAGACCGAGATATTCACCTTCCCAGGCAAGAACCCCAACGCGTACCGCACCTGGGGTGCCATGGATTCATCGCCCATGCTGAACTGGCAGACCGATACCCTTATTCAGCCCATGGAGAATGGTATGGTTTACAAGATAAGAATGAACACCAGCTATGATCCCGCAGCAGCAACTCTTACGGTGGATCCTGAAATAACCCATTACCGCTATAAATCCTCGTACGGCCCCAACAGCTCGGACCAGGGCATCGAAGGCTCGGCGGCCTATTACCGGAACCTGATGTATTTCTCCGATAACGGCGGGACCATCCAGTGCCTGGATATAAACTCCCTTGAGCCGGTATGGATATTCGACGCCGAGGATGATACCGACAGCACCATAGTAATCGAGGAAGAGGAGGACGGCGTCTTTATTTACACCGCCAACGAGGTGGATAAGCGCTGCGCCAACACCAGCAGGGCCACTGCTCCGGCCAGCATAAGAAAGATTAATGCCCTGACCGGGGAACTGGTATGGCAGAAGGATTACACCTGTTATTACCGCTATTATATAAACGGCGGCGTACTGTCAACGCCCTTAATCGGAAAGAACGATATTGAAAACCTGATCATTTACCCCGTATGCTTTACCGGGTCTTCCATGGACGGAAAGCTGGTGGCGCTGGACAAGAAGACCGGTGAAGAGGTGTGGGTCCGGGACCTGCAGTTCTATAGCTGGAGCTCGCCCGTCGATTTTGTGGGCTCCGACGGCAAGACCTATGCCCTGTTTTGCGATTCCAACGGCGATATGCATCTGTTCGATCCGAAAACAGGACAGGATTATGATGTTGTATCACTGGGCGCCAATATCGAATCCTCGCCGGCTGTATACGGCAACATGGCCGTCGTGGGCTCCTACGCCCAAAAGATATTCGGCGTGCGCATAAAATAACTGTCTTAAAAATAGAAGTTAAGAAGTTAGATGTAAGAGGTTGGATACTGTTAGCCTGGCATCAGGGCATTCCAACCTCCAGGCTTTGACTTCTATCCTCAAGTATGTCATCGCAAGGAGCAACGCGACGAAGCAATCTCGCAAAACCCGCTCAGGAAGAGATTGCCACGCTCCACTTCGCTCCGCTCGCAATGACAGTTTTGGGGATTACCGCGCTCTGCAGACCTTCCCCTGCTTGCCTATCGTTTCAGCGCTTCCTCGGCCAGAAAGAGCCCGATATATTTAACCTTTTCCCAGACCAGTGAATCAAACTCGGTGTCATCATGGGGCTCATCGGTACCATCTTCCGGGGTCAGCTCGATACAGAAGGCGGGCCTTAAGAACTCCTGCCTGAACCAATTCTCAAAACCGGCTCCGAAAGCCGAAGGCTTTTCGGACACTGGCATCAATTCATACCCGGTAAGCTCACCCATTCGCACGGCAATGTCCTTTGCCCCGTTAATGGCGTTTACTGTCCCGCTGTCGGCCCAGAAAATCACTTCTCCCTTTGTATGGAAGGACGCAGACAGAACAAAATCATCGGATCGGGCAAGGGCCATCATTGCTTGCACTTCGGGTTCGGTGGCGCTGGCGGACCCTTTGTAGTTTTGGGAAGCCGGCCTTTTCACATCATCGTATTTCTCCTCCCAGTATGCGGGGTACTGCCTGTTCAGGTCCACTCCGTTGATATTGGCCTTCCACGCCCGGTAGCCCGATCCAACCATGGTCATCGCCTCAACCTCTTCCTGGCTGCTTACCGCCTTAAACCCGTTGTTTACCAGGTTAACCCCGTCCGTGTTTACCATGGGGACCACCACCAGCGTCACCCTGCCCAGGAGTTCCGCCGGTCTAAAGTCTCCGAAAGGCTGGCCTTTGGAAGCCTTTTCGGCATAGGCTTCCACCATCTTCATCAGGAAGCTGCTGGTTATATATTCCCTGGCATGGTGGGCCCCGCAAAGCAGTATCCTCCTGTCCCCCGTTCCCAGGCTTATGACCAGTAGGTCCCTTCCCTCCACCGACTTGCCGGCCGAAGACAACTCAATAAACTCCGGATATGCATCCCGGAGCATTTGCGCCTCGGCCATCATTTGGTCCCAGGTATAATGGGTATAGGGATCGACAATGCTCTCGGGAACCGGATCATGGGAAGAAGCAGGCCCAGGTGCGGGGCAGGGCGGAGTTTTTTCCCCAGGCTGCGTCGAAGAACCGGGAGAAGGCACGGCTGATGAGGCCTTGCCAGGGGACTGGACTTGTGGGATATCTGGTTGGTGATGGGTTGTTTCAGATTCTTCAGAAGCCTTAATAACTGGAGGATTACTCATATTCCGGCCCATGCAGGAAGAGAACAGGCCTGCCATTGCCGCCAGCATGACAAGGCATAGGGCAATGCACGCCTGTTCCCTCGTAGCTCTGATTAAGTTTTTTCTTGGTCTATACATATGCCTCATAAAACATCCAATATTCCGGTATCAGAGGAAGTATTCCACTCCGGCCTCAAATATCCTCTGATCTCTTTCACCGGGAACATTTATGAAAGTGTTGGAAGCATACCTCTCATCATGGCCCATTTTACCAAATATCCGCCCATCCCTGCTGGTGATGCCTTCTATGGCCATAACCGAACCATTGGGGTTATAAGGTGTTTCCATGGTTGGGTTACCATCCGGACCCACATATTGGGTGGCAATCTGTCCGTAAAGCTCCATTTCCTTAAGAAGGCCGGGGCTGGCCGCGAAACGTCCTTCGCCATGGGATACGGCCACTGTGTATATTTCCCCGACCTTTACCTTTGCCAGCCAGGGAGAAAGGTTGGAAGCCACCCTCGTGGCCACCAGGCGGGATACATGCCGGCCAATGGTATTGAAGGTAATTGCGGGGCTGTTGTCGTCCGGTTCCCTGAATTCGCCATATGGCAGAAGCCCCAGCTTCACAAGGGCCTGGAAACCGCCGCCTATGCCAAGGATCAGGCCGTCCCGCTTTGCGGTCAGGTTCATGATTGCTTCGGCCAGCAAAGGATTCTTAAATACCGTGGCAATGAATTTTCCTGAGCCTTCGGGTCCATTGCCCATGTTATAGCCGCCGGGTATCACCAGGACCTGGCACTCGTCAATTCTCTTCTTCAGTTCCTGGACAGATTCGTCAACCTCTTTTGCTGTCAGGTTTTTGAATATGAAGAGATCAACAAGGGCATTGGCCTCCTCAAACCTCATTCTTACATCATACTCGTTATTGGTACCGGGCAGTACCGGTATTAGCACCCTGGGCCTTGCGATGGAGGTCTTCGGCCTGACCCGGGCTTTGCCCCGAAATGCGTAAGCAGGTATGCTATTAGCTTTCTCTTCGGCCCTGGTGGGGAATATGGGCTCCAGGGTTTCTTCCCAGGTCTCCAGCATTTTATCCAGGGACAACTCTTTCCCATTGAATAGGATGGCGGACTCAGGGATGGTTTCGCCTATAACCTCATATTTCAGTTCGCCGAAGGCTTCTTCAGTATCCACCCAATCAGGAATCTCCAGCAGGATGGAGCCATAGTCCAGCATGAACAGCTTGTCAAACGGCATTTCCTTCAGCCTGGCGCCTATGCGGTTGCCAAACGCCATTTTTGAAACCGACTCCGCCAATCCGCCGGACTTAAGAGCCGAAGCCGCAAGGATACCGCCTTTCTGCGCCAGGGAGGCTATGGCGGCATAAGCCCTGCCAGCCTGTTGGAGGTCAGGCAGACCCAGTTCATCCTTGTCTATTGAAACCAATACAAGACGGCTGCCCGGCTGTTTGAACTCCTGGGAAACGACGTTCCTGACATCGACGGGCGCTACGGCAAAGGCCACCAGCGTCGGGGGTACATGCCGGTCAATAAAGGTCCCGGACATGCTGTCTTTACCGCCTGCCGCGGCCACCCCCAGGGACAGCTGGGCATGCAGGGCACCAAGCAGCGCGCTGAAAGGCTTCCCCCAGCGGCTGGGATCTTTGCCCAGCTTCTCAAAGTATTCCTGCAACGTGAGGTAGGACTCTCTGTAATCCCCGCCCATGGCCGTCAGCCTGGCCAGGGATTCCAGAACCGCGTATACGGCGCCATGGAACGGACTCCATTTTGAAATATGCGGGTTGAAACCATAGGTCATCAGGGTTCCTGTGGTGGTATCACCGCATTGAACAGGCAGCTTGGCTGCCATCCCGTCCGCGGGAGTGAGCTGATACTTGCCTCCAATGGGCATGAGTACCGTACCGGAGCCCACAGTGCTGTCAAAACGCTCGACCAGGCCCCTCTGGCTGCAAACATTCAGCCTTTTCAGGTTTTCAAGCCAGGCGGTGGCCGGATCATGCCTCAGGGCCTCCAGCTCTTCGGGCAGGCGTGTCAGTGGGTTGTCCTGTTTATCCGGACTGGTTACCTGTACCGATGTCTTTTGCCTTACTCCATTTGTATCGATGAAATCACGGCTGAGGTCGACAATGGTCCGGCCTCTCCAGCTCATCCTCAACCTGTTGGTATTGGTTACAACGGCCACCTTGGCGGCCTCCAGGTTCTCTTCCCGGGCTTCCCTTATAAACGCGTCGGCGTCCTCCGGCGACACGACAACGGCCATACGTTCCTGGGACTCGGATATGGCAAGCTCGGTACCGTCAAGACCTTCGTACTTTTTGGGGACAGCGTCAAGGTTTATATCCAGCCCGTCGGCCAGTTCGCCTATGGCTACCGCAACGCCTCCCGCGCCAAAGTCGTTGCACCTCTTTATCATCCTGCAGACTTCGGGCTTTCTGAAAAGCCTCATGATGTTTCTCTCGGTGACCGGGTTACCCTTTTGCACATCTGCTCCGCAGGCGTTAAGGGACTCTTCGGTATGCTCCTTGGATGATCCGGTCGCCGCGCCGCAGCCGTCACGCCCGGTACGCCCGCCCAGCAGGATTACGATGTCGCCTGCTTCCGGCTTCATCCTCACAACACTGCTTTTGGGAGCAGCGGCCACAAGAGCTCCTATCTCCATCCGTTTGGCTACATAGTCGTCGTGGTATATCTCTGCCACAACCCCGGCAGGAACTCCCACCTGGTTGCCATAAGAGCTGTATCCTTCGGCGGCGGTGGTGGTAATAACCCGCTGGGGCAGCTTGCCATGCAGCGTTTCAGAGAAAGGGGTGCGCGGGTCGCCGCATCCCGTTACCCTCATGGCCTGATAAACATAGGATCTGCCCGACATGGGGTCTCGTATGCCGCCTCCCAGGCAGGTGGCCGCGCCTCCGAAAGGCTCTATCTCTGTTGGATGGTTATGGGTTTCGTTTTTAAACATAACGAGCCAGTCTTCCAGCCGGCCGTCCATTTCAGCCTGCACCACTATGCTGCATGCGTTAACCTCGTCCGACTCATCCAGGTTTTCCAGTCTGCCTGTATTCTTCAGGTGTTTCATGGCAAGAGTCGCGACATCCATGAGACAAACCGGCTTGCTGCCGTTCCCCTCAATACCGGCTCTCACATCCAGGTATTGTTCATAAACCGATTTGATCTTTTGGGGAACAGGGCCGTCATCAAAACCGACCGATTGGATCTCGGTCAAAAAAGTGCTGTGCCTGCAATGATCCGACCAATAGGTATCCAGCATTCTCAGTTCGGTAACAGTGGGGTCCCGCTTTTCTGTTTCCCTGAAATAGGTCTGACAGAACCTGAGATCAGCGGGGGTCATGGCAAATCCCATGTCATCCAGCAATTGTTTCAGCTGGTCATCTGTCATGTCCACGAACCCGGCGACCTCAGACACGTCCTGGGGCGCGGGATAAACTGTTTTAAGCGTATCCGGCTTTTCAAGTGAGGCCTCTCGGGTTTCAACGGGATTGATCAGATAGCTTTTGATGGTTTGGTAATCCTCTTCGGTGAGATCACCCTTAAGGAGGATGATCTTCGCCACACGGACATCCGGGCGTTCCCCCTGGGTCATGATCTGGACGCACTGTGCGGCTGAGTCTGCCCGCTGGTCATACTGCCCCGGCAGAAATTCAATCGCGATAAGCCTTTCATCATCACAAGGCTCGATAACCTCATCATAGACCCTGTCCACGGGCGGATCAGAAAACGCGACAGTCTTTACTTTTTCGAAATCCTCATCTGATATGCCTTCGCAGTCATAGCGCATGAGTACCCTGACACCCTCAAGGCTTTTTACCAGGAGAAAATCCCTGATTTCCCCCAGGAGCCTTTGGGCTTCAGCATCAAATCCTGGTTTCTTTTCAACAAAAACTCTTTTAACAGCCATAGATTCTTACCTCTGAAGATCAGATTTGTGCCAAACTCTCGGTTTGACTGTCTTATTATAAAGTATAGCTATTTGTTTTTAAAACAGCAAATACAGATATTTTGGCCGACTGCCGGCCCTCATTAATTGGATAGTATTCCAAAAAAACCGTAAGGAAGCGCCGCGGTTTCATCAGTCTTCGGCATCCTTTCCGGGAATATCAGCAGGAATCAGGATCTTTATAGAAAAAGTGCCGTTTTCCATATCGATCTTCACATTACCGCCATTCTGCTCCACGGTCCTCTCGATGCTCTGAAGCCCCAATCCATGGAACTGGGGCGAGGATTTCCATGTCTTGAAATGTTTCCCCTGCCTTTGAGGTGCTATTTCAAAAGTATTGACAAGTTCCATAACCAGATAGCCGTTCTTATACGTCAGGTTAAGGCGGATCATTTTTTCAATCCCTGGGTTCTTTATCCGATTGCAGGCTTCAATGGCATTATCCAACGAGTTCCCGAGTATGGCGCAGATATCCGCCGGCGGTATCTCAAGCCGCGGCGGTATGACCAGTTCCATCTCAAACCGGATCCCCATCTGCCTGGCAATGGACTGCTTGTTGCTTAGAAGGGCATCAATTACTGGATTCCCGGTATCCAGGACATTTGCCCTCTCCTCATAGCAGGACAGGTTCCTTATATACTCCCCGAGGGATTCCATATCGCCCTTGTCATTAAGTATCCTTATGCACTGCACATGGTTTCTGAAGTCGTGCCATATCTCCTGGATACGGCTCCGGCTTTCAGCCAGCTGTTTGTAATGATCCAACTGCAGATCCAGCTGTTTTTCCATAAGCATATACCGGTATTCCTTGTTCACCTGTCTCATGAAGCCTTCAAAAACAGTAAAAATCATTACATTGACATACAGCAGGCATAACAGGCCGGTAACGGGCAGGCTCACATCTTCCTTTCCCGGGTGCATGATCAGGTCCAGTATTACATAGACGAGCACCAGGCTTATGGCTGGTACAACCAGTATCATCAGTTGATAGCTGGTCTTGATGCTGCCTGAAAAAGACCGCCTGAAATATGTGACAGTCTTTACGGCTATTAATCCCAGCAGGTTTTTCGCAAAAATGATGATGAGCTTGACCCATGGATTTGAATTCACGTCATGAAGTTCGATATCGTAGGCTGATACCGCCAGTATGGTTGATATAAGTTCCAGAGCCACCATGAACGCCACAACCAGAAGGGGTGAGAACAGCCTGGTCATCAAGCTGCCCGAGTAAAGGGAAAAGCAGATAAAAACGGCGACAAGCGTGGAACTTATCAGCATTATGAGCTGTTCATCATAGAACCATGTCCCGACGACAAACTGCATGGCAAAAGCGATGACAAGAACAAGAATCTCCCTGATCCGCGGCGTGTCCCTCTTGGTTAGAAAACCATTGAAGAAAATAAAGAATAAAATGACCTCAAACAAGGACGTTCCGGCTTCTGCCACTATCCAAACCAAATCTTTCATGACAAAGAGCTCCTTGCCAGGTAATCTGTATATAAGTCATATATAGCCTTGTAACGACGTTCGCTTACAGGCAGACGCTGACCGTCCTTGAGGGTCAGCCAGCTGCGGTTGATCTGTTTTATATAATGGGGATTGACCAGGTAGCTCTTATGGATTCGGATAAAATCATATTTTGAGAGCTTTTTTTCCTCTTCGTTTATGCCGGCATAAAAGAAATAATCACCGTCCGCGGCATGCAGCCTGATCCGGCGGGAAATGCTTTCCAGGTATATAATGTTTCCGATACTGAGCTTTGTGGTTCCATCGGTCCTGGTGCTGAAAGCATATTCGGCGCGGTTGGCGGACATATACTCGGCAACAGCCTTCATGAACACATTTTTGAAACTCTTCCGGGTCACAGGCTTGATCAGGTACCAGAATGGCTTGTATTCAAAGCATTTCATCACACAATGGGCCAGGGAAGTGACGAAGATGATGATTACCCGGTTATCAACCATCCGGATCTGACGGGCAGTTTCAAAGCCATTTAGCCCTTTCATTTTCAAATCAATAAACAGGATGTCAAAGGTTTTGCCCCGGCGGTATGATTCCAGAAGTTTCTCGCCTGAAGACATGCACTCCGCATCAACCTGTTCATCTTGATCGACAAAAGGCAGGCACTCTCTGCAGTATACGGCCAGGAGCTCCAGGAAAACCCTGTCATCATCGCAAAACCCTATTCGCATGTTTCCCCCGCAAGATCTTACATATTACCATAAAAAATGGTATGTGATGATTCATTATATCAAATTCTTCATCTTTTTTTCAACCAAACAAATAAATGGCTGTCGAGGGGTTCTTCCGGGCGGCAGGAAAAATGAAAAGCACCGTGAGGGTGTACACGATGCTTTTCGGATAATTATGTCCGAGCATGCTGCCTGCTGGAACCGCGCGCTTGTCCCGTGCGGGGGGGGTCAGGGATAGGAGGCGGATTCCGGCCGAACATAATTATCTGTTGCTTCAGCCCGATTGGTTGGTACAGCGTGTTGGGCTGATAACCTTACGTATGATTTATTATGCTGCCTGCTCCTTTCAATGTTCTGACCTTCTGAGGCATCTTAGGCTGATAAACGATAATCAGACAGCTTGTAAAGCGACTGGCAAGAGCGGCAAAAGCTGCGAGCACGGCGAGAAGCTTACCAAGCGACAATGCGATTCCCTTTAAAAACACAATTACTCACCCCTTAATCCAAGCTTTCCGGCTAATATAAGAACTACTGTAACTCCCAGCATAGCCAGGGATATACAATAGGCCAGATTCCCATATCCGGTGAATGCGGTCCCAAAAATGACCAATAAGGTTTCCAAACCGGCAACGGCCCGGCTTGCCACCTTGAAAACCCGGTACTCGTTATCCTGGAACGGCCTGTTCGGATGCTCAATGGGAGCCAGTGCGAACACAGAAGCAAGTGATACCAGGGCAAGGCAGATTGCCGCCGGCATCACGAGCATATCCGGGGTATAGTGCTGCAATGCCATTCCCGCAAGATATATGATGATGAATGTTGCCGTACATCCTAACCGGGTCCTGGCATGGTAACCTCCCGCAAAAACTCTCAGAGAGGCAAAGGATACAAGGAACACTACGGTCTGCACGAACTGTCCCAGCAAGAGCCCCAGAACGATTATGACGACAAGATTTGCCAAGGTGGACAACAGCGCGTCCAGCCCATAAACAATGATCTCCTTGTCTTCTTCCCTGATGACGCGGTGTTCGCTCAATACCCCGGCCAGTCTGGACCCGCACTTGTCGAACATATCATCACCATCCGCCAATATAGTCACAAGTATAGCATGGAAATACAGTATTTTTGACGAAATGTAACAAACGCCTGTTTAAATGTAACGAACGCAAAAGCCGGCTGAAGAATTTCAGCCGGCCTGTATTTACGTCCAGGTTATATCATGCTTTTATCCGTCGCCCTGGTCCTCGTCAAGGGTAACCGAGAATGTTTTATAGACCCCATCCGAGGGCTTTCCCTTTTCAGGCATTCTGTAAACTTCTATTTCAACGGTATCCCCGGCTTTGTATTTGTTCTTTTCGGCTTCAAGCTCATAATAGTCTGTTACGGTTACACCGTTGAACTTGGTTATGATATCTCCGGGCCTGATGCCCGCCCTGTAGGCAGCGCTCAGCGGGGATACATCCCAGACCATGGCGCCATAGGGAACACCATTTCTCCTGGCAATCTCCTCCGAGAATCTCGGATCTATCTTAACCCCAATCTGCGGCCTGCCTTTGACATAACCGCTTTCTATCAGTGAATCGGCTACCTCACGGGCTATGTTCACGGGAATGGCAAACCCGATCCCTTCATATCCACCGGAATAGATCTTGGCCGAATTCACACCGATGACCTGACCTTTTGCATTCAGCAGCGCGCCGCCGCTGTTTCCGGGGTTGATAGCCGCATCGGTCTGGATAAGCTTCATGCTTCTTCCGTCATCAAATGTGATGGAGCGATTAAGGCCGCTTATATACCCCACGGTTACTGAACCCATGAACTCCAGCCCGGCAGGGTTGCCAATAGCCACAGCCATTTCGCCCACCTTCAGCGAGTCTGAATCACCAAACTCGGCAGCGGGCAGATCTGTCGCGTCTATCCTGAGTACGGCGATGTCGGTTCTTGGGTCTCTGCCTATAACAACAGCATCATAAGGTTCATCAATACGGTTGGGGAGAATAACCTGTATGGAAGCGCCTTTGGCAATCTTGTTCTTGCTGCCCCCATCCATGGCGGCTTCAATGACATGGTTGTTGGTGACGATGTAACCGTCGCTCCTGTAAACTATGCCTGAACCCTGGCCGCTCCTTTCATGCTGTCCGAACCACAGGTCGCTGTATACATACTTGACATCAATACCAACAATGGAAGGGCTTGCTTTCTCAGCAACCGCAACCACGGGGGATTCGGTGGTATTAATTATTTCCACCTGTTTGATGCCTGTGCCCTCAGCTATTATATTGCTATTGCCAGTCTTGTCCTGCCGGGCATCAGAAGCATTCGCCGAAGGCGTGACAAAGACAAAATAGGAGGCTACCAGTCCGCCTGTAAGCAGGGAGCTTATCAGGGCCACCATGAGCAAGGGGGTCAGCAATCCTTTAAGCCTCCCTCTGCCCGGCTTTTTGTACCCCTCATTATAGAATGATGACGTTTTCAGGTCGTCATACTTATCTTCCAATGGCTGGTCAACAGGATTCACCTCATACCTGTATCGGGCTTTAAAGGATCTGTCCTCTTCCGCGGGATCCCCATGGTAATTGTTTGGTCCATGATCTCCAAAACCATTCATCCTGACATCTCCTTTCTCTTTTTGTCGATTTCATTATAGGGGTAATATATGTATTGCGTATGAATAAACTGTAAACATTATCTGAGAACCGTCCTGTTATTAATATTCGTCCGGTCCATCCGCGCCGGGCAGCGTAAATATGAACCTGGAACCTTTGCCCTCCTGGCTCTCAACCCGGATGGTTTCATTATGGGAAAGGATGATGTTCCTGGCGATAGCCAGTCCCAGGCCGACCCCTGTCTTGTCCAGACCGCGGGATTTGTCAGCCTTGTAAAAGCGGTCAAAGATATGGGGCAATTCCTCTTCTGGTATACCGGGCCCGTTGTCCTCAACTTCCACATAAACTTTGTTCTTCGCATACGTCCGGACAGTTATCTTCCCACCTTCGGGCGTAAACTTGACGGCATTGTGAAGAAGGTTAAGCAAAACCCTCTGAATGGCATCAGTGTCGGCCCTGACAAAAAGGCGCTCGGTCTCGAAGTCTGCCATGAGCTCCAGGTTTTTATTGACGATCATATGCTGCAGGCTGATGACACAGCGCCTTATATTTTCGTTGATGTCAAATACCGTTATATTGAGCCTGGTTTCCCCCGCCTGGAATCTTGCCAGGTCCATGATGTCATTAACCAGCTTCTCCATCCTTTTAACCTCGTCCCTGACGAGGGAAAGATATGCGTTCTGGTCTTCAGACGTGATAACACCATCAAGTATGCCGTCTATAAAACCCTTGATGGTGGTCATGGGGGTTCTGAGCTCGTGGGAAATATTGCTCAAAAACTCACGCCGCGTATTCTCAAGGTTCTCCAGCGCGTCCACCATGTAGTTGAAGCTCCTGGAAAGCTCTGCGATTTCATCTTCGCCGCGTATGGCAATACGTTTGTTGAAATCACCTGACGCGATCCTGCCAGCAGCCTGTTTCATCTCGGCCAGGGGCCTGACAAGACGGCGCGTCAATACAAATACCAGCAGCAGAGCCGCTAAAGAGCCTATACCCCCCGATATAAGAAAGATTCTGGGGACCGAATATTTTGTGTTCCTCATGGTGGGAAGCTTTGAATGGACCAGGATTATGCCTTCGGCTGTTATGCCGAAAGGAGGCACATCCGGCATGCTGAAGTACTTGGACACAGTAACCCATTCCTCTCCCGTACCCCGGAACAGACCGTAAAAATCACCGCTTTGCCTGCTGTAGCCCCGCTTGAGGGGCTCATCCTGCCATTCGTCGGGAAGGCTGTACCATCCTTCATCATTTTTCTCAAGGCTGTCTATAACCGATTTTGGAGTAGATGAGTAGAAGAGAAGGGACCCATCGGTCCTGGCCACCCAGATAATGGAACCTGAGTTCTCTGCGACGGACTCCAGATAATTGGTAAAAAGTATACTGTCCGAAAAGCCGTTCAACTGTTTCAGAAAATATTCCAAAGCCTGTTCGGTCTTTTCAGCCACCATTTGAAGCTGTTCAGCCTTCTGGTCGGCAGAGAGCCTGTTAAGGCCAACGCCCAGCAGGACTCCGGTAACCGAAAAGCTGACCGTCAGCACTGCCACCAGGATGGTTAATATCTTTCCAAACAGGGATTTTCCCATTACTTCACCTCGAATTTGTAGCCCACGCCCCAAACGGTCTTTATGGACCACCTGTTCTCATTGGGCTCAAATTTCTCCCGGAGTCTTTTTATATGCACATCCACTGTCCGCGTGTCGCCATAGAAATCAAAGCCCCATACATTCTCGAGAAGCTGCTCCCTGGTAAAAACCTTGTTGGGGTTTGATGCGAGGAAGTAAAGAAGCTCCAGCTCCTTGGGAGGCATCTCAACATCCTTCCCGTTTATTTTAACCGTGTATGTGGACTTGTTGATCATAAGGCCGGGATAAATAACCTGATCCGGCGTGTCCTCATGCCGCTCAAACCGTCTTAATACCGCGCGGATCCTGGCCACCAGCTCTTTCGGCTCGAAGGGTTTTACCATATAGTCGTCGGCGCCCAGTTCCAGCCCTAAGACCTTGTTGAAGGTTTCGTCCTTGGCTGAAAGCATTATGATGGGAATATCGCTCAAGCGCCGGATTTCCCGGCATACCTGCCAGCCGTCCATTCCGGGGAGCATAATGTCCAGAATCACGATGTCCGGAGTCTCATTCCTGAACAACTCAATGGCTTTCCGGCCATCATAGCACACCGTCACCTGAAAGCCTTCCTTCTCCAGGTAGATCCTGATAAGTTCACAGATATTAATATCGTCATCCACAACAAGAACCCTGGTCATGACATTCATGTCCGCACCCGCCCCATTCACGTTTTTCGGCAAAGATGCCCGGATCAGTTATTATTATAGGCCATGACGCTGCCATCATCAAAGTATGGGCTGCCATGATTATTTTACAACAAACTTTTGAAAAATCGATGAACAATCTATTAATAATTTCCTTTTCCTGGCTTGCTTCGGATTTTTATAGCCTGGACTGATCCATAATGGACCTGCCTGCCATACAGAAAAGGGCCGCCCCAACGGGCGGCCCCTGCTGGTGTCGTTTATTCAGGAATGCTCATCAAAGCTGCAATACACCGGTAAGAATATAGTTGATGATAAACAGTATGGTAACCACATACATGACAGGATGGACTTCCTTGAACTTGCCCCTGACCACCTTTGTAAGAACATAGAAGATAAAGCCGACCGAAATACCTACCGAAATGCTGTAAGCAAGAGGCATGGAAACAGCGGTAAGGAACGCCGGCAGGGCTTCTTCAAATTCACCCCAGTTTATCTTGCCCAGTGAATCCATCATGAGGATACCCACGATGATCAGCGCCGGAGCTGTTGCCTCGGCGGGAACAACGCCGGCTATCGGGGCAAACACGAGGCATATGAGGAAGAATATGGCTGTAAATACCGAGGTCAATCCGGTTTTACCGCCAGCGCTGATACCGGCCGCGCTCTCTACATAGGTGGTGGTATTGGAGGTCCCGAGCAATGCGCCTATGGATGTGGCGGTAGCATCGGCAAACAGGGCCTTGTCCATCTTTGACTTAAAGCCCCTGCTGCTGAACAGGGCAGCCTCATCCTTATCGTCAAAGATACCGCTCTTGCGTCCGGTTCCGATAAAGGTTCCGATGGTATCGAACGTGTCGGTGAGGCTGAAGGCCAGGATGGTTACAAGGATAATACCTATTTTTTCAGGGCTTGAGAAAAGACCGGCAAAATCAAGCTTGAATGCGGTATCCGCGATATCGGAAACCTGGTAGGGATTGGAAAGGCTTGTATCGGTAACGCCCATGGGAATACCGATTATGGTGGTGGCGATAATACCAATCAGGATGGCGCCCTTAACCTTCAATATCATCAGAATAGCGGTGATAGCCAGACCGATGAGCGCCAGCTGAGCCCCGGCGCTGGAGAAATTGACCAGTGCGGGTACAACATTGGCACCATGACCGACGGTGGTGAATTCATCGGCATAGATATATGGCGCTTCAGTGGTGAATTTCAGGAATCCGGCGCTCTTAAAGCCGATATAGGCAATAAAAAGTCCAATACCGCCGCCGATGGCGTATTGGAGCGATTTTGGAATAGACTTTATTATTGCTTTCCTTACCTGGGTAACCGTAATGATGATGTTGATAATACCGCATACAAAGACCATTGCCAGAGCCTGCTGCCAGGTGAATCCAAGGCCCATGCTTACTGTAAAGGTAAAGAAGGCATTAAGGCCCATTCCCGGAGCCTGGGCATAGGGTACATTGGCAACCAGGCCCATGATCAGGGTAGCCACAGCAGCCGCAAGAATGGTGGCTACATAAATCCCGCCCTTTGAAAATGGATTGTCAGGTGTGCCGGCCAACCCAAGAATGTTGGGATTTACAAAGATAATGTAGGCCATGGTGAAGAAAGTTGTCAGGCCGGCAATGAACTCGGTTCTGACATTTGTGCCGTTCTCCCTGAGTTTGAACTTGTTTTCAAGTAGGCTCATTTTGTTTCCCTCCTGTTTTTTATGCTTCCTTATATGCCTTTTCTGAATATACAGAAATGCCTTTCCGACAGGAGCATTCCCATATAATAAGAATAACCGCTGCCCGCGGAAAAACCAAAGGTCCCATCCTCATAATGAACCGGCATATTCTGCTTTATTCAGATAAAACAGCCATAAAAAACATTGATACAATATGTCGAATTTTTATACAGGAATATTCTATCATAACAACATTCATAATCAAGGGTCCAAATAAAGAAACTGACAGGGGAACTAAAGGCGCTGTCTCTGTAAAGACAGCCGTCAAGGTACTGTTCCCCTGCCACTTCTTCATTAATCGCGGCTTTTCGATATTGGCAAGCCTTAGCATAAACCAATTATTTCTGATTCATATCTTCCATGGCCTTTAATGTGAACGAGTTGTCAACAATCTTATCGTGGGGTGCCGGACGCTTAAGCTCGCCCGCTTCCTGCATGACTTCCTGAAGCAGGTTCAGTGATTCTTCGGTCATAACGGGATCACTGCACCAGGCGTCGATATCCTTGTATCGCTTTGCCACCGCCTCAAGGGTTTCCATATCGGTATCCGGGAAAGATGGCCTGATGGCCCTGGCAATCTCCTCCGGTGTATGCTGGTCAACCCACTGCTGCCCTTTATAAATGGCATTGGTGAATTTCTGGATTATATCCCCGTTCTTCTGGATGTAGCTTTTCGTGGCAAAATATGCGGTATAGGGGATCTCGCCGCTCTCAGCGCCCACTGATGCCAGGACATAACCTTTTCCTTCCTTCTCAAGCATGGTGGCCGTAGGCTCAAACAGGGTGACATAATCTCCCTCACCGCCTGTGAAAGCACCTGCCATGGCCGCAAACTGGATGCTTGTGTCCACTATGAGATCCTGGTTGGGTATGAGGCCATGTTTTTTCAGGACATACTCCAGGGTCATCACGGGTACTCCGCCCTTTCGTCCGCCGATAATGGCCTTCTCCCTGAGGTTTTCCCATTTGAAATCCGGCTCCGGGTTCCTTCCCACCAGGAAGGATCCATCCCTCTTGGTCAGCTGGGCGAATACCACCGCATGGTCTTCCCTGCCTTCGTTATAGACATAGATTGTTGCCTCAGGGCCGGCGAAACCTATATCAACCTGGCCCGACAATACGGCCGTCATAACCTTGTCCGCGCCCTGGCCGTTGATCAGTTCCACCTCCAAACCCTGTTCCTCAAAAAATCCCATGTTGATTGCTGCATATTGCGGCGCGTAGAAAACCGAATGGGTCACTTCGCTGAGTAAGATCCTTATTTTGTCCTGTGTACCGCATGCCGCAAACAGCGTTGATACCAATATTACAAGTACCAATATCATGGCTGCCTTTTTCATGATAAACCCTCCCCAATTCCTAGATTTCCGGTATCGGCCGTTACATCCGCCCGTAAACTTGCGGGTTCTTCATCAGTTTCTTTTCCAGCCAGACCACGCCCTGGTACATGAGAGCCGCCGCCGCGGCCAGTATGATGACACTGGTCATGACAAGATCCAGTTGAAAGACCTGCCCGCCATAAACGATAAGATATCCAAGGCCTGCCCTGGACACCAGAAACTCCCCCACTATAACACCGACCCAGGATAATCCCACGTTTATTTTAAGGGCATTAATGATCGAGTTTATGTTGGAGGGCAGCACCACTTTACTGAAGACCTGCAGGCGATTGGCCCCGAAGGTCTGCACCAGCCTGACCTTTTCGGGATCTGCCGAAAGGAACCCGTTGAGCACCTCCAGAATTGTAACGATCAGCGATATCGCCAGGGCCATGACAATTATTGCCCCGGGACCCGGACCGATCCATATGATGAAAATTGGTCCCAGCGCGATCTTGGGAAGGCTGTTTAGCACCACCAGGTAAGGTTCCAGGACCCTCGAGATAAAATCGGACCACCACAGAATGATGGCGATGCCCGTTCCCAGGATGGTGCCCGTCAGAAAGCCGGCTACAGTTTCCAGGCAGGTGATGCCGATGTGCCTGAAGAGGCCCCCTTCCAGGTAAAGGTTGCTCAGCGTTCTGATAATCCTTGAGGGCTGGCTGGTCAAGAAGGGATCAATCAGCCTGAGATTCCCGGCAATCTCCCAAACCACGAAAACCGATACGAGGATCAGTATCCTGGCAGCAAGGATGGCATGCTTGCGGATCTTCAGCTTTCTTAAGTATTCGGCCCTTTCCGCGGACAGGGTAGGCTCCTGCCTGTCAGACATGAATATCCAGCTCCCTCCATATCATATTGAAGTATCCCGGGAATTCCCGGGTTTCCCTGCATGCCAGCGGTGTACGTTCCTTCAGGTTAAACTCTATATCGTAGATTGCCACAACAGCGGCTGGCCTTTTCGAGAGTACTATGACCCGGTCGGACATGCTGATACTTTCTGCGATATCATGGGTAACCATGATAACAGTTTTTTGTTCCCTCTTAATGATGCTGTAAATATCATCAGTAACGGCGATGCGCATCTGATAGTCCAGGGCCGAAAACGCTTCGTCCAAAAGCAGGATCTCAGGGTCGACAGCAAGGGTCCTGATCAGCGCCGCCCTCTGGCGCATACCTCCCGAAAGCTGGTTGGGGTATTTGTCCTTAAAATCATAAAGACCGTAGGTTTTGAGCAGGCCCAGGGCCCGTTCCCTGCTTTCCCTGTTCAGGGCGCCCCGCACCTCAAGGCCCAGCAGGACATTCTGGTATATGGTTCTCCAGTCAAACAGGTGGTCTTTCTGGAGCATATAGCCCACCTTCCTTGAGGCGCCGCGAACCCATTCGCCGCCAATCTGTACCGATCCTGACGTCGGCCTTAGCAGACCGGAAATAATGGACAGGATAGTGGATTTGCCGCAGCCGCTGGGCCCAACCAGGCTTACAAACTCACCCTTTTTGACCTTGAAGGATACATCCCTTACAGCCTCGATCTCACCGTTGGGACTCTGGTATTTCATGCCCAGGTTCCTGACTTCAACCAGTTCCTCTGCCATTTCAACCTCCGAAACGCGGACAGCCTTTTGTGAAGCCGGTTTTACATTTACATAATATTACCGGCGCTCTAAAAGGTGAAAAATGGACATGTCCGGTCATCCGATCGGACACAGGATGAAAATATCGCGGTTGAAACAGCCTATTCTATATAATCCTGCAGATAAATACGGCAGCGAGCATTCCCGCATAGGAAGAGATAAGGGATGCCGCTATGGCATGACGGGTATTCTTAACGTTTGCCGCTCCGAAATATACGGCAAGGGTATAGAGGACGGTTTCGCTTGAGCCCATGATGGTGGACAGGGCACGCCCTAAAAATGTGTCGGGTCCAACCTTTTCGATCTGCTCTGCAAACAATCCCAATGACGCGCTGCCTGAAAAGGGGCGTATCAGAAGAAGGGGAAGCGCCTCCCGGGGAACGCCCGCGGCTTCTGTCGGCTTTTGCAGCAAGCCGGTCATGATATCAATAAGCCCTGAACCGTTCAGCATGGCAACGCCCGCCAGTATTCCCACCATCACCGGGAGGATATTGAGCGCGGTACGCGCCCCTTCCCTCGCCCCCTCGACGAAGGTATCAAAGACGGGTACACCCCTGATAAAGGCTGTAACTGTTATGAATAAAAAAACTGCCGGTATGGCAGCATTCGAAAGCAACTCTGCCATTGTCTGCCCAACCCTCTTAACAGGATTCAGACGAGATGCCGTAGGGCCTTTTCGGCTTTGCTGCCGGGAACCCTTGATACCCGCTCAAGAGCCTTGGCGGAAACAATTCCCGTAATGGCCGAAACAAGCGAGGCTATCCACACACAGGGGATGATGCTGCTTGGATGCGCCGATCCCGCCTGCTGGCGAATGATAAGTATGGTAGAAGGTATGAGCTGAATACACGCTGCATTGATGACGCCGAACATAACCATGGCATTGCTGGCAACAGGCGAGTTGCCGTTAATGCCGGATAACTCCTTCATGGCAAGGATGCCCAGCGGCGTGGCGGCGTTTCCCAATCCAAGCAAATCAGCGCTCAGGCTCATGGCTATGGCTCCATTGGCCGGATGGCCTTGTGGTATTCCCGGAAACAGAAACCTGAATATGCCTTTCAAGAGCCTTGCCAGCGCATCCACAATACCCGCTTTCTCTGCCACCTTCATAAGGCCGGACCAGAGGCACATAGCCCCAAGCATGACTATGGTGAGGTTCACCGCCTGGCTGCAACTTGCCAGGATGGCATCCGAAACCTCCTTAGTCCTTCCGGTTAACAAACTTGTGACAATACCCGAAAACATCATTATTACCCAGATGGCATTCAGCATGGACCTGCTCCGGCTTTTCCCGTCCCATATATATTATTGGATCGGGCGCCATTTATTCTTGATTTTTAATGTGTGAAAGGTTACAATGCACATGTCAAAGCCATTTTCATATTCCATTTAATAACATTAATATGAATTTTTAGACCAGATTTATATTGACTATAAATGTAACTAATGGTATGATGTGAATGGTACAGTCAAATTTAATATAGACGGGGGGGAAATTTCTGTGAAATCAACCGGTATTGTAAGAAAAGTTGATGAGCTCGGAAGGGTTGTACTGCCCATAGAGCTCAGAAGAACGCTTGATATCGCGGAAAAGGATGCGCTGGAAATCTATGTTGACGGCGCAACCATCATTCTGAAGAAATATGAACCGGCTTGTATCTTTTGCGACAACGCCAAGGATATAACGGTTTATAAGGGAAAGAATATATGTTCAGAATGTCTTGAAAGCTTAAAGGGTGAGTAATCCGGAAAGCATGGCTGTCGCCTGAAAAGGCGGCAGCCGTTTTTATACCCGGCCGCTCTGGAAACCTGTGGACACCCCGGGTTACGGCGGCCGGCAGAAGGGAATAAAAAGGGCTGCCTTCGGTCGGTTTGAGATCTGAAGGCGCCCTTATCGTTTATTATCTATGAAATAAGTGCATATTTCAGAAGTTCGCGAAGACCTTGACAAACTTTTCCGCCGCCTCTTCCATCTGTTCCCTGGTATGGGTTGCCGTATAACTTGTCCGGATCATGCTCTGTCCCTGAGGAACAGCGGGAGATATGACAGGATTGACGTAGACTCCCTCTTTCAGGAGTTCCCTACATATTACGAAGGTCCTTATATCATCGTAGGCCATGACGGGAATAATGGGTGTTTGGCTTTCTTTCAGCGGAATATTTCTTTCCCGCAGCAGTTTCCTCATGTAATCGGCAATCTCATTAAGCCTCTTTACCCTCTCAGGCTCTTCTTTCAATACGTTAAGCGCGGCTAATGCTGCGGCGGCGTTGGCAGGAGGGATGGACGCGCTGAATATGAACGGCCTTGAATTGTGCTTTACATATGTGACAACTTCTTCGGAAGCCGCCATATACCCGCCCAGGCTGGCCAGGGATTTGCTGAAGGTTCCCATTATAATGTCCACTTCGTCCTCCAGGCCGAAATACTCGGCGGTGCCTCTTCCCCTCTCGCCTAAGACACCCAGCGCATGGGCATCGTCCACCATTACCCGGGCCCCGTATTTCCTGGCCAGTTCAACAATCTTCGGGAGATTGCAGATTTCGCCCCCCATGCTGAATACGCCATCGGTCACTATAAGCTTCCCCTTCTTGCCGGGAATCTCGCTGAGTACCCGCTCCAGGTCTTCCATGTCATCATGCTTGTAACGCACCATTGTGGCAAAGCTCAGACGACATGCGTCATAAATGCTGGCATGGTTTTCCTTATCGCAGATTATGTAGTCATTTCGCCCCGCTATGGCTGAAATAATCCCCAGGTTGGTCTGGAAGCCCGTACTGAATGTTATGCATGACTCTTTGTTCAGAAACTCAGCAAGCTGTCTTTCCAGTTCAATGTGCAAATCCAGCGTGCCGTTGAGAAACCTGGAACCGGAGCAGCCCGTCCCGTACTTCTCCAGGGCTTTTCTGGCGGCTTCCTTTACCCTTGGATCAGATGTCAGACCTAAATAGTTGTTGGAGCCGATCATGATGGTTCTGCGCCCTTCCATGACCACCTCGGTATCCTGTCCGGATTCCAGGGCATGGAAATAAGGATAGATGCCGGCAGCAATGGCTTCTTTCACTGCTGTATAGTCATGGCATTTTTGAAACAGGTCCATCGTAACATCTCCTTGTCGGTGATTCTGATTATTTTATGACCTAGTGCTAGTACCAGATAGATACGTTAATCCCATTGTATCACAAAACCATAAAATATCCACTAGAATTTTAGAACCATCGGGAAAGGCGATCGGCGGTCTGTATAAAGCCCAGGTTCGGCCGCGGAAAAGCGGCTCCTGCAATTGGTATCGGGGACAGAAATAATAAGTTATTGTATAATATTTTTAATAAAATCCGGTCCATTGGGCGGATCCATGAAAGGAATGGGGTTTATGTCGGGAAATAATAACCAGGTTGTCCTGCTGACAGGGGCTTCTTCGGGAATTGGCAAGGCCACGGCAGAGTGGCTTATGGAAAGAGGGTTCCGTGTTTACGGCACATCCAGGAAAGCCGCTGGCATCATGGACGGCAAGCCTTATAAAACCAGCGCCTCAGGCGGTTTTATTGAAATGATCCCCCTTGATGTAAACTCAGAGTCATCGGCCGAAAATGCCGTAAGGACAGTGCTGGAAAGAGAAGGGTCCATCGATGTCCTCATAAGCAACGCAGGCATGGGAATCGCCGGCTCCATCGAGGACACCTCCATCCGGGAAGCCGAAAAACAATTTGACGTTAATTTTTTCGGCACCTTGCGAATGATAAGGCATGTGCTGCCGGCCATGCGCAAGCAGGGCCGGGGCAGAATTATTGTCATCAGCTCGGTTGCCGGCCTGATATCCATTCCTTACCAGTCCATGTACAGCGCCAGCAAGTATGCGCTGGAAGCTTTAGTTGAAGCCCTCAGGCACGAGGTTGCCCCATTCGGTATAAAGGCTTGCCTGGTGGAGCCTGGGGATACCAGGACCGGGTTTACCTCAAGCCGCGTCATCGCCGAAGCAGCCGGGGAGGCTTCCCCCTATTACAGCAGGTTCAGGAAGTCCCTGGACAGGATGGAGCAGGATGAGCAAAACGGCGTTTCGCCTGAAAAGGTGGCCAGGGTGATCCATGGCATGATCAAAAGGAGAAATCCGCCCATACGCAGGGCCGTCGGCCTGGGGTACAAAGCCATACTCTTTTTGAAACGGCTGCTGCCCTCATGGCTGGTTGAAAAGCTGGTGGGCATGCTCTACGCATAACTGAAGGAGATGACTGCGGGATCAGGCAGACAGATGAAAAACTGTATTGGAAGGCCATAAGGCTTCAAATGGCCTTACAGGGATCCCGTAAAACCCGGCCGCTGTGCTGCGCGGCTGGGAAACATTAACCACTAGAAACAAGGGGCGGCTGAACCCGTTTCGTTCAAACAGAAGCCGCCCTTTTCCTGTTCTCGTGGGATGTTTCGGCGCCTTATCGCAAGGCGACCTTAGTCTTATGGGATCCCTCCCATTATGCGCCTGATATTCTACCAACCATAGTCCTCCGAAATGCCGGAGTTGTTCTCCAGGATCGGGATTTCCTCCATAACCGGCCCTTCTTCGGGAACAGAACCTTCTTCGATGACAGCCCCCTCATCGCTTACAGCTGCTTCACCGGAATCGTATTCATCTTCCGAGGGGCCCTCATAGAACACGTCTTCTCCCTGGAATCCATCTTCCGACGGGTTGCTTCCGGGGGCCGGATTGTTTTCCGGCGGGGATGTATTGTCAGGCGCAGGAGGACTATCAGTGGGCTGAACATTTTCAGGAACCGCGGGCTTTTCCGGGCAGGAGCAGAACATTCCCGCCCACCTTTTTACCAGCATGCCTATCATAAGGCCAAAGCTGCATCGCCTCGACTCTCCGGCTGCCGTGATGGGAATGGATGCCATCCGGTTCCCATCGAGTTCCACGTTGAGAACGCCCACAACCTGGCCGATCGTCACGGGGGCGCTTATATTCTCGGGTATTTCGGCCTTCTCCACAAGCTTGTTTTTCTTTCCCTTCTTGACAAGGATAACCACATTCTCGCCATATTCCAGCGGGATTTCCGAGACTTCCCCTTTCCTGACCCGGACACCGCCGGCAGGCTGTCCCTTCTTCTCTATCCTGGCCGTTTCCCAGTTGGCAAAACCAAAGTCCAGCAGCTTCGCCGATTCCGCAAACCGCAGTTCATTGCTTTCTGAGCCAAGCACCACCGATATGAAGTGGGTTCCATCCCTCTCCGCCGAGGCCGCCAGGCAGAATCCCGCTTTACTGGTAAAGCCGGTCTTCAGTCCAGTAACTCCGCTATACCTCTTAACCAGCTTGTTGGTATTGTCAAGGTCGAACTTCCCGCCCCGGAAACTGTCGTGCCAGATGGTTGTGTAGTATACGATCTTCGGGTGCTTCGACAAAAGCTCCCTGGACATGATGGCGATATCGTGGGCCGTGCTGTAGTGCCCTTCATCGGTCAGCCCTGTCGCATCCAAAAAATTAGTGTTGTTCATCTTCAGCTCCCTTGCCTTCTCGTTCATCAGATGAACAAAGGCTTCCTCGCTTCCAGAAACCTTTTCGGCAAGGGCTACCGAGGCATCATTGGCAGAATGCACCGCCACAGCCTTAAGCAGTTCTTCCACGGTGAACACCTCGCCTTCCTCCAGATAGACCTGTGACCCGCCCATCCTGCAGGCATTGGCAGAGATGGTGACGGGTTCCTTGAGGCTCAGCTTGCCGTTGTCCACCGCTTCCATGACCAGAAGCATAGTCATTATCTTGGTTATGCTGGCAATGGGAAGCTTTTCATGCTCGTTCATGGCGAACACCACTTCCCCTGTCCCTGCCTCAATGAGTATGGCAGACTTGGCATTGATCTTGAACTGGGGCTGGGGATTCGGGCTGGTTTCGCCCGCCCGTGCTTCTTCGGTTACGGTTTCGGTTATTTCCGCAGTGTCACCGTCCGCCGCGATAATAGTGGTTATCATGCAGAATATGAGCAGCAGAACAGCAAAAAACCTGCATTTGGCTTTCATGGAACCATCACTCCAAAGACTTTTCCATAAAAACTATATGCAGGCTTATTCGCGTTATTCGAGGAATGCATTGCTTACCGAACAAAACCCATGCCCGCCGGCGAGCTCTATGTCTGGCCATTCACGGTTCTATTTCAAAACCTGCCGGAGAAAACTCTCCCCATCAACATCTGCGTCCAGGTCAAGGTAATCGGCGATGGTGGCGGCTATATCCGAGAACCCTCTGCGGGTACCCAGGTTGATCCCCGGCCTGACCCTGTCACCGTACACAATAAGAGGAGTATACTCCCTGGAATGGTCAGTGCTTTCGGTGGAGGGATCGCAGCCGTGATCGGCCGTGATAAACAGTATGTCACCATCCTTCATCGCGTCAAGTACCTCGGGCAGTCTTCGGTCCAGTTCGGCAAGGGCCCTGCCGTATCCCTCAATGTTGTTCCTGTGCCCGTACAGCATATCAAAATCCACAAGGTTTACAAACAGGATTCCGGCAAAGTCTTCTTTTATCCAGGCAATGGTATGGTCCACACCATCCATGTTGTCCCCGGTATGGGCAGAGTGGGTTATTCCCCTTCTATTGAATATATCCTCAATCTTTCCCACGGCCCGTACCTGGTATCCCCGTTCCGCCGCATAATCCAGGACCGTTTTCCTGATAGGGCTCAGCGAAAAATCCCTTCGGTTTTCGGTACGCCTGAATGCTCCGGGAGAACCTACAAACGGCCTGGCTATGACCCTGCCCACCGCGTGCTCGCCCGTAAGGATCTGCCTTGCTTTTTCGCACATATCATAAAGCGTTTTAAGGGGTATCACTTCTTCATGGGCAGCAATCTGGAACACGCTGTCGGCTGAGGTATAAACGATGGGGAAGCCGGTTTCCATATGCCTGGGACCTAAATCCTCAATGATCCGGGTCCCCGACGCGGGATAATTGCCAAGCGTTCTTCGCCCGATGGCCTCCTCAAAAGCCTCCATGATTTCTGGCGGGAACCCTTCCGGGTATACCGGAAAAGGCTTATCCAGGATAATCCCGGCTATTTCCCAGTGGCCGGTGGTGGTATCCTTGCCCTTTGACATTTCCATCATCCTGGCGAAGGATCCCATGGGCGGATGGCTCCTGTCAAGGTAATCAACTCCATCGATATGCCCCAGTCCCAGCCGTTCAAGGTTGGAAAGGCTGAACCATGCTTCATTTTTCAGTTCCCGGTGGATATGTCCGAGGGTATTGCTTCCCTCATCCCCATAAAGCCCGGCATCGGGCTGGGCTCCTATTCCAACGCTGTCCAGCACCATAATAATCGCGCGTTTCATAAATACCTCCGAAGCCATCCTGGTATAAGCCGGCAGGAAAGTGTCCGGAAAGGCTCCATCCTCCCGTCATACCCATGGCATACCTATATTCTATACTTATTTACCCAATTTATGTGCCCAGCTTGTTGGACAGACATAACTATGCTAAGCTTTGTTAAGTAGGGTGATGCCATGATATATTATGTCCTGGCGGCGGTTTCGCTGTTTTTTGCCTGGATGCTCATCGAGGCAGGCCGACTCAAGCCCGAGTTTCTGAAGTTCGGTAAATCAGGATTGGGGCTTCGCATAGCGTTGCTTTCCGATATTCATATAGGCCTTTTGATGGTCTCCGCAAGGCGGTTGAAAAGCGTCATAAAGAACGCCGATCCTGATATGCTGGTTATTGCCGGTGACCTGATGGACAGGTCTTCCGACATGGACAAGCTTCTTAAATGGCTCAGGGCGCTGGAACTTGAGATCCCTGTTTATGCGGTCCTTGGCAACCATGATTATTTATGTTTTAGAAAAAATCCCATGATAAAGGACTTGCTCCTGTTCAACCTCAGGAGCATGGGTATTCATGTCCTGGTCAACCAGTGCGCGCTGTTTGAGAAGGACGGGGTCAGGGTTGCCATATCCGGGCTGGACGATTACAGGCATGGTTCCAGGGATTTTGACGCAGCCTTCAACTGTTGCGCCGGGGCCGATTTCAGGCTTTTGGCAGCCCATAATCCTGAAACCGCCCTTCTCATGCGCCGTGATAAAACCGACCTTATGCTCTGCGGGCATTTTCACGGCGGCCAGATATGGATGCCCTTCCACCTGGAGTACCGCATCCTCAGGAACGAAACCACCTGCAGGATGGGATACAGGAAGGGCCTTAACATCATCAATGATATACCGGTCTATATAAGCAGGGGTTTGGGCAATGTGCTGATTCCCTTCCGTCTGGGCTCCAGGCCCGAAGTCACGTTTATAGATATCTGATATCCAGCCGGTCTGCCTATATTCTTACCTGCTGTCATCTGCCGCCGGTAATCTGGCGGATGGCCATTGCGGCATACTCCATCTCCTGTACGGCGTTGAAGTATCCCGGGCTTATGCGGACCAGCCCGGTTTTCATGGTGCCTAACGCCTCATGGGCCAGCGGAGCGCAGTGGAATCCCGATCGTACGGCTATCCCGTATTTCTTGTCCAGTATATTGCCTATATCCGAAGAGTCCATGCCAGGGATGATAAGGGATATAATCCCGCTGTTTTTCCCCGCATCCCTTTCAGAATAGATCCTTACCGAAGGTATATGATCCATCGCCCCAAAGAAGGACTCCAGCAGGAGTTTTTTCTTTTCCCTTATCCTTTCAAGGCCGACATCCATAAGCCATTGGACACCGGCGCCCAGGCCGGCGATTCCCGGTGAGTTCAAAGTGCCCGCCTCCACCACGTCGGGCATGAATTCGGGATGTATTGTCTCAAATGACCGGCTCCCGGTGCCGCCGAAGAGAACCGGGCGCATCTCCACTCCTGGAGCAACGTAGAGGCCGCCGGTTCCCTGGGGTCCCATGAGCCCTTTATGCCCTGGAAACGCCAGCAGGGATATATTCATTGCCTGGACGTCAAAATTCAGAACCCCGGAGCCCTGGGCGGCATCCACCAGAAACAGTATCCCTTTCTCCGCCGCAATCTCCCCGACCTCTTTATAGGGAAGGATGGTACCAGTCACATTGGAGGCTGATGACAGGACTATCAGCCTTGTGTTCGGACGGATAGCCCCGGCGATGGAACCTGGGCTTACATTGCCGCAACTGTCGTAGGGCATAACAATGCTGTAGTCGATAAGTCCTTTGTGCTTGAGATGCCAGAGGGGCCTTAGCACCGAATTATGCTCCATTACCGTGGTGACAACATGGTCACCCTGCCTTAACACCCCCTGGATAGCCATATTGAGCGCATGGGTGGCATTGGCTGTAAAGGCAATGTCGAGGGGGTTCGGAATATTGAACAAGCTTGCCAGGGCTTCACGGGTTTTCATGATGATATTTGAAGAGACTCGCGCCATCTGATGGGCTGAGCGCCCGGGATTGGCGCAGCAGGTTTTCATAAAACGGTTAACAGAACTGTAAACCGCTTCGGGCTTTGGCCATGATGTCGCGGCATTGTCCAGATATACCATGAACGAATACTCCAAAAGGGGTCATATCCTTATCATATGCCGCAGACACAGAAGGGTTTATGGATTTGTCCCGTGTATCTGCCAGAGGTTTTCAGCCTGCATCCTGGTCCGTACCTTTTTCAGATCCTGAAAGAAGTCCACCTTCTTTCCCGGGTCCCTGAGGACCGCCGAAGGATGATAGGTTGCAAGGATGGAAAAAAAACCGGGCTTTTCTATCCAGGTCCCTCTTTCCTGGGTGATCCTGAATTTTTTATCAATGATATGTTTTGCGGCAGTGGACCCGAGGCACACGATAATGGACGGCCTAATATATTTTACCTGGAAACGGAGCCATGGCAGGCATGCCTGGGCCTCGGCCTCTGAAGGAATGCGGTTGCCGGGCGGCCTGCATTTAACGATATTTGCTATGTAGTAATGGCATGGCTCGAACATGAGGGCCTCAAGGGCAAGGTCCAGGAGCTTTCCCGCCCTCCCCACAAAGGCATATCCCTCAATATCCTCCTGCTCGCCGGGGCCTTCCCCAATGAACATGAGGGGCGCCTTAAGATTGGCACCCCTGCCAACCACCACATTGGTCCTGGTTTCACACAGGGGGCATTTCCTGCATTCCAGGCACGCTTCCACGAAACTTTCCCAGGTATCCACCACATCACCTCATCTCGATATACATTTTACATGAAGACGTCCGCAAAATAAAACCCGTGTTTTCCTGCGGATCCGGTCCGGCTCATTTCATCCGCCCGTTGTGCCGATAATACTAATACAACCTATTCACGGATAATTTTTCTTGCAGGGAGGCGAAACAGATGAAAATCGCAGATTCCAACGTCAGGTTGGCATCTCAGAGCTCTTATGCCCGGCGGGTTTCGGTAAACGAGAATTTGGTGCTCTGGGATAACCGCTCTCATTCTCCGCTTTCTACAGAAGAAAACATCCAGGTTGATATTTCAGACAGCGGCAAGGCCATGCTGGAAGGCCAGGCTGTCCGTAAAGCCGAAGATACTGAAGAAAACGTACTGGAATTACCTGAGAAGGAAAAAGAGAAAATACGGCTGATCGAGGATTTCATCTATGTCCTTACAGGGAAACGGATCAGGCTTCTCGTTCCAAAAAGAATTACAAAAGGCCAGTTGATAAAAATACAGGAGTTGCAGGACCGGCAAGCCGGGCAGGGAACTCCCCGGCAGGTTGGCTGGGGTATGGACTACACCTGGGAAAGACGTGTGAAGGAACAGGAGAGGATGAATTTTTCCTCCTCAGGCACTGTAACCACTGAGGACGGGCGGATAATCAACTTCAGCCTGAATTTTTCGGTAAGCAGGGAATTCATGAGCTATGAAAAGGTCCGCATACAGGCCGGAGACAAGCTTCTTGACCCCCTGGTTATCAATTTCCGCAACAGTACCGCGAATCTTGGGGACCGCAACTACTTATTCGACATCGATATGGACGGCAAACCCGAGGAGATTGCCTTTACGGCCGAAGGCAGCGGTTTCCTTGTATGGGACAGGAATGGAAACGGTCTTATCGATGACGGAAGCGAGATGTTCGGCCCTTCGTCAGGCAACGGCTTCCAGGAACTGTCCATGCATGACGCTGACGGGAATAACTGGATTGACGAAAACGACCCCATCTATGAGAAACTGCGCATATGGACGGTTGATGAGAAAGGAAACAAGCAACTGATTGCCCTGGGCCAGGCAGGTGTCGGCGCCATTTATCTTGGCAGCGTAAGCTCGCCCTTCTCCCTGAAGGATGCGGGCAACAATTCACTCGGCGAGATCTCCAGGACCGGCGTATTTCTTAACGAGGACGGCACCGCTGGCACCATACAGCATGTTGACCTGGTGATTTAGGAAGGACGGGAATATCATCAATCGGGGATGATACCTTAAAATACCCGCGTCACAAAGACGTGGGTATTTTTTACCCATGACCCATTTGGCTGTCATTATGAACCGAGCGAGGCGATCTCATCCTGAGCGGCTTCGAAGAGATTGCCGCGCTTTGCCCGCAATGATACACAGGGGACGGCAGACTGTACGAAAATATGGAATCAAAATGTTTGCAGGAATCCCGTAAAGCCCGGCCGCTGTGCTGCACGGCTGCGAAACATCAACCACTCGAATGAGGGTCGGCTGAACTCGCTTCGCTCAAACAGCAGCCGCCCTTTTCTCATTCTCGCGGGATATTTCGGCGCCTTATCGCAAGGCGGCCTTGTTTTACGGGATCCCCCCCATTATGCTGTTGGTTTTCCTGCTCACAGGATAATTATTATCTGCCGTCCCCTGTTTATGACATTACTAGTTTACTAAGAGGGCGGAGCGCGAGATTGCTTCGTCGCTTTGCCTCTGCAATGACATACCTTTGTTCAGTACATTTTGTTGTAGTATTCATCCAGCACGCGCTTCATGCTGAAGGCTTCCCTGGTGGTCTTTATGGAAGACACCATCATGGATATCCATTTGCTCCTGTCCTCGTAGAAGGTGGGAATCACCTCGTTGGCAAGGCAGGCCTTGAGGGCCTTCAGGTCGTGCCTGTCGGCCTTGGCGGTATTGTCGCTCTCGAAGCCTCCTCCGAACTGCCAGCCATTGACGCCGTGGATGCAGGCTTCGGGCCACCATCCATCCAGTATGGACACATTGAGCACTCCATTCATGGCAGCCTTCATACCCGATGTTCCCGACGCCTCCCGGGGCCTCCTGGGGTTGTTGAGCCAGACGTCGGCACCCCGGGTCAGCACGCGCCCGATCTCCATGTCGTAGTTTTCCAGGAATACTATGCTGCCCGGGTATTTTCGCGTCATGGCAACTATCTCGGCAATGATGCCTTTCCCAGTATCATCCAGGGGGTGCGATTTACCCGAAAATACGATCTGCAGCTTCCTCTCTCTTAGCAGGGGCTCCAAAAATTCCAGATCCGAGAGGAGCAGCCCGGACCGCTTATAGGGCGCGGCACGGCGCGCGAATCCGATCAAAAGCACGTTCCTGTCAAACGCTACCCCGGTCCGTTTTTCAATAAACCCAATAAGGGCGTCCTTATTGTGCATATGCCTGCCCCAGAGTTCTTCCTCCGCAGTTTCTGTCCCGTTGTATTCCTCAGCCAGTTCAAGCATCTTCCGGTCCACCCAGGTCGGAATATGGATGCCGTTGGTTATACCGATTATTTTGCTCCCGCCTTTAACCTTCTTCCACATCTTCCGGGCGGTGACCCGATGCAGATCCGAAACGGCATTCGAAACCCGGGACAGGCGCAGAGCGCCGACAGTCATATTGAAAGGATCGCCGCCGATAGCCTTAAGCTGCCTTTTGTTCATGTTAAGATTGGCGCCCATGTAGATAAACCTGTCAATGGGGTGCTGTTCGTTCCCTTCAGGAATAGGCGTATGTGTGGTAAAAACCACTTCTTTCCGGGTTTCATTCCATGCCTCTCGAAAGCGCATCCCGCGAGCCATTTTCTCCCTTATTACCTCAAAACCAGCAAACAGTGCGTGTCCCTCATTGAAATGGAAGACATGGGGATTGATGCCCAAAGCCCTGAGTGCCCGCACTCCTCCGATACCAAGGACCATTTCCTGCGCTACCCGCTCCTCGCCGAACCACCCATAGAGCTGTCCCGTAATCCAGCGGGCCTCTCCGTCGTTGCCTTCGATGTCGGTGTCCAGAAGATACAGGTTATCCACACCATGGGCACGATAACGCCATACCTTTATATTCACGTCCCTTTTTCTTATGGATACCGACACGGTTACGCCGGTATCCTCGAGGAACGTGTAGACCCTGTTTTTATACGCGTCATAGGGCGTGCCTGTTTCCTGGTCTATAAACTGCTCCCCGTATCCCTGTTTCCACAGGATGCCTATACCGACAACGGGATAGCCCAGGTCGCATGACTCTTTCATATAGTCGCCGGCAAGGATGCCAAGCCCACCCGCATATAGCTTCACACTGCTTTCGATACCGTATTCCATGCAGAAATAGGCCACGCTCTTGAGATTATCCATAAACACTAGCTCCTCTCTGTTGAATAAGGTTGGCTCTGACTCAGCCATTCAACCGGGTGTCATTCTATTTTTACACACACTTTATAAAAACATAACAGAAAAAGTCCATGATGACATTACGAGACTTCCGGACGCGCAGGATGCAAAACGGTATGGCCCGTAACCTCACAGAGATCCTCCAGGGAATCATGGGGCTGATTAACGGGCCTTCCCAAGGTGGCAGGAACATCCATTCCCAGAGCTTCCACCGGCCGGATTACACACTAAAAAGGCGTGTTAAACGCCGGGTGAAGAATACCGGCGGTTCCGCCGGCATCAGTCCTTTATACAACTATCTCACCGGTTCTTAAGCTGACATATACGAGCCAGTACCCGCCCAGGTCCCGGATATCGCTGCCCGAAACCGGCACCCATCTGCAGGCGGTCTCAAAAGGCCGGTTGTCATTTTCACCCCTGGCCGGAACACCGATAACAAAGAAGTTGGATTGGTTTTCGCCCTTGTACAGGCCTGCGAGGATATGCTTATACCTGAAAAGCCCCACCAGGATCTTTGGATTTGCAAAGACAGGGACGTTGATGCCCGACATGTACATGATATTGCTCAACCTGGCAAGGTCGTTGACATAATACCAGGTATAATCAGGGTTTCCTCTCCTGAAGGGGTGGGATACCTCAAAGTTGTTCTTAACAAGCGTTTCAAGCTTGCCGATATCGCATTTTACAAGCCCGGCTTCATCAGCGGACAGTTCCTTATGCCCTGGTTTGGGATCGGGCTGGGGTTGGCCGGCAGAGCTGCTTTTTGCGCCCTCGTCAGATAAAGGTTTTTGTTCCTCTTTTCCCTCCCTGACTTCGGTTGTCCTTTCATCCCGCTTCTTCGGCGTTTTTTTGTGTATGATCTGCCGTAAGCTTTCATCCCACTTCAGGGATTTCTCAAAGCTTGAGAAAAGCGGTATCCACATCTTGTCCTTGCTCTCGGCAGTAATGGCCGCATATTTCACCAGTTCCGGCCTGGTATTATTGGCTTTCAGCGTTTCGGGATCAATTTCCAGGCTCCCCTGCATGCTGGGGAAGGAGGTGCTGACATTTCCAGCGGGTATGGCCACCAGTCCGTCACCTTGTGAAAAGATGAGATAGAGCATATACCTGAAAGGTCCCTGTTTCAGGCCTTTGATATGGAGAGAGGCAACGATGCGCCCATCCCATGAATCCAGCCTCACAAAGGCCTCCGGCGAAGCGCCGGTTCCAAAACCCCCGTCAAGCTCCTCCATTATCGCGTATTTTCTCGCAAAGCCGGGCAGCGTCTGCATATAACCACCACATAAACCATTTTGTATGAATTATACGCGCGTACCATGACAGATAGTACTTAATCCCGGATCTGTGCGGTATATGAAGAGGGGATATTGCCCATCCATTCGGCAATATCCCCTGTTTCTACCGGCGCGCTTTTTTTCTTTTAGCTCCATCAGGAATATCTTTTGCGTTGCGGAATGCTTCATATTCATTCTCGCCCAGCTGATCATTCCCTGCCGATACATTGTTGTTCCCGCCGACCCTTCCGGTCGGCTTCCTGTTATCTTCCATCCCTGTTCACCATTCCTTGTAAAATCGTACCGACATGTCTTATGACTTAGCCGATGCTATTATTATCATCCTGTTTGCCAGTTTTATGATGGTAATTTTTGCATAACTCACCTGAAAGATGGATGAACTGCTCCACTGACAGGACTTCTGCCCGGGTGTCTTCAGAAAGCCCCATCTGCCTTAATATCTCCCTGAGACGCTCCTTCCCGCCATCAAGCCAGGGCTGCTTTCCCAGTGAGTTAAGAAGGGTTTTCCTCCGCTGGCTGAATGCTGCCTTTATTACCATAAACAACAGCTTCCTGTTCAGGTGGGCGGGTTGGCTTAAACTGCGCTTTTTCAGCTTAACCACCGCGGAATCCACATCGGGCTTGGGAATAAAACAGTTTCTTGAAACCTGGAAAGCGAGTTTGGGCTCGGCATAATAACGGACTGCTACCGAGAGGGCGCTGTAATCCTTTGTGCCGGGCGTGGCCACCATCCTGCTTACAACCTCCTTCTGAACCATGAATACCAACAGGTCCCATGGTATCCCGGATTCCAGCATATTCATGATTACAGGGGTGGTGATGTAATAGGGCAGGTTTGAGACCACCTTCAGGGAACCCTTCCAGTTTGCTGTCAATTCCCATAGGTCGGTTCTCATGATATCGGCATGTATCACCTGTACATTTTCAAAACCCCCGAGGGTTTCGGACAGGGGCCCCAAAAGGCGCCTGTCAATCTCCACCGCCACCACCCTGCCGGCCCTGTCTGCCAGCCGGGCAGTAAGGGCGCCTATTCCCGGGCCAACCTCCAAAACCAGGTCGTTCTTATCAACCTCGGCCGTATCCACAATTTTTCTTATGATGTTAGCATCGGTCAGGAAATTCTGGCCGAGGGACTTTGTGAGCTTGAGGCCATATTTGCTTAATATCTCGTTTGTGTTGATCATGAACTTTATTCCTTCTTACTTCTATTCTGAAGCCTGCTGTAGAGCAGCTTTACCGAGATTTCCGCGCTCCACTCGGTTCCACTCGCAACGACATGTTGGAGGCAGGATGTTGGAGGTTATAAGTTGGAATAAAAGAATGGCATTAAAGAGTGCCTGCAAACTCTAACCTCCAACTCCAACCTCCAACTTCTGTATCTTACAGAAACAGGGTTTACGCCAATTGTAAACCCTGATCCGTCAAAATATGCCCTTTAACCTATTCGCAGGGGTTATAGTTCTGCTTCCAGCGGTCATCGTCCTGTTCGTTCAGGATATAGACAACAACCTTGCGTACTCCCCAGCGTCTGACCTCTTCGGTGGTGTTGAAGAACAGGTCGACCAGGTCGCCTTTAATGGCGCTTCCAATGTCGCCGGCAATGGCGAACCCATAATCAGGAGCCGAACCGGGCACCTCTATATAGAGTTTGGAGCCCAGCGGTATCACCTTGGGATCGACGGCAACAATACCGGTGCGTGCCGTCATTCCGGTGTATGTTATGCCATACCCGGGATCACCGGGATTCTTCCCGGTATCCTCAAAGGAGTTTGTGTAGGCCGTGGCTCGCATTTGCAGGGCTTTAGAGTAACGGACCCTGTCCCCTCTCGAGGTCATGAAGTTAGGTACAGTTCCATACTCAACAACCCTGTTCACAGGCTCCTTGACTATGGCTTCACCGATGAATTCACGGCTGGAGTATTCTCCGTCTTCATAGGTGATCTTGTATCTTTTTTCCCTGATGCCGTTTTCTCCCTCCACCACAATCCGGGATTCGCCCTCGTTCATGATGTTGTTGGGCTGTTCGAGAACCTGGTAGGGGATCTGTTCTTCCTCGGTCAGGATCTTTTCCTCAACCCTGATCACCCTTATCTCCATCTCTTCTGCCAGCGGGTCGTCGGGCGAAACACCATCGAACCTGTCCAGGGGTCCCAGGATGATCCCATTGTCCCTCAGAAGCTCTTCCACCGTATCCCGGTAGGACATGACCGTCCTGGTTTGCCCGTCGACTGTAAGAATCACCGGAATCGCCCTTTTTATGGTGACTTCATTGAGTGAGTCCGGCTTGAGCGGCGTGTCCATGGCAACACTCATATAATCATACTGCCCCACTGCTATCCCTGCCTGGCCAAGAGCCTGGCCGACGTTTACACCCATAGTCCTGATCGCTATCGATTCGCCGTTATCTATTATCCTGATCTCTTTGCTCAGATTTCGATATAAAGTAGCACCTGCGGCAACAGCCAATACCACTATGAGGAGCAGTAGAGCCATCCGCCTGAGGGGAAGGACACGCCTGATGTATTGCAGGTATAAACCGCTCATTCATAGCATCCTTTCCTTTATTTTTGCCGCTTTGCAGCACTGTGGGCAAGTCAAAAATATCATCGCCTGAATTATGTCGCAAAGCCCAGATATTTTATAACAGGCGCATGCATATTGTCAAGGCCTGCCAGTACTCCACAGGCCTCCCGCTTGTGCAGCCGGCTTAGTTGCTTGCTTTTGCGACAGCCTTTATTTCCCATCTCTGGTGGTTTGGGCTGAACAGGAAGGTTACCCGAAGCCTGTTGGGACCCTGTTCCCAGCCGATAATCTCTCCGGCGGCTTCTTCAACCAGGGTTACTTCCGCCTGGAGCTCTGCCATAACCTCGTATTCATTTCCGTAGCCCCTTAGTATCTCAAAGTAGTAGCCAGTTGCTGCCCACGGTTCTCCACCGGTCTCCTGACTGGCCTCATCACCCTCCTTATCAGTTTTTCTCGCCAGGCTGACGTTATGTACGGCCTCCAGATACCGGGAGAAGTCTTCCCGGTTATACTGTTTGTCAAAAATCAAATGATCGGAGGCCATAAGCTCCCATGCGGCATTATGATCGTGGCTGCTGATGTTATCAAACCAATCCAGGATCAATTGACACAGCAAGCCTTCGGTAAACATCTTGTAACTGTTTATCGCCTGGCCTTTTTCGCTGATTTCCTTCCTGTAATTCTCTATTTGAGAATTGATAAGCTGCAGCTCCTCTTGCAGGTTCTTAATCCTGGTTTGCAGCTGGTCCTTTTCTTTTTCCAACGCCTTTATGGTCTGTTCCTGCTCATTGACAGTAGCCTGAAGAGTCCTGTTCTGTCCCCTGAGCCAATCCTGCTCAATCTTGTCGTGTTCGCTTTGTTTGAGAAGGTTCTCCTTGTCCCACAACAGGTAATTGAGCATCAGGAAAACAAACAATACCAGAATGGCTATCATGACTATGACGAACTTTTTCATCCCATTGAACCTACCTTCAGCATTATTTGCCGGCAAGGGTCCGACCTGCCATGGCAAGTCAGTCAATAAGCCAAGACTATGCATTAATAACCGATAACTTATCTGTAAAGCCACCGGGCTTATTCTGAAAACCTGTCCAGACCGAAAAGCAGCCTTGCGTTTTCCGATGTTGCCCGTACAGCCTCACTATAGTCTATACCCTTAATGGCAGCGACCTTATCGATTATATATTTCAGGTGTCCCGACCAGTTCCGCTTACCCCTGTGGGGTTCAGGTGAAAGATACGGGCAGTCGGTTTCAACAAGCAGCCTGTCCATGGGGACATACCGGACGACCTCAACCGGCCTGCTCGCGTTCCTGAAGGTTACAGGACCCCCGATTCCTATATAGAACCCCAGGTTAAGCACCTCTCTTGCCATCTCAACGCTGCCCGAAAAACAATGGAAAACACCTGTTATATTTTCGGAGCGGAAGGCCTTTACGATATCCAGCACATCCTGGTGGGATTCGCGGTTATGGATTATTATGGGCAGCCTCAGTTTTCCCGCAAGGGCTATCTGCCTGGAAAACCATTCCTTCTGGGTGTCCCGGGGAGAAAAATCATAATGGTAGTCGAGCCCTATTTCGCCTATGGCGACCACCTTTTCCTCTCTGGAAAGCTCTTCTATGGCCAAAAGGTTTTCTTTGCTGCAGGAAGAGGCATCATGAGGGTGGAAGCCTACCGCGGCAAACACCTCACGATGCCTCTTTGAAAGCTCAATGGACAGCCTTGAACTCATAAGGTCGCTGCCCGCGTTTATGATATGCGTCACTCCGGCCTCAACAGCCTTCCTGATGATGTCATCCCTGTCGGTGTCGAACTGTTGGTCATCGTAATGGGCATGGGAATCGATCATTATTATCAGCTCACTTTTGCTCCGGGGGATATATCCCCGTCCACGGTAACCAGGGTCAGTTTTCCTTCAGACTCGTCGGTGGCCGCAAGTATCATTCCCTGGGATTCAATACCCCTGATCTTGGCGGGTTTCAGGTTGGCAACAAGAATCAATGTCTTGCCCGCCAGTTCCTCAGCGCTGTAGTACTGGGCTATCCCTGAAACCACCTGTTTCTCCTCAGCGCCCACCTGGAGCCTTAATTTCAATAACTTGTCCGACTTTTCAACCTTCTCTGCCGAAAGAACCTTTGCCACCCTCAGATCCAGCTTCGCAAAATCTTCAATTGATATCTGAGTCATATCCCCGGAGGCCGAACCTTCCGCGTCCCGTGATCGGTGCTTTTTATCACCCTTTTCACCAGGCCCGTCCTTTCCGGTATCAGGAACGGCAGAAGACAATTTTTCCAGTTCCTTCTCAATATCGATTCTCGGGAAAATGATTTCACCCTGGCGAACCGGCCTCGTGGGCTTGTATACGCCCCATACTCCGGCAGTCTCCCAGCCTGTTTCGTCACTATCTATGGAGAGCTGGTCCCATATCTTCGCCGGTGTTTCAGGCATGAAGGGCTGAAGCAGTATGGACACGATGCGGATGCTTTCGGCCAGATTGTATAAAACCCTGGCCAGGCGCCCCTTTTTGCTCTCGTCTTTTGCCAGTATCCAGGGTACGGTTTCATCTATATACTTATTGGTACGGGAAATGGCCTTCCAGATCTCTGTCAGGGCCAGGCTGAACTGGAGATTATCCAGGAGTTCTTCTGTCCTGTGCTTTAAGCCCAACAGCTCCTTTTTCAGTTCGGCGTCGAATTCTCCTTCCTCGCCCTGCCCGGGAAGCAAACCATCGAAGTATTTCCTTATCATGGCCACAGTCCGGCTGACCAGGTTACCCAGGTCATTTGCCAGATCGGAGTTGATTCGGGATATCAGGGCTTCATTGGAGAAAACGCCGTCTGCCCCGAAGGGGACTTCCCTGAGCAGGAAGTAACGGATGGCATCCAGCCCGTATTTCTCAATGAGAATTACCGGATCCACCACATTGCCCTTGGACTTTGACATCTTTCCGCCTTCCAGAACAAGCCAGCCGTGGCCAAATACCTGCCTGGGCAGCGGAAGGTCAAGGGCCATCAGCATGGCAGGCCAGATGATGGTATGGAACCTTATGATTTCCTTGCCCACCAGGTGCACGTCGGCAGGCCAGTAGCGCCTGAAGGCTTCATCATTACCAGTGAGGTAACCCAGCGCCGAGATATAGTTTGACAGGGCGTCTATCCATACATAGACCACATGTTTCTCATCGAATGACACCGGTATGCCCCAGTCGAAGGATGTCCTTGAAACGCAGAGGTCTTCCAGGCCCGGCCTTAAGAAATTATTGAGCATCTCGTTACGGCGGGAAACAGGCTGGATAAAATCGGGGTTTTCCTCTATATGTTTGATAAGCCTGTCCTGGTACTTGGACAGCCTGAAGAAATAGCTTTCTTCCCTGGTTTTTTCAACGCCTCTGCCGCAGTCAGGACACATGCCGTCCACCAGCTGCGTTTCGGTCCAGAAGGATTCACATGGTGTGCAATACCAGCCCTCATATTCGCTTATATAAATATCTCCCTTGTCATACAGGGCTTTGAAAACCTTCTGAACACATGCGGCATGCTCTTCATCAGTCGTTCTGATGAACTTGTCATAACTTATCTTCATCATCTGCCAAAGGTCCTTGATGCCGCTTACGATCCTGTCCACATACTGCTTGGGCGTCATACCGTTCTCGGCCGCCACCCGCTGGATCTTCTGGCCGTGCTCATCTGTTCCGGTCAAAAACATGACATCATAGCCCTGGAGCCTCTTGTATCTTGCCATGGCGTCAGCCGCCACAGTTGTATAAGAATGTCCTATATGGAGCTTTCCGCTGGGATAATAAATTGGCGTTGTAATGTAGTATGTCTTTCTGCTCACCTCGAGATTACCTCCTCATGATGATTTGGATTTCCTGCCGTTGTTTTATTCCTCAGGTTCGGCAGGCAGGAATACTGCCATGCCCCCGTTTATCATTTTGCCAATAAGTGCATTATAACATACTCATTTCTGTTTTGCACAACCCGCGGGAACCTGGAAAGCGGCCAGACCGGCCTGATTACTCCGGAACTTCCATGGTCAGGATCACGGTGCAGAATATGCCCGTACCTTTCCCAAATTCACTGAGCCCTTCACCGGTCGTCGCAGTGATGCCAATACTGCCCCGATCGATCCCCAATAGCTCGGCAAGGCTGGTCCGGATCCTCTCAATATGGGGGGACAATCTGGGTCGAAGAGCCTCGATGGATATGGATACATGAAGAATCCTGGAACCCTTCTCCATACGTCCCATGGCCGCCTTAAGATAAGCACGGCTGTCGGTTACACCCTGGCGGCACATCCTGTCGGCCTCTTCTCCAAGGATATTTACACAGGTTATGCCTGACACCGCATTGGTCAGGGCATGCAGTACAACGTCCGCATCGCTGTTTCCCGAAAGACCCGGGCAGCCTTCAATGACCACTCCGCCTAAAATCAGCTTTTTATCGGAACCGTCGGGTTCAAACCGGTGGCTGTCCTGCCCAATGGCAACCCTGATCATGGAACCATCCCCATCAATCTTTTTGCCATTATCTTACCTTTTCAAAAGAATTATGTCCATATCATGCCCGGGTTCATGCCTTATCCTTCCATACAGGAAGCCTGCCCCTGCAAAATTCTTATGGATATTGTACAAAGCATCCATGATTTATTTGTTATATAATAGAAACAATCCCGTGAATACCTTCAACAAATCGGAGAAAACGACACGTATGGTAAGAAAAGTAACCCTGTTGAGCCTTGCCGTTCCGATGTTTATAGAGATGCTGCTGTTCTCCCTGCTGGGGATGGTGGACATGTTTATTCTAAGCCGTGTGTCCGACGAGGCCGCCGGCGGGGTCGGCGCGTGCAACCAGATCCTCGGCATCACCAATATCGTGTTCAACATTATCTGCATCGGCGCAAATGTTCTGGTCTCACAGTATATAGGCGCGAAAAACAGGGATTCAGCCCAGAAAACCATGGCGGTTTCATATATCATGGTTTCCGCAGTGGGCGTTATAGCCTCCGCCATATTGTTTTTCCTCGGGAAGCCCATTCTGCGCCTTATGGGGGTTACGTCAGCCCTTTTGGTCCACGGCGAAACCTATATGGGTATTGTGGGCGGCATGATGTTCATGCAGGCAGTACTGAACATCTCCACCGTTATCATGCGCACCCATGGCTATTCAAAGGAAACCCTCGGCATAACAGCGGGAATGAATATCTTAAATGTAGCGGCAGACATCATACTCGTCTTTGGTTTCAGTATGGGAACTGCCGGCGCGGCCTGGGCTACAGCCATGAGCAGGTTTTTCGCCATGCTGATGGCCCTGGGGTTTGTACTTAAGAATATATTGGACAGGGAGGCATTCCGCCATATTCGGGAAGTTCCCGCGCGCATTATCAGGGACCTTTTCAAGGTGGGACTGCCATCGGCCCTCGAGAATATTTGCTATAACGTCAGCCAGGTCGTGCTCACCGGATTGATCCTTTATAATCTTGGCGACACTGCCTATATTGCCAGAACCTATACCAACCAGATCATCTTTATATTTATCACCCTGTCCATATCCATCGGCCAGGCCAACCAGATCCTCATAGGGCGCCTTGTGGGCGCGGGCAAATTCGACGAAGCATACCATACCTGCCTTAAAAACTTCAGGAAAGCCCTGCTTATTACATTGGGCATAAGCGCCGTATTCTTCCTGTTCGGCGGGACATTCATCAGGATCTTCACAGACAATCCTGAAATCATTAAGCTGAGCGCCATGGTGCTGATGGCTGATGCCATCCTGGAACCCGGCCGTACCTTCAATGTTGTGATCATAAATGCCCTCAAGGGCTCCGGGGATGCGGTATTTCCGGTAATAATCGGCATCATCTCCATGTGGAGCATTGCCACCTTTGGAGCCTGGCTCCTTGGAGTTGTAGCCGGATTTGGCCTTGTGGGTATGTGGGCCGCCATGGCAATGGATGAATGGCCGAGGGGCTTTATTATGCTTCACAGGTGGCACAGCCGCAAATGGACATCAAAAGCGTTGGTTGGCAACGAGACATGATCCATTGCCTTATTGCCGCCGGCAGGAATCTTGATAATCTATACTATGGTAATTTATATGAATATTGATGCAAAAATACTTGCAAATATTTCCTGATACCTGCAAGTTTCAAATCCCGGCGCTGCCTTGGTTGCCTTATCCTGAGCCATTATATCGCCCTTTATTCCTTTGCCGGGTTGTGCATAAAATATTCTTTATGAATTTTTTCACAATCTATCTTTCAAAAGTGGGACTACTGGGATATAATAAAAATGATTTGCACTATGTGGAACGGATTATTGGGTTATACCTCCCAAGGATTTGGCGGGGTTGCATAACAATGATTAATGAGGCTGAAAACCTTTGTCTTACTCAAATAGAAGTTATATTACGGAAGGGAGATTCGATATGGTAAAACACAAGAAATTATTAGAGTGGGTAAAAGAAATTGAAGAACTGTGCCAACCCGACAAGGTTTATTGGTGTGACGGTTCGGAAGAAGAAAACGAGCGGCTGATCCAGGAGGCTGTGGAATCAGGCAGCGCCATACCGCTTAACCCGGAAAAACGCCCTGGCTGCTATCTTTTCCGGAGCCATCCCTCAGACGTGGCCAGGGTTGAGAAAAGAACATATATTTCCTCAAGGAAAAAGGAAGACGCGGGTCCCACAAACAACTGGATAGACCCTGTTGAGCTTAAGAAGACAATGACCGACCTGTATCGCAGATGCATGAAGGGCAGAACCATGTATATAATCCCGTTCAGCATGGGCCCCCTGGGATCACCCATTTCCAAGATCGGTATTCAGATTACCGACAGCATCTATGTTGTAATCAATATGCGTATCATGACCCGTATGGGGACAAAGGTTCTTGACATTCTGGGCGAGGACGGCGAATTCGTTCCCTGCCTGCATTCTGTGGGCGCTCCCCTTGCCGAAGGCGAGAAGGACGTGGCATGGCCTTGCGCTCCCATGGAGCAAAAATACATCTCCCACTTCCCTGAGGAAAGGACCATCTGGTCATACGGCTCTGGCTATGGCGGAAACGCCCTGCTGGGCAAGAAGTGCTTCTCTCTCAGAATTGCTTCGGCAATGGCGCGCGACGAGGGCTGGATGGCGGAGCACATGCTCATCCTGAAGATTACAAGCCCTGAGGGCGAGGTAAAATATATCACCGGCGCGTTTCCAAGCGCCTGCGGAAAGACCAACCTGGCCATGATGGTCCCCACCATCCCCGGTTGGAAGGTTGAAACCATAGGCGATGACATCGCATGGATGAGGTTCGGTGAAGACGGTAGGCTCTATGCCATCAATCCCGAGGCAGGTTTCTTCGGCGTCGCTCCGGGTACCTCCATGGAATCCAATCCCAGTGCCATGAAAACCATAGATAAGAACACCATCTTCACCAACGTAGCCCTTACCGACGACGGCGATGTGTGGTGGGAAGGCATAGGAAAACCGGCTCCCGATCACCTGATCGATTGGCAGGGCAAGGACTGGACCCCCGACTCCAAGGAAAAAGCCGCCCATCCCAATGCCCGTTTCACCACTCCGGCCAGCCAGTGCCCGGTTATTGCGCCCGAATGGGAGGATCCCAATGGCGTGCCGATTTCAGCGATTCTGGTAGGAGGCCGCAGGGCAACCACCATTCCCCTGGTTCACGAAAGCTTTGACTGGAACCATGGCGTTTTCCTGGGCTCCATAATGGGTTCCGAAATCACGGCGGCCGCCATCACGAGCAAGATCGGCCAGGTACGCCGCGACCCGTTTGCCATGCTGCCCTTCATAGGGTATCATGTAGGCGACTATTTCCAGCATTGGTTCAACATGGGCAAGAAAACCGATCCGGATAAACTGCCCAAGATATTCTACGTCAACTGGTTCCGCAAGGATGAGGACGGAAAGTTCATCTGGCCCGGCTACGGAGAAAACAGCCGTGTGCTGAAGTGGATATTTGAGAGGGTATCCGGCAAGGCCGATGCGGTAAAAACAGCTATTGGATACATGCCCTCAGTTGATGATCTGGACCTCAGCGGCCTTGATATCACCCGGGAACGTGTGGAGGAGATCCTCAGCGTGGATAAGGAAGGGTGGCTTGCCGAGATAGAATCGGTCAAGGAACACTACCTTTCTTACGGAGACCGTCTTCCCGAAGAACTGAAGAACCAGCTTGCAGCGCTGGAGAAGAGGCTGAAGGAAGCATAAGGGAAATACTAACGGGCTGTCATGTGACAGCCCGTTTTCTTTGTTCGACAGATCTAATAACCCGCGCTCCTGAGGCGATACCCGAGTACCATCAGGCCATCGCTGAGGTGTACATTCTCAACAACCGCGCCATTTTCCAGCCGCAGCTCATGGGGAGAGAAGTTCCATATACCCTTTATCCCGAGGGTTGTGACCCTTTCAGCCACCTCTGTAACATGAACGTTGGGGACGGTGAGCATGGCTATATCCACCTTATGGTTCTTCACGAAGTCTTCCAGGGAATCCATGGACATAATCCCGATCCCGTTGACTTCGCCGCCAATCTTGAGCGGGTCCACATCAAAGATGGCTATAATGTCAAATCCCCTTTTTCTGAAGTTTTCATAGTTGGCAAGCGCGGTACCCATATTGCCGGCACCGATTATGATACAGGAAAACCGATTATCAACGCCTAGAATTCTACCGATCTCGTTGAACAGGGACTCCACGTTGTAGCCATATCCCTGCTGTCCGAAGCCTCCAAAGCAATTCAAATCCTGCCTGATCTGGGAAGCGGTTATACCCATCCGCTCACTTAGCTCTCTTGAAGAAATCCTCTTAATGTCCAGCTTGATCAGATCATGGAGATAACGGTAATATCTTGGCAGCCTTCTTATTACGGCCATGGATATCTTCTTTTCTTCCGGCATACTGCTATCAACCCCTTACTGACAAAGTAGCTGCAGGAGAATATTCTATGCCTCTTTTGTGTCCCCTGGCTTTTTGCTTATATTGATTATATCATGCTTGTTATTTTTTTGTCAATTAATTCGTAAGGGGCGCATCACAGCCTTACTTGAATTCCTTCGCTCTTAAGCCACCTCTTAAGCTCAGGTATGCTCAGTTCTCCGAAATGGAATAATGATGCTGCCAGTACCGCATCGGCATGCCCCTGGAGGATGGCATCCCTGAAATGCTCTTTGGCGCCGGCGCCGCCCGAAGCGATTACGGGGATCTTTACGGCATCGGATATGGTCCTGGTAAGTTCAATGTCATAACCATCCTTCGTGCCATCCCGTTCCATGCTGGTAAGAAGGATTTCGCCGGCTCCGAGCTTTTCGGCTTCAACAGCCCATTCAAGGGCATCCCTGCCGGTATTGATGCGCCCGCCGTTGATATAGACATCCCAGCCGGAACCATTGGCCCTTTTTTTTGCGTCAATGGCTACCACCACGCATTGGCTGCCAAAGCGCATGGCCGCCTCCGATATGAGCTCGGGCCTTTTAAACGCGGCAGAGTTGATCCCGACCTTGTCGGCCCCCGCCAGCAGGATGCGGCGTATGTCCTCCACTGTCCGGATTCCGCCTCCAACGGTAAATGGAATAAAAACCTGTTCAGCCACCCTGGCCACCACGTCCACCATGGTATCCCTGGCCTCGTGGGAGGCTGTAATATCCAGAAACACCAGTTCATCGGCGCCAGCCTTGTTATAGGCTGCAGCGCAGCTTACAGGATCTCCGGCATCCACGAGGTCGACGAATTTTACGCCCTTGACCACTCGGCCGTTATGCACATCCAGACAGGGTATTATTCTCTTGGTCAACATACCAATACCACCTTCATCCATAAGTCTTTGGCTTTGTTCCGCGAAAGGAACCATACTTCCCCGGTCATACCTTATCCAGGGCTTCTTTCAGATCAATGGCCCCGGTATATATGGCCTTGCCGACGATAGCCCCGGCCATACCGATTTTTTTCAGCCGGATAAGGTCATTGATGCTGCTTATGCCGCCTGAAGCGATGACCGACATCGAAACAGATCGCTGCATCTCATCCATGGCTTCAAAACTCGGACCTATCAGCATGCCGTCCTTTGCGATATCGGTATAGATGATGGTTTCCACGCCCATCTTTTCCATGTGCCTTGCAAACTCAACGGCAGTATACGGGCTGGTGCTTTCCCAACCCTCAATGGCAACAAGGCCGTTTTTGGCGTCTATCCCCACTGCTATCCTGCTGCCGTATCTTGAAACAGCCTGGTCAACGAGCCCGGGGTTTTTTACGGCAGAAGTGCCCAGTATAACGCGGGCCGCTCCCAGTGACAGGACCTCGTCTATATCCTCCATGGTCCTGATACCGCCGCCTGTCTGCACGGGAATATCAAGGGCCTTTATGATCCTCCCGATGATGTCCCTGTTGTTTTTTCCCTGCCCCCTGGCGCCGTCCAGGTCCACCACATGAAGAAAATGGGAACCCGCTTCCTGCCATCGAAGAGCCATCTCCACGGGGTCATCCCCGTACACCGTCATATCGCTGTAACTGCCCTGCCTCAGGCGCACGCATTTGCCGTCCCTGATATCTACAGCCGGATATATCATCATACGCCGTATACCACCTTCATAAATTTTCTCATGATCATAATACTGAAGCCGCCGCCCTTTTCAGGATAAACCGCATGGCAATGGCTATCATGGCTCAAACTTCTTACCGGTAATGCGTTCGTAAGCCTCAATATATTTCTTTTGGGTCTTTTCAATGACCTCGAGGGGAAGCTTGGGCGCGGGGGGTTTCTTGTTCCAATCAAGGGTTTCAAGGTATTCCCGCAGATATTGCTTGTCAAAGCTCTTCTGAGGCTGGCCCGGCTTGTAGTCCGAAAGGTCCCAGAACCTGGAGGAGTCGGGGGTAAACAGCTCATCAGCTACCACAAGCCTCCGGTCGAGGATCCCAAACTCAAACTTGGAGTCGGCAAGAATAATGCCACGGCTCAAGGCATACTCGGATGCCTTGCGGTAGAGGGCCAGGGATTTTTCCCTTAATTCCGCCGCAAGCTCCTTGCCGATCTTCTTCTTAACATAGTCAAAGCTGACGTTGATATCATGACCCTCACTGGCCTTGGTGGATGGGGTGAAAATCGGCTCGGGAAGCTTGTCAGCCTGCTTCAGGCCTTCGGGCAGCCTTATCCCGCAAATCTCGCCGGTGGCCCTGTAGTCCTTCAGGCCGGAACCCTCCAGGTAGCCACGGACAATGCATTCAGCCTCAACCATCTTCAGCCTTCTCACCAGCATGGATCTGCCCTGGAGTTCCTTCCTGAATTTTGAGAGACCCATGGGGTATTCGGAAACATCGGTGGTCACCAGATGGTTACCGATGATATCGCTGCAAAAATCAAACCAGAAGGCCGACAGGCTGTTTAAAACCTTGCCCTTGTTGGGTATCAGTTCATTGAACACGACGTCAAAAGCCGAAATCCTGTCGGTGGCTATCATGAGGAGCATATCGTCCCCAACTTCATAGACATCCCTGACCTTGCCCCTGACAAAAACGGGAAGGTCGATGAAATCAGTGTTTCGAACAAGCATCCGGTATTCCTCCATCTGTTTATATGTTTGCGGGTATGATGCGTTGCGGTTTACATTGCCTTAAAGCGTGCCTTTTGTGGAGTTGACACCCTTTATGGACGGATCTATGACAACCGCTTCCCTGAGAGCCCTGGCGAATGCCTTGAATACGGCTTCGATCATGTGGTGGTTGTTTCTGCCGTGCAGAACGCTGATATGCAGGGTCATGCCGGCATTGACAGCCAGGGCGCGGAAAAACTCCTCGAACATCTCGGTTTCCATCCCGCCCACCTGTGGATTGTTAAATGGAACATCAAAATAAAGGTAAGGCCGGTTGGAAAGGTCCAGTGATACCTGGGCCAGGGACTCATCCATCGGAATCAGCGCGCTTCCGTATCTCTTTATGGACTCACGGGCGCCCAATGCCTCGGAAATGGCCTTCCCCAGCACAATGCCTGTATCCTCGACAGTGTGGTGCGTGTCCACATCCAAATCACCGCTGCAGCTGAGTTCCAGGTCGAAACGACCATGTCCTGAGAACAGGTTCAGCATATGGTCCAGGAACCCGATACCTGACGCGGCGGCGCACCTGCCTTCGCCGTCAAGGTTCAGAACAAGCCTGATATCGGTTTCTTTCGTTTTTCTGGCAATATCCGCTTTTCTCAACAAACTCACCCCGCCATTTCAATAGGTTTTTTCCATTATATCATTGCAGGCCGTTGCCGTTCCATGATCTTTATGATGGCTACCACTACCCTGTCCATATCCTCTTTTGTGCCAATTGTTATCCTGAGCCAGTCCGCGATCCTGGGGTGCCTGGCGAAATTCCTCACCAGGATGCCCTGCTCCCTCAGAAGCCTTAGGGCATCCGGCCCCTTGATGCCGGGAAGGGTCAGAAAAGCAAAATTGGATTTTGAATCGGTACATGGGATACCCATCTTCCTCAAGGTTTCCTTGAACCTTTCACGCTCAGTTATGATCTTCCGGTTTATTCCCCTGTAATAATCATCATCTTCAAAGGCGCGTATCGCGGCGGCCTGGGCCAATCTGTCCATGGTATAGGAGTTGAAGCAGTTCTTGATCCGGTTCAAGCCCTCGATCAGTTCCGGGTGACCCATGGCAAGACCTACCCTCATGCCCGCAATGGACCTTGATTTGGACAAGGTATGCACCAGCAGCAGGTTGTCATACCTGTTTACAAGGGGAACCGCCGACTCGTTCCCGAAATCCACGTAGGCTTCGTCCATCACAACCAAGGTGTCGGGCCTTGACCTTAGCAGGAGCTCTATCTCCTCCGGAGGGACATATATCCCCGTAGGCGCATTGGGATTGGCAAAGATAATGCCCTTGAGCCCCTTGGGATAATCCGAAAATTCGATGGAAAAATCCTCCCGCACCGGTACCTCCCTGTAAGGGATGCGGTACAGGCCCGCATATACGGGATAAAAGCTGTAGGTCACATCCGGGAAGGCAATCAGGTCATTTGGGCCAAAGAATGCCTGGAACACAAAGGCCAGTATCTCGTCGGAACCGTTTCCCGGAAACACCAAGCTGGGAGAAAGGCCATAGAATTTTGCCACTGTCTCGCACAGGGCTTTTGAATCCGGGTCGGGATAGAGGCGGAGATCGCTGTTTGCCATTTCCCTGATGTATTCAATCACGCCCGGGGACGGCGGGTAGGGATTCTCATTGGTATTGAGCTTGATCCTGATCATATCCCGCGGCTGTTCACCGGGCACATAAGGGGTTATTTCTCTGGTTATGTCACTCCAAAACCTGCTCATGTCCATTTTCCTTTCTGTTTGCTAAATAATGCCTTTGCATCTGATCCTGATGGACTCGGCATGCGCCTGGAGCCTTTCGGCATCGGCGAAGGCCGCAGCATACGGTGCCGCGTCCCTGAAGGCCTTACGGGTGTAGCTGATTATGCTGGACCTTTTTATAAAATCGTAAACGCCCAGCGGCGAGAAGAACCTGGCTGTTCCCACGGTGGGAAGGATATGGTTGGGTCCGGCGAAATAGTCTCCAACCGGCTCGGGAGAATACTCGCCCAGGAATATCGCTCCCGCGTTTTTGATTTCCGGAAGCAGCGCAAACGGATCCTTGGTACAGATCTCCAGATGCTCGGGCGCGATGCGGTCGGAAATACTTACCGCCTCTTCCAGGGTGGGTACAACCACAATGGCGCCATAGTCTTCCAGGGAATTCTTAATGATTTCATTCCGGCCAAGCCTCTTGGTTTGGATCTCTACTGCCTTTTGCACAGCATCGGCAAGGGCTTTTGAGTTTGTCACCAGGATGGCCGACGAGAGTTTATCGTGCTCTGCCTGGGACAGGAGATCTGCTGCCACATATTCGGGATTGGCGCTTTCATCGGCTATGACCAGCACCTCGCTGGGACCGGCTATCATGTCGATGCCACAGATCCCGTAAACCTGTTTCTTGGCAACCTGGACGAAGATATTTCCCGGCCCGGCGATCTTGTCCACCCTGGGTATGGTCCCGGTGCCATATGCCATGGCTGCGATTGCCTGGGCCCCTCCCGCGGCAAATACCCTGTCGGCACCGGCTATCTTCGCGCAGGCCAGGATTACCGGGTCGATCCTCCCGTTTTCCCGGGGTGGGGAGCAAAGGATGATCTCGTCCACACCGGCGACTTTTGCCGGTATTACCTCCATAAGGACCGTTGACGGCAGGGGTGCTGTTCCCGAGGGCGCATAGACACCCACGCGGCTCAGTGGGGTTACCTTTTGCCCCAGGATGATCCCATCCTCCCGGGTCATGAACCAGGAGTTCTCCCTTTGCCTTTCATGGAAAGCCCGTATGTTGGCTGCCGACCGCTCTATGGCCTCTCGCAGTTCCCTGTCCAAGCCTGACAGGGCTTTTTGCATCTCTTCTGCGGATACCTCCAAATCCCGGGCAGAGAGCGGCACCCCGTCCAGTTCCAGGGTATATTCGCAAACCGCCTGGTCACCCCGCTCCCTTACGCCGCGCAGGATTTCTGAAACTTTCATCTCAACATCCTTAAGCCCTTCCGGGGTGCGTCTCTGGAGGGATTCCAACAAGGTTTCAATATCATCTTTACCGTATTCAATTATCCTCATGGCCGAGCCTCCTTCGTAACAATTGGGACATATAATATTACTGCATGGATTGGGGTTTGTGGTAACAGTCGGGACAGTTATGTTTCCCTGTGTTGCAAGCGCGCAGCGCTGTGCCATTACGAGGAGCGCAGACATCAGGGACTTATAACTGTCTGCGTATCGCGTCGATCAGCTTCCTGATGCGCTCGTTCTCCATCTTCATGCTTACCCGGTTGACCACCATCCTGGCACTGATATCGGCAATGGTATCCAGCACTACAAGGCCATTCTCCTTGAGGGTCCTGCCCGTCTCAACCAGATCCACGATAACCTCCGAGAGCCCTACCAGCGGAGCCAGTTCAACAGACCCGCTGAGTTTGATGATCTCAACCGATTCCCGCCTCTTATGCCTGAAGTATGTCCGCGCTATCTCGGGATACTTTGTCGCCACACGCGTGATGGTGACGCTGTCCATCTTCCCTTCCAATTCCTTTGGGCCGGCGACGCACATCTTGCACTTGGAAAAGCCCAGGTTAAGCACTTCATAAAGGTCGCGGCCTTCCTCCAACAGCGTGTCCTTCCCCACAATCCCGATATCGGCCGCCCCGTACTCCACATAGACAGGAACATCGGCAGGCTTGGCCAGGAAAAACCTCACCTTGTTCTTTTCATCGGTAAGGATCAGTTTCCTCGAGTTCTCCTTCAGTTCGGAACAGTCGAGCCCGGCCTCTTCAAGAAGGCTTATGGACAACTCGGTCAGTCGTCCTTTGGACAGGGCAATTGTTATATATCTCATAGGCCTGTACCCCTTTCAAACTCTTCAGAAGTCCCGTCGGCACGGAACAGTACAACCTTGTCTAGCCCCTTGGAACGGGCATACCTGAGACAGGCATCAAGTCCGCCCATTCCTATATCCAACTCGGCTATAAGGCCTCCTTCAACGGCCTTCTCACAGTAGGAATCGGCAAACTTCCGGGCTCCCTCTTCATAGGTGACCAGGATTCCTCCCGGGTTTCCATTACCCGCCCGGTTCTGCCTTTCCAAAGCCATCATGATCATGTTGATCCCCATGGAAAAACCAGTGGCCGGACAATCCTTCCCATACTTGGACACCAGGCCGTCATAGCGCCCCCCGCTCAATATGGGGAACCCGACACCATAGGTATAGCCCCTGAACACGATTCCCGTGTAATAATTCAGGCTCTGGACCATGCCCAGGTCGATGGAAACATAGTTGGCCAGTCCCCTGTCCTCCAGGATATCCAGCACCTTCTGCAGGTAATCAAGGGCCGCCGATGCCTTCCCGCCGATGTACTCCCTGCTTATACCCGACAGGATATCCTTGTTGCCGAACAGCCTGGGGAGATCCAGTATGAGGGCTTTCAGTTCATCGCTTACCCTGTACTTGTTCATAACCTGCTCAACTGCCACAAAGTCCTTCCTGTCTATCCCTTCCCGCACTTCTTCAACCTCGTCGGCCGAAAGCCCGGTTTTCTCCATAATGCCCTTGAAGAAATCCACCTGCCCGATTTCGATCTGGAACTTATCAAGGCCGCAGGACTTAACGCCTTTCACCGCCATGGCGATAACCTCGGCATCAGCCTCCGGCGAACGTATCCCAAGGATCTCAACACCTGCCTGGGTGAATTCGTTCTGCCTTCCGCCCCCCAGTTCATCGAAGCAGAAGGTATTGCCGATATAACAGCACTTGAGGGGCAGGGACTCATCCTTGACCTTTGTAGCCACAACCCTTGCTATGGGAATGGTCATATCAGGCCTCAGGACAAGAAGCCTTCCTTTTGCGTCACAGAACTTGTACATGCTCTCCTGCCTTATAAGGCCAAGCTCTCCGCCAAAGGCGTCATAAAACTCAATGGTGGGGGTTTCCATCTCCATATACCCATAACTGGTGAACAGTTTTCTCAATCCAGCTTCAAGCCTTCTCTTGATCCGGCACTGGTCGAACAGTATGTCCTGCACCCCTTCAGGTGTATAGATGCTCCACCGTTTCATGGCTTCTACCTCTTTTTCCTGATCACTTTATTACATTATTACTTTAACACGCTAACGTAATAAATTAACACCTACCAATTATATCCCTTTAATATATCGGTGTCAAGTTTTTTGTGATAATTATTTATACAACAGAGCGGGATGTAGGGTTATAATAAATACTGTATGAAAACAACCGCAGGATTCTGCAATAATGCCGCAGGGCGAACCAGGCCCGCGGCCCGGATACGGTGGCTATGCTGAGGATTCATTATTACAGATATGATCAGGATTATACGGGCTGGGACCTATGGATTTGGGAAATGGGCCATGAAGGTTCCCTCCACAGCTTCAAGTACCAGGAAGTGCTGCACCAGGACCCCGGCAGGATAGCGATAGTGGCCGAAGTGGATGTCTCATCCTTTATAAGCGACACCGCCGGCATTATTATCCGCAGGGGAGGATGGCATGAGAGGGACCTCCATGTGGACCGGTATTTCCAAATAGGAGAAGAGGCAAGGACAGGGATAGCAGACATATATATAATTCAGGATACCGTAGACATCATGTATTCAGAAAAAGACCTGTGCCTCACGCCGGGTTTTGAAACAGCGGTATTCCAGAGTTTCAGGGAGATACATGTAAGGCTGCAGGCTCCGGCCACGGCCCCTCTTCACCAGGAACCCTTTAAGGTGCTTGAAAACGGCCTTGAGGTCCCCATACGCCATGTGACCCAGATCAGGGGCGCCCGCGATTTTGTCATTTCCCTTAATAATGACATGGTTATGGGAAGCTCCTACATGGTTGTCAAGCCCGGCTTCCGCATAGGAGCGGTGGCTTACGGCATGTTATATGACACCCAGGAATTTGAGGATGCGTTCACCTATGCAGGAGACGACCTTGGCGCGCGCTGGACACCTGAGGCAACATTCTTCAGGCTGTGGGCCCCCATTGCCAACGCGGTATATGTGAACATCTTTGAAAAGGGATCGGGACCGAGCCTTATAACCGTGGAGCCGATGGTCCGTGACATACAGGGCACCTGGATCGCCAGAATACCGGGAAACCTTTCAGGCAAGTATTATACATACACGGTTGTTGTCATGGGGATGACCCTTGAGGCAGCCGATCCCTATGCCCGTTCGTCGGGAGTCAATGGCCGCAGAAGCATGATCATCGAGCTGGAAAAGACCAATCCCCCGGGCTGGGAGAATACGGGGTATATAAAGCTCGGCAGCCCCACCGACGCGGTCCTGTATGAGGTCCATGTCCGGGACGCGACCATACATGAAAGCTCGGGCGTAAAGCTCAGGGGCAAGTTCCTGGGCCTGGCCGAAACCCAAACCAGGTCCCCCCAGGGCGAACTTACAGGCCTCTCCCACTTCAGGGAGCTTGGAGTTACCCATATCCATCTGATGCCGGTATTCGATTTCTTCACAGTTGATGAAACCAAGCTGGAAATACCGCAATACAACTGGGGATACGACCCGGTCAACTTCAATGTGCCCGACGGTTCCTATTCCACCGATCCCGAGGACGGCCTGGTCAGGGTTAAAGAGCTGAAGCAGATGATCAAGGCCTTTAAGGACGCCGGTATCGGAGTGGTCCTGGACGTGGTCTACAACCATACCTACAAGACCCTTGAGTCGGACTTTAACAAGATCGTGCCGGGCTATTATTACCGCACCGATTCTGACAACCGTTTTTCCAACGGCTCGGGATGCGGAAATGAAACATCGTCCGAAAGATCCATGGTAAGGAAGTTCATCATCGATTCTGTGAAGCACTGGGTGCGTGAATACAAGATAGACGGCTTCCGTTTTGATCTTATGGGGCTCCACGACATTGAAACCATGAACCTTATCAGAAAGGAACTGGATTCCATCAATCCATCCGCCATGGTCTACGGGGAAGGATGGACCGGAGGCGCGTCCCTGCTGAGCAGCGCTGTCGCCGCCACAAAAACCAATGCCCCCAAGCTGGACCGGATCGGTTTTTTCAACGACAATACCCGTGATGCCATAAAGGGAGACAATTTTCACAGCGAGAAGACGGGCTTCATTACAGGAAACTGGCATATGAAGGAAAGCGTTAAGTTTGGGGTCGCGGGGGCCGTCTTCCACCACGGCATCGACTATTCGCGCGTTATTTACAACAGCTTTCCCTGGGCGGGACATGCATGGCACTGCGTCAACTATGCCGCTTCCCATGATAACCTTACACTGTACGACAAGCTTTTGGCCAGCCGGCCCGACCTTAATGACGAGGAATACATGAAACTGGTCAATCTTGCCGGCACCATCGTCCTTACATCCCAGGGGATCCCCTTTCTCATGCTGGGGATTGACATGATGCGCTCTAAAAAAGGAAACCATAATTCCTACAACGCCCCCGATAAGATAAACCAGATAGACTGGAACAACAAGACAAGTTTCCGCAAGGTTTTCGCATACCACCAGGGCCTCATAAACCTTCGCAGAAGCCATCCGGCCTTCAGGATGGCCATGGCCGAGGATATAAGGAGGCATCTTGGCTTTCTGCCGTCAAGGGAGAGCAGTATTGTTTTCACCCTGAACCACCATGCCAACGGCGATCCATGGGAAACCATCATGGTGGCAATTAACGCCGGAACCGAACCTGAAACCATCGCCTTTCCCGGCACCGGCCCGTGGCACGTTGCTGCCGATGGGAACAGGGCAGGAACCGAGATCCTTTATACCATAAATGATACAACCGTTACAGTTCCGCCCAGGTCCGCCATGATCCTGTTCCGTAATTGAGAACAGGCTATATTCTTAACATACTGATATTAAACAGAATGGGCTGCCTTACCTGACAGCCCTTCTATACTGCTCTTATTCCTGCGAATGCTATTGGTACACTGAATTGGTTAAATACAGGTGAAAGCTCCGTCAACGACAAAATCAGACCCTGTTGTAAACGAACTGGCATCCCCTGCCAGGTAAACAGCTATGGCCTGCAGTTCCTCGGGTTTGCCCAGACGATGCAGGGGCGACATCTCGTTCCACTTCTCAATCAGCGGTTTGAGGGTCGGGGAATTCAGGGTAAGATCGGTTCCGATATACCCAGGACTGATGCAGTTCACCCGCACACCCTTCATGGCCCATTCCACCGCGAGGGATTTGGTCAGCTGGATCACACCTGCCTTTGAAGCGTTGTATGCGCACTGGGGCTGAGGGACATTAACGATATGGGCCGACATGGAAGCCGTATTGATAATGGATCCTCCACCCTGTTTAATCATAACCTTTCCTGCGGCCTGGGCCGTCAGGAATACCCCGGTCAGGTTAATATCTATTACCTTTTTCCATTGCTCAAAGGTCATATCTTCCGCTGGAGCGTTGATGCATATGCCCGCGTTGCAGAAGGCCGCATCTATCCTGCCAAACTCTTTCAGAATGGTTTCAATCATCCTGTCAACCTGTTCCTTGTCAGTCACATCAGCCGAAACGGCTATGCACTTACGGCCTGTGTCCCGGGCTATCTGTCCTGCTGTCTTCTCGGATTCGGCAAGATCGATATCCACAATGGCAACATCGGCCCCTGCCTCTGCCAGGGCATAGGCTATGCTCTTGCCTATCCCCCTGGCGCCGCCGGTAACAAAAGCCTTTTTCCCGTCAAGTCTCATTTTTTCTATGATTCCCATATTGATCCTCCTTAGCAGCGCTTCTGAATATAGTGCTATTTAATACCCAGCAATCCGGCGATTGTACCGCCTATTATCTGTTCAAATTCGGCATCTGTCCGCGCGGCACGCTGGATCTTCTCATATTCCCACTGGTAATCTGCAAACGGTCCGTCCGTACCCCACATGACCTTACTTCCTCCGAGTCCTTCTACAACCTTTCGAGTTTCATAAAGCGGAACCCGTGAGGTTTCAAGGTACAGGTTATCGTTTTCCAACGCCACTTCTATGGCCTGCTCCCACATCCAGAAGAAGCCGCAATGGGCCATAATAAGAGGTACCTTCGGAAAACGGGCCGCCCTCCTGGCAAACTCCAGGGGACAATTATAGAGATCTGAAGCCCCGTGGGCAATAACCACACCATTATATGCTTCAACTACCTCAAAAATGGGATCAACCAGAGCCTTGTTGCTGAGGTAAAACCCGCATAGCTGGGGATGAAGCTTAACCCCCTTGAAACCGGCCTTGAAGCATCTTTCAAGCTCATCCACCGCTTCCTGCTTCTGCCAGGGATTGACTGAGCAAAACGGTATGAGCCTGTCAGGAAACTGCTCAACATACCGGGGTATCTCGTCATTATTGAAGTACCCTTCGGTAAAAGGGAAAATGACCGTTTTATCGATCCCGATAGTATCCATACGCTCCACGACCTGCTTGCCGCTCCACTCAGCGGCACCTGAACCCGCATGGGAATGCGCGTCAATTTTTAACATTCCAATCTCCTCCTTTTCCAAGCTTAAGTCTTAAGTCGGCCTTTATTTGCGGTTTTTCTGCAGGGCACCCATTGCCACAGCAGCAATAATGAACACACCGTTAAACAGGGTCTTGTAGGCAGCACCCATACCCCTTAGGGTAAGGAAGTTGCTCAGGAATCCGACAAACAGTGCACCTATTACAGTCCCTACAACTGTAAATTTTCTTTTCTTTGAAACCAATGTACCTATGTAAACTGCTACGAAACAGTCGGTAAGATAGGTTTCAACGCCCCTGGGCACGGCATTTCCGGATCTTGATACCAGCATTATACCGGCAATGGCGGCAAGAACCGAACTGAATACGAATGTTGCGCCAAAAACCTTCCTGATCCTGACGCTGGACAGAAACGCGGCCCGCACGTTGCCTTCGATAGCTTCCATATGCCTTCCCAGCACCGATCTTTCCTTAACAAAGTACAATAATTATGATCAAACAGATAATTATAAGCATGGGAACGGGTCCCAGCGAACCCTGTCCTATGAAGAAGAACTGTTTTGTACGGCCGGGCGGCAGTGTAAACAGGATCTGGGGCTGGGCTCCCTTGGTAAGTGTCAACTCGAAGCTGCGGACTATGAACATCATACCCAAGGTTCCAATGATAGCTGGAACACCAAGATAAGACATAAGGATACAATTGAAGATCCCTACCCCAAGCCCGAACAGCAACGCGACAATTATAGCAAGCCAGAACGGTTTGCCTGCAATAATCAGCATAGCAGCGATAACACCTGCCGCGTCGGCGACCTGGGCAACAGACAGGTCAATACCGCGAACTGACATAACCATCATCATGGCCAGCGACATTACAATCAGCAGCGTACTGGAGTTCATAACACCTACAATGTTCTGAATGCGCATGAACCTGTTGTCTATCAGTTGGAAAACAGCCAGCACCAGGATAATGCCGATAACCGAACCGTATGATGATAAGAAGTTTATAATTTTTGTGCGGGCTGGAGCCCGACTTATTGCTGTATCATTCATTTTGACTCCCTCCCGTTATCAGAAAATGGTGACCTGTCCGATTTCCCTCTTCTTAATGACATTCAACAGAATTGAAAGAACAAGTATTATACCGAGGATTCCTGAAATCTGTTGGTTTGATATTCCATTAATGATGAGAGCGTTGGACAGCGCGGCAATAAACATGCCTGATACAACCGTTCCTATTACACTGAGTTCATTGGTCTTTGAGAATGTGCTTCCAAGGTAGGCGGCAGATAAGGCCTGGATTAGGAAGTCCATTCCGCTGTTGATGGCAGACGCTCCATAGGAATAGGAGGCCTGAAACACTCCGGTCAATCCCAGGATAGCGCCTGAGATGCAATATGACAGCATAAGGTACTTCTTTGTGTTAACTCCCCGGAGAGCCGTCGCGGCTGAATTCTCACCTGTCGCATACATTCTCAGCCCGGTGCGGGTATGCTTGAAAAAGTAATGCATCAGGGCAGTAATCACAATAACTATGATGAAAATCATTGGAACGATCCCGACGCGTCCCTGCCCCAAAAATGAAAAGAACGGCTGTTGGGTAATGGTTAACGCTTCTCCTTGATTATAGTAAGTGGTCAGCCCCTGAAGGATGAACATGGTACCTAAAGTTGCTACAAATGACGGGATTTTTACCATTATAACCAGAAAAGCGTTTACCAAGCCGGTTAGAAATCCTACAGCCAGTCCCACAGGCAAGGTAATGGCAGGATTTATGCCGGATATGATTAAGCCTGCCGCAAGGTTGCACGTGAGCTGAACAAGCGCGCCCGCGCCCATATCAAACCCACCGCCGATCAATACGGCAGTAAGGCCCAAAGCTATAAGTGTCAGGATACTCCCCTGCTTCAACACATCCATCAGGTTGGAAAGGGCAAAAAACAGGTTGGCCCTAAGTCCCAGCGCAAGCAGGATGACAATCATGCCTATACCTGTTCCCCTGCGTATCAGAAAGTTGCCCAGGCCGGATATGGATATAGATTTTTTCTCTGTCATTGTTTTTCCCCCCCGTTGTTTTCGACGGCGCCTGTTGCCCAATACAACAACTCCTGCTCTGTTGTGCCGGCAGCATTAAACTCCCTGACAACTTTCCCTTTAGACATAACTGCGATCCTGTCACAAATGGCCAGCAACTCCTCAAATTCAGAGGAGATAAAAATAATACCGCAGCCTTTTTTGGCCAGTTTGATCATCTGCTTGTAGATTTCGGTTTTGGCTCCCACATCAACACCGGTTGTGGGCTGATCAAAAATGAACACCTTGGCGTTCCCTGTCATCCACCGGCCAATGACAACCTTTTGCTGATTGCCGCCGGATAGCTCCGAAACCCTTTGTTTGATGCCTGTACAGATTATATTGAGCGCCTGTATTATTGAATTGGACTGCTTCTTTTCAAATTTCCTGTCTATGATTCCATGTTTTGCCCAGAGTTCGGTATCTGCCAGCGAAAGGTTTTGGGAAATCGACATATCGCCCACAATTCCCTCATTTCTCCGGTCTTCAGGTATAAAAGCAATACCGGCTTTTCGGGCATCAATCGGAGATTTTGGATTGAATGGCTTTCCGTCCAGCAGAAGAGTTCCTTTTTGCTTTTTATCCGCTCCATAGACGGTCAGCATGGTCTCTGTCCGGCCGGCTCCCACCAACCCTGCAAAACCGAGTATCTCGCCTTTTCTGAGGGTGAAATCTACACCGTTAACCATTTTTCCTCTGTGGAGATCCTTGACTTCCAGAACCACATCCCCTATCTCGGCTTTTTCTTTTGGATAGAACTCCTTCAGTTCGCGGCCTATCATGTAGGATACGATCTGCTGCTGGGTAACATCTTTTGTTTCCAGCGTACACTGATTAACTCCTTCCCGGAGCACCGAAATCCTGTCTGTAATCTCCAGAACCTCATCCAGATGGTGTGATATGTATATAATTGTCACACCACTGTCCCGGAGCAGCCTTATGATTTCAAACAAGCGTTTGATCTCCTTGTTGCTCAGGGATGCAGTTGGCTCATCCAGAATAAGAATGCGAGGATTTTGAAGAAGGGCTGTAACAATAGCCACCTGCTCACGCTGGCCCACAGACAGTGAAGCTATCTGTCTGTCCGCGGTGAAACCAGCGTTTATGTAGGACAACTTTTCTTCAACCATCTTTCGCATCCGCCTGAAATCCAGACCGCCAAATTTGTTGGTCAGTTCCATTCCCAGGAAAGCATTGCGTGTTACTCCATATTTGAGCTGCCTGTCCTGATACTGACTGCCAGGAACGACTCGTCAGAAATTATTACGGGATTCTGGGCCGGCGCCAATGATTACGTCATCAAGCCGGTGGGAAGTATTGAGCTTAGAGCCCGGGTTTTCACGCTGATAACCCTGAAGCACCTGGTAAATCGTGCTATCAAGAATGAAATGAGCTTTTTGCAGGCACAAATCCGCCCCCATTTCCTATATAACGCGTTTAATACCATCAGCGCTATCGCGTTAAGCGATGGCCCCCTGGCCAGCGAACTCATAGATAACCTCAGCACTTACCTCAGGTACTCTTTCCACAGTGGCGGCCAGAATGACCTTGTAACCATAAAAGAAGAAACAGAACTTGTAGAATCATACATCAAAATTGAGGAAGCCCGTTTCGGAGACAGGCTGGAGGTAACCATGGATCTTCAGCCTGACCTGAATTTCAGCCTGCCTCCCCTCACCATCCAGCCACTTGTTGAGAACGCGGTACGCCATGGTTCACTCCATAGCTCCGGAAAAACAAGAATTGCGATAACCATGTACCGGAAAGGCAATGACGCTGTTATTGAAATTACCGATAACGGGCCGGGGATTGATATCGGAAAGGTCCAGACCATCCTGGAAAGCGAGGAAGCATCAGCCGGCATAGGTTTGTATAATGTACACAGAAGGCTGAAGCTCAGGTATAACCGCGGTCTTGAGATCAATAACCTGAAGGAAGGCGGAACACGGGTAACCATTAAAATTCCGCTTTAAAAAATATACTTGCCCATGACGGACTCGCCATGACCATCAGTGGCTGTTGCTAAACCTGACGAAATTGTGTTACCCTGATAATAATAACATGCAGATAGAGGAAACATTTGAGATGATCAAGGTTGTTTTGGTAGACGACGAAATCCCGGCATTAACCAAGATGAAAAGTTTGCTCAAGCCATATGAACATTATGTAGTTTGCGGAGAATTCACTGATTCTGTTAAAGCACTGGAGCAAATATCATCTCTCTCCCCTCAGGTTGCTTTCATTGATATCGCCATGCCTGGTATGACCGGAATTGAACTGGCTGCGGAAATCCACAAAAAAACCAGGGGGAAAACCCTTATGGTATTTGTGACCCCCCATGACCAGTATGCTCTGGATGCCTTCGATGTATGGGCAACCGATTATCTTCTGAAGCCTGTCAGCCGCTCACGTTTTGACCAGACGATCAAACGCCTTGATTCCTTACTGAAAGAATATATCGATACCGATAGTGAGACCACTCCAACCAATGAAGGCCGAACAATGGTCCGGCTCTTCGGAAAACTTGAAATATCCGGAGCTAAGAACAATGGAAACTGGCGGACCGCGAAGGTCCGGGAACTGTTTGCCTTTTTCCTCCATAACAGAAATCGTTCCATATACCGGGACACCCTGCTTGAAGCCCTTTGGGAGGGCATGAGTCCAGCCCATGCTCTTTCGAACCTGAACACGACCAATTACTACCTCAGGAGGCAGCTTGAAAAAAGCGGCTCGGATATTAAGATTCTATATGATTCTGGATACTATAGTATAGATATGGGGGCAGTTATCTGTGACGCAGACGAATTCGAAAAAGCTGAATCTGCCGCCCGCAAGCTAACCCGGGAGAATTTGGATTACGTTCTGGCAGGAGCTTCGCTCTACCGCGGAAGGTATCTGGAAGATGTCAAATGCACCTGGGCCGATCTTGAAAGGGAACTCTACATGGCGCGTTATGTGCGCCTCAGAACCCAGTTAGCAGACTATTATCTTAACGAGGGCAAATTCGATGAAGCCATAGAACAGGTAATGCTGGGTCTTGAGGTAAACCGTCTCGCTGTGGATCCCTGGAAGACTTTCCTGACAGCATGCGCGAGGAAGGGCGATCCAACCCTGTTCCGCCGGACGCGTGATAATATGCGCCGCTCATTCCTGGAGTATACCGGAAGCGAACCGCCTGATGAACTTTTGAAAATAATGTGATAATAATGCAGTCCTTCATCGTATAAGCTGGCGCGAAGGCTTGGCGCAGGATACAGACCCAGCCGCAGGCCGGGCTTATCGTATCGTGTTCAATCTCAGGAAAATACCGGGCGGTCTTTCATAACAAGGCAGGATAATATGGGTCCATATGGATCCAGTACCGAATAAACATAGGAAAGGTATGATACGGATGAATAAACCAGGCAACCTGATCCTTTATGTCACGTCCTTTTTTTCAGGAATGACTGTCATGGCTGTAGAACTTGCCTGTTCCAGGCTGCTTGCTCCCTATTTCAGTTCCTCGCAAATAGTTTGGACCATAATAATCGGCCTCATAATGATATCCATGAGCATAGGCAATATGCTGGGAGGCAGGCTGGCGGACAAGCATAAAAGCCTGGGCCGCCTGTACTTCTATATCTGGATAGCCTCCCTCTGGATAGCGGCCATCCCGTTTGTGGGCAAATACCTGATAGCAGGGATTATCGGGCTACTCCTGCTTTTTGTTCCGGGCGGTCAGTTCGTCGTAGCCGGTTCGGCTCTTTCCTGCCTGATAATCTTTGCCATTCCCATGGCCCTTTTAGGCATGGTTTCACCATATCTCGTGAGGCTGGGCATAGATGACATGGAAAACAGCGGAAAGATCGCCGGCAAGATCTATGCCATGGGCACCATAGGAAGCATCATAGGAACATTCATTCCCACATTCATAACCATACCCCTTATTGGAACCGGAAAGACCTTCTTCCTGTTCGCCTTCCTGCTTAATGTGGTCTGCGCATTATACTTCATATTCCGAAAAAAGCGAAACATAAAGAACGTGGTGACTTCCATACTGTTCCTGGCTTTTCTTCTGATGCCCTTCCAGGATTCCTTTGCTTTCTGGAAGAGCAATATAATCTATGAAGGCGAGTCCCTGTACAACTACCTCCAGGTGACTGAAACCGAGGACTCGGTCATACTCTCCACCAATGTCGCCTTCGGTGTTCAATCCATATACAAGAAGGACGGCTCCCTGTCAGGGTACTATTACGAATATGCCCTGATGGCTCCCTTCTTTATGGATGAGGCCTCATTTGACAAGGACCTAAACGTCCTCGTACTGGGCCTTGGAACCGGCACCTATTCAAAGCAGCTCAAGAAGTATTTTCCCAACTCATCCTGCGATTCGGTGGAGATCGACGAGAAGATCGCCTGGCTGGCGGGAAAGTATTTCAACTTGAGAGAGGATGAAGCCACCGTCTATATCAACGACGGACGCAGCTTCCTTGATACCGGGAACGCCGGAATGTATGACATAATCCTGGCGGATGCCTACCAGGACATCACCGTTCCCTTTCACATGTCGACCGTGGAGTTCTTCCAAAGCGTTAAGAAGCACCTGAAGCCGGGCGGCATCCTCATCGTCAACATCAACATGAGGTCGGGCGATTTCGAGGGAGTGCCCGAATACCTGGCCGGAACGGTGAAAAAATGTTTTAGCAATGTTTACCGTGTGGACCTTACCAATGTGACCAATTCGGTGCTCTTTGCGAGCGATATCCCCTACATGCCGGGAAACTATGCGAAAAACACCATGGCCATTCCTGAGGGCCACGATCTCTATTTCATTTCACAGTATGTGGGCGATAATATGTCAGAAGTGGAAGACTCCGGCCTGGTACTGACCGATGACCTGGCTCCTGTTGAAGTCCTCGGCCAGAAATCCCTCAATAAGATCGTTGAGCAGGAGCTTGAATACTATCGCTCAAGTATTAAGGGAAAGGGTATAAAGGATATCCTGGAAATGCTTTCACGATAGTCATCAGGAGGTTTATTTTCACTATGAAAAAGAACCGGCTTGGCAAGACAGATCTTTATGTCACGGAACTTTGCTTCGGCGCCCTTCCCTTTGGCCCGCTCCAGAAGAATGTACCGGTGGATGAATGCACCAACCTGCTCATTGAAGCGCTGAAGGCAGGCATAAACTTCATAGATACCGCCCAGATGTACCTGACCTATGAGCCCATACGCAGGGCCATGGAGGCGACCGGTATCCGGCCTGTCATTGCCTCCAAATCAGTCGCCGGCGGCTATGAGGACATGCAGAAAGCAGTGGAGGAGGCTCTCACGCAGCTCAATATCGACACAATCGATATCTTCCTGCTCCATGCCGCCAGGATTGACGAATCGGTCTTTACCCAGAGGGCGGAAGCGCTCCGGTGCCTGCTGGACTGCAAGGCCAGGGGCATCGTCAGGGCGGTCGGGGTCAGCACCCATTCGGTCAGGACCGTACGGGCTGCTGCCAATAACAGCGATATTGACATAGTCTTCCCTATTCTGAATCTCAGCGGTCTCGGCATTCTTCACGGGACCAGGGATGAGATGGAGGAGGCCGTAAAGGATTGTATCGCCAACGGTAAGGGCGTTTACATAATGAAGGCGCTGGGCGGCGGTATTCTCATCGATTCATACAAACAGGCCCTGGACTATGTGAGGGGCATCCCGGGAGTAGCATCGGTGGCCATGGGCATGGTCAGCCCCCAGGAGCTTTCATACAATATCCGGTATTTCAACAGCGAACTGGACGAAACTGATGTAATCCATGCCGATCATGCCAGGAAAAGGTTCATCGTGGTTAAGATCCTTTGCACCAACTGCGGCAGATGCAGGGAAACCTGTCCCAATGAAGCCATTGAGGAGAGCGGCGGGGTTTCTGTCATCAATGAGGCCAGGTGCCTGACCTGCGGTTACTGCGTCAGTTCATGCGGAGAATTCGCTATTCGGATGGTCTGACCGGAATGGATCAACGGATATGAAACGGGATCTCGGCCCCGGCTGCCTCAGGACTTTCCGGAAGCCGGGTTCTTGTATTTTCACGGTAATCGATGATGGAAGCCGCCAGGGTGATGAGCGACCCAATTACAAATACCAGGGAGGCATATACTCCCAGAAGTTCCGGGCTGATCCTCCGATACCTTGTCATGACCCATACCCCACACTTAAGCCCTGGTTTATTTTATTCATCGATCAATTTTCCCGTTCACGTATACCGGGTGAGTCTGCGGTGAAGAATTATTTACACCATAAATGGGGCCAGGCCGGATATCTTTCGGATACCCGGCCTGTTCATCATGATCCTTAATCAGTTCTGTAACTGAAAGGAGGATCCCCGTTGCTCCCTTTTACTTTTTGATCTCAAACCTGTCATGCTCCACGGTCCTGCCGCTGTCCATATGGCAGGAGGAAACCTCTATCCTGTCGGACAGAACATTGATTACGGTAAACACCGGCTTGTTGTCGTCGAACAGCACCTCGGTCCAGGCGCGGTTCCCTGCATCATAGTACTTTTGGGCAGAACTTCCGCCTGTGATGTAGGTGGTCCCATTTCCGGGGGTGGTTTTGATGCCGCCTTTCATGGTTGTGCGAAGGTATACGTGGTCATGACCGTTGAGCACCAGGTCGACTCCCATTCTGTCAAAAACAGGGGCTATGGATTTCCTTAACTCGGTTTCATCATAGAACCCGGCATACAGTCCCCTGTGCATCACAACAATCTTCCACTTCTTATTTGAGGATGCCGCTTTTTTCTCCATCCAGTCAAGCTGGGGCTTAAGGCTTGCCTGGGTGTTCATCACCATGAACAGGGCATCATGGGTTTCAAAGGAATAGGCTGTTTCCTTATAGCCTTCAGGACCGTTCTCAGGCAGGCCAAGATAGGCCCGGTAGTTTACAAGGTCATTATCATCATAGGTCTCATGGTTGCCTGGGGCAGCCATCATGGGAATCCTGGAGAATACCCCCACGGAATAGTCAAAGAACATGTCCCACTGTGACCTGTTGTTGCCCCGGTCCACCATGTCGCCGCCCAGTATAACGAATGCGGGGTTTTTGGCAACAGCATATGCCCGCTCCAGCGCGTTTCCATATACGGAATAGCTTGCGGCGTTTGCGGCCTGTGGATCGGTCAGGAACAGGAACGAATACTGCTTTGAGGTATCGGGCCATACCATCTCAAAAGCCTCGCTCGCTCTTCCTGCCGTGTCCATGAAGCGGTATACATATGTAACTCCGGGCTTCAAGCCCTTCACGCTCACCGAGTGGGTCCTTACCATGGCCGGCAGGTCCTGGTCGATGATATAGCTCTCGCTGTCAGTTCCCCTGTAGGATGCCGCGTTTTGGAAACTCCCATCAAACCTGCTCTTTTCAACAATCTGTATGACGGTGCCTGTATGTTCGCCAGGCGTCATGTAATTAAACTTCAAAGACGTCGGGCTATCGTCGAATGAAATGCTCATCGCCGTGGGCTTAAGTCCGGAAGCCGGTTCGGCGACGGTAAAGCTGTATATATTGCTGTAAAGCCCGTCTTTCACGGCCTGCAAGGTCACCTTGCTTCCGGGGGCCATGTCGGTAAACACATCGGAACTGACCATTCCATTCCTGTCGGTTATCATGACGGCGAACTGCATCATGCCGTTATAGTAAATGCCGGCGTTCTCAACGGGATTGCCATCCTTGTCGGTAACCCGTATTTCGGTAACGCTTCCCTTGGAGAAGCCGTCCACCTTCAGGATGAGATCATGCTCACTCTTTATTTCTGCGGGAGTGAGGCTGAAGCAGGAGCCGCCCTTGTTCTGGCCAACTATCATGGCGCCCATGATCAGGGTTAAATCAGAATTTCCCAAAGAGCTGGCCGACCTGGGTCTCAACCTGATGGTCACCGCCTTGATCTCAGGCTCCTGGGTGGCCGCTTTCAGGTTGTCCACCTCAATCATGATCCTGCCGCTGTTCAGGTCAACAGTATTGTTAATGATCTTTCCCTTCGCCATCCAGCCTTCAAGCCGGGCCTGGATTCCCGGTACATTCGGCTCCGCGTCTACTACCTCCACATTATCCTTATCGTAAGCGAAGCTAAGGTACAGCTTCCTCAGGGTATTTGGGTTCTTAACGCTGAGGGTGTAATCATAGGCTCCGGCGACTTCCGAGCTTTCGCCGATTGATACCACGACCTCAGGAGAGCCGGTGCTGACCCTGAAGGAAACCGACTTTGACCCGTTATTTCCGAAACGGTCGGTATACCTCAGCGTGGCCACATGCAGACCATCGGCAAGAGGGATGTTTGAGCCCAGCAGAGCTTCCACCTGGTACCCCTGTTCGGTATCGGTTATAACAAGGTCGTTAATCTTCGCGGCGTCCACATAAAGCACGATACTGTTTTTGTCGATAGCGTCATTATCGGTAATCCGGGCCATGAATCCAACTTTTCCGGTGCGGAAAAGGCTCTGATCCTCGGGTGCCATGATGATCCCTGAAGGCGGCACGAGATCATCATTCTTGCCTCCATATATGGCGCGGATCTGATCTATGTAAATAGTGCCCTTTGTGCGCATCTCATCACGGGAACACATGAGCCGGACAGGCGTCTCCAGGACGAAGGGGCCTTCTCTTCCGGCTGGGATGGATGCCTCAACATATTTCCAGCCGGTCCAGTCGATGCCGCCGGTCTTGGTATCAACCCTGTACTCAGGGGTGAGGTTAAGGTCAAAGGTTTGGCCCTTTCCGTCCCTGACCCTGGCGCGAAGCCATGTTTTGCTGTTATCACCATAAACCCACATGCCAATGGCTGTAGGAGTCTTGTCAAGGACAATGCCTGTGCTTTGGCCATCGGCGTCCAGCGGATAGGCATAAACGCCTGCCACACCACTTTCCACCCCGGCAGCCAGCGTCATGTCATAATCGATCCTCAGCATTTTATTACCGAAGGCCGCCAGGTCCGGGTTATTGACCACCTGGACCTTGTGGGAGGCTATCCGTATGCCGGATGAACCCCATTCAGTCCCGTCCTCAAAGCCCTCCACCACTATGGGAAGCTGGCCTATATTCACAATAATACTGGCGGTTTGTTTTCCCATGGTTACATTGATGGTCCCCTGGGCGCCGCCTTCGCCGGAAGCGGTAAATACGCCATCCTGCGTAATGGTGCCCACATCGCCTTCAACCTTCCACTGGGCCTGCCGGTTGTTTGACACCACCGCCAGATTGTCCATTTGCGCTGTCAGGCTGATCTGCTGTGACTGGCCTGGCAGGATGGTAAAGCTGTTGGCGCTGGGCCTTATGCTTGTAACCTTGCTGGGCGGGATCACCACAACAGTGGTACTGCCTTTGGCCTGACCACTGCTGGCAGTAATCTGATAGGTACCAGGGGTATCGGGCGCAGTGTATTGACCATTTTCCAGTATTTTCCCTCCGGAAGCCTGCCAATCAACCTCCTCATGAATTCTGACAGGAAAGAAGTATTCATCGGTACCCTTCACACTGAAGTTAGCCGTTGAACCGGGCAGCATGTATGTCTTTCCCGGGTAGACATGCAGATGCTTGAGCTGCAGTGAAATGCCGGCCTGACCGCTGTTTATCCTGATCGCCTGTTTGGAAACCAGCAGAAGCACGTTTGAAATCGCACGTTGATTCCCGTCCGATGGACTGTTGATCACCTTGGGCGACACATCACCCGGCAGGCGGGCGGCAATGGTGGAAGATCCTCCCCCGTCGAGGGAAATGGCATCAATACAGCCCAGTTCTTTCAAAAACCTGGCCGCGTCCATGCTGGATATGCCCACGCTGTTGGCATCCTTTCTGCCGTCCACCTGCAGGAATACAACCTCTCCGTTTGCTTTCACCCCGACAGCGGTATAGGGGTTGACATCGCTGGACGGAATGCCAGCAGGAATCTGGCCGTTCTGCAGAAGGATTTTCTCACCGCCTACGGCATGCTGGACATCAATCCATTTTCCCTCAGGGTCGTTAAAAGTAAAGCCTATCGCATCCCCAACCTTGAGATGGCTAAGGGCATATTCTCCATTTTTTCCGTGCCGTGCAGAAAGAACCACCTGGTTATTGCCGATGGGGGTAGCCCTGGTGTCGGTGTTGACAGATGAAACAACGCCAACCATCATGATCCCCAGTTCCGGCGCTCCAAAGCCGATATCCACAACCACTTCAAGGCTGGACTCAGTGCTTCCCGTTGTCGGTCCGAAATCCGAAGTGTACATATATGGGCCCCAGTCGCCCTGGGCCTTGTTGAAGTTGGCAATATCAAATTCCCATTCATCCAGAATAGCCTTGATTTGAATACCGGGAGTGCCTATGACAGCCGACCCGTCCTTCTTAAAACCTATGGCCGACCATTTGGCGGCATTGTTGCTTATCAGCCTGCCGTCCTTTATCATAAGACCAATGGGCACCCCATTGCTGGTGTTATAAAAATCTCCGTTGATACCGCCGATAACCAAGTAGCCCTGTGCCTCGACGTCCGCTATCATCTTTGACAGGGTCGCCCTGCTGTTTACAGTGTCCCCGTAAAAGGTCAGCACCTGGGCATCTGAAGTTACTGGGTTAAAAGAGATGGTATGACCCCGTTTTGGAGATCCGGAAGGGGTTTTCCCCAGCCAGGTATCCAGAAAGACGCCCTGGGCAATTTCTCTCCTGTCATTAAAAACCAGTTCGCCCATGCCATTTCCGTTGGTATAGGCGTAAAGGCTTTGCGCAAACGGGAATACCAGGCAGATGCAGATCAGAAATGATAATACGGCTTTAGTGGATCTCTGCAGGCTTTTTCTCATGTATGTAACCTCCTGAAGGATATGGTACTGGATATGAAAAGTTTAGCATATAATCATCCCTCAAGATAGGCTAATTATGTTAATTGTCTGTTTCCTTTCTGTTACAGAATGTCCCGTATACAGATTCTGAGATGGTCTTAAGAACGCGGTTTCCTGCTGGCGCCTGTTATTCTGTTTTCTGGCGCCATACCCCTTTCCCCCGGCGGCGGCTGCTTTCCGGGAATTGGCGGGTATTACTGTTATTATCAGATTGTGCCGGCATTACAATATGGTATTATATTAATAATCAGCCCTGTGTCTGGATCATTGTTGAGTCGGTATCCTAATATTGAAAGGATGATGATATGCTTTGTCCTAATTGCGGCAAGGAGTTGCCGGAAGGTTCCGGGATCTGTGAATCATGCGGCGCTTCTGCCGATATCAGTCAGACTCCCCCGGAAGATATCAGCCAGACCCCTATGGAGAATTTCAGCCAGATGCCCCCGGCAGATTTCATCCAGCCTCCCTCTGGGGAAAACTGGCCTGATGAACAGAGTGAGGATAAAACGCCTGATATTTATGCGGATTATCCCCTGTCCGATTCCGCTCCGGAACCGGAAAAACCCCGAAAGAAAAAGCGTCTTGCTCTCAGGATCACAGCAGTCATCCTGGCAGCGGTTGTCCTGATCACAGGGATAGTGGTTTTAGGATATTATACATTCCTGCCGGCCAAAATTACCTTAAAGGTTGCCCAATACTTCACCCTGCAAAAGTCCTGGAAGCAGGTTGACCGGTCCATGGCCCGAAGCCGGCAGTTGACTGACGCTTTTTTTGAAAATCCTTTGAAAGCTGACACAAGGATCAGCTATTATCTTGATCCCGCTGCCCTGACGTTGTTGGGTTTGGGTGATATTTCTGAATTCCTGGCAGCCCTGATGAACGATTTTACCATCCAGGCTTCAACAGAAGTGGATTTGCCCAACAGAAAGCAGAATTTCAGCATGAGCCTGAATTACCTGAACAATCCCACACTTTCACTCAATGGCTTTATCGACAATGACAGGATAGGCCTTTCAATGCCTGAACTCAGCAAGAAGAGCATTACAGGGCGCTTCAGCGATCTTCCGAGGCTGGTGGAAATGTATCCGGAATATTTAAAAGACTCCGGGCTTGAGTCCCTTGCAGGTCTCGATCCCTGGCTTGTTTCCAGCCTGTCCCGGGAAGTTGCTGTTGAAAGTAAGGATATAAGGAAGATCATGCAAACATATGGCATGCTCTTTGTCAACAATGTTGAAGGCAAGGACATGTCAATTATGAGGGGGAAAACCACCGGGATCTTTGGAGAGAAGATCCGCTGCATGGAGGTTGCCATCACGCTTGACCAGAAAGCCCAATTGAAACTGGCGGAAGTCATGCTGGACACCATGAGGGACGATGACACCCTGTATAATGCCATGTTCGGTAATTTGGCAAAGGTTCTGGAAATGATGTTCGCAAACAACCCTGCCCTTAACCGGAACATGCGGCTTGCAAATATAGGGGATCTATTCGGCAGATCCCAGTATAACCTGCTCCTTTCCATCCTGAAGCAATCCCTCAACAAGAATATATTCCCTGAAAAGGCAGAGATAAAGGTTTACATAAATGGGCTGGACGTGGTGAAGTACGAACTGGAGATCCCCCTGGGCACATCCGGCGAAAGTTTCCGGATTACATATGAAAACCTGATTAACGGAAATGACTCCAAAACAGGTTTCGTCCTGGATTCTATCTCCGCCGGCGAGCACGTCACAATTTATATGAACTCGGACAAGAAGTATGATGAAAAAAGCGATACCCAGGATTCCAGTTTTGAGTTCGGATTGTCCGGAATCGACGAAAGCGATATCCGGCTGAAAATCAGTTCCAACCAGGACCTTGAGGGATCCAATACGGTCAGGGGAACAGTTGATCTTGCCCTGGACTATACGATTGATAACAGTTCGGGCGGACTTAGCCTGAAAGCGGACACCCTCCATGTCAGAAACAAGGATGGCCTGCCGGAAAATGTTGATCTTACCGCGAACATTTCCCTGAACGTACCATCGGTCCAGGAGGAACCTATTGGCTTAACCCTCGCCTTTGAAAGCGACATCCAATATGGTGTGGAAGTGAAAACACCCGACTGGGCGGGAAGCGCCATTGACCTGGGTACAGCTTCAAAGGAGGAACTGGATTCATTTGTGAACGAGATTAAGCAAACTATTGACGCCATCAGGCAATTGGCAAGTTATATGACCCCGTAATAACAGACCCTTCTAATAAAGCCGGCATTCCCGTTAAAATGAATGCCGGCTTTTTGACTGCCTGCTTTATTCTCTTCGTCAGCTTGCAGCGTGATTCCTGCTGATCCGCAGAAGCAGCCAGGAAAGGGCAAGCATTATTATGGCTGCCGCAATAAGAACTGAAAGCGATGGTATGGCATAGCCCGGCTGGTTCGGGCTAGCAAAGAGTGCTGTAATGGCTGTCAGTGCCCATCCCTGGGGTGTCAGGCGCGAGACAGGATGCAGCTGTTTGGGAATCCCTCCAAGGTTCCATAGGCATCCGCCCATCAGGCCGGTGATGATGGAAAAAACGGGTGCTATGGCCTGAAGCTGGGCGGCAGTCCTGAAAAGCGACGCCATCAGCATGCTGACGGCTGCGGCGCACAATATATATGCACCCATGACCAGCCAGGACCAGAACCCTTCCAGCATCACAATACCAAAGAAAAGTCTCTGGATAGCAACTAACAGAATGGTCTGAAAGAAGCCCAGCATAAACAGGGCAAGCGTGTTTCCCATGAATATGGGAAGAAGGGCTCCCGGTACAGAGAATATGCGGTTTAATGTGCCGTTGGACCTTTCCTCGCAGATCCAGCCGCTGCCGAAAATCAAGGTCAGCATCACAAAAAGAACCAGGACCCCGGCAGATGCAGCCGCATAGGAGGGTATGGTAACATCCTCCGCTGCAACAGAGTTTGCTTCCACTTCCTCATAGGCAATGGACATGGGAGGAACCGGCTCCCAGAAGCTTTCAAAATAATCCCGGACTTCCTGGCGGCTTACTTCCATCTCTACGCCATTTTCCCGATAGCGCCGGACGATCCTGTCATAGGCGAATTCAGCAGCCTCAAGCCTCATCACCTCTGCGGCCACGATCTCCTTGACGACCTCGCCTGAAACAGTGTACGGGGATTTGACAAACTCAAGGATTCCGCTGGTACGCCCGCTTTCGACAGCCGCTTCAAACCCCTCGGGGATGATCAGGGCCACTTCGGCTTTTTTATCCCTGAGCAGTTCCTCGGCCTCCTCACGGGTTACGGGCAGCGCCCTCAGGCCCTCCTTCTTCGAAATCCTGTGGGCAAGGGTTTTTGAAAGAACGCTTCCATCCTCATCCACCAACGCCATCGGAACGTAATTCAGTTTTTCCTTACGCTGGGCATAGCCCATGATCATGGCCAGGATAAGCGGAATAATGAGCATCGCGGCGATGAATATCCGATCGGAAAGTATAACTTTTAAGCGGTTTTTGATAATAACAAGGAATCTCATGCCGGCCGCCTCCTTCCAAGCCTTTGGACCAGAAGCGCCGCGGCCAGGTATAACACTGCCAGATATAGCAGGGAAAAACAGTATACAGGGAGCATGCCGGAAGTATCCCCGGTCAGGATCGCTAAAAATCCTTCTGTCGACCACCTGTTAATGGTCAACGCACTCAAATCCTTACACAGGCCCGGAAGGGACGTTAGCGGATAAACGCTTCCACCCACTATGGCCATCAGCAGGATGGACAGGTTGGCTATCAGATCAGTTGATACCGCTGATGTGGCAATGGCCGCGATAAGAAGCGAAAATGCCGCAGCCGCAATGGTGGTAAACAGAAAAACAAGGATGAAAGGCCCTGCCGGTATACGGCCGAAGCTTTTCGAGGATAGTCTCAGGAAAAGTCCGATCAATATAAACTGGGCTGCTGATATAACTACCGAAAGCACCAGTTTTGATATTATGGACTGCCAGCCTCCTGCAGGGGCTGAGCCGAAACGCGCCGATATGCCCAGCTTTCTCTCCTGGGCAAGCATTTTGATGCAGGGAACCGATGAAAACATAATAAATACCGACAGAAGGGACGCGGCATAGTATTCTGCGGGGCTTACACCGGCCCCCCTGTGCCTGGTTTCCCTGAAGATTTCCTTCCTTGCCAGCACGACATTGATAAAATCCTCATTTGCCTTCACGATATCCTGGTATACCTGTTCCGGGTCAACACCTGCACGATACTCATAATCATTTATGGCATACAATGCCGCAAGTCCTGCCGAAACCGAAGTGGAACCGACGACGGCAACATTTTTTACTATCTGTGTCTGCAGGTGGAGCTGGCTGTTCCCGATAACCTTCCCCTGTTCCGGCTCCCAGCGCTCCACGCTGTCGGTAATGTTTTCCGGGATGACAATGGCTGCCGCGGCTTCATTATTCTCTATCAGCCGTTTAGCTTCATCCTCATTGGCCCTGTATATATTGTCAAGCATGTCCAGATTCCTCAGTTGGGCAATCAGCATGCCTGTCCATACCGAATCCTCCTGATCAACAACAGCTATGCTGAAAGGTTCTATAAACGATGTCTTCTCCAGCATGGGACCAAGGGCGACGGCAAAGACGCTGATCACAAGGACAGGCATGATCAGAAGCAGCAACAGGGCTTTTACATCTCGCAGGATTATCTTTGTGTCGTTCTTCAATATGGACAGAAAAGCACTCATCACATCTCCTCCAGATTCAGCATGAGCGCTTTAAGGCTTTCCTTGCCTGTACTTCTGAGGATTTTCTCCAAGGCGCCTGTATAAAGCAGGACTCCCTTGTTCAGAATAGCTACCCGGTCACACAGGGATTCCAGTTCGTCGATATAGTGGCTGGCAAGGACAATGGTGCAGCCATTCTTTTTCAGGCTTTTAATCATATCCGCAATGGTTGCCCTGGAGAGGATATCAACACCTGCCGTAGGTTCATCCATGATAAGTATTTCAGGTTTATGTAACAGCGAAGCGGCGATATTAAGCCTGCGCTTCATTCCCCCTGAATAGGTTGCCACCTTGTCACGGGCTCTGTCCCCCAGTCTCATATAATCCAGTACGGCCTGTATGCGCCTCTTTTTCTGCTGTCCCTTAAGCCCGTAGACACCAGCCCACAAATCCAGGTTGTCGTATGCCGACAGCATGGGGTACAGGGCTATCTCCTGGGGAACGTATCCAATACGCGAGCGTATTATCCCCGGATTTTTGACAATACTTCTGCCGTCAACCAGAATGTCCCCTGAATCCGGCCTGTTAATGGTGGCAAGCAGGGTTATGAATGTGGACTTTCCTGCCCCATTGGGACCTATGAGGCCGAACACCTCGCCCTTTCCGACCTCAATGCTTACACGGTCCAGGGCTTTTCTGGCGCGATATTGTTTTGTTACATCCCTGACAGAAATAAAAGAATCGGTACCCATTGCTCCTCCAAACCTGATGATGGGTTCTCCAAGGCAACAATTCAGCCATAATGCCATTCTACACTATCTTGGCTTCCTTTAACAGACAGTATTTTTATACAATCCTTTTTAACGGCCAAAAGGCTTTATTAAAGTTGTTTGACTTCCGCCCTGCATGGGTTCGCCAGGCGCATTTCTGCATGAAAAAAACGGCTTATTCAGCCGTTTTTATTATGAATTCTTCGTCTTACTTTTTCTTAGCTACCTTTTCCTTAAGATCTTTGCCTGCTTTAAAGACAGGAGCCTTTGACGCAGGAATTTTTATCTTAGCCTTGGTGCGGGGGTTAACGCCTGTGCGAGCCTTGCGCTCTCTGACATCAAAGGTGCCGAAGCCCACGAGGGTAACCTTCTCGCCCTTCGCTAATGATGCGCTAATGCTCTCGATGATAGCATCCAGCGCTGCGCCTGCATCCTTCTTGGTCATTTCTGCCTTCTTGGCAATTGCATCAATAAGATCCGCTTTGTTCATTAATGGTCTCTCCTTTCGGAAAATATACTGGCATCTGCTGCCAATCTCATTTATACCCATATTATTTCACAAAGCAACATAAAAAGCCAATGTTTTTTGCAAAATTTATTTAATTTTTTAATTTTTTTGGCTGATTGCAGTCAGTTTATGGCAATATTGTTTCCATAAAGGAAGTAATTTGTAAAACTTTGCCTTATCCTGTGCATCTCCGTCATAGTGCCGCTTTTGGTGACATGTCAACCAAAACTTAAAGGGAACCCGTACTGTGATAAAATCACTCAATTTTCAAGACAGCGTATATTATAATCGTTCATGCATAACCTTCAGGAATAATGTCATGAAAGGTGTGGCAGATTATGAAATATATCGTTGGAACTGCCGCAGTTATAGCCATCCTGGCTGCGGTTTTGCTTGTATGGAAAGGGAACCTGTTTATGGGAGACAGCAAAGAGCCGGATAATATTGTCGATATGGTCAGAAACGACAAGGATATCATCCTTCTTGATGTGAGAACCCCGGAGGAGTACCGGGAACGAAGAATACCCGGCAGCATCCTGCTCCCGAACTACGAAACCAGGGACAGAGCTGCAGATATGATCCCTGACAAGGAAGCAAAAATCGTAGTCTATTGCAGAAGCGGCAGGAGAAGCGCCGAGGCCGCGAAGGTCCTTAAAGAACTTGGCTATAAAAATGTCTACGACCTTGGCGGCATCAACAGTTGGCCCTACGAAACCATAAGCGGCGAGTGACCGCTTATGTCAGGAAAATTCCGCCCCTTATTGACAGCCCCTCGCTTCTCTTGTAGAATAGTAAAGCGGGTTTGCGCCGCATATTTCATGAATGCTCCGCTAACCGCACAGTCTAATACCTGGCTCTAACAAAAAGGAGCGGACAATGGACACGGAGAGATGGCTGAGCTGGTCTAAGGCGCACGACTGGAAATCGTGTGTACCCACAAAAGGGTACCGAGGGTTCGAATCCCTCTCTCTCCGCCATATAAGACAGCAGATTTTGATAAAAAAATCTGCTGTTCCTTTTTACCTAAGATTCCTTGATTTCAAGGGGTTTTGGGCATTCCGCCCTATGAACCAACCCGCCCTGGAGTCATTTTCGGGACGGGTTTTCTTATTTTCAGTGGTTGCAGCGAATTGCCTTAAATGTAAAGGTTTGCTTTGCCGGGTATCCGTTTGCTTTTTGAGTAAAGGTTGGCTTTATGGGGTTATCGTTTGCTTTTGAAGTTATTGATTAGAGAAGTCGGTAATAAAAAGAAAAAGTCACTGCTCTGTTTAATTAAGCATTGCGGGTATAATTAAGCTACTATTGAATCAGAGGTGTAGTATGAATATCGAACTCATGATGAAAGCCCTTGGTTAGCCAACCCGTTTTAGGATTTTTCAGCATTTGCTGGAAAGGAAACATTGTATCCGCTCTCTTGCAAAGAAACTAAATATCACGGAATCTGCTGTTTCCCAACACTATGAAAGTTCTTCGGGAAGCGGGTCTGGTTTATGGTGAAAAATATGGGTACCATATGCATTATCTTCCCAATCAAGAAGCTGTTGATACGCTATCTGAAGTATTCCTTAAAATAAGAAATCAGTCAAAGCAGTTGGACAGCGTTCCCAAAATCTGTAGTTGCGAATTCAGGGAAACGGGGGAAAAACAATGAAACTGCTAATTAGTCTTTTTCTTTCTTTTGCTAAAATAGGCTTGTTTACCTTCGGCGGCGGATACGCGATGATCTCAATAATTGAAGATGCCTGCGTTGAAAAGAAAAAGTGGATTAGTCACGATGAAATGATGAATATTACGGTGGTTGCCGAGTCCACTCCCGGCCCGATAGCAATCAACTGTGCGACATTTGTGGGATACAAGCAAAAAGGATTTGCAGGTGCTGTATTAGCGACCATCGGGATGGTACTGCCATCATTCGTTATTATCTATCTAATTTCCTTGTTCCTGGACAACTTCCTTGAGATTACTATCATAGCGAATGCTTTTAAAGGAATTAAACTTGCCGTCGGAATTCTGATTCTGGATGCCGCTATAAAGATGATAAAGAAGATGCAGAAGAAGCCGATACCCCGCACGATAATGATTTCTGCCACGGTCATTATGCTTCTAATCAATATCTTCTCGCTGAAGTTCTCCTCTGTTGCATTGATGTTGATATTCGGAATCATCAGTCTTGTTATCTTCATCGTGAAAGGAAACGGCAGAAAGGCAGGAAAACAGGCATGATTTATCTGGATTTGTTTTTAGGTTTTTTGAAAGTCGGCTGTTTTGCCTTTGGAGGTGCCTATGCTGCTATACCTTTAATCAGGGATATTGTTTTCTCTTATGGATGGCTCAGTGATGAAATGCTGACCTATATGATTGCCATCAGTGAAAGCACTCCGGGGCCGATCATGGTAAACCTGGCAACCTATGTCGGAACATCTCAGGCAGGAATTGTCGGTGCTCTCATTGCTACATTTGCCGTAGTACTTCCGTCATTCATTATCATTCTGCTTGTTACTGCAATACTAGATGTTTGCGGCAGAAGCCCCGAACTTGTTCTGCATGCCAGGATGACCATGGAACAGGCATACGAAGCAGCCTGGCATATATATTCCAGAACGCCCTGTTTGCCCGAATACCTGTAATCGCCCAAAAGTCCATGTTTCAAAAGCATGAACCTGCGGGCCTGCTCATTGGTAAGATAAACGCTTTCTGCCATTAT
>Ga0209537_1000149_pt1 | contig 79979 bp, 75 predicted proteins | sample BioPla4DNA1_FD_187698 | JGI IMG/M metagenome (GOLD analysis project Ga0209537, IMG submission 187698) | Biogas fermentation microbial communities from Germany - Plant 4 DNA1 (SPAdes) (version 2) | ecosystem: Engineered > Bioreactor > Anaerobic > Digestate | place: Bielefeld, North... | reverse complement strand
AATCACTAAAATTAAATAATACTTCTTTTTTAACATTTTGTTCTCCCCTTTAAATTATATTTTTTTAATTATGGTTATAATTATACTTTAAAACAAATTATTCTTCTACAGGTTTTAATAAATTATACTTTAAAACCGAACCGTCATCCCTTACAGCCGGGATAATAATTTCATCTTTCTTTTCAACACTGATTCTATATCCGCTCCTTCTTAACACCTCCAAAAACCCACCTATCATATGCAGGGAATTATCAAGCTTATCAGGATCCCCAATGGCTTTTATGGTAAATGGCGGACTAAAATTCCTGCCATTTATAATCCACTTATTTACGTTGTGTATTTCACTTATATCTATTATCTTTATTTCAGTCATGGCAACAATTCTTTCATCCTGGATGGATATAGCCTGGGCTTCGGCTGCCTTTAACTCATTTATTAAGTCAATAAGCCCTCCCGGACGCCTTGCCCAAACACTAACGTCACCATCAATTGTCACAACAACCCCGGCTCCTTTTACATCCACCAATCCTGCAATGAGTTCTGCCCTTTCCTTTTCCCTTATAATGGTCTGTTCTAATTTTTCAATATCGTCTATAGCCTCTTTATACTCAGAAAGCTGGGCTTGCAACTCTTCATTCCTGTTTCTCAAACCTTCATTTATTTTTCTCTCCTCAATAAGCTGGCTTCTTACGTCTTCAAGCCTTTCATTTTGAATGGCTGTAGAAGCTTTGCTGCTGCTAATGCTTTTATACTGCCAGGACAACATGGTCCCTAATATTAAGCACACTATAGTTAAAGATATACTTCTGGCAACTCTTTTCATATTAAGCCTCCAATTTCCTCTTGCTATCCTGTTTTTGCTGTTTGCATTTTTTATTTATATTTTTTATAATTTTTATTTGAATTTTCTTATATTTTCTTATTTAATGTTTTCAATTTAATTGTTTCTATTAGCGCTTTATTGTACTAATAAACATATTTTAATAAAGACCCTTCATCTTTAATTTTAGGGATAATTATCTCCTCTTTTACTTCAATTTTTACTTCAAAATACATTTCCTTTTCAGCTATATTTTTTATCATATAAACTAAATAATCTATATTTTCAGGAGGTAAAACAGCTTTAATAACATAGGGAATTGTGTAATACATTCCGTTTATCTTATACCTGTCTCCTTCTGTCAGTTCAAACTCCGTCAAAGCTGTAACCCTTTCCCCGTTTACCGATATTGCCTGTGCTTCCCAAGCCCTAAGCTGGTTAATAATGTTTAAAATATCCACCTCGAATACTTTCCCATAAATAGAATCTATAACAATTTCAACTCCTTTGCCTTTTACATCAACTAACCCGGCTAAAATCTGTGCTTCTCTCATTTCCTTTTTTATTGTCCTATCTATTTTTCCCATATCATCCATGGCATAGGAATAATACTCTATCTCCTTATTTACCTCCTTGAGTCTTTCCTCTAACTCTTCATTCACTCTCTGCTGCTCTATAAGCTCCTCTTGCAAAGCTTCAATACTTGTTCTCTGAAAAACTAATAACTGGTTATTATTGGCAATGCTTTTGTACTGCCAGGATATCATTATTCCTATTGAGAAACACACAAGGGTCATGGTAATAATTCTCACAACATTTTTCATTCTTCAACAACCTCCACAGCATTGGTTAAAACATCAATCCTGCCGCTGTACTTTGGTATAACAATATCTTTTTCTTCCTTTATCTGAAACCTTATGTTATTTGGGATAAATTCAAATACCACTATAGAACTGTTTAAGAAAACCTCACGGATTTTCTTGGAATCCCCAATAACTTTTATTTCATAAGGCACAGCATACCTGTTTCTATTAATTCTTGTGGTAGGTCCTGCACAAACTATTTCAGTGGTGGAAATTATTCTTTCACCGTTTACAGATATAGCAACAGGTTGTGCTTTTTTTATTTCATTTAGTACTTCATACAAACTGGAGTCATGCAAAAGAGGGTCACTTACGCCACTTACTACCTCACTTGCATCATTTAAAGTTATAACAACACCGTCTCCTACCACTTCCGTAAGACCTGCTAAAATCCTTGCCCTTTCCCACTCTTCATTAATATCCTCACTGCCCCTCTCTTCCACTATATTTCTAAGTATTGTATCTCTCTCTACTATACTTTCTTCCAATTCTTTCTTTAAAATTTCTCCAATAGTCTTTTCCCGTTCTAGCTCTTTCTTTAAAGATTCAATGGTCTGGGCAGTTGAAACTGCATCCTTAGAAGTATTGCTCATTACACTTCTAAATTGCAATGCCAGTAAAAAGCCTAAAACCATAAATACAAATAACAATATGTTTCTTTTATCGCTTTTTCCCATATTAATACTTCCCTTTTCAATTTTTTATTATCTTATTTAAATATCCTGTTATAATAATCTTACACCAAAATAACCTTATTTCAAGTTAGTTAATAAATTTTTAAAAATAGTTTTTATACAGTAAAACACTAGCTTAATTATACTTTTTTAACTAGACACTGGCAAGATGTTAAAAAAACAGGATGAAAATTTAAATTATATCAATTTTCATCCTGTTTGAATTTACATTTATTTAAATGTATAATCCAGCTATTTTTTCTGGCTGTTTTCTATCTGGCTTTTTTATGTTTTTTGTGCTACCACCTGTCAGCTTTTACTTATTTCCCTTACTTTATTTACAAATGTATTGGTGAGTTCTTCTGCAAATTCAGCGGAAAAACTTTCGCTTTTTATCCTGCAGACAGGCTGTTCTGCATCAGGTAGAACCAAAACCCATCCCCCGTCTTTGAATATTTTTACACCTTCTAAAGTCTCTATGCTTTCACTTTCATTTTCCTGTATTATCTGGCGGATAACCTTTCCTTTGTTATTCCATGAGCACTCAACTTCTTTTTCATATATATGAATATCCGGTATCATTTCCACTAAATCAGACAAGCTGTAATTGTTTATTTTCATAAAGTCCAATATTTTTACAATCCCGGCTATAGCATCAAAATTGAGTATAAACTGATCATATACCTGTTCTTTTACATCAATTGTTAAAATCTTATTCATTAAATCCTGGTGAGAGGTTTTTGTTCTTATTACTTTTCCATTGTTTGCATCTGCCAGCTGTTCAATCACATGGCTGGTTGAAACCGGTACCACCACCGTCCCCCCTTCAACGGTGCGGAACATAATAAGTGAAATAAGGGCAGTAAACATATCATCTGTCACAATCCGACCTCTATTGTCCACCAGCATCATCTTTTCCGATGTCTCCTCAATGGAAACACCCAAATCAAAATCCCCCATGCTGACCATTTTAGCAAAGTATTCCCTGTTCTTTGAATTTACTTCTTTATTTCCATAACCAATATCAATATTTACTTTTTCTATAGAGCATCCTAAACTTGTCAATAAATCTGTTACACATTTTAATATAGACTCTGACGGGGAATTTAGAGCAATTTTAAAATCCAGTTTTTCAGATTTAACATTATTGATGATGTTTCTAATGTAAAATTTGGTGTAATCAGGTATAACTTCAACTTCTTTTATAGATCTTCCTTCGCATCTGGAAAAGTCTTCTCTCTGAAACATGGTTTCTATTTTTCTTTCTGTGTTCCTGTCTATATTGCTTCCGTTTTTATCTATGAAATCAATTTTTAATTTACCTATATTTTTACTGGAAGTACTAATATGAATACCCCCGTCTACGCCATAAAATCTCACTGCTGATCTCATAACCGGCAAATGTAAAACTTCAAAATCCAAAACCTTCAATCCTGCTGATATTAAACCTGCTATAAAGGAAATTTTAAGCATCTTTGCCGGATTTGACTCGTCTGAGCCAACTGCTATTTTACCCTTTCCTTTAAAAAGGGAGCCATAAGCAGCACCCAGCTTTGACGCATACTCCGGGGTTATGTCCACATTTATTTCCCCCGCCATTCCCCTGAATCCAAAAATGGAGCGTATAAATTTAGAACCCCATACAAGATTTGAACTTACTTCTGTTCCCTCTTCTACTATTTTATCAGGCCATATTTTTATATTAGGCTTTACAATTGCATTTTCTTTTATAATGGTGCTGTCTCCAACAACAGAATTTTCAAAACAAGATACATTTTGTTTTAACTTAACCTTATCACAAATAACAGTTCCCCTTAACTGCACATTATTTTCCAATATTGTATTTCTCCAAAGAATACTTCTTTTAATCCCACTTCTTTCACCAATTATATTGTTTTCTCCCAAAACGCTGAACTTACCTATCACAGCACCTTTTTTCACTTTTGTATTTGTTCCTATTATGCATGGTCCTTCTATTGATGCACCATCATCAATAATGCAGTTTTCCCCAACCCATACTCCGTCCTCAATTTCCTTTCCGGGTATGCTTACCTTTACCCGCTTTTCCAATATGTCTTGATGCGCCTGGCTGTATGCCTTTAAATCCCCAATATCACACCAGTAATCATCACTAATATACCCATACATTGGTTTGTCTTGCCTTAGCAAAAGAGGAAAAAGGTCTTTGCTAAAATCAAATATTTCATTTTTGTTATAATATTTTAAAACTTCTGGTGAGAGAATATATATACCTGTATTTACCGTATCGCTAAAAACCTCACCCCAGCTGGGCTTTTCTAAGAATCTGGTTATCCTTCCGTCTTCATCCGTCACTACTACACCGTACTCCAGTGGGATTTCGACTTTTTTAAGAACCAGGGTTGCCATTGATTTTTTGCTAAAATGAAAATCTATTGCCTTTTTCAAATCAATATCTGTAAGAGCATCACCACTTATAACAACAAAGGTGTCGTCTAAAAAATCCTCCGCATTCTTAACACTTCCAGCCGTACCCATTGGCTTATCTTCAACATAATACCTTAAATTTACATCAAATTCCCTTCCATCACTAAAATAATTTTTAATGATATTAGGCAGATATTGCAATGTAACGGCAATATCCGTAAGGTTATATTTTCTCAGTAGTTCTATAATGTGCTCCATAACAGGTTTGTTCACTACCGGTACCATAGGTTTTGGAATGTTGCACGTAAGTGGCCTCAGCCTGGTACCTTCGCCTCCCGCCATGATAACTGATTTCATTTTATTCATCCTTTCATTAATTTCTTATTTAAAAGACAAAGAAATATCTATATAACCATTTTTGTTTTACTCAAATTTTGTTTGCCCAGTCATAAACTCTTTATAAAATCATAATTTCTTAAAAAGATATTCACCCCTAACAATAGTTTTTAAGAAATTACATACAAAAAAGTATAGAATTTCAAAACATAATAAGATTAATTTTTATATTTAAAGCTTTTGTAATATTGATAATTTTAATTCCTTTTAAAATTACTCAAGTTTGTTAATTTATGCTTTAACAATATTTACACCACTATCATATATAAACATTTATCTTTAAAAATATGTTTTTAATCTTTTTTAGTATCCTTTTTAATCTTCATAAGTAACATTTTATTTTGCAAAAAAATATAATAATGCAAAGGAGGAATAATTATGTTTTTTTACAATAGAAGATTTATCCCGCAACAACCCAAAATAGAGTATAAAGAGCAAATACCTAAACAAACAATTGACATATTAAGTCTTAAAAATGCTGTTTTAAGAAGCCTAGAACACCTGTCTGACAATATTGATGAAATTAAAAAAACAATTAATGAACTTAAGAAAAAAATAGACAATATTGAAGCAAAACAAATTCATTTAGAAAACCAGTTTGACTCAGAAAACTTTTCAGAAGACAGAATTTCCCAATCTGATTTACTGGAGATTAAAGCAGAGCTTGATATGCTAAAAAAAGAAGGATTAATTAATAACAATTTCCCGGTCCAAAACACCAATAACTACTTAAAATCAACTGGTGAAAGCTATTCGGATTCAGATAACCAACCTATTATGCCCGGTTCAGGCTTTTCCAGCATTACAGCAGAGTATTTAAAAAACATCCATAAAAAATAAAGTACTTTCATATTTTAGTAACATAAGATAAACAAATAAATATTATGTAAAAAGAGTGGTGTGTAATCTAATAATTATTATTAAGAAAGGAGAATCATTATGAAGTTTCAACAGGATTTTGTTGGCTCAAAAGCTGAATTTGCTGATTTTATTAAAAAAATCATACCGGATCTTTTTGCCGGAAAACTTAGCGTAGAAGGACGGAACGTGGTACTACCGGGGGACAGGGAATTAGATTATAAAATAAAATTTACTGAAGAGGAAGACGGCGGTGCTTTCAACTTGAAAGTTTCATGGGAAAACACAGTTGAAGAAGAAGAGGATGATGAATTACAATTAGAAGTCGATTAGTAAGTTTTTCTATATTGTTCAGGGGATGGTTTTAACTTTCCCCTGGAACATTTAAATAAAGAGGAGGAAATATAACATGGTTTCTATATCCAGAGAGCCTCTTGAATATGTGCTGGGGAAATACAATATAGATGTAATAAAAATAAGAAATGAATCCTATAAAGAAAAAAAAGGGGTATGGTGGGTACATACCTCAGATGACTTTAAAGTTTTAAAAAAGGTTTCAAACTCTGAAGACACTTTAAAATATATAATTAGTGCCATCTACCACCTATGTGATAATGGTATTAAAATCCCTTCAATAAATAAAACCAAAGACGGAAAGGATTATGTAAAGGTAAATGACAGCTGCTACATACTGTCTGATGCAGCTAAGGGAAAAAATCCTTCATATAAAACAGATAATGAGTTTAAAATTGTTGTTACAGAACTTGCAAAATTTCACAAAGCATCCCAAAATTTTCATCCAAAAGCAGGTACAAAGCCTAAAGTGCACCTTGGAAAATGGATTGATGAGTATACAAAGAGACTGGAGGATATGAATAACTTTTACAAAAGGGATTTAAACAAAAATCAAAGCGGGGAAATTGGAGAAATAATCATAAAGGAATTCCCCTTTTTTTATAACAGGGCTAAGGAAGCTATATCAGGTCTTAAAGGAAAAGAATATAAGGACTGGGTGGATAAAGTGGAAAAGGTCGGGGGGCTTTGTCATCAGGATTTTGCCGCAGGAAATCTCTTACTTTCGCCAACCGGGGATGTTTATGTATTAGACACTGATTCCCTTACAATAGACATTCCTGCAAGGGATATAAGAAAGCTTTTAAATAAAATAATGAGGAAAAACGGCAAGTGGAGTTTAGAGCTCCTAAAGACATTTATCAATACCTATCAAATTACCAATCCCCTTTCTTATTCAGAATGGAAAGTTGTAAAACTGGACTTAATGTTTCCTCATTTGTTCTTAGGAGCCATGAGCAAATTTTACTATCAAAGGGACAAAGAATGGGGCTTTGATAAATACCTTAAAAAAATAAAAGAAATTTGTGAGTTTGAAAAAACCTTTTCCCCTGTACTAGATAGTTTTGATTCATTAATACCAGGCTTATAACACTCTTAATTAGATTTTTTTAGACAAACAGTAAAAATGAAAGGATGTAGTGTATGGAAAGCAAAAAAAACCACCTGCACCAGCTGGCAAAGAGGGTGCTAAAGGAATATAACATAATAGCTGGTGAAATCAATATAGTTCAAAGTGGAAATATAAAAACAGTGTGGAAAGTTAAGACAAATAATAATTTATTTTGTCTAAAAAGATTAAAACATACTTATGATGCTTACGATAAAGCTTTGTTTTCTGTAAATGCTCAAAACTATATCAAAAAGTCCGGTGGAAATGTCCCTGGTATAATAAAGGACAAAAATAATAATCTTATTGTAAAAACAGATGGCCAGCTTTTTGTATTATATGAGTGGCTGTACGGCAAGGATCTTAACTTTAATAATTTAAATGATTTAGAAAAGGCTATAACAGGGCTTGCAAAATTCCATGTGTATTCAAAAGGGTATGTACCTCCTGCTGATTCTAAAATATCTACTAAACTTGGCAAACGCCCCGGTCAATATGCATCTATGAGGAAAAAAATAGTATCATGGAAAAGCATTGCAAAGGAAAAACAAGAAATATCAAGCTACAATACATTTCTTAAATATTGTGACGATATAGCCAAACTATCGGATAAGGCTTTGGAACTTTTAGAATCATCATATTACAAACAATTAACATCTGAAAAATCAGACAGCATAGTGCTGTGTCATCAGGACTATGGAAAAGGAAACGCTCTATTAACCCAAGATGGCGTATATGTCATTGACTTAGACGGAGTTACTTTTGATATTCCCTGCAGGGACCTTAGAAAAATAATAGGTAAAACATCAGAAAACAGAGGGCAATGGGATAAGTCCATTGTTTTAGATATTTTAAAATGGTATTCAAAAGTAAATCCCCTTACACCTGAAGAAATGAAAATTCTTTTTATTGATCTTTTATACCCTCACTGGTTTTATGGAATTGTTAAAAACATTTTTAAAAACAATAAAGTTGAAAACTCCGGCAAAATAGAAAAAATCGCAAAACTTGAATTGTCAAAAGTTCCTTTGCTTGAATCTTTAATAAAAAGAGGTGAATAAAATGAAAATTGCTTTAATTTGTACAGAGAAACTTCCTGTTCCCCCTGTTGCAGGCGGGGCAGTTCAGCTATATATATCAGAAATACTGCCGTATATATCCAAAGAACACGATATAACGGTTTTTAGTTTAAGTCACCCCAGCCTTCCTATGGAGGAAACTGTGGACGGGGTTAAGTTTATTAGGGTAAATGCAAAAATCCCTGCTGGTTATTATAAAAAAATAAAAGAATTGTTAGAAAATCTAGACTTTGACTTGGTACACGTTTTTAACCGACCGAGGTGGGTTCCTTTTTTAAGTGAAAATCTCCCTAAGACAGGATTTAGCTTAAGTCTTCACAATGAAATGTTTCATCCTGATAAAATATCTGAATTTAAAGCAAAACAGTGTATAAAAAGAGTGGAATTTATAAACACTGTAAGTAAATTTATAGCTGACGGGGTAAAAAAGCTGTATCCTGAATCAGCTGACAAACTAAATGTGGTTTATTCCGGTGTAAATGTGGAAAAATACAGCCCAAACTGGTCTTCCACCGGGATGGCAAATAAATTAATTTTAAAAAAGCAATATAATTTATTGGATAAAAAAGTAATTCTTCATGTTACCAGATTAAGCCCAAAAAAGGGTACTCATATTGTTATATCTGCAATGAAAAAAGTACTAAAAACATATCCTGACACCGCCCTTGTTGTTGTAGGCAGCAAATGGTACGGAAAAAATGAAGAGGATGAATACGGAATATACTGCAGAAACCTTTGCAATGACATTTCTGACAATGTAGTTTTTACAGGATTTATACCTCCTTCTGAAATGCCCCAGTATTATAATTTAGGAGATATATTTGTATGTGCCTCCCAGTGGGAAGAACCTTTAGCCAGGGTACACTATGAAGCAATGGCTGCCGGTCTTCCAATTATAACAACTGACAGGGGCGGAAACGGGGAAATATTTGAAGAGGAAGTAAACGGGCTTCTCATTAAAGACTACAACAACCCTAACTCTTTTTCCCATTATATAAATTATCTTTTATCAAGACCTAATGTGGCAGAAGAACTTGGCTTAAATGCAAGAAAAACAGCATTAGAGAAATACACCTGGCAAAGGGTGGCAGAGGAGGTATTTGCTCCTATAAAAAATACCGACCCTGATACCTTCCCAAACAGAGGAGAAATTACAGCCCCTGCTTTAGAAGCAGAAAATAGAAATGAACCTTCCGCCAATAATGGTTTTTTCCCAAGTAATTTTTAATACATAGGGAATAAACTTTATGCACTTATCTTAAAGGATGTGGTTAAAATGAGAGTTTTGCTTGTAACAGGAGGCGCAGGCTTTATAGGCAGCAATTTTATAAAATTTTTTATTCGCAGGAATAAAAATTTTCTTATTATAAATATGGATAATCTTGGTCCTTCATCTAATCTTAACAATCTTAAAGAACTAGAAAGGTCGCCAAGATATCATTTTGTAAATGGGAGCATTTGTAATCAAGAGCTTGTTAACTATGTAATAAAAAGACACAGACCAGATGTAATAATTAATTTTGCTGCAGAAACAAACGTCAACAAAAGCCTTGCAAATCCTATTGCATTTTCACAAACCAATGTACTTGGCACCCTCACCCTATTAGAGAGCGCCAGATATTTTTGGAGCAAACAGAATTTTAAAGGAAAACTTTTTATCCAGCCATCTACCTATCAGGTATATGGAAGTACTTACAATGATGGTGTATTTTTTATAGAGGATTCTAACATATCCCCCCAAAATCCTTATGCAGCATCAAAGGCCAGTGCTGACCTCATTGTAAAATCCTCTTATGACTCCTATGGTTTTCCAGCAATAATAGCAAGAAGCTGCCAAAACTATGGACCTTTCCAAAATATAAATGAATTTATTCCGTCTTGTATTTATAATATTTTAAATAACACGGAAATTCCTATTAAAAAGGATGCTTCTGTAAGAAGGGAATGGATTCATGTTTTAGATAATTGTGTAGCTTTAATAAGAATATTGTTTTATGGAAAAGTGGGTGAAATTTACAATATAGGTTCCGGATATGAGCTTTCAGACTATGAAATAGCCCAGGAACTTTTAAGGCTTTCAGGAAAACCATATGACAAAACAAAAGCTGAAAACATAAGCCGCTGTGTTTTAAACAGTTACAAATTAAAAAACAATTTAAACTGGGGCACAAAATTCTCACTAACAGACGGACTCATAGACACCATTCACTGGTACAAAGGATATTTTTCTAAAAGTAAATAAATATTTTTTTACCATAGGTAAATAAATATTAGGTGGTAAATTTTTTATATAATAAAAAATTCCCTGAACTTATAAAATAAATTATATAAGATAGTTCAGGGAATTTTTGTATATCTTATTCCTTTTAAATTTTATATGGATTTTTATATCTAAGTCTATTAACTAAATATATAAAAAGCAAAAAAAGGAGCTGTGAAAAGGAGATTTTAAGCTGCCTTTAAATCACAGCCCCTTGTGGGGGTACATAGGGGTGTTTTTAAAACCTATACATGAATATCATAGTAATATAACCTGTCAGGTGTTACTACTTCTTTGTATAATTTACATCCTGGCAATCCTAAGTGTCTTATTATATCAATTGCTTTTCTAAGATTTTCATGTTGAAATCTAACTCCCAGATTACAAAGGTCTGTCATTAACTCCCGGGGCATGTAAGTTATTTCACACTTTATACCTTCATCCTTCAGTCTCCTCTCAAGTATAAAAGCATGAGACCTTATTTCTACACCTGCATAATAGTATTCCATAAACTCACCCCGGATTTAGTCTTCTGAATACTCCCTCTTTTGGTCTAATGGATTCCATTTTTGTTCTGGGAAAAATCTAGTAGGAAATGGTGTTTTCTTTCTGTCAACAAATGTCTTGCAGTTTTGAGAATGGGTTACATTCTGTTCCGGAGGCACTGGGCAATATCCGTATGAAGGTATTAATAATTGTACAACACATTCACATTTAACAATAAAGAATACTCCTATATCAATGGTTAACATTCCTGTAGCCTGGTTAAGCATATCGTTAAAAGCTTCTGCTAATGCTTCTACTTTTATGATGGAACCTTCTGCTTCACGTTTTTTCTTCTTCCTGCCATCATCCCAGAAATTGTCACATGTTTTTGCAGACCCTGACTGGGATATGCAATTTGGACAGTAAATCTCATTTACTGTCAGGTTAAAAGCAGCTTCATCAACCTGTTCTAATTGTTCTGAACCGTCAGAATAGTGAATTGTATATCTTATTTTAACAAACAGCTTTAGTTTTTTATAGCCTGGTTTTGTAAGTGAATCTGTTTTTGATATAACTTTGACTTCAACAATTGTAAAATCAGTAGCTCCTTCAAAGGTAAATGACGGATGACATACATCACCGCCTTTTTTAAGGACAACTGTCCTGGTAATGCAATCTCTCAATGCAACCTGGTCAAATACTTTTGGAACTTGTATACATACCAGCTCATTAGGTGGTGGGAAACAACTTGGATTTAAAATCTGACCAGCTTCAATTCTAGGACCACGTTCGCTAGACATAAAAAAACCTCCTTTTTACATAATACCTCAAAAAATTCCTCATACCTTCTGTAATTTATCCATTTTTTTATCTGTGCTAATCTTTGAGTTCTATTGATATAATCATCTACACTATCATTATATTAGGTATTATTAAAAAGGTTACACTTTAGGAGGTTTATGGAGAAAAAAATTTACATAATGAAATAAATCATTTACTTTTTAAATCCAAAGTTTGGTTCATGCTGCCTGTTCTATATCCTTTTAAATCCAGAGCTGTATATATAAAACCGATTTTGCTAAATTTATCTGATATGTCGTCCATTAATTTTTCATTTAAAAGTTTCAGTCTTTCATTTGGAGCCACCTCAATGCGGGCTATATCACCATGATGCCTTACTCTTACCTGCCTGAAGCCTAAATCTAACAGATATTCCTCTGCCTCCTCCACCATTTTCAGCTTTTCAGCCGTTATTTTATGACCATAGGGAAACCTTGAAGACAGGCAGGCAAAGGAAGGCTTATCCCATGTTGGTAAATTCATCTCCCTTGACAATTCCCTTATATCATCTTTCTTAAATCCAGCCATTTTTAAAGGACTTAATACTTTAAGTTCTTCTATTGCCCTAAGTCCCGGCCTGTAATCTGATAAATCATCTACATTTGAACCTTCCAAAAGATATTTAATGTTTTTAAGTTTTAAAACTTCAAACATTTTAGAAAAAGTTTCATATTTGCAATAATAGCACCTGTCAACGGAATTATTATAAACTTCTTCTTTTTCAAGCTCTTTAGAATCTATTACTATATGCTTTATTCCATGCTTCTTTGTAAACTCTACAGTTTCCCGGTATTCCCTTTCAGGAAAACTTAAAGACCTGGCTGTTATAGCAACAGCACCATCCCCTAATACATCATGGGCAACCTTCAGTAAAAAAGTACTGTCCACCCCTCCTGAAAAGGCTACCGCCACTTTTTCCATATCTTTTAATATTTCTTTTAATCTATTTAGTTTTTCCCGGATTTCCATCATTATCACCTGCTTTTTAATTAATTTTATTAATCCTCATCAAATTCAGCATTCTTTTTATTTAAAAGAGTTGCCGCCGCAACTGCAGTAAGGGGCACAGTTATCACCAATCCTATACTGCTTGATAAAGCCCTCACTATCTCACTTGCTACAACTTCCCAGTTTACCATCTCAATAAATGAAACCTTGTATGCCATAGCAAGTAATAAAAGAGGAATTGATGCGCTTGTATATGCTAAAATCAAGGTATTTGACATAGAGCCTAATATGTCCCGCCCCACATTCATACCTGATTTTATCAAATCCTTTGTACTTATATCTTCTTTTGCTGCAGCTATCTCTGTTAAAGAAGAGGCAATTGAAATACCAACGTCCATAATGGCTCCCATAGCACCTATTAAAATCCCTGCAAAGAGAAGCCCTTTAAAATTAAATTTTATATCTAACGGTGTAAATTGAAGCATTTGAGCCTCTTCACTTCCCAGTCCCGTCATATTTGTAAAATACCCCATTAAAAGGGCAATTACACCTGCAATGATAACTCCCCCTGCTGTACCAATAATTGCAGCAAAGGATTTTTTATTAAAACCGCTTACCAGTAAAAGGGTTATAACTATAACTCCTACGCATACAGGCACAGAAACAATTATAGGATTATAACCTTTTAAAAGTAAGGGAAGCATAATATAAATAACTGCAATACAAGTAATGGCAAGGGAAATCAGTGCTTTAAACCCTTTCATTCTGCCAACTACAAGCATTGACAATATAAAAGCCATTAGAAGGTATAAAATATACTTATCCCTGACTATTTCAGCAACATAAGCACTTTCTATAGAACCGTCTTCCGCCTCATTAATATAAACAAAAACCTCTTGTCCTCGTGAAATTGTTATATTATATGCATCATTAAAACTATTTAGTGAGTTCTGAGCCTTTATAATTTTACCTTTATGAGGACCTTTGAGTATTTTTACTTCTAGCATCTGGGTTTTTATTTCTAAAATCCCACCTGAATACTCCTTTTCCTCATTTTCCACCTGATATGCGTTTAAAACCACTGCCCGCACTTGTTTTGGCAGTTTATCTTCTTCTTGCATTATTTCCCCCACTTCTTCTGCAAAGACAGCGGAATTTAAAAAGAAAAAAACAAAACATAAAACCATTAAAAATACAAATGTAAATCCCCTTATTCTCACAAAATTCAATCCTTTCCTCTGCCGGTATAGTTACCTTATTTATAATTACATTGTTTTAAAGTTCCTGAATATACCATTTGTCTTTTATCTGCTATTTACTAATCTAACTTATTATTTCTCCAAGGTCAATGACTATTTTTTTAAATCTTCTGCATTTGCCAGCCTCTTATTAAATTGCCGACTTTTATTATCAGTTTTTAAGCATAAAAAAGACCAAACCTAAAGATTTTAATGATAATCTCCAGGTTTGGTCTTTTAAGTTTACGTCTGACTATTTCCTCGGCTCAACAATAAGCCTTATTGCGGTCTTCTCCTGTCCATCAATCTCAACTTCTGTGAAGGCCGGAATACAAACCAGCTCAATTCCAAGTGGGGCAACAAAACCTCTTGCTATGGCGATTGCTTTTATCGCTTGGTTTAATGCTCCTGCTCCAACTGCTTGAATCTCAGCTGTTCCCTCTTCTTTGATGAATCCTGTTAACGCTCCTGCTATAGAGTTTGGACTGGATTTTGCTGAAACTTTTAAGATGCTCATGGTTCTTCTACCCCCTTTTTTGGTTTACGGATAATTGCACATTCACAAAGTTTGTTGACATGCTGGCAATAAGTGCATAATTTATTACTATATAATATTAATATTCTACAAAAACTTTAAAAATCCTCTTTTTACTATGTCACACTTCTAAAACTTTGAAAATCCTCTCTATATTAAGGGTTTTACCCGTATTGTCATCAATTTCAAGATATACAGCATTAAACTGTACTTTTCCTTGTGCCACTTCAAACCTTGCCGGCATATGTGTTATGAATTTATCTATAATTGTATCTTTTTTTACTCCAATGACCCCTTCATAAGGTCCTGTCATTCCAACATCGGTAATATAACCTGTTCCTGATGGCAATATTTTTTCATCTGCAGTTTGAACATGGGTATGAGTACCCAAAACGCAACTTACTTTTCCATCCAAAAACCATCCAAGGGCATATTTTTCTGAAGTTGCCTCCGCATGCATATCTACAACAATAACTTTAACGGATTCTTTTAAATGGGCAATTTCCCTCTCAGCTGCTTTAAAAGGACAATCTATGCTGTTCATATATACCCTTCCCATAAGGTTAAGCAGCCCTACCTTGCCCTTTATTATTGTAGAACCGCTGCCTGGAAGTTCCGGCGGGTAATTAGCCGGTCTTACCATACATTTATCTGTGGAAATAAAGTTTACAATTTCTTTTTTGGACCATGTATGATTCCCTAGTGTTATGCCGTCAATTCCAGCGCTATATAATTCCTGGGCAACAACGTATGTAATCCCGCTGCCCCCTGCTGCATTTTCACCGTTGGCAAAGAAAAAATCTATCTCTCTTTCTTTTTTTAGCCTCCTAATCATTTCTTTTGTCACTTTTCTGCCTGGATTTCCAAAAATATCTCCAATAAACAGTATGTTCAATGTACATCCTCCATTTCTACGCTTAAACCGCATTTCCTCCCTGATTTATTTTTTTAATACTCCTGGATTTATTTTTGCACACTTCCAAATACTTGATTTTCTTATGCTAATTATTTTTAAAATTTTAGGTGGAGTAAAACTCCACCTAAAATTTTATTTTACTAATTATAACCTATTTATTTAGCATACTCAATGTGTCTGGTTTCTCTTATAACATTTACTTTTATTTGACCTGGATAGTCAAGTTCTTGTTCAATCTTTTCAACTATTTCTCTTGCAAGTAAAGGAATTCCCTGGTCAGTAACCTCATCTGCTTTAACCATTATTCGTACTTCCCTACCGGCCTGAATAGCAAAAGACTTGTCAACTAATTCATGAGAATTGGCTATTTCCTCTAGTCTTTCCACTCTCTTAATATAAGACTCCAGTGTCTCCCTTCTTGCGCCAGGTCTTGCTGCTGAAATTGAGTCAGCAGCCTGGATTAAAACAGCTACTAAAGTAGTTGCATCTGTATCCCCATGATGTGATGCAATGGCATTTACCACTTCCGGGCTTTCCCTGTACTTCTTAGCTAAATCAGCTCCAATGGTTACATGGGAACCTTCCACTTCATGGTCAACAGCTTTTCCTATATCATGAAGTAATCCGGCTCTCTTTGCTAAGTTTACATCCATTCCAAGCTCAGCGGCCATTATACCTGCTAAATGAGCCACCTCAATGGAGTGAGTCAGTACATTTTGACCGTAACTGGTTCTAAATTTAAGCTTTCCTAAAAGCTTAACTAATTCAGGATGTAAACCATGTACCCCAGTTTCAAAAGTGGCATTTTCTCCTTCCTGCCTGATGGAGTTTTCCACTTCTTTCTTGGCCTTATCCACCATTTCTTCAATTCTTGCAGGATGTATCCTACCATCGAGAATGAGTTTTTCAAGGGCAATCCTTGCAACCTCTCTCTTAATGGGATCAAATCCTGACAATATAACTGCCTCTGGCGTATCGTCAATGATAAGATCAATTCCCGTAAGTGTTTCTAAAGTCCTGATATTTCTACCTTCCCTACCTATTATTCTCCCCTTCATTTCATCATTTGGTAGCGGAACAACAGAAACAGTAACTTCTGAAACGTGATCGGCAGAACACTTTTGAATTGCCATGGCAATTATTTCCTTTGCCTTTGCATCTGCTTCATCTTTTGCCTTGTTTTCAATCTCCTTGACAAGAGCGGCCATATCATGTCTAACTTCACTTTCGACTTTTTTCAAAAGGACTTCTTTAGCTTCATCAACTGAAAGCCCTGATATTCTCTCCAGCTCTTCAATCTGCTTATTCTGAAGCTCCAGAGTCTTTTCTTCCAGTTCTTGAATTTCCTTTGTTTTCTTATTTAAATGCTCTTCCTTTTGCTCTATCATGTCAAGCTTTCTGTCTAAGGTCTCTTCTTTTTGAACCAGACGTCTCTCTTGTCTCTGAAGCTCATTCCTTCTGTCCTTTATTTCCCTGTCAAGTTCAACCCTGCTTTTATGAACTTCTTCCTTGGCCTCAAGCAGCACTTCCCTTTTTTTGGCTTCAGCTACTTTTTCAGCTTCGCTGATTATCCTTTTTGCCTCTTCTTCAGCACTGCCTATTTCGGCCTCTGCTTTTTTCTTCCTGAATTCAATTCCTTTTTTAAAACTTATTCCTGAAGCAATAATTGAAGCAATTACTGCAATTACTATGCCAATGCCTAATCCAATAAAAAAATTTATAGCACACACCTCCTTATTCAGTTTTCAATGGACAAGCTTATGTGTAAAAAAAAATTACACATGCATACTTTTTCATTTTAAACTTTTTTAATTTTTATGTCAAGAATCAATTGCCTTACACTCTTATATTTTGTACATTTTGTTCTAAAAATGTACTTCTGTATCCTCTGTTTTCACTATACTTATACCATCAACCATTTCAACTTTATACCAATTATCTGCCATTTCTTTCAAATGATTGTTATGAGTAACCATTATTACCTGTCTATTAAACATCAATGCAACTTGTTTTAAAAATTCAGAGACCTGTACAATATATTCATCGCTGACATGCTTTGCAGGCTCATCTAAAATAACAGGCCCTTTAATTTCATCAACACTGCATTCCAGCATGGCAATCCTGATTGCCAATGATATAATATCTACCACTCCTCCTCCCCTTGCATCCTGAGGTTTTGTCTTTATAACCTGTCCTGTATAATTACTGATGACAAAAAACTCCGCCTCCGGTCTTCCTCTTACTTCATTAATTTCAATCCTAAACTCCAAATTAGTATCAAAAATAAACTGGAGACAGTTTGTAACCAGTGACTCTATCTGAACCCTGGCTTGTTCCCTTGCAAATTCCGAAACCCGACCTAAAAGTATCCTGACTTTATCCAAAAGCTCTATATTGTCAATACACCTTTGAAGCATTTTTTCAAGCTTTGAACGCTGCTCTGACAACTGCTCTTTTTTTCCCTTTTGCTGATAATAATAATTTTTGCTTTTCTCATATTTCTTTTTGATACTTTGAAGCTGGTCCTGATATTTTAAAATACTGTCCTTTAGCAATGCTTAAATACCCTCTTTCTGAAATACAGCCGCCTTTACTGTGTTCTTCATAAGCATGGCAATGGTCATAGGCCCAACCCCTCCCGGAACCGGGGTTATTGCTGATGCAACTTCCTTTGCTGTTTCAAATTCCACATCACCTACAAGTTTTTTGCCCTCTAATCTATTTATACCCACATCTATTACAATTGCACCAGGTTTAATAAAATTTCCTTTTATAAATTCAGGTTTACCCACAGCCGCAACTATAATATCGGCATTTTTAATTTTTTCCTCTAAATTGGCAGTTTTAGAATGACAAACTGTAACAGTCCCGTTTTGAGACAGCAAAAGCACTGCCATGGGTTTTCCAACAATATTGCTTCTTCCGATAACTACACATTCTTTCCCTGTAATGTCAATCCCGCTTTCTTTTATTAACTCCATAACACCTGCCGGAGTACAAGGTAAAAATACCGGGTTTCCAGTCATAAGTTTTCCTACATTCACAGGATGAAAAGCATCCACATCTTTTTTAGGGTCAATTGAATTAATCACTTTATCCTCATTAATTTGCTTTGGAAGCGGCAATTGTACCAGTATCCCATTAACTTTATCATCCTTATTTAATTTATTTATTAATCCAATTAACTCCTCTTCACCGGTATCTTCATCTAATGCATATTCAAAAGATTGTATCCCAATCTCTTCACATGCCTTCTTTTTTGAATTAACATATACCCTTGATGCCGGGTCATTTCCAACAATTATTACAGCAAGCCCTGGAAATATCCCCTTCTTTTTAAGTGCCTCCACTTCTGATTTTAATTCACTTTTTATTCTAGTTGCCAATTCTCTTCCATTTAATACCTTACATCCCATTTTTCCTGCTCCTCTTATATTTTAAAAATTTTTTAAAAAATTCTTTAAACCCTCTTAATTTTATTTCATTCTGCCTGTATTGTCAATTTTGCTTTACTTTCCGTCCCGCATTTCCAACTCCTGAAGCTGCTGTTTGGTAATTAAAACCTGTCTTGGTTTGCTGCCTTCAAAACCTCCCACAATGCCCCTCTCTTCCATCTGATCCACAATTCTGGCAGCCCTTGCATATCCTACTTTAAACTTTCTCTGTATCATGGATACAGAGGCCTGTCCCGCTTCAACGACAAGCTCTATTGCCTGGGGCAATAATTCATCCGCATCATCAGAAGCTCCGTCCATTACTTCACGTTCTGTGTTAATTTCCTCTATTATGTCCTCATCATATTCTGCATCACCCTGGGATTTAATATATTCCACAACCCTTTCCACTTCCTGGTCAGACACAAAGGCTCCTTTTACCCTCACAGGTTTTGGCGCCCCCACCGGATAAAAAAGCATATCCCCTTTTCCAAGAAGTTTTTCAGCCCCTGCCATGTCAATTATAGTCCTTGAATCCACCTGGGAAGTAACGGCAAAAGCAATCCTGGACGGTATATTTGCCTTTATAACACCTGTTATTACATTTACCGACGGTCTTTGTGTGGCAATTACAAGATGCATCCCTGCGGCACGTGCCATTTGAGCCAGCCTGCATATTGCATCTTCCACATCACCGGGTGCAACCATCATTAAATCTGCAAGTTCATCTATAATTATAACTATCTGGGGCAGGGTTTCTTCCCCTTCATCTGCATTTACCGCAGCATTATACCCTTTGATATCCCTGACACCTTTTTTGGCAAAAAGCTTATACCTTTCCTCCATCTCCTGAACAGCCCAGTTTAATGCCCCGGCTGCTTTTTTAGGATCTGTAACAACAGGTATTAAAAGATGTGGAATTCCATTATATATCCCCAATTCAACCACTTTAGGGTCAATCATCAAAAGCTTTACTTCATTTGGGGAGGATTTGTAAAGAAGGCTTATGATAAGACTGTTTATACAGACACTTTTACCTGAACCTGTAGCACCGGCTATCAGAAGGTGAGGCATTTTGGCTATATCTGCCACAGTGTTATGTCCCGTAATATCCTTTCCTAGTGCAAAAGCAAGATTGGAAGGGAAATTTTTAAATTCTTTAGATTCTATAACCTCCCTCAAAAATACAGGAATTACTTCCTTGTTGGGCACTTCAATTCCAATGGCCGCCTTCCCTGGAATGGGAGCCTCTATCCTCACCCCTGAGGCTGCAAGATTTAAACATATATCATCGGACAACCCCACTATTTTGCTCACTTTAACACCTGCACTTGGCTGCAGCTCATACCTTGTAACAGCAGGTCCCACACTTACATTTATCACCCTTGCATCTACTCCAAAGCTCTTTAGCGTCTCTTCAAGCTTTTTAGCTCCTTTTAGTGCAGTTTTCCTGTAGTTTATTGCATCACTATTTATTCCCGGACTGTTATTTAATAGGCTTATATCAGGATATTTATATTCAATGCTAATTTTTACTTTTGATTGTATCTCCTCACTTACGCTGTCCGCCATTTCCTCTACAGTCTCTTGAGAACTCTCGCTTTTTTTAATATCTTCCACTATAAAACCCACTTCTTCACTTTCAACATCCACTTTTTCCAATACTTGTTCTTCTGTGTAAAGGGTTTTCTTTTGCTTTCCTCTGCCATCTTTTTCTTTAAGTACGTTAAAATCAATTACTTTAGGGAGTTTCTCACCATTCATAACAATATCAGGCTCATTATAATCTTCAATAAGCTCATCTTTTATTTCCTTATCACTTAGTTTGAATTTATTTTCTAACTTATTAAAGAACCCCAATACAGCATCTTTAACTTTAATTATTGCCCCTGCAATGGACACATTTGTAATAAGTATAATATCTATTATTGCTGCAGAAGTAAGAATAATTATTGTCCCTAAACCTTTAAACATCAAAAGAAAAGGAATGCTTATAAGTCCTCCTGACACTCCTCCCCCTGCTAAAGCTTTCCCGTCTAAATAAAACTTTTTTATGCAGGAAATTGCGCTCTTTCCAACATAATCATCTTCTTTATAAAAACCTGCCTGGACTAAAGCAGATAATATCAGTATAAGTACAAATATATATATAAATTTTAAATTCATGTCAGGATTATTTCTTTTGAAAATAAGCAAACCAGAATAAACTATAGCTAAAATAGGTATCAAAAACCCCGGTGCCCCCATAAGTCCTAATGTTATGTTTTTCATATATGAACCAAAAGGCCCCATTGAGTTTTCAAAAAAAATACTTGAAAACAATATAAGACCTGCAGCCAGCATCAATATGCCTGCTATTTCATTATTGTACTTCTTTATCCCTCTTTTCTTTTGTTGTTTCTTAAGCTTTTGTTGCTTTTTTTTCTTTTGTACATTTTTTGATTTCACCTATTGCACCTCCGGAAAATAAAGCACTGCTTCTATTTAGATTATCAATTCTATTATCAAAAAGCAAGAAAAAACCCAGGTTTTTTCTTGCTTTTTTTATCATCTAAAAGTATATTTTAGTATAAATTCTAAAATTGGTTATTCCATTACATGGTAACAGTGCTGGCTATAGCTTTAATATCTGAATAGAAAAAGCTGACAAAAAACATAGCACACACAATGGAAAAAACAAAAATTAAAACCCCCAGCCAGGCATATGAAGGTGTAGCAGCCTGCTTTTTTCCTTTATACAAATTTAATTCTTTTGCCAGTGCCACCTGTTCACTATATGTCTTAAGCCCTCTTCTCTTCATCTCTTCAAATAAATCCACACTGGGGTCTCTATTGGTGGTACGGACAACACGTCTTTTTTTTCTCTGCATAACAATTGTATCTGCCGCTATATCGTGTACTGCCTGCTTGTTTGCTGTGAATATGGACAAAATAAAAAATATAACCGGTACTATTTGAGTTAAAGTAGCCACAACTTTGATACAGGACCTGATTAATGCATCAAAAATAGTGCTCTTTTTACAGGAAATAACCTGAAGATTCAAAATCAGCTTCCCTGGAGTGGTTGAAAAATTTGAAGATAAAAAAGCCACTTCATAAAATAAATACAACAATCCAAAAGTCAGATACATCAGTGCTAAATCGTTGGGATTTCTCTCTATAACCCCTTTAATTGGTATGTCCTTCCCCAATGCATGTAAAACCACTAAAATGCCTGCATAAATGCCTGTCACAATAATGATGTCAAAAAGATATGCCCAAACTCTTTTGGACAGTTTGCCTACCTCCATAATACTCCTCCTTACCCCTAAAAATGTATATAAATAAATTTTATTTATTAACCAAACTTATCAACCAATTCATATATATTTTTATGTTACATAACACATTTATTTTTTATGTTGATAATTATATTTTATCAGATATCATTTAGAGTTGTCCATTGTTTTAGCAGGGTTAATTTATGAAACTATTATGGAGGATTTTTTGCCATTTAAAACCTTTCTAAATTATATCTGTTATATATATAATACCATAGATTTTTAAAAGTATCCAACCAGCAAAAAGGACTGTCATGAGTTGGTAAATAAGCTTCTCCTGACAGTCCTTAATAAAGATTTAAGTATTAATTACCGTTTTTTATCAGTCTCACAGTTTCCCTCGCAATAGCAAGTTCTTCATTTGTTGGTATAACAAGAGTTCTTACTTTTGCATCCGGAGTACTTATGTCCATTTCTTCTCCTCTGACTTTATTTTTCTCTTCATCTATTTTTATTCCAAAAAAGTCCATATCAGTTAATATTTTGCTTCTCACATAATCATTGTTTTCCCCGATACCTGCAGTAAATACTACAGCGTCAACACCGTTCATAATAGCTGCATAGTCCCCTATAAAGCCTTTTACCCTGTAGCAGAATATATCCAATGCAAGTTGTGCCCTGTCATTTCCGTTTTCAGCTGCTTCCTGTATATCCCTAAAATCGCTGCTGACCCCTGATACCCCAAGAACTCCGGACTTTTTATTTAAAAAGTCACTTATGTCTTTAACCGTCATCTTCTCCTTTTCCATTAAAAAGGATATTACCGCCGGGTCAATGGTACCACTGCGTGTTCCCATACACAAACCTTGAAGAGGGGTAAATCCCATGGAAGTTTCAACTGATTTTCCGTATTTAACAGCACAAATGCTGGCCCCGTTACCTAAATGGCATGTAATAATTTTTAGCTCCTCTATCGGTCTGTTTAACATCTGGGCAGCTCTTTCTGAAACATATTTATGGGATGTCCCGTGAAATCCATATCTTCTTAAGCGGTATTTTTCATATATTTCATATGGAAGGGCATAAATATAGGCATGTCTTGGCATTGTTTGATGAAATGCAGTGTCAAAAACCGCAACCATGGGAACATCAGGCATTATTTGCTTGCACGCCTCTATTCCTACAATGTTTGAAGGATTGTGAAGGGGAGCAAGCTCAGAACACTCTTCTATTGCTTTCTTTACTTCATCATCAATTATTACAGATTGATAAAATTTTTCTCCCCCGTGTACAACACGGTGACCTACAGCGGATATTTCACTCATATCTTTAATTACACCGATTTTATCGTCAGTTAATGCATTTATAACCTCTTTTATGGCTAATCTGTGGTTATACAAATCTTTTTCAATAACAACGGCATTTTCACCTATTTTTGAATGTTTTAAAAAAGACTGTTCAAGACCAATCCTTTCGCATACTCCTTTTGCAAGTACATTTTCATTGGTCATATCAATTAATTGGTATTTTAGTGATGAACTTCCGGTATTAATAACCAGTACTTTCATTTTATTTAACTCCTCTCTTTATAGTTTTATTCTAATTAATTTCTTCACTTATAATTTTTAAAATTCCCTGTTTTATTTAAAAATAAAGCCCTTTACTAAGGTTAAGGTGGAGTTTACAGTAGTATTTTTGCACTCACTCCACCTAAAAACCTTTTACATTTAACTATAAATAATTTATCCCTGAGCCTGGATAGCAGTAATTGCCACCACTCCAACAATATCTTCTGCACTACAGCCTCTTGAAAGGTCATTTACAGGTTTTGCAATTCCCTGGGTAATAGGTCCGTAAGCTTCTGCTTTTCCTAATCTCTCTGTCAGTTTATATGCAATATTCCCACAGTTTAAATCAGGGAAAATAAGTACATTTGCACATCCTGCCACATTACTTCCCGGTGCTTTTTTCTTTGCTATAGCAGGTACTAATGCCGCATCCGCTTGTAATTCACCATCAATGGCAATATCAGGTGCTTTTTCTTGTGCAAGTTTCGTTGCATTTATTACTTTTTCAGTTAATTCACTTTTAGCACTGCCGTAACTGGAATAGGAAAGCATTGCAACTTTAGGTTCTTCTTGTACAAGGGTTTTGAAAGATTTGGCGGAAGCTATTGCAATCTCTGACAATTGTTCTGCATCAGGGTTTTCCACCAACCCGCAATCGGCAAAAATAAATGTACCATCTTTTCCATACTCACAATCTGGTACCACCATTACAAAAAATGCTGAAACTAATTTTGTTCCCGGTGCGGTCTTTAGTATTTGAAGTGCAGGTCTTAGTGTGTCTGCTGTTGAGTTGGCAGCCCCTGCCACCATTCCGTCTGCATCTCCGTTTTTCACCATCATTACTCCAAAATAGAGAGGGTTTTTCATAAATTCTGCAGCCTGTTCTAAAGAAATGCCTTTAGATTTTCTCAGCTCATAAAAAATTTTTGAATACTCTTCTGTCTTATCTGACTTTAACGGGTTTTCTATCTTTATACCTGAAAGATCTAAACCATCAGCTAATTTTAAAATCTCATCCTCGTCTCCTACAAGTACAACGTTGGCAATTCCCTGCTCTTTAATCATAGATGCAGCTTGTACAACTCTTTTGTCTGTACCTTCAGGCAATACAATTGTTTTGACATCAGATTTTGCACGTTCAATTAATTTTTCAATAAAACTCATAAACTCTACCCCTTTCAAAGTAAACAAATAACCTTATTAATTATATAACAAAATGTTTATTGTATACAAGATTCAGTATTTCATTAGTTCTACAGTAAAATTCATTTTAATTAAGATATTGCCAATTTTTTAGCTTTTTTGCGCATTTATTGCTCTCTTGCTATAATATCCTCTATTTCCTTTATGTGTTTTTCTATGTCTGATTTTGTCAAGTTGCTCAAAAAAGACAAATTAAAATTATCTGCTTTTTTCATATTTTCCAAAGCTTCATTAAACCTTCCGAGTTTTTTTAAAAGGAGACTGTAATTGTAATAGGCCTCTGGAAACTGAGGGTTTAACTTCATCAATTCTTTATACATTTCTTCTGATTTAGAAAGATTACCTGCTAAATAGTAAGCATTCCCTAAATTATCAAGTATAATAGGGTCAGAATCATTGTAATTATATGCTTTCTCATTAAATTCGACAGCCTTTTCTAAATCTCCTTTTAAAATATAAAGATATCCTAAACTTCCATACACAACTGTACTGGTATACTCTGACAAAACTTCTTCTAAAAGATTAATTGCACCGTCTATGTCGCCACTTTTCCACAATACCAGGGCATAATTGGATTTTGCCTTCATCTTGCTGTCTATATCAATATCAGAGTCAATCATTTCTTTAAATACCTGGGATGATTTTTCAATGTCTCCCGTTTTGAGTAATAAGTAGCCGTAAGTTATCTTAGGTCTTGGGTTTTGAGTTGTCTTTGCTGCCTTTTCAAAAAGACCTAATGCTTTTTCTAATTGATTATTCTTATATGCTTTAGTTGCAGAAATTTCATAAAAAATATTTCTGTTAGAAAAAAGCATATACAGAATAAATACACCTAATACCACCTTTCCAAGGGTAGCATTATATAAAAATGAGAAAAAAACCACTGCTATATAAAATATTAATTTTACCGGAAATTTCTTTTTCATGACCATCAAACCTTTCATTGGCATCTTATTATAATTAACTTCTATTTTATCTGATTAACTTCATCTAATTAACTTCTGGTTTTATATATTCTAATTAACAGCTTATTTTAATCAGCACTTTTTTCTAATTCTTTTTTTAAAACTTCATTTACAATTTTAGGATCTGCCTTTCCTCCCGTCTCCTTCATAACCTGTCCCACTAAAAAACCAAAAGCTCTCTTTTTTCCGTTTTTATAATCTTCAACGGATTTAGAATTTTTCTTTAAAACTTCAGAAACAATATTAAATATTTGCCCCTCATCATTTATAACTTTAAGACCTTTTTCCTCCACTATAGTTTCAGGATTTTTCCCGCTTTTGAACATTTCTTCAAAAACCGTTTTTCCAATAGTCCCGCTAATTACCCCTTTATCAATTAATATTATAAGTTCTGCAAGGTACTTTGGAGGAAAAGGTATTTCTTCAACTTCCATTTGTTTTTCTTTCAAAACCCTCAAAACTTCTCCCATTATCCAATTGCTTGCCGCCTTTGCATTATTGCTTTTTTTTGCTGTTTCTTCAAAAAAATCCGCCAGCTTTTTTGAACCGGTGATAATAGATGCATCATATTGAGGAAGTGAAAAATCATTAATGTATCTCTTCATCCTGTCCCTCGGAAGTTCAGGAAGGCTGTTTTTAATTTCTTCCTTCCACTTTGCATCAACTACAACAGGCACTAAATCAGGTTCGGGAAAAAACCTGTAATCTTGAGCTTCTTCCTTACTTCTCATGGAAAAACTCATATTTTTCCCTTCATCCCAGCGTCTTGTCTCCTGCACAATTTCCCTTCCTGCTTTAATTTCTTCAATCTGGCGTGCTGCTTCATATTCAATGGCTCTTACAACAGCCCTGAATGAACTTAAGTTTTTCATTTCAGTCCTGGTACCAAGTTTACTTTCACCTTTTTTTCTTACAGAAAGGTTTACATCTGCCCTAAAGGATCCTTCCTGCATTTTGCAGTCAGATACATTGATATATTCAAGTATAGCCTTTAATGATTCTAAATATGCTTTTGCTTCTTCAGCTGAACGCATATCAGGTTCTGACACAATTTCTATTAGTGGAACACCGCTTCTGTTATAGTCTATGAAAGATGCTTCACCTTTATCATCGTGCATAAGTTTTCCTGCATCTTCCTCAATATGTATCCTGGTAATACCTATTCTTTTTTCCCTGCCATTTATATCTATGTCAATATATCCACCATGGCAAATTGGTATGTCATACTGGGATATTTGATAGGCTTTTGGAGTGTCAGGATAATAATAGTTTTTTCTGTCCAGCTTGCTGTATTCAGAAATACTGCAATTTGTAGCCAGACCCGCACGTACTGCATATTCCACCACTTTTTTATTTAAAACCGGAAGAGTACCGGGCATACCTGTACAAACCGGACAAATATGGGTATTAACATCCCCTCCAAACTCTGTTGTACAAGAACAAAATATTTTAGATTTTGTAGAAAGCTCCGCATGAACTTCAAGACCTATAACAACTTCATATTCCATTTAGTCTTCACCTCAAATCCTGGCCCTGTTTTTATGAAAATTTGTGTTTTGTTCAAAAGTATATGCAAGTTTTAGCAAGGTACTTTCTCCAAAAGGCTTTGCAACAAGATGTAAACCTATGGGAAGACCATCCTTATCCACACCGCAGGGTATGGACATACCAGGAAGCCCTGCAATATTTGCCGGTACGGTATACATATAATCTTTATTAAAAGGCTCTTTTGTTTTCCTCTCTGATTTATAAGCTGTCGTCGGTACTGTGGGTGCAATTATAACATCATATTTATCAAAGGCTTTTATAAAAGCTTCAATTATAAGAGTTCTCATCTTCAGAGCCTTTTTATAGTACTTGTCATAGTATTCAGAGCTTAGTACAAAGGTACCAAGCACAATTCTTTTTTTAACTTCTTTTCCAAAGCCTTCACTTCTGCTTTTTTTATATAAATCCAAAAGGTCTTTATACTCTTTTGCCCTGTAACCGTATTTTATCCCGTCATACCTGGCAAGGTTAGAACTTGCCTCCGCAGAAGAAATAATATAATACACAGAAGCTGCGTATTCGGCGACAGGCAAAGAAAACTCCTCACACTCCGCCCCAAGACTTGTTAAAATTTTAACTGAATTTAAAACAGCTTTTTTTACCTCAGGGTCAACTTCCCCGGTAATATACTCTTTTGGTATCCCGATTGACATACCTTTAATGTCGTTAACCAAAGCTCTGGTATAGTCAGTATAACCTTTATTTACAGATGTAGAATCCCTTTTATCATACCCCTGTATTGCATTTAAAACCAAAGCACAATCAGTTACATCTTTGGTTACAGATCCTATTTGCTCCAAAGAAGGTGCAGAGGCAATTAAACCATAGCGTGAAACCAAACCGTATGTAGGTTTTAATGCTAACACTCCACAAAATGAAGCAGGCCGCCTTATTGAGCCATCCATGTCGGAGGCTAAAGCAAAACCTGCCAAACCTGCTGCCACCGCTGCCGCTCCCCCACCATTTGAGTCTCCTGCCACCCTGTAAGTATTCCAGGGGTTTTTGTATTGTTTGTAATAGGAATTCCCTGTGGTATCTCCCATTGAAAACTCACCTGTATTGAGCTTTCCCATAAGTACTGTGTCTTCTGAAAGAAGTTTATCATATACAGTTGCACTGTATGGCGGCGTAAAATTTTCCAGCATTTTGGATGCACAGCTTGTTTTTATTCCTTTGGTGCATATATTATCTGCCAAAGCCATTGGAATACCTGCAAGAGGCGACTTGGCAGTTCCTTTATTGATTTTTTCCTGGATTTTTTCAGATTGTTTAATTGCATCTTCTTCTAATACAGTTATATAACTTCCAATATTGCCGTCAATTTTTTTAATTCTGTCAATTATGGCTTTGGTAAGTTCCGCCACACCAAGTTTTTTGCTTTTAATTAAATCACTCAGCTGGTACACCGTCAGGTCATATAACTCCACCGTATATCCTCCCGTTTATTCAAGAATTTTAGGAACTTTAAAACATCCGGATCCTTTCTCCGGTGCATTTTTTAACATCTCGTCCCTGTCAAAAGAATTTTCCACTTCATCTTCTCTAAATACATTATTTAGCGGTATTATGTGTTCTGTAGCTTTAACATATGAAGTGTCTAATTCATCTAGTTTATCTAAATGTGAAATGATTTTTTCCATGTATAAAGCCAGCTCTTCTTTTTCTTCTTCTGTAAATTCAAGCCTTGCAAGCTCTGCAATGTGTTCTATGGTACCTTTTGTAAACTTCAACTCCACTCCCTCCTACCCCTACCTTATTATATAAAACCACATACCTAACGTCAATGATTGTTCCACATTGGAACAATTAAAGCGCGTTTTTTGAAAGTTTGTGAAATTTCACCCATTAGACTGCGCCCATGCCGGGCGCACTAAAAAAGGCTGGACACTAATTTTTTAGTGCCACAGCCCCTTTTATAGATGATTCTTTCTTTATGATTCTTTCTTTATGATTCTTTCTTTTACTCTTCCCACAGAGGTATTTCCACAAACACCTTAAATAAATCCCCGTCTATTTCTATATTGAATTTTCCTTATCATAATATGAAGGCTCATTTCACACATTTTCATTAATTTCATCAATGGAAAACACTTTACCCATATTCTTCATGAGAAATAAAACAATACCATATTCCGTTGCCGTCAGCTGCACCACTTCTCCGTCAACTCTCAACTCCTTTGCCTCCACGTCAAGCTCCAACCCTCCGGTTTTTAATATCCCTCTTCTCTCTTCTGCTCCTCCCAGGAGAGTATACCGTCTTAGCTGGAATTTTACCCTTGCAATAAGCTCCAAAGGATTAAAAGGCTTAGTTCATAGTCGTCGGCGCCAAAGTTAAGACCTGTTATTTTGTCTGTGTCCTCCGACTTTGCAGACAATATTATTATGGGTATATTCATCTCTTTGCGTATTTTTACCGTTGCAGTAAGTCCGTCCAGTTCAGGCATCATCACATCCATTATGACCAGATGGATTTTTTCCTATTCCAAAACATTAAGTGCCTGCTTTCCAGTATTAGCCTTAAAAACATTTTAATTTTCCTGAGTTAAGTAAATTTCCAGTGCATTAACTATCCCCTCGTCATCATCGCACACCAAAATATTGTATTTATCCATTATTTAAACCTCCTGTACCATTTAAAAAAAATACATGCCAATTCACCTGCTTTTTTTCTTATATCATATCAGGCAGATTTTACAAAACACTTAATAAAATTCTTAAGATTTTATTAAAAATTAAATGCCACTGAAATTATACCTCTTTGCAGTGGCTTTTTAAATTCCATTGTAACTTACTTATTTTTATAGAATAATGTAGATGCACCAGAAACGCTAGCATCAATTATTAAAGATGCATAGCACTTGACTGGATAAAAGTATATTTGTAAAAGAAAGTAATAAACCGGGAATTGAATAACCAAAAATACGACAAATTCTTTTAATTTTTTTCAAAATTTTTTACCCCAAATCCATTAAAATGTTGTATACTATTATACATAGAAGATATCATCCTTTCATTCTATATTATTGAACGGTTATATTATAACAGGATGTCATCTTCTTTCCTAATTTGGTGGCTTTACATTCCTCTGTAGCTGTAAGATAGGTTGAGGAATAAAAGGAGGTAATGTTCTGACGTATGGTTTTAAAAGAATACGGGCCAATCATTGAAGACACTATTGCACAGTTGTCTAAAAATTCACGTTTTTCACAAACAACTAAATATATGCAGCATGGGAAAACAAGCGTATATGAGCACTGTATCAAAGTGGCATATATTAGCTGTTGGATTGCATCTAAGCTACGACTTAATGTGGACTATGCATCTTTGATAAGAGGGGCTTTGCTTCACGATTACTTTTTATACGATTGGCATGACAAAAATAAAGGACATCGCCTGCATGGCTTTTTTCATCCAAGAAAAGCCTTGCAAAATGCCCGTGAAGATCTTGAACTGACACCAAAAGAGGAAAACATCATCTTAAGGCATATGTTTCCGCTAACACCCATACCACCATATTATTTAGAAAGCTGGATTGTATGTATTGCTGACAAATTTTGTGCTATAAATGAAATATTTCGAATAAATGTTATACAGCAAAAAATGCATAAAAGAATACCAGGCAGGAGGATATCCGTTTAGTTTTAAGTAGATATTTTGTTATAAAAAAAATATAAAAAGGAAAGGGAGTATAAATATGCTTTGGGATGTAGTTTTATATTTCTCAATATATTCTTTCCTGGGGTGGGTAATGGAAACAGCTTATGCCAGTATAAATCAAAAAAAATTCATAAACAGGGGGTTTTTGACCGGACCCTTTACACCAATCTATGGTTTTGGTGCAATATTGATTATCCGGTCTTTAAAGTGGATCGAAAATCTTTATGGTAATAATTACATATCAGTATTAATGTGCATAGTCATTTCTACTTTGTTGGTTACCATTTTAGAATTTATCACCGGGTTAGCATTAGAAAAAATATTCAAAACTAAATGGTGGGATTACAGCGATGACGCTATGAATATAATGGGATATATCTGCTTAAAATATTCCCTTCTGTGGGGTATGCTGGCATTTTTGTTAATACAAATAGTACACCCTGTTATTGTACAATTTATTTACCCGGTACCTGTATTGGCTAAAGTAATTGTTTCATCTTTATTGATTTTGTATTTCCTTTATGACACCGTTAAATCGGTAGCCGGCATGTTAGATTTGAGAAAAGCAATTATAAACTATTCTGATTTGTCTATTAGTAAATATAAAGAAATAATAATAAAATACAAAAGATTTTTCCTTGCGTTCCCACGTCTGTTATTTTTAAATGCCGGTATTTTAAACCGGGATGTAAGGAGTATTTTAAACGAAAGAATCAGTATCATAAATGATAGAATTAATAAAATAAAAGTTGAAATTAAGAGCAGGTTTCAAACTTAAAATAATAATATTAAAAAATAAATAAAAAAATAAATAAAAAAACAAATAAAAAGTATCATAAAATCATTTTTTTAAATTCATTTTCATCAATTATTTTTATTCCAAGTTCCCTTGCCTTTGTAAGTTTGCTGCCTGCTTCTTCTCCTGCTAAAACATAATCCGTCTTTTTTGAAACGCTGCCGGAAACTTTTCCGCCAAAACTCCTTATTATTTCTGCTGCCTCATTCCTTTTATAGCTTTCTAAAGTACCCGTTAAAACAAAGGTAAGGCCTTCAAACCTGTTATCACTATGCTTTGCCCTGCTCCTGCTCTTTAAATTTACCCCTGCACTCCTTAGCTTATTTATTGTATCCTCAGTTTGCTCCTGCTTAAAGAAAATAACAAGGCTTTCTGCCATCTTTTCACCAAATTCAGGTATCTTTATAAAGTCTTCAAAAGAAGCATTTTTAATTTCATCTATAGATTCAAAATTTTCACTTAAAAGCTGGGCAGCCCTAAGACCTATATGCCTTATTCCAAAACCGTTTATAAGCCTGTCAATATTGTTATCCTTAGTTCTTTCAATTGAATTTAAAAGATTTTCTACAGATTTTTCTCCCATTCTGTCCAATTTTAAAAGCTCATCCTTATAATCTTTTAAATAGTATAAATCCGCTATTCCCTTAATAAAGCCTTTTTTTAGCAGCACTTCAATTATAGCAGGTCCTAAACCCTCAATATTCATTGCATCCCTTGAAGCAAAGTGTATAATGCTTCTATAAAGCTGGGCAGGACACTCTATACCTGTACACCTGTGGGCAACTTCTCCTTCTTCTCTTACCACATCTGCCCCGCATTCCGGACATTTCTCCGGCATAATAAAAGGTCGTTCATTCCCACTTCTTTTCTCAGGTATGGATTCTACAATCTCAGGAATTATATCCCCTGCTTTTCTTATCTTCACCCAGTCTCCAATACGAATATCCCTTTCTTCAATATAGTCCATATTGTGAAGAGTCGCCCTGCTTACAGTTGTACCTGCAATTTGCACAGGTTCTAAAAGAGCATTGGGAGTAAGAACACCTGTCCTTCCCACATTAACCCATATATCCTTAATTACAGTTTCTTTTATTTCTGCAGGATATTTATAGGCTATTGCCCATTTGGGTACCTTTGAAGTACTTCCTAAAAGATTTCTCTGTTCTAAAGAATTTACTTTTACCACAGCCCCGTCAATTTCAAAAGGCAATTTCTCTCTTTCTTTACCAATCCTGTCTATTTCCTCTATAACCTCTTTTATGTTTTTGCAAACCTTATACCCGGGACTGATTTTAAGCCCTGCTTCTTTCATAAATTCTAAAGATTCACTGTGAGTTTTAAAGGTTTTTCCTTGTACATCCTGTACATTAAAAATAAATATATCCAATTTCCTAAGACTTGCAATCTTAGGGTCAAGTTGCCTAAGTGACCCTGCAGCGGCATTTCTGGGGTTGGCAAAAAGCATCTGCCCATCCTTTTTTTGCTGTTCATTTATTTTTTCAAAATTTTCTTTGGATATAAAAACCTCTCCCCTGACTTCCAATAAAGGTAATTTCTCCTTTAACACCAAGGGAATTGATCTTATGGTTTTTAAATTTGATGTTACATCTTCTCCCACAAAACCATCACCCCGGGTAGCCCCTCTTACAAACACCCCGTTTTCATATCTTAAAGCAACAGAAAGACCGTCTATTTTTTTCTCAACAACGTATTCCACGTTATTTCCTACAACTTCCCTGACCCTTCTGTCAAAGGCATATAATTCTTCATTACTAAAGGCATCTGAAAGGCTTTGCATATGTACATTGTGCTGGACTTTTTCAAATCCCGACAAAGGCTCCCCCCCCACCCTTTGGGTAGGCGAATCCGGCGTAATTAAATCCGGTCTTTGGCTTTCAAGTTCTTCCAGTTCCCTGTACAATTTATCATATTCATAATCGCTTATTTCAGGTGAATCCTCAACATAATACTTATGGTTGTGATAATTGATTATATCCCTTAATTTTTGTATTCTCTCTTCTATTTTCAAAAAAACTCCCTCCATTTAAAAAACTTAAACTAAACTTATCTTCTTAAATATCTTGATGATTTTATCAGTAGCATATGAAATAATAATATACTTATGACAAGCCATATTATTGCCCACACCAAAGCCGGCAGCGGAGTTATTTCGCTTAATTTTACAAGATAAGCCGGCGGGGCACTTCTCCAGCTATTTATTATATTAAATTTTTCATTAATGGTAAACAGGATGGTATCAACAAATGTATCATAAATAATATATGCTATAGCTGATATGCCTGCTATATCAATTATCCACTCTTCCAGTGAACTTTTCTTAACCATGTACAGAATGATAACAATACTGACAAAAAAGATTATATACACCCAGGTAAATTGAAGTGCCGGGTTGATAACAGAAATAAACATATATACAATTGCTATAATCCCGAGTAAATACTTTTTAGCACCGGTTTTTTTAAGACCGGTTATTATTACAAAAAACAATGCACTGCTTATATATCCTCCATTTAAGACAAAAAAGGAAGAAAACCAGCCCGGGACATTTAATATAGTAACCCCTAAGTTTTCAAATGCGGCTGAAAATGCTTCCTTGCCATATCCAAAAAGAAAGGCTATAAAAGAGTATCCTATTTTATGGATAAATATGGATAATATCCTTATAGGTCTTAGTATAAACTGATTCCATAATATAATTATAGCAGTAAGTATAAATATATATCTCCATAAATGTTTCATATTAAAACCTCAAAATATAGACTTTAAAATATTAACATGTCTATTATATACTATATAGCTAAAAGTGGCAACAAATCAGAAGATTTTAAAATCACTTTTTTATTTTCCAAACACCTTCTTCATCTTTTTCTGCACCCATTACCTCAAGAGCCTCAAAAACTGAATCAGCCAAGGCATGGGCTGCTTTTTGCCTAAACTCTTCCTGTTTTAATAATTCCCTGTCCTGAGCATTGGAAAGATATGCAATTTCAGCTATAACCGCAGGCATCTTGGTTTTTCTAAGCACAACTAAATTAGGTCTTTCTATTATGCCATTGTCAATGGTACTTAGTGTACTCACTAAATTCCTCTGTACAATGGCAGCAAGCTTTTTCCCGTCCATATTATCATATACCGGGTTTTGTGAAGGACAATAAAGAGTCTCCGTCCCCTTGTAGTTTGGATTATCAGGCATTGAATTGTTGTGGACACTTATAAATAAAGTAGCATCCAAATCATTTGCCATAAAAGCCCTTTCTTCAAGTCCTACATCCTTGTCTTCGGTCCTGGTATATACTACCTTTATCCCTGCTTCCTCCACTATAGAACCCATCCTGAGGGATATATCCAAATTTAAATCTTTTTCAAGTATATTTCCATAATATGTGCCAAAATCTTCCCCACCATGCCCCGAGTCAATTACAACAATAACTTCCCTTTCTACAGGTCCTTTTTCTGTTTCTTCCTTAGATTCACTGTTCCCATGATTTTTTTCTGCTAAGCTGTTTTTGTCTTTATTTTCTTGAAATGCATTGCTTTTACTTTCGATAGTGTCTTTATTGCTTCTAAATGCACTTCCAAGTACAAAACCCAAAGTAAATACAAGTATAAAAATTATAGTTTTTTTGGCACCGGATAATTTTAAATACCGGGCATGTAGTCTGTTTAAAAATATCTTAAGATCCATAATAACCCCCTGTTAATAAAATAAAATACATAAAACAAACTATTTCTCATATACTTATTATCAAATAATTCTGGCCTTTTGTCCATATTCTATTTCTTTCAGAATTTTTTATTTTTTCTATTTAGTCGGTTCATTTGTTTTAATGTCAGTCCCCCCATTTGTTTTAGAGTCAGTCCACCTATTTGTTTTAGAGTCAGTCCACCTATTTGTTTTAGAGTCAGTCCACCTATTTGTTTTAGAGTCAGTCCACCTATTTTTTTAGAGTTAGTACGCCCTTTGTCTTAGATTTCCCCGGCTGGCTTTTTAATTAAAAACATTTACTGCAGGTACCTGTTTACATCATTTAAAGTTATGCCCTGATGAAGTGCAATATTTAATCCGTTTGCTATTACTTTTGCAATTCTGTCAACAACATCGTCAATTTCTTTAGGTGTTACAATAAGGTTTCCCACATAGGGCTGTAAGACTTCCTGTATCAACTGGTACTTTTCCCCTCTGTCTATATTCTTTAACATATTATAAAAATCCTTTTCTTCTTTAGCTTCATTTATAAGGCTGTCTATTACTTTATCAATTGTGTCATTGGCCATTGTTGCCGCATCAACAACGGTAGGAACTCCCACCGCTATAACAGGCACTCCTAAAGTCTCTTTAGAAAGCGCCATCCGTTTGTTACCCACTCCTGACCCTGGGGAAATACCTGTATCTGCTATCTGAATGGTGGTATTAACACGTTCCATACGCCTTGAAGCAAGTGCATCAATTGCTATAACCACATCAGGCTTTATCTTATCTACTATCCCCCTTATAATTTCACCTGTCTCAATACCTGTAATTCCCAATACTCCCGGTGCAATTGCACATACAGGTCTTACACCTTCATCAACTTCTTTAGGGACATATTCCAAAAGATGCCTTGTAACCATAAGTTGTGATAATGTTTTTGGACCTAAAGCATCAGGGGTAACATTCCAATTTCCCAGTCCAACCACCAATACTGTGGATTTTTCATCTAAATTTAATATTCTTTCAAATTCCTTTGCCAAGGCTTTACATGTATTTTCATATAAGGTCTGGTCATTTTCTTTTAGCCTCGGAACTTCCAGTGTAATATAATTGCCCATTGGCTTGCCTATCGCTTTTTCCCCTTCAGGGGATACAACCTTAACCCTTGTTATCCTTATTTCTTCGTCCCCGCTGGTTTCCACTTCCACCCCCGGCGGGTCCCTTCTTTCACTAAATTCATTTTCCTTTATCAGCTCATGTGCCTCTAAAACCAAATCAGTTCTTACATCCCTGCTCAAAAAAAACTCTCCTTCCTTAAATAACTTGTAAATTCCCAATATTTGTCTGTAAGCTATAAATTTTTTTATAAAAAAAGTGCTATAATCAACTATTATTTTTCCATATAATCTAGAAAAAATACCTTGTTTAAATCAACTAAAGAAAAATAAACAAATTCCCTTGCAATTTAATTCTATTCATGATAAAATACATTTTGTTAATTAACTCGCAGGAGGTGAAAGGGATGCCAAATGTAAGATCAGCCATGAAAAGAGTGCGTTCAACAAAACGTAAAACACTTAGAAACAATATTAGAAGATCAGTTTTAAAAACAACATTGAAAAAATCCAGGGAAGCTATCGCTAATAAAGATTCAAATGCTCAAGAGGCTTTCAGGAACGCTGTAAAAGTTATAGACAGGTCAGTGGCTAAAAACATACTTCATAAAAACACTGCTGCGAGAATGAAGTCTAAGCTTGCAAAGGCTTTAAATGCCTCTAAATAAGAAAAAAGACGTACATAAGTACGTTTTTTTTTATCTTTTTTATCTTAATTTACTCTGCCAGTTTATAGATGAGGATTTCTGCTGCAATCCTGTCATTTATCCTGCCTGTCTTTATTGCTAAATCAAGCTCCATTGCCTCTTTTATGACATCTTTAATCTTTTCAACAGAAAAATTTTTAGCCTGGTTATATACTTTGCTCCCCACATAAGGTGTTATATTCAGCTTAGCACATGCTTCATTTTTGCCCAAACCTTCATTACACAAAACCTTCATCTGGAGTATAAGCCTTAACTGCCTTGCAATTAACAAAAGTATTTTAGGTAAAGGCTCTTTTAATATTATCATGTCATTTAAAAGTTTTAAAGCTACACTTATTCTTTTTTCAGCAACTGCATCCACCAAATCAAATACCCTGCTTTTAACTGACTTTGTACAAACTTTATTTATATCGTCTATTTCAACCTTTTCCCTTTCTCCCAGAAAAGATACCAGCTTTTCAATTTCATTTAATATTTCAGTCATCCCCGGTTCACTTATACTGACTAAATAAGAGGCAGCATTTACATCAATTATCTTTTTATATGATTTAAATGTTTTTATAACCCATTTAACAAGTTCTGGCTGCTTTAAATACTGAAATTCAACTAAAAGACCGTTATTTTTAATACCTTTAACAATTTTAAGCCTTTTGTCAATGGTATCTTCATAAAATACCAGACAAATATATTTGGGTATGTTTTCTACATACTTTATAAATTCTTCTTCATTTTTTTTAGATTTTGCACTGCCTTTACTGTTAAACCTATCTGAATTTTTTACCACAACAAGCTTTCTCTCTGAAAAAAAAGGCATGGTTTCACAGGCTTCAATGATTTTTTCATCCTCTACTTTTCCATCTAATACTATTTTATTGAGACTTTTGAAATTATCATCTAAGATAGTTTCTTCAATTTTGTCTATATAATATTTTTTTAAATACTCCTCTTCCCCATAAAAAACATAAATATTTTTTAAACTGTTATTTTTTAAATCCTCTTTTAGTATTTTAATACTCATATAAAAAACATACCTGCCTTTATTTTTATTGTCTTTACAAGCATTATTGCCTGTAATTTGATATTTTTGATTTTTTACCCTTTGATTTTACTATAACAGCGCCGTCCATGTCAGTCCTCAAAACAAGGACGCCTTCTTTTTCTAAAAGCTCTAAAACCTCATTTGAAGGATGTCCGAAATTATTCCTTCCTACACTTATAACAGCAACTGATGGATTTACCCTTTGTAAAAATTCCAATGTTGTGGAAGTTGCAGCACCGTGGTGGGCAACCTTTAATATATCTGCACCAATCGGTGCTTCATCATCTAAAAGCATCATCTCTGCTTCTTTTTCAATATCCCCTGTAAATAATATGCTAACATCTTCATAATACAATTTTAACACTAAGGAGTTATTATTTAAAGGCGATTCATAAATATAAAAACCACCTTTAGGATGCAAAACCTCAAAATAAGTTTTTTTATCCAGATAAATTATATCACCTTTTTTGCACCTTTCAACATTGATGCCTACTTCCCCCGCTACCCTTAAAAGTTCTTCAAGCCCATCTAACACCGGCACATCAGGAATTATAAAGTTTGAAACTTTAAAGCTTTCAAGAACCGGTTTTAAACCTTGGGCATGGTCAGCATGTCCATGGGTTACAGCAACAACATCTATTTTTGTAATACCATAGTCCAGAAGAAATGGTATAACTATGTCGTCCCCTGTATTGGAATCATCGTCCCTGTTTATATAGCCTCCCCCGTCAATTAACATGGTTTTCCCCTCCTGGGTTCTTATAAATGCACAATCCCCCTGCCCCACATCCAAAAAAACAACTTCCAAACCTTTTGGAATAAATAATTTTATTAAAACTATAAAAAGTAAACTTACCCAAATTATAATATTTTGCTTTGGTAGCAGCTTTACTTTGTGCTTTGGTTTGTACCAGAAAAAATATAGTATAAAAATATAGTAAATCACTACAAACAATATAGAAGGAGTTATAACCCTTACAGCTGCAAAGGGAAGATCGGAAGTTTTATCAGAAACAAAAAGCACAAAACTAAGAAGAGTGTTATTGCAAAGCCCGGTCAATTGGGATAATAATATATGTATCTGACCCAAAACAGCCATAACAAGACCTAAAATTGTGATAATGCCAATTACAGGTGCAACCAGTACATTAGAAACAACCCCCACCAAAGATATTTCATTAAAATAAAATGCAGTGACAGGCAGCACCCCTAATTGGGCAGACAGGGTAAGGGAAGCAACATCAGTAAGGTATTGTGGAAGCATTCTCATACTTAGAAGTTCTTTTAAATTTTTATAAAACAATATTATTGAAATTGTGGAAATAAAAGATAATTGAAACCCCACATTAAAAAGAAGGGCAGGATTAAATAAAAGAATTAAAAAAGCAGAAAATGAAATGCTGTTTATTACATCAGGTTCCCTTTTTATTATCTCCCCTGCCAAAACCATTGAAGCCATAATAACAGCACGCAAGACAGAAGGACCAAATCCTGTTATCAGTGCATACCCCCACAAAGCCAATATTGTTATTATATTTGCAAAAGGTCTTTTTACCCCCAGCTTTCTAAAAAACACTATAAATCCCAAGAGAATATACCCTACATGCATTCCTGAAACCACAATAACATGTGCCAGCCCTGCACCTCTGAACATTTTTTCTATATTTTCCCCCAAGCCGCTTTTATAGCCTAATAAAATTGCATTTAGAAGTGAGGCCTGGGAAGGCGGCAGGCTTTTATTTATAACCTCCATTATCCTGTCCCTTAAAGCCAGCCCGTATTTAACTGCAAAATTCCCCTTATACCCGTCTTTAACCTTTATATTTTCCCCTTTGGCAAATACCACCGCTGATATTTTAGACTGAATTAAATAATTTCTATAGTCAAATGCACCGGGATTTGTTTTTCCTTTTGGAATGTTTAGACGGCCATATATTTTTACTTCCTTTCCATACGGAATAAAATCAGTATCATTTAATGTAGAAAGCCTTATCCTGCCATTGATTTTTCTTATATCACCTTTTAAAATTATTTCTTCTGTACTTATTACATAGTAAACCCTGTTTTCTTTAATTTCAGGATCAGAAATAACATAACCTTTTATGGTTACATATTCCTGGTCAAATTCAATATATTTATTAATGTTGCTGTTATAGCCGTATAGAAAATTAAACCCGCCTATAAAATAAAATAAGGCTGTTCCAACTATAATAAAATTTTCTCTTTTTTCATTTGCAAATATAGCAAATAAAATTAATAAAATTGTAAGGGATGAAAAAAATATGAAAAGATATGATTTTGTAAGATATGATATCGTTATGCCAAATATAAGTGCCAAGGAAAAAAGAGTAAGAGGTCTTTTCATAAACACCTCACACTAAATGTTTAATTTTGAATTAAAACCCAATTTTAGTTCTATATTAAAGCCTTAATATTGAAATTTATATATTCAGGTGAGGAAAATCCTGATTTTTCCCCACCTGAAAGCTTTACTATTTTTTAAAAAACATTTCTGGCAGTCATATACGTTCTTTGATAAAACCCAGTGGTTAAGTCACTTATTATAACGCGTCTTGCACTGCTTCCGGAAGATGCATGGATAAACATCCCGTCACCTATATAAATTCCAACATGGTTTATATAGCTGCTGGTACCCCTGGTATCAAAAAACACCAAATCCCCGGGAACAAGGTTTTCCTTTGCCACCCATGTACCCTGCTTTGCCTGGTCTGCAGCCACCCTGTTTAAACTAATGCCGTGATTTTTAAATACATACCATACAAGACCGGAACAGTCAAACCCGCTTGGGCTGCTTCCACCATATACATATGGTACTCCTAAATACTTTTTAGCTTCTTCTATTATTTGAGTCCTGAGTTTTAGAATATCCTTTTCCCCTTGATTTGAAGAAGAATTCCCTTCCCTGGTTGCAATATTTTGCTGGTAGGTTTGCTGATGCGAAGGAACGGAAACATAAGAACTGTATACCCAGCCTTTTGTACCTGAAGATGTGATGATATTGTACCAGCCATTATCCTGTCCTATTATTGTTACCGTTTCATTTCTGTCTAAAACATCTATTTTGTTAAAACCTGTTCCCGCACCTGCCCTTACATTTAATGCAGAAGCGGTAACCACCCCTGTTTGTTTTTCAGTCCCGGCTGTGTTTCCTGTATTTTCAGTGTTCCCTTTTGCTGCACTTTCTGTGTTCTCTTCAGCTACAACTACTTCAGATTCTCTTTTTTCTAAAACTGCCTTTGCAATCATATTGCTATATGCTGCTTTATATAATTCCTTAAAATTTGTTGGTAAGCCAATTGAGTTTTTATTTAAAAATTTAATCAAATTGTCGTCAGGTTGTTCTTTTTTAAAGACATTTGCAGTGGTAATCACTTGTGATTCTTTGGTTTGATTCTGAGCGTGTGACAGGGTTGTCCACGTAGACATCAGACAGACGAGAGAGGTTACGTACAAAAACACACTTTTAAACTTTAACATCAATAAAGCCTCCTAATCCTTTGTACTTAAGGCTTACAAAAACACATGCCCAAGCTTAGGGGATATGTCCTTGTAAGGCTCTTTTGCACAACTTTCTAAAGCTCCCAATTAAAATTCATTATAACCCTATGATTTTTCTTTGTCAAATACATTTTCTCTATATAATAATTATCGGTACTTTCCATATACTATTAAAGCCTTTGTCTTTCCTAATTAATTTGTATTTAATTAATTTGTATTTTAAATTTATCTTTTCAAATTAAATCTTAATAACCTAAAATTTTTTTCTTTTAAATTAAAATACTTCTTTATATTTTCAACCTCTTCAAAGCCTTGTTTTTTCCAAAAAGCATAAGCCCCGCTATTTCCTTTATGGACGGTAAGATATATGCTTTTTGCTTTATTTTTTTTTATAAAATAATCCTTCAATAACCCTACCGCCTTTTTTCCATAGCCTTTTTTCTGAAATCCGGTTTTAATTATAAAAACCTTTATCCACACAATTTTTTTCTCTTCAATAAAGTTGCCTTTTATAACACCCACCATTTCATTTGAAATATTATATAAACTTATAAAAAACTCCTCCGGGGATGACAGCACTTTATAATACTCCTTCAAAATATCCTGAAAGGATACAGGATTTTCAACTCCTGTGGCAAAACCATATTCCTTTATATTGTTGTACCACTTATATATTTCAGTAAGCTCATTTAATTGTACATTTTTAAAATAAATATCGTTATTATTTACATTTAAAGAATACATCCGACACCCCTTATAACACTATAACCAAAAATAAGATATATTTCTTTTTAATTTTGGTCATTATAACAATTAACAATTACCCGTCAGTATAATATACTATAATCATACTAATAACTTTTTACGTACTTTTTCCTCTATACATTTATAATATCCGCTGCAGCAATAACTGCAGTTTTTTGTTGGAAAGGGGTTTCCCCCCTTCACCCCTTTATTTATTTTCTTTCTAAATTATACTTACTTCTTCACCTTTTAAAACTTTGTTGGTATTTTTTACAGCACACATTTTACCGCACATAGTACAGGTATCTTTATCCTCGGGAATTGAACTTTCCCTGTACTTTCTGGCCTTTTCACCGTCAATGGCAAGCTTAAACATACCCTCCCAGTCTAACTTTTGTCTAGCTTCACTCATTTTATAGTCCCATTCCCTTGCACCTTTAACCCCTTTTGCAATGTCTGCTGCATGGGCTGCTATTTTTGCAGCAATTATTCCTTCTTTCATATCATTAATATCAGGAAGTCTCAAATGTTCAGCAGGCGTAACATAACACAAGAAGTCTGCACCGTTTGCTGCGGCAACCGCCCCGCCTATAGCACTTGTTATATGGTCATACCCTGGGGCTATATCGGTAACAATAGGACCTAAAACGTAGAAGGGCGCCCCATGACACAGCCTCTTTTCTAATACCACATTAGCTGCAATTTCATTTATAGCCATATGCCCCGGTCCTTCTATCATCACCTGGACATTTTTCTCCCACGCCCTTTTGGTAAGTTCACCTAAAACAATAAGTTCTGCCACCTGGGAAGGGTCTGTAGCATCATTTATACTTCCCGGCCTTAATGCATCACCAAGGCTTATTGTAACATCGTATTCTGCCAAGATATCCAGTAATTCGTCATAGTACTGGTAAAAAGGGTTTTCATTGCCTGTAAGCTCCATCCATGCAAAAATTAATGAACCTCCTCTTGAAACAATATTGGTAAGTCTTTTGTTTTGTTTAAACTTTTTAGCAGTTTCCTTGTTTATGCCTGCATGTATCGTCATAAAGTCTACCCCGTCTTGGGCATGTTTTCTTACAACGTCCAAAAATTCCTTTGATGTTATCTCCTTTAAATCTTTATCGTAAAAACCCACTGCATCATAAACAGGAACTGTACCAATCATAGAAGGTATTGTTTCCACAAGCTTTCTTCGGAATTCCCGGGTCTTTCCGTAAGAGCTAAGGTCCATAATTGCTTCAGCTTTTAAACTCACAGCCTTTTTAGCCTTTTCCAGCTCCATTTCAAAATTACAGCAATCTTTTGAAATACCTAAATTTACATTTATTTTAGTCCTAAGTCCTTCCCCTATACCTTCAGGGTCAAGGGATTTATGGTTTTTATTTGCAGGTATTATTACCCTTCCCTTTTCCACAAGACTTCTGATTTCTTCAGGCGTTTTTCCTTCTTTTTTTGCAACAATTTCCATTTCCTTGGTTATAATACCTTTCTTCGCTGCATCCATTTGTGTTGTATACATTTTACATTTCCCCCTCTAAAATTTTTTTATTAACTCTCCTGACTATTCCTTCAATATCTTCCGCCTCTGTAATTTCTGTCACCATAGAGACACATTTAGCTCCTTTGGATAACACCTCATGTAAATTGTGTTCTTTTATACCCCCTATTGCCACATATGGAATGTTAATATTTCCAATGACATATTCTAAGTACTCCAGTCCAACAGGGTCGCATACATCCTTTTTTGTATAGGTTCTATATATAGGTCCCACACCTATGTAGTCCACATCTTTTTTAAGTGCATCCTGTGCCTGCTTTGGGGAATGGGTTGAAAGACCTATAATCATATCCTCCCCCACAAGCTCCCTTACCTTCTCAATGGGGTAATCATCCTGACCTAAATGCACCCCGTCTGCATTAACCATCATTGCCAAATCCACATGGTCATTTACTATAAAAGTTACTCCAGCTTCCTGTGTAAGTTTTCTTATCTTTACACATTCTTCATACATATCAATAAAGTTTTTGTCTTTTTCCCTGTATTGAAGAATTTTGGCTCCTCCCTTTATCATCTTCTCTACCACTTCTATATTGCTCCTGCCCTTTGAAAACTCATGGGCGGTTATACAGTAAAGCCCTTTTAGAGTAATACGCCTTCTTTTTTGCGGGGGGATTTTTTTAAAGAAGATTTTTTCCAACTCATATGTATCAAACCTAAAATTTTCATAAATCTTTGAAAGCCTGTATTTATCAATTACCTTTAAATTTTCTTCCACAGTCCTTAAAGCTTCCTGCAGCCTTTTAAAATTAGCTACCGCAAGTTCTCTTATGGAAGCTTTGTTGTCAATTTCAAGTTCTTTAGATACCCATGCACCCACATCCCCTAAAGAATCCCTGGCATTTAAAAGCGACGGCAAAAAAACCATAACCTCTTTTCTTATGCCATGCCTTATTTCTTTTAGCTTCTTGCTTAAATCCTTATCCTCTAAATAAAACCTCGCCAAATCTTCTAAAACCCTTACACCTTCTGACGCCCTGTTTATATTTGCATCAATTATCCTGTAAAACTTGTCCATGTATAACACCTCACTTTCTTTTAAAATCCACATTCACCTAAAAAACCTGCTTTATTTAAAAGTCTCTTTTATTTAAAAGCCGCTTTACAAAAAAAGCTTTACGTAAAAATCTAGACATTTAAAAATCCTCTCTAAAGATTTTTAGTGACTTTTTTTAGATCCCACTTTAATTGCCTCCTAAAAAATAATCCAAAATCACATCCGCCTGTTTTGCGGCGGCAATATTTACCTTAGGGGACATAGGAGGCAAATTTTTACCTGCTTCGTTAACAAAATCACCTATTATATAGAACTTGTCCCGGACTTTTCTTACCATTATGTCATCGCTGTTTCCCCACCCTGCAAGGCCTGAAACACAAACTAAAAGTTTATCCGACGCCAAATAATTTTCCACAATCATTTTTTTATATTTAACTTTGTCAAAGGCTTCCACCACCACATGGCAGTCAGAAAACATGTCCCTTACATTTTCTTGGGTGATTTTTTCTAATATTCCTTCAATTTTAACATCCGGGTTAATTCTCTTTAAATTTTCCTTCAAAGCCTCCACCTTTGGTATATTTACCTGGTCTAAAAAGAAAAATTGCCTGTTGAGGTTTGAAGGTTCAACTACGTCAAAATCCACTATTTTAAATTTTTTAAACCCGCATCTTACAAGGTTAAAAGCACAGTTAGAGCCTAACCCCCCTGCCCCTGCCAATCCTATTTTTATTTTTTGGATTTTTTTAAGCTGTTCTTTTTTAATATAATTTAAAAGCCCCGTTTCAAAAACATTTTGCATAAGCACTCACCATTTTTTACTGTTTTTACAGCCCTTTGATATTTTCACTTAACACTTAAATATTTTATTGAGTTTAATACTTTAATGTTTAATACTTTAATATTTTTATTGTGTTTAATATTTTAGTTTTGTTATTGCGCTTTAATTTAAATAAAATCTCCCTTTCCCTTATATTGCATGCCAATCTTTAAATACAGGCTGGTAGCCCTTTTTATAAATTGTTATTTTCATCTCTTCAACACTTCTTGGGTCTGATATGTCAAACTGACCATCACTCTCTTCTCCTAGGGTATGTCCTCCCACTTTTGTTGAAGAACCTGCAGACATTTTTGTAACACCAAGTCCTATAAGATTGTCCCTAAACTCCGCCCTCTCCCTGGTGGATATGGTAATGCCCACCCTTGGCATATAAAGCCTTAAAGCCAGCATTATCTGAACTATATTTTTATCCTCCACTCTATATACAGATTGAAAACTTCCCGCATGGGGTCTCATTCTGGGAAGGGAAACAGATATTTCAGTGTCTAAATATTTATTTTGAAGGTAACTGGCGTGAAGACCTGTAAAAAAGCTTTCACTCCTCCAGTTCTCCAAACCTAAAAGAGCTCCTATATTTACACTTCTCATTGATGCCCTGCACGCCCTTTCAGGAGTATCAAGCCTGAATCTGTAATCTTTCTTAGGACCTCTTATGTGAATTTTGTCGTAAGTTTTTTCATTATATACTTCCTGATACACCGTAAGCCCGTCAACCCCGGCTACAACCAGCTCTCTGTACTCCTCTTCCGTCAAAGGATAAATTTCAATTGTTATGGAAGAAAAGTACTTTTTCAATATTTTTACACAATCCTTTATATAGCTTAAAGGTGTTTTCTTCCTTGACTCCCCTGTAAGGATTAAAATATGCTTTAAGCCTGTCTCTGCTATTGCTTCTGCTTCCCTCTCCACCTCATCCAATTCAAGTTTTTTTCTTACAATTTTGTTTGTCACATTAAAACCACAGTAAGCACACTGGTTGACACAGTAATTAGCCAGGTACATGGGTGTATATAAAAATATAACTTTCCCAAAATGCTGCAGGGTAAGCCTGTTTGCTTTTTGAGCCATTTCTTCTAAATGCTTTTCCGCCCTTTCTGATAAAAGGGTCAAAAAATCATATTCATCAAGTTTTTCCTTGTTAATTGCCCTTAATATATGTTCATCAGTTAATTTTTCAAAAAAATTTTCAAAATTAAAGTCCCTGTATTTTATGTACTCATTATAAAAACTCATTTTAACCCTTCTTTCAGCATGGTTTCTTTTGTCTTTTCAGCCCTACGCCAAAAATCCTGTAAGAGGTGATGAAGCCTCTGCATACTCCCTAACTGCACCGGTACCTGAAAGATATGCCATTCTTCCGGCTTCAACAGCTTTTGCAAAGGCCCGTGCCATTTTGGCAGGATCTTCCGCCGTTGCTATGGCGGTATTTACAAGAACGGCATCCGCACCAAGCTCCATAGCCTCACAAGCATGGGAGGGCTTTCCAATTCCTGCATCAACTATAACAGGCACATCAATTTCATTAATTAATATTTTTATAAGTTCTTTTGTTTTAAGTCCCTTATTTGTGCCTATGGGTGCACCTAAGGGCATCACCGATGCAGCCCCTGCTTCCACAAGCCTTTTTGCTGCCATTAAATCAGGGCTCATATAGGGCATTACAATAAATCCTTCCCTGGCTAAAATTTCAGTTGCTTTAATTGTTTCATGGTTATCCGGCAAAAGATACTTATTGTCTGAAATAACCTCAATTTTTATAAAATTGCCGCACCCGGCAGCCCTTGCAATTCTTGCAATTCTTACAGCCTCCTCTGCATTTCTCGCCCCTGAAGTATTGGGCATTATAATGCAGTCTTTTGGAATGTAATTTAATATGTTTTCCTCATCTGAATCAAAATCAATTCTCCTTAGCGCCACAGTAATAACCTGGGCATTTGAACCCATTATTACATCAGGAATCAGTTTGTTTGATGAAAACTTTCCTGTCCCCACAAAAAGCCTGCTTTTGATTTCCACTCCTCCAATAACCAATCTGTCACTAACTAATCTTTCACCCATAATTTATCCGCCCCCTACAAATCTTAAAACTTCCAGGTTATCATTTTCTTTTAAAATGGTTTTCTCCCACTCCTCCTGTCTTAAAACCTGATAATTGTGCTCAACAACTATTCTCTCAGGCTCAAGACCTTTTTCATCTATAAGTTCCTTTAATGTCATTCCTTCTTTTATTTCTGTCTTTTTGCCATTTAGCGATATAAACAATTTAACACCCCCTTATTTTACATATATTACATACTTTATGTCTTTAGGTATCAAAAAAAGCTTGCCTTTGAGGCAAGCTAATTATCTATGAAAAAAACACTTTTTCAAAGCTTCCCTACGCCGGCATTATCCGTGTCAGGTTCAAAGGGTTAAGAGTTTTTCACTCTTTCTCAGCCAGTGTGGCACCCCCAGCTTAAAAAATATTCAATTTTCAGGGTCTATTATATATTATAAATCTACACTTGTAAAGACATTTGTCAAGATTAGCCTTCCATATCCAAACACTTTTTAATTTCATCCCACAATTCATCCCTTCCCTGTCTTGTCTCTGAGGAATAGGGAATTAATTTATTAGAAGCATCAAGATTTAGCTCTTTAGCTATATCAGCCAATCTTGGCTTTATTTTAGAACGGGGTACTTTGTCCTTCTTAGTTGCAACCACTAAGTATGGAAGCTCCATACTTAAAATCCAGTCATGCATTAATTTGTCATGGGAAGTTGGAGAATGTCTTATATCAACAAGCATAACTATTAATTTTAGCTGCTCCCTTTTTACTAAATAAGTTTCAATAAATTTTGCCCAGGAAGCCTGTACCCCTTTTGACACTTTTGCATACCCGTACCCGGGAAGGTCCACAAAATACAGTTTATTATCTATATTGTAAAAATTTATCACCTGCGTTTTTCCAGGTGTAGCTGCAACTTTTGCCAAATTTTTCCTGTTTAAAAGAGAATTAATCAAAGAGGATTTACCTACATTAGACCTTCCCACAAAGGTCACTTCAGGCAAATCACTAACAGGATACTGGGAAGGCTTAACCGCCGATAGTTCATATTTTGCATTATTTATATTTAAACTCATTACATTCTACCTCTTTTGTATAATATTTATCTTCAAAAAATATTATACCATTAAACTTACAAATTTAAAGGTTACACATTTAAAAAGAACCGTCTTTCCAGAACCGTTGCGCTCTATTATCCCGTGAATTTTACCTTATAAAATTTATTTTTTAATTATTTTTATTTGCTTCTATAAATGCTATTTCCCGTATATTTGTAACATCAAACTTAACTAACAGTTTAGTTTCTTTAGTCTCCGGTATGTACTCATACAAAGATATATAACTTCCATTTTTAGGGTTATTTACCAATATTTCAAATACTATTCTGTTATCTGTATATATGGTTTGTATATACTCATCTAATTTGTTAACAAGCTTTTCATTTATACTATCGCAAAAATCAGGATATTCACTAATAATCACATTGCCTTCTAAATCCATTGAATCTTTATATATATAGTCAAAGAAAATTTTTTCTATTTCGTATGTATTTATATTATATCTCATTGTATATACTTCTTCATTCTCATCAAGAAAAATATAATAGATATAGTCCTTATAAGGAAATACTTTTATTATATTTTTATCATTATATTTATCATTTGTGCTTATAATTTTTTGTTTTGCCTCTTTATAAATTTCCCTTTCACCATATAAACTTATCAATTCATTGTATTCTGACTCTTTTATGCTTTCTTTAACGCCGTATTTAGTCTTTACTTTATAATATCTGTAGTTATCTATCATCATCATTCCGGACTTTTGAGTACAGACAATCATATCGGCAGGTTGGTTTTTAATATAATTATACATTAAAACATTTCTAACTGAAATTGCTATTAAAATAATGGCAAAAGCAACTACTGTTATTTTTATTATTTTTTTAACTTTTTTTTTGCCCATTTCGTCTAAATTATTTTTATAGTGCCTGACAAAAACAAATATCCCTGCTATTAATAAAAGAAATAAAAAAAGTGCTGCCAATCCTCCATAATTTATTGACGCCTCTTCTACTATCATAAATTCACCCCATCTACCTTTTAGCCAAAAGTTGTAATTACATTTTTTATAATTATATCATTTAAAATCCTAAAACTCAATAATCTTATCCAAAAATTCAATAATTCTAAAGTAATAAAAACTTAAAGGTAATTTAAATATTCTTCAATTCCCTCATTGCAAACCATATTGATTTTATCTCCAAAAAAACTTTTATATCTTACCGCCGTCGAATCGCTATTTAGTAAAACCACGTCAATATTAAGTTTTGTCTTCTTTTTATGAGAAAGTTTTAACTCTGCTATTTTTAAAAGGTGTTTAAATTCATAGTCATTCTGGGGCAATGAATAGCCTACAAAAATCCACTTATCTGAAAGTGAAAGGGATTTTTCTGCTTCAGCCCAAATGTTAGAAAAAGAATTAACTTTAAAAGAATTTCTGTAGCTTTGAGTAGCTATATGAGATGACAAAACATTTCCGCATCTGAAACATTTTTTATTTTCTATATTGTCATAATTTATATCTACCCCCTCTAAATCCTTTAGAAGCAATATATCCATCCTGGTAAAGCCTGTTCTTTTAAGGGGGGAAATGCTGCTTTTTAAATCATTTATAAGTACCCTGCAATTATTGCAGTACATCCAGTTACAGGAACCATGTACTTTTAATACTTTTACCACCTTGCTTATTTTAAGTGAATTGCCAAGGCCTTTAATCTCCTCTCCCCCATTTACATAATCTATGCCTATAGGCTCTTCCATCTCATAAATATTCTTTTCCAATACAGTATCCCAGTTTAACACCACAAAATCTACTTCAGGGTAGTCTCTTAAAAGCACCCTTACAAATTTAGCAGCATGCCGGGAGTATCTATAAAACCCTTCAAGTATTGATATAATCCTATATACAATAACTTTTCTAATTAATTCTAAATGTGTATAAGAATAACCCGCCCCAAGATTATGCCCTGAATTTATTGCTATATCAATGGAAGTTAGTATGTCATCCAATTGGGGGTATGCATTTCCTTTTGAATATCCAAAAACATTTTTTATATATCTTTTAATTATTTTACTCACTGCCTTGTCAAAGTCACCAATAGCATAACTTTCTACTAAATAATTAGAAAACTCCGTCTGTACTGGCACCCCGGAATTTTTTGAAAATCCTGCACCAAGTATAACTGTAGTTTTTTTAGACAAAAAGTCTGCTCCCCTTCCTCAATAATATTCCCCTTTTCTATGCCAATCCATTATTAAATTGTTCTTTTTAACTACAGTATCTGCAATTAGTTTTAATATTATTATTTTATCTTATTTTTATTTCCGGTAGTTTTAGATTAGTTTCCCGAGTTTCCATTTTAATATACACTTATATTTTTAATTTACACTTACATCCGGTCCAAAAAACTTTTTTATTTTCATAAAAACTTTTTTATTTTCATACATTTGATTTTGCATTTGATTTATGCTAGAATTTTAATTATTAGTGGAGGTGATTAAAGCTATGCCTTGGCAGCCTATTGTATACTTATTATCAGCAGTTGCTTTAATAGGGCTTACATTCTTTTTATTAATGCGTTCTGCTGATAAAAAACTTAAAGAGCTAAATTCAAAATCAAAAAAAAGAAGATAGTACTAAATTGTAAACACCTTGATATAAAATTTTTTTAATGGTATAATTTAATTATAGAAAACAGCTTTAAATACAGAAAATATAGAGAAAACACCTTACCACCATTATCAGTGAAAATATTGCAATCTATAAAGTATTATTTTGGTATAATGTATAAGTTCAATCATTAAATTTAACATAAAGCAATTTTTTTAGAGGGGGAGTAATATGAATTCATCACAACACAGCAAGAAGCTGATTACAAGGTTTAACGAAATCCAGGAAGAGATTTTGAGAATTGGTTGGAATGGCATAATTCAAAAATACCATCCGGATATGAATTGTGACAACCCCAATTCAGCTAAGTTGTTTAAGATGTACAAATGCATCTACGAAAACATGAAAAAGCGTGTTTTCGTAGAGAGTCAAAGCTAAAAAATTTAAGTGGTTGAATGAATTTCAACCACTTTTTCTGTCTTTCTAAGTTTTTAAGTTTTAATTTAAGTTTTAATTTGATTTTTTCTATTTACTATTTTTATTTATCAATTATTTATCTATTGTTTATCATTTTTTGCTACAACAATCCTTGAACCCTCAACTTGTATTACTTTAATCTCAGTGTTATTAGCGATAAACTCACCATCAGTTACAACATCTACCCTCTTCCCATCAATTAACGCAGTTCCTGCTGGTCTTAGTGTAGTTACCGCTTTTCCGGTTTTTCCAAGTAAATGTTCGTTTCCTGAAACATTTACATACCCTTCCTCAACTGTCTCAGCCTCAGATAATATTATTCTTTTAAATAAATTGGTTTTCTTTCCAATGAAGTAAAATAATATAGGAACTACTATAATGGACACCACTATGGCTATGGCTAAACTAACAAGTCCCTGTGTCAAATCCGGTGCGGAAAATACAATTGCAAGAATCACAGATACAATTCCCCCTATTCCAAGTACACCAAACCCTGGCACAAAAGCTTCTGCAATTAACAAAATTAGCCCTACAATGAATAAAACCAGCGGCCACCATTCACTATATCCTGCAATGGCATTACCTCCAAAATAAAGTAGAAAGGAAATTATTCCCACTATACCCGGCAAACCAAAGCCCTGGGTACCAAGTTCAATTATAATGGCAATGGTTCCTATGCTAAGAAGCAGTGATGCCACCTCGTAGCTGGTAACAAACTGGGCTATCTGCATAGTGAAGGAAAACTCAGTTTCCACAATGTCTAAACCGTCCCATCCCATCTCTTTTAAAACATCTTCCCTGGAATCCAGTATTGCATCTGCATACCCAAACTCCTTTGCCTGGGAAGCCTTCATGGATAAAATTTCTCCTTTCTCCACCAAGCCCTCTATCTCTATGTTTTTGTCCACCATGGCTTCTGCAACGTCAGTCCTTCTGCCTCTTGCTTCTGCCGTTGCCCCAAATTCAGCTTTTACAAAGGAAACGGTTTTCTCATCATTAGGTCTTGGCTCTGCTGCCCCAATCTGACTTCCAGGGGCCATAAAAATCTTATCCGCTGAAATGGCTATCAGAGCACCTGCCGATACTGCCCTCTTTTCAACATAAACAACCACTTCTATGTCTGAATTCATAATTGCCTCTTTCATTTTTAATGCCGAATCCACTCTGCCGCCTAACGTTGTAATTTCTACCAATATTCCCTTAGCACCAAGATTATTGGCCCTTTGTATCTCATTTGACAGAAAAACCGCCATAGCCGGGGTAATTTCATCCTTTACAGGTATTACATGTATATAATCTCCTGAAGTCGCTAAGCTGACAGAAGAGGCAAAAGGTAAGACCAAACCTGCAACTATAAAAATAATTGCCATAATACGTCTGATATTTATCATAATACCTCTGATATTCATAGCCTTCAACCCATTTCTATTATAGTTTAATTCCTGGTAAAACCTCTAAACATATTATACAGGAAATCTTAAAAATATTCTACTTGTAAAAGAGAATACATAAAACCCTAAACTAACTTATATGAATAATTTCAGTGCTGTAATCAAACAAAACCGCCCTACCGTCATTTTCAATAAAATTCACCATATTTGCCATCATACTGTCCGCATGGGATGACTCATTTGAAACGCACGAAATGCCAATAACCGCATTCTTCCACATATCATTTAGCCCTACTTCTGCAACAGAAGCATTAAATTTGGCTTTTAACCTTTCCACAATACTTCTTACTATCTGCCTCTTTTCTTTTAAAGAAAAGGCATCATCTATATTAAGTGTAACTTTACATACTCCTACAACCATTGATACATCCTCCAATTTATAATTTTATTTACCACCATTATAACATTTCAAACTTAGCATTTGTATAGAAAAATTAATCACAATTTGATATAATCATTAATGTAATCCTCTCAAAATCAAAAGGAGCAAATATTATGCCAAAAATTCTTGTTATTGATGACGAAAAAACCATTCTTGAAAATATTAAATTCATACTGGAACTAGACAATAACGAAGTTATCACTGTATCTAACGGAAAAGAAGCATTAGAAATATTTAAAAACAATTATTCCAATATAGATGTTGTCATTACTGACATGAAAATGCCTGAAATATCAGGTATGGAAATACTTAAAGAAATTAAAAAAATAATGCCTGAAATGGGTGTCATTATCCTTACCGGTCACGGGGATTTAGAAAATGCCATCCACGCCATGAAGGAAGGGGCTTTTGAATATCTCAGAAAACCGGTTAATGCAGACGATCTTACAATAGCAATAAATAATGCCATTAGCAAAAAAAATCTTCTTTTAGAAAATACCCGTATAAACAAAGAACTCCTTGAATATAAAAAGTACATGCAGGGACTTCATGATTCTGCATTAAAAATACTTTTAAACATGCTTCCTAAAAACCTTCCTGACATTCCCGGCTTTAACTTTTTAGTGGAATATAAAAGCTGTGAAAGTGTTGGCGGGGATATGTACGATGTGGAAGACATAGGGGAATATATATGTTTTTATGTATTTGATGTATCAAGCCATGGAATATTAGCTTCAGTGATATCCACAATAATAAAAAGTTTTTTGCAAAATATAGAATATAATTACAAACAGGGCATTAACAGAAGAAGGTTTCCTGAGATTGTGCTGGATCTTAATTTAGAATTATACACTAACACCGCCCGGAATATTTTTGCATCACTTTTTCTGGGCTTTATAGATAAAGAAACAAAAACCCTTTACACAGTGTCCGCAGGTCATATTAATCAATATGTTATAAAAAAAGACGGAGGCTTTATTAAATTAGAATCAACAGGTCCAATATTGGGTGTTTTTGAAGATGCAACATACAGCTGCAGTGTCAACCACTTAAACAAAGGTGATAAAATATGGCTTTTTACCGATGGAATAACAGAAGTATCCCGTGACGGCAAAATATTCGGGGATGAAAACATGCTAAAACTCCTTCAAGACTGTAAGGATTGTTCCCTTTCTGACACCATAAAAAAAATTATACAGGTTACAGAAGACTTTTCAGACGGCTCTTGCCAGGATGATACAACAATTTTAGGAATCGAGGTTTTATAAAATGAATGACAACAGACACATTTTTTATTTATCTAAAAGTACACACCCTCTGGCCCTCCTTGAAAGTCTTATGATTAGCTCCACTGAATACGCCATTATTGCAACAGATTTAGATAATAAGGTGGTGTTATGGAATAAAGGTGCAGAACTTATATACGGCTATACCTGCCATGAAATGCTTTTGAATGAACTTCCCACAAACCTACATAAAAAAGATTCCATTGGAAAAAACTTTTCCTATTTAATTAACAGTCCTACCAATTCAAATTTAATAGACCATACAATGCACGCTGTAAGAAAAGACGGCACACTGCTTCCTGTATCCGTTACCGTTACCCCCCGTATAAATAAAAACAACCAGATAGAAGGGCTTCTTATAATGACCCGTGAAATAACAAAATACATACATCAGGAACAATGCAGGGTTGCCTTAATTGAAATTGCCCACCTGGTAAACTCCAATAAACCACTGGATGAAATGTTAAGTAAAATATGTAGTACCATAAGTAGTTTTTTGGAAACTTCCCTGGTGTATATCTGCCTGTTTGACCCTGGCAGTAATGGTTTTTACATTAATTCCTGCTCAAGTTCATGTGAAAAAATGAGGCAGCACAGTTGTACTTATCATAGCCATGAAAAAGATGTGCCGGAGGGTAAAAAGGGTTGTTTTTATACATATACCCGCCTAACAATTAATTCTACGGACATTAAAAATCATGATATTTTAAAATTCATTAATGAAAATGATTTTAGCAATGAGGATTTTTCCATTATACACATACCCCTAACTTCTGATGACTCATTATTGGGCATACTGCATATTGTTGTTACAACTTTAAGAAAAGACTTTTTACTTAAAGAATCCCAGATTTTAAGCCTTATTGCAAATGAAATAACGGCAGGTATACAAAGAAGGCGCCTTGTTGAAGAAATAAAGGACTATGCAGAAAACCTGGAAAAAATGGTTAAAACCCGCACCGACCAATTACGTGAAAAAGACGCCCAATTAATCCAATCGGCAAAACTTGCAACTTTAGGTGAAATGGCAACGGGTATAGCCCACGAAATAAACCAGCCCTTAGCCGGCATAAGCCTTATAACTCAGGGTCTTATACTGGCTAAAGTGAGAAATGTATTAAATGATAAGCTTTTATTTGAAAAGCTCAATGAAATAATTGAGCAAACCGAAAGAATTAATAAAATAATAGGGCATCTTAGGACATTTGCAAGACAGTCTGACCAGACAAAAAAAGAAATAGACATCAAAATGCCTTTATTTGACGTATTTAAACTAATTGGCCAACAGCTTATAAAGAGGAAAATAACTGTGGAAACAAATATTGAAGAAAACCTCCCCCCTATACTTGCTGACCACAATAAGCTGGAACAGGTGTTTTTAAACATCATAGCAAACGCAAGGGATGCAATTGAGGAGCTTAGAATGAAAAACCCGGATAAAAAAGACGGGATAATATCAATAAATGCATATCATAGAAAAAATACCGTTATAATTGAAATTGCAGATAACGGTATTGGCATTTCTGAAAAAGTTAAAGAAAAGATTTTTGAACCTTTCTTTACCACCAAAGACGTTGACAAAGGTACCGGGCTTGGACTTTCAATAACTTATGGAATTGTTAAAGAATTTAATGGTATAATAGAAATAGAATCAAAAGAAATGGAAGGAAGCAAATTCATAATAAAATTCCCAGCCATATAATTTGTTAAAAATCTTGCAAAATGATATAATATCTTGGTATTATCTTTTGAGGATATTAACATAATATAAAGGTATAAACCAGGCTTATACAATGGTTTTGTGAATTTGGCAAAAAGAGGTGTGTGTGTTGCCTTTTGATGGTGTAGTGGTAAAGAATATGGTTGAGGAGCTGTCCCGGATACTTATAGGCGGGCGCATTGATAAAATATATCAGCCGGAATATGATGAAATATTGATAAATATAAGGGCACAGGGGAAAAATCTTAAGCTTGTTATTTCTGCAAATGCAAGTTATCCAAGAATTCACCTGACTGAATACACAAAGGAAAATCCTTCTAATCCTCCGGTTTTCTGCATGCTGCTTAGAAAACACCTGGCAGGAGGAAAAATTACAGAAATATCTTTTCATGATTTTGAAAGAATAGTTGTTTTACATATTGATAATATAGGTGAATTAGGAGATTTAACGCAGAAAAAACTTGTTGTGGAAATAATGGGTAAGCACAGCAATATAATTCTTTTAAACCAAGAGGACAAAATTATTGATTCCATAAAGCATATAGATAAAGACATCAGTAGCGTAAGGGAAATTATGCCTGCAAGGCTTTATTCCCTTCCCCCTGCACAAGACAAAATAAGCCCAAAAGAATTGGACGCTGAATCTTTATTTAAAAATACGGAGGATAAACTCAGCATTCGTATTTCAAAATTCCTTTTATCCAATATAAAAGGATTCAGCCCTTTATTGTGCAATGAAGTATGCTTCCGCTCCGGGGTTGAGCCGGATACTTTAATTAAAAATCTTTCAGATAAAGATATAAATAATTTAAAAATTACTATAAACAATATGGTTAGAGACATAATTAATTCAAATTTTACTCCCTGCATTGTATGGCGGGACCCTGATATTTTAAAACCGCTGGATTTTCACTGCATGAAAATCACCCAATACCGGCATGTGGAGCTTTTTGACTCCATAAACGATGTTTTAGATATTTTTTATTCTTCAAAAGATAATGTTGAAAGACTTACACAAAAAAAAGCTTCTATACTAAAGGTAATTAATAACAATATAGAAAGATGCAATAAAAAAATAACAATATACCAGGATATAATGCGGGAATCCGCCCAAAGGGATAAATACAAACTATTTGGGGAACTGATAATTTCAAATATTTACAATATACCTAAAAATGCAGAAAAAGTGACTTTGTTAAATTATTACAGTAGTGACAATGAATACGTGGAAATTCCTTTGGACAATAATATTTCACCACAGGATAATGCACAGAAATATTTTAAAAAATATATAAAATGTAAAACAGCTTATTCCCATGCAAAAGAGCAGCTTAAAGAAACTTACCGGGAACTGGAGTACTTAGAAAGTGTATCTCACAATTTAGAAAACTGCAAAAATCTTTCAGATATTGAAGAAATACGGCAAGAGCTGGTTTTAGCAGGATATTTGGAGGAAAAGAGAAAAAATAAAAAAGAAAATATTAAATCCACACCGTTAAAGTATAAATCCTCTGACGGTCTTACCATATACGTGGGAAAAAACAATGTTCAAAACGATACTTTAACTTTAAAAACAGCTTCTTCAAATGATATATGGCTTCATACAAAAAATATACCCGGATCCCATGTAATAATTAAAAAAGAAAAAGGTGATATTCCTGAAAGTACATTAGAAGAAGCAGCAATACTTGCCGCCTATTACAGCAAAGCTAAAATGTCATCTAATGTTGAGGTGGATTATACAACAGTTAAAAATGTAAAAAAACCTAAAGGAGCAAAGCCGGGTATGGTAACTTATGTGAATTACAAAACTATTTTTGTTACTCCCAGTGAAGAATTGGTAAATAAATTACAGAAAATTAATTAAATAAATTTGAAAATATTAAGTCAAAATTAATACTTAAAAGATATTAAATTTTAATAAGGAGTGTTAGTATGATATCTAAGAAAGTAGTAGAAAATTTAGAAAAATCGTCCTGGGTCAGGGCAATGTTTGATAAAGGTACAAAACTCCGCCAGATACATGGTGATGACAAAGTTTTTGACTTTTCTTTAGGAAATCCTGATCCTGAGCCTCCGGCATCTGTAAAAGAGACTCTAAAAAACATAATATCCGAAGACCCAAAAGGAATTCACCACTACATGAGTAATGCCGGCTTTTTAGATGTAAGGGAAAAAATCTCCAAAAAAATAAATAGTGAAACCGGACTTTCTCTTACAGTTGATAATATTATAATGACTTGCGGTGCAGCAGGGGGTCTTAATGTGGTTTTTAAAACCCTTTTAGACCCGGGTGATGAAGTTATAATTTTTGCACCATTTTTTGGTGAGTATAATTTTTATATTGATAATCACGGAGGGATACCTGTAATAATACCACCTGTAAAGGACAGCTTTGAACCTGACTTGGAATTATTTGAATCTAAAATAAACAAAAAAACCAAGGCACTTATAATTAATTCACCCAACAACCCTTCAGGATATATTTACAGTGAAGAAACTTTAAATAAAATATCCGATATAATAAGTTCAAAAGAAAAAGAATTTAACACAACAATATATGTAGTATCCGATGAACCATACAACCAGCTGATTTATGATGATATAGAGCTCCCTTCCATATTAAAAATATTTAAAAATTCATTTGTTGTAAACTCCTTTAGTAAATCCCTGTCCCTTCCGGGGGAGAGAATTGGCTATATAGCAGTAAACCCGGATATTGAGAATATAAAAACCGTTATTGATTCACTTATTTTCTCCAACAGAATTTTAGGGTTTGTCAACGCTCCTGCCCTGTTTCAAAAAGTAATAAGCTACTCTCTTGATGCTAAAGTGGACGTGGAAATATATAAAGCAAGGCGGGACAGATTATATGAAATTATCACTGAATGTGGTTTTTCCTGCATAAAACCCCAAGGTGCATTTTATCTGTTCCCCAAATCACCCATTGAAAATGATGTGGAATTTGTGGAACATGCATTAAAATACAACCTACTTTTAGTTCCCGGCACCGGCTTCGGATGTCCCGGCTATTTCAGGATGGCATACTGTGTAAGCATTGAAACCATTGAAAACTCATACCCTGCTTTTAAAGCACTGGCAAAGGACTTTAACCTTATATAAAAACATATAAATAGGGCTTTTTTAGGGGGGCAATACCAGCACCCCTAAAAAAAGACTTTTTACACGAATGTTATATATGAAAGTATATTTATTAAAACCAATATAAAACATCATAAGACAATATAAACCAATATAAAACCAATGACTAAAAATAGCTAAAGAGATATTTAATCTCTTTGGTTTAAAATATTTAAAAAATAAAAAAGGGGGACGTATAATGAAAAAGCTTACCTGCATAATTATTGTGGCTACTTTTATTGTAACTCTTTTAGCATCCCCGCCAACAGTTGAGGCAGCTACCTTTAACTATGGGGAGGCACTTCAAAAGGCAATTTTGTTTTATGAATTTCAAATGTCAGGAAAATTACCTGATAACATGCGCACAAACTGGCGCGGGGATTCATGCCTCCAAGACGGCAGCGATGTGGGACTAGACCTTACCGGCGGCTGGTTTGACGCAGGGGACCACGTAAAGTTTAACCTTCCAATGGCATATACCGCTACAACCCTTGCATGGGCAGTATATGAATACGAAGACGCACTAAAAAGAAGTGGCCAGCTTCCGTATTTAAAACAGCAAATTAAATGGGCTGCTGACTACTTTATAAAATGCCATCCTGAAAAGTATGTTTACTACTATCAGGTGGGGGACGGAATAGCTGACCACAGATGGTGGGTTCCCGCTGAAGTGATTGACATACAATCAAAAAGACCATCCCACAAAGTAACCCTTGACAGCCCGGGTTCTGCTGTTGTGGCAGGAACTGCAGCAGCCCTTGCTTCTGCTTCAATAGTATTTAAAGATTCTGACCCTGATTATTCCAAGCTTTGCTTAAAGCATGCCAAGGAGCTTTTTGAATTTGCAGATGTAACACGAAGCGATAAAGGGTATACTGCAGCAAATAACTTCTACGACTCCTGGAGCGGCTTTTGGGACGAGCTTTCAATGGCAGGTGTATGGCTGTACATGGCTACAGGTGAACAGGAATACCTGGATAAAGCCGAAAGTTATGTAGCAAACTGGCCACGTGAAGAAAGAACTGACCTTCTTGCTTATAAATGGGGACACTGCTGGGATGACGTTATGTACGGTGCATCACTTCTACTGGCAAAAGCTACAAACAAACCATTGTACAAAGAACATGTTGAAAGACACCTAGACTACTGGTCCGTTGGTTATAATGGCGAGAGAATAGCATATACCCCTAAGGGGCTTGCACATTTAACTGCCTGGGGTGTACTGCGCCACTCAACCACTACAGCCTTTTTAGCTGCTGTTTATTCTGACTGGGAAGGATGTCCTTCTGACAAAGCTAAATATTATATGGATTTTGCAAAACAACAAGTGGACTATGCACTAGGAAGCAGTGGAAGAAGTTATGTAGTGGGATTTGGTGAAAATCCTCCACAGCGTCCTCACCACAGAACTGCTCACAGCTCATGGGTTGATTCTGCTGATGAACCACCATACCACAGACATATACTTTACGGTGCATTAGTGGGAGGTCCTGACCAAAATGACAAATATGTGGACAGTGTAAGTGACTATGTGCAAAACGAAGTGGCATGTGACTACAATGCCGGTTTTGTTGGTGCTCTTGCTAAAATGTATGATGTATACGGTGGAGAACCAATTCCAGGATTTACTGCAGTTGAAGAAGTTCCATACCCTGAAATTTTTGTTTCTGCATCATTAAGTGACAGAAAAACTGCAACGGAAGTTACTGCATTTGCAGTTAACAAATCAGGCTGGCCTGCAAGAGTTATTGATGATCTTTCCTTTAGATATTATATTGATTTAACTGATTACATAAACGGAGGATACAGTCCTGACCAGATATCATCAAGAATAATTTACAGTGCAGCAAGTACGGCAACTATTTCAGGACCATTTGAATACGATACTTCCAAAAACATATACTATTTTGAAATAGATTTATCCGGAACAGCTATCTTCCCTGGAAGCAGAAGCGACCATCAAAAGGAAGTACAGTTCCACATAATTCCTCCTAACGGCGCACCATGGAACAGCACAAAGGACTACTCATATCCCGGTATTACAGAAAAATGGGAACCTGTACCTCAAATTCCGGTGTACAGCGGCGGGGTACTTATTTACGGTGAAGAACCGGACGGAACTACTCCAAAACCTACCACTTCACCATCACCTGAACCAACTCCTACACCACCTGTAAAAGTTACTTACGGGGATATAAACGGGGATGGAGAAGTCAATTCAATGGATGCAATGCTTTTAAGCAGGCATATTTTAGAGGTACTACCAAGCCTCCCACAAACTGATGTTTACGGTAACCCATACAATGGGCATATGGCAGCGGATTTAAACGGTGACGGCATTATTAACACTATGGATTCATCCCTACTGCAAAGATACATTTTAGAAATTATATCAAGTTTCCCTGTGGAAAATAGATAAGGTGCCGGAAATAGAAAAGATAAGGTGGAGGATTTCCCTCCACCTTTTTATTTTTAAATTTTAAAATCTAACTCCTTGTAAAATTTCAATTCTAATCCCTTGATTTTATAACCAGCAATAATCCCTTTTTTATTGATATTTCAGCACTGTCACTTATAAATTCATTGCTTACCCCGAAACTGCTGCCAAATTCAATGGTGGCATCATTCAGCCCATAATACAATCCCTTAGTGGTCACTCCTTCAACTTTATCTGTAGCAGGCAGCAAAGATAATTTATACCCTTCTTCTTTTTTTATTTTAATTCTGTCCTTAATTAAATATATCTCGTTGTATTTATCTACTATCATTCCCTTTATTCCATTATCTAAAATTTTCTTTAACAAAAAAACATTAGATAAGGAATGATCAAGCCTAGAGCCAATTACACCCATTAAGATAATTTGCCTTAAGCCTCTTTTTATCCCTTCATCTATTGCAATTTCCGTATCAGTAGCATCTTTTTCTTCAGGGAATTTTAATATTTCCACCCCTGCTTTATAATAATTTTCATAATCTTCTTTTAATATAGAGTCAAAATCTCCCAGCAAAATATCCGGCTTTATGCCCAAATTTCTTAAGTGAAATGCTCCCCCGTCAACAGCAATAACTAAACTTTCTTTTTTAAAATATTTTCTGTAAAAATCATAATCCTCTATATTTCCATTGGACACAATAATTCCCGTCATAACACAATCACCACATATTGCACATTGAATTTAACCATTCAATGCCCTTTCCCTAAGCTCTCTTATAATGCTCTTTCTGTCCGGTGCACTAAAAATGGTAGAACCGGACACAATAACATTGGCACCTGCTTTTACAACTTTATGTATATTATTGGTGTTTATTCCACCATCAACTTCAATATCAACTTTAAGACCCTTTGCATCTATCATTTTTCTGGCATCTTTTATTTTCCTGGTGGTAAACTCAATATATTCCTGTCCTCCAAAGCCCGGATTTACAGACATTATAAGTATCATGTCCAAATCCTCTAAAATCCACTCAATGCTGCTAAGTGGAGTACTTGGGTTTATGGCCACCGCCGCTTTAACCCCATACCCTTTTATTTGCTGGATTAACCTGTGGAGATGATAATTCCCTTCAACATGAACAGTTATCATATCAGCACCAGCTTCAACAAAGGCTTCCAAATGTCTCTCAGGATTTTTAATCATGAGGTGGACGTCAAATTTAAGCTTGCTTATTCTTTTTAAAGAAGCAATGACAGGCGATCCTATTGTTATGTTAGGCACAAAACTCCCATCCATAACATCTATATGTAACAAGTCTGCCCCCGCATTTTCAACACAAACTATTTCTTCCCCCATCTTTGAAAAATCTGCTGCTAAAAGGGAAGGTGCGATTTTAATCAATTTAAAACACTTCCTTTTTACACTTTCTTCTAGAGTTTAATTTTCTATATATTTTAAATTTTCTAAATATTTTTATTTGACTAAAATTATGAATACCTTCTTCTGTGCTTGTCCCTTAACACATTATAAAGCTCAACATATCTAATGTACCTGCCTTTGTCAATTTCTTCTGACTCTAAGGCATCTTTAACTGCACAGCCAGGCTCACTTACATGGAAACAGCCATTGAATTTACACTGATTGGCATAGGCGATAAACTCAGGATAATAGTCCTTAAGTTCCTCAAAACTTACATCAGATATTTCAAAAGAACTGAATCCCGGAGTATCCACAATTAGTCCCCCTGTCTTCAATTCCACCAACTCTGCATGTCTTGTAGTATGTCTTCCACGTTCATTTTTTTTGCTTACATCTCCTGTTTCCATAATATATGAATCCATTATTTTATTTAGAATTGTTGACTTCCCTACTCCTGACTGTCCTGCAAAAACAGTAATCCTGTCTTTTAAAACTTCCTCTAATTTTTCAAATCCGGTACCCTTTAGGCAAGACAAAGGTATAACCTTATACCCTGTTTTTTCATAGGAATACTTAATTTTTTTATATTCCCCTGCCTCATCTAAATCAATTTTATTAATTAAAATAACTGCATCTATTCCCTTTTGACGGGCAGTAACAAGAATTTTATCAACTAGCAAAAAGTCCGGTAAAGGTGATTTTATTGAAAAAACTATTGCAATTTGATTAACATTTGCCACAGAAGGTCTTGTCAACTGGTTGGTTCTTGGCAATATTTCATCAATACTGCCGGTCTTTTTTTTCTCATCAATAATGGAAATGGAAACAATGTCTCCAGGCAGCGGGGTAATAGAATCTTTTCTAAAAAGCCCTCTGGGCTTACATTCATATACCCCGTTTTCTGTCTTGACATAATAAAATCCCATTATACCTCTGATGATTATACCTCTCGGCAAATTCTAAAACCCCCTAGTATATTTCTTCAAATTCCTTATAAAACTTTTGATCTAGATACACCTTTATTTGTGTGCTTCCGTCTTCCGGTACAGGTATTTGAATAACTATCGGAAAATCTTCTTTTTTAATGGTATCCCTTAATATTGTTTCTACATCGTTACTATCTGATCTTTTTATATTTACTAAAACCTTTATATTGTCACCGTATTTTTCTTCATCTTCTAAAGTAACAACCCTGCTGACAATTTTGTCCTTGGGAATTAATTCATCAAAGAAAAAGCTTATAGCAGTTCCCTCATTAACTTCCACACCTGGCTCAGGCATCTGCCTGGTCACTTTGTCAACAACACCTGTCATATCCTCAGGATAAACATTCCCTACTTTAAGCTTTCTCTCTGTCAGGACATTTGTAGCTTCAAGCCTGGTCATGCCGATTAAATCAGGAACTATAGTTGTTTTTATTTCCGGTCCTATGCTTCTGAATATAATTACCGTATCACCATTTTTTACCCTTGCATTCATAGGAGGGTCTGTTCTTATAACATAGTCAATTGCAACTGTATCACTATATTCAAGCTCTTCTACAACCCTAAGTCCGTTTTCCCTTAATATACTGCCTGCCTCCCTGTAATCAGTCCTCCTGAAATCAGGTATTTCAAAATACTCAGGTCCTTTACTTACATGAAGTTCTATTTCGCTGAATTCACCAGGTATTAAAGTTTCTCCTTCACCTCTGTCCTGGTAAAAAATCTCACCTTCTGGAACTTCATCATTATATTTTTCCACAAGCTTAACCCTGATATTGTTATCTTCCAGCATTCTAACTACTTCCTGATAATTTTTGCCTACATAGTTGTCTACAACAAATTCTTTATTGTTCTGATTAATTTGAGACATTATAACTTTTCCCACCATAAAGAGTACTGCAACAACTACAAGTATAGATGTAGCAACTGCCACTATGGTGGTGGTTTTCTCTTTTTTCTTTTTTCTTCTCATATCATTATCACCTGTTTTCTTAGATACAGCATTACCTGAAAATGATGAATTTTCACCTAGTGCCGGTACCCTTACTGTAGGAGAATCTTCAATATTTCCCTCTTCAAAAAACTGGGCACTTGGTTTATCTAAAACTTTGTACAAATCATTTAAAAGATCTGCCGCTTTTTGATACCTGCTGCTTTGATCTTTTTGAATAGCCTTTTTTACAATATCATTTACCCCTATTGGAATTTGGGAATTTACATTTATAGGCTCCTCCGGTTCCTCCTGTATATGTTTTATGGCAACTGAAACAGGTGTATCCCCGTTAAAAGGAAGTCTTCCTGTCAAAAGCTCATAAAGCACAATCCCTAAAGAATAAATGTCTGATTTTTCGTCTGTAAACCCTCCCCTTGCCTGTTCAGGGGAAAAATAGTGAACTGAGCCGATTGTACCCCCTACCATTGTTATAGTAGAGGAAGTTACAGCCCTTGCTATTCCAAAATCAGTTACTTTAACCATTCCATCCTTGGTAAATAATATATTGTGAGGTTTTATATCCCTGTGTACAATATTATTTTCATGTGCATGCTTAATAGCCAGACATATCTGTATTGATATATTAACTGCTTCTTTCCAGTCTAATGCACCTTTTTCTTCTAAATACTCTTTCAATGTAGCGCCATCTATATATTCCATTACAATATAATGGATATCTCCTTCATTACCTACATCATATATAGAAACTATATTTGGATGCGAAAGACTGGCTGCCGCCTGGGCTTCTATTTTAAAACGCTTTATAAATTCTTCATCATTTGTAAAATCAGGCCTTAAGACCTTCACTGCAACGAACCTGTTAAGTAACTTGCATCTTGCCTTGTAGACAAGAGCCATCCCGCCTCCGCCTATTTTCTCAATCAACTCATATCTATTTCCAAGGATTTGACCTATCATATCAGCACCTCTAATCTATATCTTTTACCAAAAAATTTATAATAATGCCCCTGAGATCATTAAAACTGCTAGCTTTTTTTCATAATAATAACAGTTATATTGTCTTCCCCGCCTTTTTCATTTGCCAATCTGACAAGCTCATTACAGGAATAATTTAAATCATCGTTTTTTAATATTATCTCCATTATTTTATATTCTGATAGCATATTTGTCAAACCGTCAGTACACAATACAAATATATCATCTTTATTTACAGGACTTGTTAACGTATCCACAAGTATAGTTTCATTACAGCCTAAAGCTCTGGTAATTATATTCTTCTTTGGATGGTTCTTAGCTTCTTCCCTTGTAATTGAACCATTCAATATAAGTTCTTCTATGTAAGAGTGGTCAGTAGTCAGCTTTTTTATGGTATTGTCCCTTATAAGGTATAATCTGCTGTCTCCCACATGGCCTATGTACAGTTTATCCTTTAAGACAACAGTTAAAATAAAGGTAGTACCCATTCCTAAAGTTTCTTTAGACTGGGACGCCTTTTCATAAATTGCCCTGTTTGCCTCTTCTATTAAATTCCTGATTCCTTCTAGTACACTATCTTCACTAGAAAAAATTTCAGGATTGTTTAATATGTAATCTTTTGCAAAATCAACAGCCATGTTACTTGCTACATCCCCGGAACTATGCCCGCCCATACCATCTGCAATAATAAATGTGTCTGGAACCCCGTCCTGGCCGGTTATAATTCTGTAGCTGTCCTCGTTTACGTCTCTTACTATACCTTTATCACTTATCGCTGCAAATCTCACTATACCACTCCCTAGCCTGACATTATACATATCGTGCGGAAAATATTTCTAGTTTATAATATTTCTTCTTAATTGACCGCAAGCAGCATCGATATCCCTTCCTAGTCCGCGTCTTATAGTTACCTTTATCCCATGTTTTTCTAAAATATTTTTAAACATCTCAATTGATTCCCTGCTGCTTCTTTTATACCCTGTATTTGATACTGTATTCACAGGTATTAAATTTACATGGCACAACATCCCCTTTATAAGTGATACAAGTTTTTCTGCATGTCCCGAAGAGTCGTTAATACCGTTTATTAATGAATACTCAAATGTAATCCGCCTATTAGTAATCATAGTATATATCTTACATGCTTCAACCAATTTGTCAAGTGGATATTTGTTATTAACAGGCATAATCTTGCTTCTGGTTTCATCATCAGGAGCATGTAAGGATACTGACAAAGTTACAGGCATATTCTCCTTTGAAAATTTTAGTATCTGTGGCACAAGACCGCAGGTAGATACAGTAATGTACCTAAAACCTATATTTAACCCGTCCTTATGGTTTACCAGCCTTAAAAACTTAATTAAATTATCATAGTTATCAAAAGGCTCTCCAATTCCCATAATTACAATATTTCCAATTCTTTCTTTTATATCGTTTTTTATTGTCAAAACCTGATCCAACATTTCACCGGCAGTTAAATTCCTTTTAAAGCCTGCCCCTGTAGAAGCACAAAAACTGCATCCCATCCTGCAGCCTGCCTGGGATGATATGCATACGCTAAAACCATATGAGTACTTCATTAAAACACTCTCTATAACATCATTATCATAGAGTTTAAAAATGTACTTCCTGGTCCCGTCAATTTTTGATATAAGCTTTTTTACTATTTCAAAATTATTAATATATGCATTACGTTTAAGATTTTCCCTTAAATCTTTGGATAAATTAGTCATAGAATCTATATCTTTAACACCTTTATTTACCCATTCAAATATCTGACGAGCCCTAAACTTAGGCTCTCCTAAACTTAAAACAAAACCTTCCAATTCATCTATTTCCATATTCATAAGGTCAACTTTCCCTTCCATAATAAATTAACTCCTTTTTTTAAGCTTTGCAATGAAAAAACCATCAACATTATGTTTATTTGGGTAAAGCTGTATATATTCTCTCTTTCCATTGACATTTTTAAATAAATCCCTGATTTTTTCAGGTAAACTTTCCCAAGGATTTTCTAAATAAAAATCTTTATTATCCTTTAAAAATTCCTCAATTATATTTTCATTTTCCTCCGGCTCTATTGTACATGTGCTATAAACTATTATACCACCTTTTTTTACATATTTTGAAGAAGTATATAATATTTTTTTCTGAAGTTTTATAATTTCATTTTTATCCTCTTTTTCCCTTGTCCATTTTATATCAGGTTTTCTCCTGATAATCCCAAGACCGGTACATGGAGCATCAACTAAAACTTTATCCACCCTGCCTTCAAGTTTTTCATCAAATAATGTGGCATCAAAAACTTCCGTTTCTATAATGCCAATTCCAAGTCTTTTTACAGCCTGGTTTATAAGCTCTATTTTGTGCTCATAAATATCCCTTGCTACTATCCTTCCTCTGTTATCCATCAGCTGGGCCAGATGTGTAGTTTTTCCCCCTGGGGCACTGCACACATCCAAAACAAAATCACCTGGCTTTGGATTAAGCACCCGTCCTGCAAGCATAGAGCTTTCATCTTGAACTTGAAAATATCCTTTGTTAAAAGCATCCATTCTCTGCAAAGACTTTGGATTTTTTATAATAAGTGCCTCATCCAAATACTGACCAAATTCAACTTCAAAACCATCTTCTTCTAATATTTTCTTTAAACTATCCCTGGAAATCTTTAAAGTATTTGCCCTTATAGTGAAGTGTGGTGTTTCATTGTTGCTTTTTAAAAGCTCTTCTGTAAATTCTTCCCCATGTCTTTTTAACCATTCATCAACCATCCAAAGGGGATGGGAATATTTTATAGACAAAAACTCAGACAAATTACCTTTTTTATCAGGATACTTTATTGCATCTTTATTTCTTGATATATTTCTCAAAACACCATTTACATACTTACTGCTTGCTGCATGCCCGTACTTTTTTGCAAGTTTGACACTTTCATTACAAGCAGCGGATACAGGTACCTTGTCTGTAAAAATAATTTGATAAACCCCGGTGCGCAAGATATTTAATATCCACGGGGATATTTTTTTTAGTTTTATTTTTGAAAATCTTGAAATTATAAAATCAATAGTCAGCTTCCACTTTAAAATGCCATAAACCAGCTCGGTAATAAAAGCCCTGTCTATATCCTTTAATTTTCCATTATCTAAGTGCTTACCCAAAGATATATTTGAGTAAGCACCGTTTTTATCTATATCATATAAAATTTTAACTGCTGTCTCCCTTGGTATATCGATATTTATTTTGTTCACCTTCTTCTCCTTCCGGCTATTAAAAGCAAGCGTAAAAGATGTCCTATTGCAACAGCCGCAGAAGCCACATATGTCATTGCAGCTGCAGATAAAACTTTTTTAGCCGGGTCAACTTCATCATAGTCTAAAACAGCTGTATCCTCTAAAGACCTTATAGCCCTGCTGCTGGCATTAAACTCCACCGGAAGTGTAATTAAATAAAAAGCCACTGCCAGGGAAAACGCAATTATGCCTGCATACATCAGAGGTTCAAAACTAAAAATAAGACCCATTAAAAATAAAGGAAATCCCATATTGGACCCAATTCCTGCCAAAGGCACCAGGCTGCTTCTTAAAGTCAGCGGACCGTAACCAACACTGTGTTGTATAGCATGACCCGCTTCATGGGCTGCAACACCTATTGCTGCAACGGAATTACTTCCGTATACCACCTGTGAAAGCCTTAACACCTTGCTTCTAGGATCATAGTGGTCTGTAAGTTCCCCTCCAACCTTTTCAACCCTCACATCATAAAGTCCGTTTCTTTCCAATATAATTCTTGCCACATCAGCGCCTGTAAGCCCTTTTTTATTCGGTACCCTGCTGTACTTGTTAAAAGTGTTCTTCACTTTAAACTGGGCATAAAATGCAAATAATAAAGCAGGAAATACAAAAATTAAATAAGAAGAATCAATGTATATAAATCCTAACATAAAACCTACCTCCTTTTCTAAATATTTTATTGTTACTTTATAATACTGTCAAGTTTATCTTTTAATACAGATACATCAACACAGGTGTTATAGCAGGGTCCGTTGGGTCTTTCATTTACAATTCCTACAACAGGTATCTTACCCACATCTATTATACCACTTGTAAGATCCCTTTCACATGCCACAGATAAAATCATTTTTGGTTTTAGCTTTTTTACAATATTCCTGGCCGCCGTCCCGCCTGTCACCACAAAGCATTTGACTTTTCTTTCTTCCACTATTCTTGAAATACCGCCAATTGTACATTTCCCACATTTCCTGCAGTTTGAAATATCATTTGTTATTTTAAAAACACAATCCGCATCCTGCAAACAGTGGGGAAGAAGCACAATTACGTCTTCTTTTTTATATCTTTTCCCCATGGCACTTACGGTTATGTTATTAAAATCTACATAAAATCTTCTCACAATGTTTTTTTTGATTTTAAATAAACCGGCCAGCGCCATAATTACAGGCAATAATACCTTCATCCCGGCTTTTGAAGTATTTAGTAAAAGCTTGCTTTTTACCTCTTTATTTTTATAAACATAAAAAATGGTAAGGGATGAAATACAAAAAAACATTATCATTAGTATCGTCACTATAATTAATAATAATGTAATTATATTATATGTAAATATTGAAGAAGAATAATAAACAAACACCAATGCTAAAAAAAATAATAAAGAAAAAAGAATTACCGTACCCGATAACAGTAAAAATTTTTTGAAGTCTTTATTCAAGTATTTCACCTTCATCTATTTTATTTCCACAAATATAATCAGCTACACACATTCTCCGGCAGGAAGCAAATTGAACTTCTTTTATATTTATTTTTCCTTTGCCGCAGCAAACTACAATCCCCTCTTTACTAACCCTTAGTATTGTACCCGGCTTTAAACCGCCACAGGGCTCTTCATCCACTATTTCAGACTTCCATACTTTCATTACAGCACCTTTGTAATGGGTAAAAGCTCCCGGCCAGGGATTTGTGCCCCTGATTAAATTGTAAATTTCACAGGATGACTTTGACCAGTCTATTTTTCCAATATCTTTGGTTATAATGGGAGCATATGTAGCCTCACCATCATCCTGTGGAATTCTTTCAAGCTCATTTTTCTTCAACTTTTGAAGTGTCTCTTTTAAAACTTCAGCCCCTAAAACCGACAATTTATCATGAAGCTCCCCGGCAGTCATGTCATCTGTTATGGTCACCTCAGCCTTTAATAGTATATCCCCTGTATCTAACCCTTCATTGGTGTACATGGTGGTAATTCCTGTAATTTTTTCACCGTTTATAATACACCAGTGTATAGGTGCAGCCCCCCTGTATTTAGGCAAAAGGGAAGCATGAACATTTATACATCCTAAAGGCGGAAGTTCCAATATTTCTTTTGAAAGTATTTTACCGTAAGCTGCCGTTATAAGAAGATCCGGTTTTATTTCTTCTAATGTTTTTAAAAACTCCAGGGTTTTTATTTTTTCAGGCTGCAAAACTCTCAACCCTTTACTTATGGCATACTCCTTTACAGGGGGAGGGGTGATTTTTTTGCCTCTTTTTGCCGGCTTATCAGGCTGCGTAACAACTGCAGCTACTTCATAACCTTCATTTACAAGCATATCAAGACTTGGCAGGGCAAACTCAGGAGTACCCATAAAAACTATTCTCAACCTTCTTCACCTCTTTCTTCATCATCTATTTCTTCGTTATCTCTTTCAAGTTCATCCCTGCTTATAAATCTTTCAACTTTATCTACAAATAATACCCCGTCAAGATGGTCAATTTCATGGCAAAATGCCCTTGCCAAAAGATCTTCCCCTTCAAGGGTTATTTTTTCTCCATTTCTGTTTAGGGCAGACACCACTACACGCTCAGGTCTTACTACTTCCCCCAAAAGCCCCGGAAAACTAAGGCAGCCTTCAATTTCCTTTTTCTCACCCTCTTTTTCTATTATTTCAGGGTTAATAAGCTCTATCAAGCCATCACCCACATCAATTACCACAACTCTTCTTAACACTCCCACCTGGGGCGCTGCCAGCCCAACTCCCTTTGAATAATACATCGTTTCAGCCATATCATCTAAAAGGGTTAAAATCCTGTCATCTATCACATCAACTTTTTTGGATTTTTTTCTTAATATTTCATCTTCATTGGTTCTTATATTTCTTATTGCCATGTGATTTCCCTCCATTACCTGGTTACTTTAAAAAATTTAAAACTTACAACATTGTATCATTATAACATATTTACAGGGTTTATATCCACACTGAGACTGACAGAATTTTTTCTGCCAGAGTTATAATAATCATCTGTAACTTTTGTTAAAACCTCTAAAAGTTCCGTCAGCCTTTCACACTTTATAATTATCCTCCATCTGTATTTGTTTTTTATTTTAGACAAAGGTGCCCTCAAAGGTCCTAATACTTTATATATTCCCTTCATCCCTTTAAAACTCTCATGAATTTTTTTTGCCACTTTATTAGCTTTATCAATCACCATCTTCTCGTTAGTACCGCTGAGTATTACCGATGCAAGATTGGTAAATGGCGGATACAGAAGCTGTTCTCTTAAAAGTATTTCATTTTCATAAAAGGAATTATAATCGTGGTTGCATGCACATACAATACTAAAGTTTTCGGTGTTGTATGTCTGTATTACCACCCTTCCTTCCACCTTTCCCCTTCCCGCCCTTCCTGCCACCTGGGTTATCAGCTGGAAGGTCTTTTCCGTCGCCCTGAAATCCCCTGTATTTAAAAGGCTGTCTGCTGCTATAACCCCTACCAGGGTCACATTTGGAAAATCATGGCCTTTTGCAACCATCTGGGTTCCAACCATTACATTTATATTTTCTTCTTTAAAAGTTTTTAAAATCTTTTCATGAGAATTTTTCCTCATTGTGGTGTCCATATCCATGCGCAAAACTGTAGCACCTTCAAAATGATTTTTTATTTCTTCCTCTATTTTTTGGGTTCCAATTCCAAAACTTCTAATATAAGTGCTTTTGCATTTAGGACATGCATCAGGCTTTTTTGTTGTATACCCGCAATAATGACATATCAATCTCTTGTCATAAGCGTGGTAAGTAAGGGTAATGCTGCAATTAGGACACATAAGGGAATGTCCGCAATTCCTGCACAATATAAAAGAAGCATACCCCCTCCTGTTTAAAAATATTATAGTTTGTTGGTTTTCTTCTATATTTTTCTTTATCTCCTGAGAAAGTTTCCTGCTAAAAACCGTCCTGTTCCCGCTGCTAAGTTCATCCCTCATATCTACAATATATGCCTTTGGTAGAACCATATCATTAGCTCTTTTTTTCATTTCCATAAGCTCTATTTTTCCTGTCTTTGCCCTATAGTAGGTCTCAACAGAAGGGGTGGCAGAACCGTGCAGCAAAACAGCATTTTCAATTTTGCACCTGATTCTTGCCACATCAGCCGCATGATACTTAGGGTTTATCTCAGACTTATACGAAGTTTCATGCTCTTCATCAATTATTATAAGCCCTAAATTATTCACCGGGGCAAAAACAGCCGACCTTGCCCCAACCACAACTTTAATTTTGCCGTCCCTTATAACCCTCCACTGGTCATAGCGTTCCCCTAAGGACAGCCTGCTGTGCAGTACCGCCACATCATTTCCAAACCTTCCCTTAAACCTTGCCACCATCTGTGGTGTCAAAGATATTTCAGGAACCAGCACAATAGCCTGCTTTCCTTTATCAATGCACTTTTGTATAAGCTGAAGGTAAACTTCTGTTTTCCCGCTTCCTGTAACCCCATGCAAAAGAATTTCTTTAAATTTTCCTTCATCCATAATTTTTTTTGTTCTTTCCAATACAGCCGCCTGCTCCCGTGTAGGCTCTAGCGGAAAAGTTTTTTCAAAAACAGTATTTTCATGGGGGTCTCTTTTTACTTCAATCTCTTTATAATCAATATAGCCCTTTTTCTTTAAAGCATTTAAAACACTTGAAGACACACCTAAAAACCTCATTATATCACTTGTCGAGATGTATTCATTTTCAATTAGCATTTCAAGCACCCTAATTTGTTTTATGCTCTTTATTTCATTTGCTTCAATTTCTTCAATAATTTCTTCTACGGGTTTTATAATAAATGCAGCCTTATAGTATTTTTTGTTTACACCTGTTGTAAACTCTTCAACAACATCCACAACACCAAGTTCCTGTAAGTTTTTTATATTTTTTGTAAAAGTCCTAGAATTTATAATTTCCCTAAGTTCTTCATAGTCTTTTTTGCCCCCGCATGAATTTAGCACCTCAACTATTTTTCCGTTATTTCCCCTAAGGTTTTCTTCATATTTTTTAAGCACCACAGTTTTTGAGCTTTTCACACTAATGCCCGGGGGCAGCATACACTTTATAACATCTGAGTAGGTACAGATATACCGCTTTTTCATCCACTTAGCAAGTCTAATCATAGAAGAACTTAATAAAGGCTTGCTGTCAACAACATCCTTTATCTTCTTTAATCCTTCTATCTCAGACTTTTCAATAATGTCAAAAACATATCCCTCAACATGCCTGTTCCCCTTGCCAAAGGGAACAATCACCCGGTTTCCTGTATTTATTGCATCTTTTAATTCACATGGAATTATATAGTGATACTCCTTATCAAATTTTCTTGTACAATTACTGATAACAACTGCTGCAATTTTATACATATTACTCCATCCAAATGGTTTTTATAATAACAACATCATTATAACAACACCGGTAACTTTTAAGCAACACAATCCCTTTTCTAACTCTTTAAAAAACTTATAAAATTTTTTTATAAATCTTAAAGAGAAAAGGCTATAGTCCACAATTTACGGGCTATAAGCCTTTTTCTCTATTTAAATTTATTTTAATTTATCTAAATAAATTACATTTTATTTAATAATTTTAAGTACAATAAGGTTTAAGTATATAAGTATAATAATTCTTTTAAATATATTTAGTTTTATATATTTAGTTTAATTTTATTTATTTAAAATTCATCACAACTTATGACATAAAAATAAAACATAGCTTCTTTTTCATCAACTATGTTTTAGTAATACTCTTTAATAAACTCCGGCATAGAATTTGGATCTCCTTCAATTGATATGCTAAAGTCTATATTGTATTTGTCAGAAATCTCCTTTATGCCCTCAAATAGCTTTTTCAACCCATCAACATCATTACCCACAATGGTAGTAATATCATCTATAAATACTCCATTAACATCGTAATTTGCTGAAATAATTCCACACAAGAAACCAAGAAAGACATCAGAACTGTCAATTTTTACAGGAAATTCAGATATGTTGATGTACCTTATCTTGTGATTTAGCTCATACATTAACTTGCTCCGTCTGCATCCATCAATAAATGCTACAACTCCTGTACAGATTTCCACAAGACTGTTTGAGGAATCAACTAAAACTCTTGTCTTTCCCACGCCCTTTTTCCCACAAATTACTTTTATCATCGGCATCTATCCTTTCCTCAAATAATACTTACTTATAAATAATACTTACCTATAATTATACCATAATATTAGCTATACCATAATATAAATTTTAAATGTTTTCAAGAATATTTTTAAGCCTGTCCGTGAGAAAAGTGCTTATAATACCCACCAGAACACCCATTGCGCTGCCTAAAGTAAGAATTACCGGAAGTAAAGTAATTACAACTATATCTTTCATTAATAAAGCTGCAACCAGTACCTGCCCTGTATTGTGTGCTGCAGCTCCTGCCACGCTGATTCCTACGATACTGAAAAAATTATTTTTTATTTTATATAAACCTGCCATGACAATTGTACTTAATACCCCCCCTGCACAGCTAAATAAAAAAACAACAAAACCGCCCCCTCCAAATATTGAAGAGAGCATGGTTCTTATTATGACGACAATTAAAGCTTCCTTAAAATTAAAAAATATTATTACAATAAGTGTAATAATATTTGCAAGTCCAAGCTTCACCCCTGGCACCACCATAGGAAAAGGTATCCATGATTCAATTATTGACAAAACTAAAGCCTGCGATATAAAAAGCGATAATAAAACTAATTTTTTTGTTTTATTCACATATATCCCTTTCTAATAGAATTTTTACTATACTAATGTGTTATTATATCCACTTCATCCCCTGTGTTCAATTCATCACCTGTGCCTTCAATTTTGATTATAATTCTATATGGAAGGCACACCGCCATTTCCCCTTTTTTAGAAATCCATCCGCTTTCAACGCATACCTTATCAGGGCAGTCAGATTTATAAAATCTGATACGCCCATTTTGGGCATGTATAATAACATCATCATTTCCAAATAGTTTTATCTCTTTTAATTCATTCAAATCATCTATAAATACTTTCTCAATTACCACATTATCCTGTTTTATAATTGCAACTTTTTTATCATTTTTATCATCAAACCTGTAATAATAAACCCCTATAGACGAAACAAGTATAATTGCTAAAATGGCTGTGTATATAATTATATCACCTTTTTTAAACATAAAAACATCCTTACTCTGTCAAATCTTCTTCTGTACCTTCCTTTTGATTGTTTTTACTGCATATTTCCATTTTTGAAATAGATACTTCATAAGCTGTTTTAGTGACAGTCTCACCTGTTTCAAGCTTCTTTTGATAATCCCTGCTCTGAATTCTTCCCCATATTTTTATGTTTTGACCTACTTCTAATTTAGAGGAAAAACGGGCATTTCTTCCCCAGGCTATGCAAGGTATATAATCAGACTTGTTATACGGCCTGTTTACAGCCAGAAGTATATCTGTAATCTCTCTGCCGAAAGGAGTTGTTCGGTAGGTAGGGGTCTTACAGATAAATCCATTAAGGTAAATCTGATTAGGATTTTTTATCTTCTTCTCATCTTCCAAAAAATTAATTTCCCTGGCAAACACCGTCAAAATCAGCCTGTTGCCGCTGGTATTATTGTAATTGTTGTAAGAACGGAATTGTCCTTCAATTTCTACATACCTTCCAATTTCTAAATTTTCCTTAGAAGTCAGCCGTTCCGATATGGTTATACATATTTTGTCGGTACTGTCACTTAATCTTGGCACTTCTAGCATGAAAGAATAAAATCCTTCACCGTAAACCTCATGGCTAAATTCTGCTTCTGATATTATTTTACCGGAAATGGTCACCATGTTGTTCTCAATGATGTTTTCGACCATTTGCCCCCCACTCCTCTCTTAGGCTCGTTGCGTTATTTGGTACTGCTAAAATACACCTAATGTAATGTTTATTCAAGAAAAGTCATTTTTAGAATTACTTTTGTCAATTCATTTTTAAATAGTTTCTAATTTCACCAGTAAAGCATCTTCAACATTTATTATAATATATTAACATTTATTATAGTATATTATAGTATATTTTTTTCATCTTGCAAACATTATTAATTTTTGCATTTTTATTATAAGAAATTAAGATACAAAATCATATAAAATAATAAAAAATTAAATTGTTCATACTAATTATTCATACTAATTGTTTATTAAATTTACATCCACACCATTAATTAGAGCAAAAGTAGCTGCTGCCAAGACATTATACAGATCCATACCGTTTAAATCAGCTTTTATCTTAAATTCTTGCGGTTCGAGGATTTTGCCGTTTTTTGTATGTATTGTTCTTTGCAAACAACACATAATATCATCTTTATCCATAAAATCTCCCACACTTGAAGTGGTTATACTTGCCTTTAAATTAAAACCATATGTAACTATATAGTGTTTTATCCCGCTTAAAAAACTGCTAAGGTCATTATCGTCAGAATTTACAATTGCAACACCATTTTCATTTAATAATGAAAATGTTTTTTTCATTATTTTTCTGTAAGTCTCAATTTTATCTTCATCAATTTCATCGGCTTTATCTGTAAAAATGATAACATCAAATTTAATATTATAGAAAATTTCTTTTAATAGGTCTTTAAAATCTATCTTTAAAATGGCAATGTCAACATTGTTTTTTTCAAGTTCATTAAAATAGTCTTTAATTCTTTTTGCATCAAAATTTGACAAATTTTTAGAATCTACAATGCTTATTCTTTTATTTGAGTTTGAGAAGATACGGTGAATTAAACGGGATATCTTATCCTTGTTGTTTTGACCAATTATACCTGCTATAAGCAATTAATATACCTCATTTCATATTACATTTTATGCTGTAATATTTATGTTTCCTTTTTTTTTGTTTTTTATGTGCTAAGTTTTAAGTAAAATCAGGATTTTTGTTTTTTTATCTGCCTTCCTGTATTGTCAATATAATAGTCTTCTTTAATTATCAACTCTGAAACCGGTACAAAGCTATAGCCACTGTTTTTTAAATTAACAATTATATCTGAAATTATATTTGCAGTGTGCTTTGTATCATTGTGAAACAATAAAATTGAACCGTTCTTTACGCCTTTTTTTATTCTATTATGTATTTCTTCTATGGTGATATCCGGATGCCAATCTAAACTATCCACATCCCATTGAATTGTATAGTGATTTAGTTCCCTAGCCACCCTTATCACATCATTATTATACTCCCCATAAGGCGGTCTAAAGAGGTTAACTTCTTTACCTGTGATTTTTTCCAAAACACTG